>SDBV01000166.1_pt1 | contig 85642 bp, 85 predicted proteins | sample 2277081 | NCBI WGS metagenome assembly SDBV01 (sample SAMN10402039, study PRJNA504765) | marine sediment metagenome | isolation source: marine sediment core GS10_PC15, 223 cmbsf | place: Arctic Ocean: Southern Knipovich Ridge | collected 2010
TCCCCCAGGCGCTCCGAGATCCAGGGGCCGTTGCGGTCCGAGACGCCGCCCGACAGCAACTCGGTGCCGGTCACGACGATGCCGGCTCGCACGCCGTCGGGCTGGCTCACCTCAACCCCCGCAGGTTGGTCGCGCGGCGTCTGACAGCAGCCGCACGCGTTTGGACGTGATCGAGTATCCGATCGGCTCCGATGTGTCCGGCACGTTCTTGCGGGTGCCGTTGATACGCAGGTCGCCGCCGCCGTTGCCGACCGTGATCTTGAAACTCTTGGAGCGGAAGGGTCCCTGGTTGTCTCCGGCCGCCAGCACCTTGCCGTCGACTCTCACCTTGCCGCCCGAGTCGACCAGACATACCCAGACTTCGCGCGACGGAACGACCACCAAACGAACCCGACGCTTGCGCGCGTCACGCGCGACGGCTATCTCCTGAGGTGTCTTCGTCACCGACCGCTGCGGAGGGGCGATCGGCGCCGAGCCCTGCTCCCCGCCCGGCTTGTCCTCCTTCTGCAAACCAATGACGAGCAAGAAAACGAGAAACGCGACCACCAGCATCGCGACCACCACCCCGCGCGATGGCCGGCCGAATCGCCGCTGCTCCTGTCCGCGGCCCGTGTCGCGGGTGAAGGCGGACAGCTCCAACTCCTCGGGTTCCTCAAAGCGAGAGTTGAACTCCTCGATCAGGACGAACGCGTCGAGGCCCAGGAACTCCGCATAGGTCCGGATGAAGCTCTTGATGTAGGTCGAGCCGGGCAGCACCGCCCACTCCTCGTTCTCGAGTGCGCGCAGGTACTTGGCGCGAATCTTGGTCGCGGACTCGACCGAGCCGATGTCGATCTTCTTGCGGATGCGCGTGTCGCGCAGGGTTGAGCCGATGTCTGCCATCTACGATTCTCACCAACGCCTGAGTATATGCAGCGTCTAGAGAGCTACGACGTTGGCCGGCTCCTACTCGTCGGAGCCGTCCGTGACTGCAGGCACCGGTGCTTCGCCGCCGCCGAGCACGCGGTCGACGTCGCCCTCGGTAATCAGTACCTGGCGAGGCTTGGAGCCCTCGTAGCCTGAGATCGCGCCACGCCTTTCGAGCATGTCAATCAGCCGTCCGGCGCGGGTGTAGCCGACGCGCAGCCTGCGCTGGAGCATCGAGACCGACGCGGTCTGGGTCTGGGCGACAAGCGTGATCGCCCGCACGAGCAGGTCGTCCTCGTTGGGATCGAGGTCGCCCTTGTCCTCGTCCTCGGTCGCGCGCTTTTCGAGCAGGGTCTCTTCGAAGACGGGCTCGCCCTGGATGCGCCACGCATCGGTGATGCGAGCGACCTCCTCCTCAGTGACGTACGCACCCTGGATCCGCTGAAGTTTCGAGGAGCCGACCGGCCGAAACAGCATGTCGCCCTGACCGAGCAGCGCCTCCGCCCCACCGCCATCGAGGATCACGCGCGAGTCGTGCTGCGAGCTGACAGCAAACGCTATCCGCACCGGGATGTTGACCTTGATCGTTCCGGTGATGATGTCGACCGAGGGACGCTGGGTGGCCAGCACTAGGTGGATCCCAACTGCGCGAGACTTCTGCGCGAGCCGGATGATTGCGTCCTCCACCTCGGACGGCGCGATCATCATCAGATCGGCTAGCTCGTCGATCACGCAGAGGATGTGCGGCAGTTGCGGCTCACCCGCCTTCGCGCGGAGTTTGTTCATTTCGACGATACTGCGTGACTTTGCGCGCCCCATGACCTCGTAGCGACTCTCCATCTCACCGATCAAGTTGCCGAGCACGTTTGCGGCCATTCGCGGGTTCGTGACGACCGGCGTCAGCAGGTGCGGGATCCCCTCGTAGTGATTCAACTCGACCCGCTTGGGGTCAACCAGCACGAGCCGCACGTCGTTCGGAGACGACCGCAGCAGGATCGAGCAGAGCATCGCGTTGACGCAGCCAGACTTGCCCGATCCGGTGGCGCCGGCGACCAGCACGTGCGGCATCCGCGCCAGGTCGGTCCAGACCGCGTGACCAGCGATGTCCTTGCCAAGCCAGACGGCCAGAGGAGACGTGCCCCTGGAGCTCCCGGTTCTGCCGCCCGAGGCAGAACCGGAATCTTTCTTTCCGGCCTTTGCGCCAAGGTCGCGCCTGAAGATGTCGCCGAGGAACACCATCCTGTGGCGCTTGTTGGGCACCTCCACGCCGACCGCCTGCTTGCCCGGAATCGGCGCGAGAATCCGGATATCAGTCGACGCGAGTGCGTAGGCGAGATCGTCCTTGAGCGCCGAAACCTTTGCCATCTTGATTCCGGGCGCCAATCGCAGCTCGTGGCGCGTTACGCGCGGGCCTATCACGCGGCCGACGACCGCGGCCTCGACGCCGAAGTGGCCGAGCGTGTCGACTAGCGTTCTCGCGATCTGTTCCTGGTTCGTCGTGTCGGGGCCGAGGTTCTCATCGGAGCGCCGCAGAGTCTTGGCCTCTGGCAGCTTGTAGTCGATCTCGTCGGACTCGGTGACCTCGGTGCGCTTGTTTCCCATCGGCGTCAGCTCGGAGACCGCGCGCTCAGCGGTCGGTGGCTCGGCACCGGGCTGTGCCTCGATCGCATCGTCGTCGGACTGCCCGAGCGCGTCGATCTCGGCGGCGAACGAGTCGGGTTCCTGGTCACCGGGTTCGGCGAGCGCCATCACGCGCGGCTCGCCCTCGGGCTCTTCCGGCTCCAGGCTGCCACGCGCTGCGTCACTACGGGCGCGGTCACGCTCGCGCGAGAGCGCTCCGCTGAGCTGCTCGAAGCGCGCACGGGTGACGCGCGCGGCGTGCGAGAGACCCTCCGCCACACTGCGCGCGAGAGCCGACAATGAAGTGCCGGTCAGCACAAGCAAGCCGCCGAGCACGCCGGCGACGAACGCGATGTGTGCGCCGGCCAACGAGAACAACGTCGAGAAAAGCCAGTACAGACCCGCACCGATCAGGCCACCCTGGTCCATGAAGCTGTCCGGGTCAAAGATGTCAGAGGTAGATGCGGCGCCCGGACCGAGGCCGAGCGTGCCGGCCGCGAACCCGAGCGTAAGAGCGCAGACGAGAATCGTCGCGCCGATCCTGGGATGCCCTGGCTCTTCGACCAGCGGACGCACGATCAGGGCAAGCCCACTCAGGGCGAGCAGCACCGGAACCGTGTACGCGACGGTACCGAGGGCGAACGTCAGCCCAGTGGAAAGCGCCTCACCGACCTTGCCACCGGCCCACCCACCGTAGAATAGAAACCCGAAGAAGACGCCCAGCGCGATCAGCCCAAGCCCGACCGCGTCGAGCTGGGCCTGCGACATCTCGGACAGACGGGGCGCTCGCAGCGATCTGACGCCGGCGCGAGAACGCTTGCGGGTGGTCTTCTTGCGTCGAGTCTTGCGCTTGGCCATGGCGATGCGGCCCGAGACTACGGGCCGTACCGGAGCATTTCGACGCTCAACCGAGCTACCCTCCAAAGGGCGATGTCAGCGAGTCGACTCATGATCGTGGCAGGTCTGGCCTTGATCGCCGGCCTGTGCGTCTCGATTGCCACATCGGCCTCGAGCGTCACGGCGTCCGCCGACCCGACCTCGGGTCTGAGCGAGCGACAACTCGCGGGGCAGATGATCGTCTACTCCTACCTGGGGCGAACTCCGCCGAGAGCGCTAAAGGCGCGGATTCGGCGCGGCGAGGTCGGCGGCGTGATTCTGTTCACGCGTAATATCGGCTCGCGTGGCGCCTTGCGGGCCTCGATGCGCGCCTTGCAGCGCGCCGCCTCGCGCAGCGGCGTACCCGGACGGCTACCGATCATGATCGATCAAGAAGGTGGCCTCGTCAAACGGCTCAGCGGTGCCCCGCGCCATTCGGCCGGAGAGCTGGGCAGGATCGGCCGAGCCGCGCTTGCGAGGTCGGAAGGCGCAGCCACCGCTCGCAACCTGCGCTCGGTCGGGGTCAACGTCAACCTTGCCCCCGTACTCGACGTCGGCCGCCCCGGCAGCTACCAGCGGCGCACAGGGCGCTCCTTCGGCGGTAGTGCGCGGGCGGTATCGACGCTCGGATCGGCGTTCGTGCGCGGCCTCCAGAGCGGCCAGGTCGCGGCCACGCTGAAGCACTTTCCCGGCCTCGGCACCGTGCGAAGCGACGAGGATCAGATCGCACAGCGGGTGAGCCTCTCGAAGGCCACGCTGCGCGCCGTCGACGAGCTCCCGTTCACGCGAGCGACCGGTGCGAGTGCCCGGCTGGTCATGACGAGCACGGCAATCTATCCGGCGTTCTCGAGCTCGCCGGCGATGTTCTCCTCGGCGCTATCGAAAGACGAGCTGCGCGAGCACGTTGGCTTCAAGGGTGTCGCAATTACGGACGACATCGAGGTCCCGGCGATGCGGCGCTTCGGCTCTCCACCGTCGCTCGGGCTGCGTGCCGCCCGCGCGGGAAACGACATGCTGCTGTTCGCCCAGCGCTACCGCAATGCCGCGAAGGCCCATCGATTGATTCTGCGCTCGCTCGGCCCCGACCGCCTACGCAAGTCGGCACGCCGCGTGATCGCGCTACGAAAGGCGCTGTAGTGCTCGCGTCCGCAGGTTCGGGCGGGTATCCGGCGAGCGAAAGTCGAGACCGCCCAAGACGCAAGCGAAGCCCATGCCGGTGGGCATGGGCAAGCTGAGGACGCCGGCAGGTTAAGACTTGCAGCCGCCGGTACCCGGCAGAACTTGTGGATGAGGCCGCTAGACCTCGACCACGACCGGCAAGACCATCGGCCGGCGCTTGAGCTGTTTGTAGACGAAGCGACCGACGTCCTCGCGGACGTGATCCTGGAGCAGCGATACCTCGTGTACCTCGTCGCGCGCCGCGGCGTCGAGGGAGTCCTCCACGACATCGCGCAGCTGGTCGAGGACATCGTCGTCCCCCGTGATGAACGGCACCCCGCGCGCGATGATCTCGGGGGGGGCCAGCGAAGAGCCGTCCTTTCCCGAGACCGTCGCAACCACGATCAGCACGCCGTCACCCGACAGCGCACGACGGTCGCGCAGCGCGACGTCCTCGATGTCGCCGATCTCAACGCCATCAACATAGATCACGCCGGCGTTCTCCTCTTTGCCGAAACGGGCGCCATCGGAATCGATCTCGAGCGGCAGCCCGTTGGCGCCCTTGAAGATGTTCTCCTTGGGCACTCCAACCGACTCGGCAAGCTTGCCGTGCAGGTACAGGCGCTTGTAGTCGCCGTGAACCGGCATCACGTACTCGGGCTGCGTGAGGTTGATCATCAGCTTCAGCTCTTCGCTCCAGCCGTGACCAGAAGCATGCACCGCGGCGTCCTGGGTCGTGACCACGGTCGCACCGATCTGGTACAGGCGGTCAACGGTCTCGTTGACCGCGCGCTCGTTGCCGGGGATCGGCGTCGCCGAGAAGATGATCGTGTCGCCCGAGTGCAGCTTGATGTGCTGGTGCTCGCCGTGCGCCATCCGTCGCAGCGCTGAGAGCGGCTCGCCCTGGCTGCCTGTGGTCAGCAGCACCATCTTCTCGTCGGGGAACTTTTCTGCTTCCTTGGGCGAGACCAGCATCCCATCCGGCACGTCGAGATGATCGAGTTGGCGGGCTATGCCGAGGTTGCGCTTCATCGAGCGCCCGATCACCGCGACCTTGCGGTCGAGCGCGTCAGCGGCGTCTATTGCCTGTTGCAGGCGGTGAATGTTCGAGGCGAACGAAGTGATCAGGATGCGCCCCTCGCAACGGGCGAACACCTCTTTCAGCACAGGGCCAACGGTGGCCTCTGAGGTCGCCGTGCCGATGCGATCAGCGTTGGTCGAGTCGCCGCACAGCAGCAGCACCCCTTCACGGCCGAGCTCGGCTAGGCGCGAAGCGTCGGTTGGCGGCCCGTCAACCGGCGTCTGGTCGAACTTGTAGTCGCCGGTGACGATCGTCGTACCGAGATCGCAGGTCAGCACCACCGCGCAGGCGTCGGGAATCGAGTGGGCGACGTGGACCATCTCGATGTCGAACGACCCAGCCTCGAAGGGCTCCCCCGACTCGACCTCGCGAAACTCGACGTTCTTTAGCTTGTGCTCTTCGATTTTGGAGCGCGCCAGCGCGACGGTCAGCGGGCCCGCGTAAATCGGCGGCCGAATGTCTGGCCCCAGTTCGCGCAGCACGAACGGCAGCGCGCCGACATGATCCTCATGCCCATGCGTGATGACGATCGCCTTGATCCGGTCGGCGTTGTCGAGCAGGTACTCGAAGTCGGGCAGCACCAGGTCCACGCCCAACATCTCCGGTGTCGGAAACATCAGCCCACAATCGACGACGACGATCGAGCCGTCGTACTCGACGACCGTCATGTTCTTGCCGATCTCGCCGAGTCCCCCGAGCGGCAGTACCCGCAGCTTGCCGCTCACGTGGTACTTAGGGCCACGCCGTGGCGCTCCAGCATCGCTCGAACGACCGCGCGCTCATCCTCGCTGGCCTCAACAAGCGGCAGCCGCAGGCCACCAGCCTCGAGCCCGAGCAGATTCAACGCGGCCTTGGTCGCAATCGGGTTGGCGGTCACAAACATGGCAGAGTACGCGTCCTGTAGGTCGTCATCGATTTCCTTGGCCCGATCGACTTCACCGTCGCGAGCCGCCTCGTACATCTCCTTGATCTGCTCGCCGAACAGATGCGACGTCACGCAGATACCACCGGCACTACCGAGCTGCGCAAACGGACGCACGAGGTTGTCATCGCCCGCATAAAGAGCGAGCTTCGTGCGCTCGACCACCCCACGTGCCTGCTCGATGTCGTCGTTGGCCTGCTTGACGCCAACGATGTTTGGCACCTCGCCCAATTCAGCCAGCAGGTCGACCTCCAGGTTGATCACGCACCGGCCCGGGATGTTGTAGAGCACGACCGGTAGGTCGGTCGATTCGGCGACTCTGGTGAAGTGCGCCAGCAGACCTCTGCGGTTTGGCTTGTTGTAGTACGGCGTCACCACCAGAACGCCGTCGGCCCCGCGCTCGGCCGCGCCCTCGGTCAGATGGACCGCGTGGGCCGTGTCGTTCGAGCCTGTGCCGGCGATCACGGTAGTCTCGTCGCCGACCTCGTCCACCACGACCTCGATCGTGCGAAGATGCTCGGCGTCGGTCAACGTCGAGGCCTCGCCGGTCGTGCCCGCGACCACCAAACCATCGGAGCCGTGCTCGATCAGGTGCCTGGCCAGGCGACGCAGCGCCGGTTCGTTGACAGACCCGTCGGTCGCGAATGGCGTGACCATCGCAGTGAGAATGCCTTCAAAGCGGGGACTGTCAGTGATCATGGCGGCGATTATCGCATCAGAGGTCATTGCGCGTTAGGTTTCCTGTCGATTCCAATGGAGTTTACGAGAGGAGAACGGCCTTGAGCGAGATCCTGGGTGCCTCAGCGAGCGAGATGGCGAGGGCGGTGCGGGATCGCGAGATCAGCCCGGTCGAGCTGGTTGACGCGCACATCGCTCGCGCCGAGGCCATCGATCCTGAACTGAACGCGATGGTGTTGCCGCGTTTCGAGGAGGCGCGCAAGGAGGCCCAAGCCGCAGAGCAGACCGTATCGACCGGCGGCGAGCTGGGCCCGCTGCACGGTGTGCCGTACACGGCAAAGGAGTGCATCGAGGTCGCCGGCATGGCCTGCACCGACGCCTCGAAGCTGTTCGAGGGCAACGTCTCGACCCAGAACGCCGTCGTCGTCGACAGCCTCGGCGAAGCCGGCGCGATCCTGATCGGCAAGACCAACATCCCCGAGTTCGCGCTCCACTACGACTCCAACAACGCCGTTTACGGCGGCACGCATAACCCACACATGAAGGGGCGCACGGCCGGAGGGTCGTCGGGCGGCGAGGCGGCCGCGCTGGTTGCCGGCATGACGGCCTTCGGCGTCGGATCCGACTATGGCGGGTCGATCCGGATCCCCTCCGCGTACTGTGGCTGCTTCGGGCTCAAGCCCGGCCGTTTTGTAGTTCCTCGCGCCGGGCACTTTCCGCCGACTCAGCCGATGACGATTCAGCTCTTCTCGGTGATCGGTCCGCTGGCGCGCTACGTCGAAGACCTCGAACTGCTGCTTGCGATCTTCGCGCGTCCCGACAAGGTGCGCGACCCCGACTGCCGCGAGCGTAGCCTCGAGTCGCGCTCCGCCGACGGGCTCGCGGTGGCCGCCTTCTGGGAGGACGGGACGACGCCGGTCGAGCCGGCCGTCGAGCAAGCCGTCAAGTCGGCGGCGGCGGCGCTTGCCGACGCAGGTCATGCGGTCAGCGAGCAACGCCCGCCGATGCAGGCGGAGGCGCGGGAGCTATTCATCGGTGCCGCACTCGCGGAGACAGCGTCCGCGCTGGCGCCGCTGATTGGCGATCGTCGCGACGAGCTGTCACCCCAGATGCAGCACATCTTCAAGACCAAGGTCGACACGCTCGGCGCAACGCTGCCGGAGTACGTGGGGCAGCTGATCTTCGAGCCGCAGATCGAGATCCAAGTCGCCACCTGGCAGCAGCAATACCCGATCGCGATCGCACCGATCACGCCAGGGCCGGCGTTCGAGCTCGGAGCGAACACTTTCGACGTCGGCGGAGAGACGATCGAGATGATCGACTCGATGGGCTTCTGCACGTACGTGAACCAGCTCGGCCTGCCCGCGGCCGCAGTGCCCGTCACCAAGACCGACGACGGGCTTCCGATTGGCGTCCAGGTAATCGGCCGCCGCGACTGCGAGATGGAGGTACTGGCGGTGGCGAAGAAGCTCGAGGCGGCATTCGGCGGTTGGATCGCGCCGGAGCGATTGGCACTCGCAACCTCCTGATCGAGCCTCACCACCGACGGGCAACGTGCCGATCTCGGACCCCGAATCGCGCTCGGGAAGCTAGAGGAGATTCTCTAGGCCGACCAGCAGGCCATCGATCTCACCGACCTTGCGCACGGCGAGCACGACGCCGGGCATGAAAGACTCCCGACTGATCGAGTCGTGGCGGATCGTGAGCGTTTCTCCGAGTCCGCCGAAGATCACCTCCTGGTGCGCGACGAGGCCGGGCAAACGCACAGAGTGAATCGGAACGTCGGCACGACCACCGGCACCGGTGATCAGGCTGGCGGTACGCTTCGCCGTCCCGGATGGAGCGTCGAGCTTCTTGTCATGGTGCAGTTCGACGATCTCGGCGCTCTGCATGTGTGGCGCGGCGAGCTTGGCGGCCTCCATCATCAGCACCGCGCCCAGCGCGAAGTTCGGGACGATCAAGCAGTTCGCCGGACCCGCTTTTGCGAGGCTCTCGATCTCGCCGAGCTGACCATCGGTGATACCCGTCGTACCGACAACAGCATGCACGTCCGACTCGAGGCAGGTCTTGATGTTCTCGAACGCGGTATCGGGAATCGTGAAGTCGACGGCCACGTCCGGCTCATGGTCACCGACCGAGTCGATCAGGCTCGTGCCAAGCTTCGGATCAGCCCGCCCGACCAGTTCCAGTCCCTCCGCGGCTTCGAGGGCGTCGCAGACAGTCGCGCCCATCTTGCCGGCGGCACCGGAGACAACTACCCGGATCACGCCGCGGCCAGGTCCCCGACGAGCGGCTCGATCGCGCCGCGAAACCACTGCTCATCCTTACCGACCGCCGCGGCCGAAAGCATGTCAAGCGAGTAGAATTCCGAAGCCAGCGCCGCCAGATCGGGCGCGGTGACCGCGTCGACGCGCTCGAAGGTCTCGTCAAGACTCAGCAGCGGCACTTCCATCAGCGTCGAGGAGCCCAGCCTATTCATGCGCGCTCGGGTCGACTCCATCGAAAGCGCCATACGCCCCTTGACCTGCTCGCGAGCGCGCGCCAACTCGTCCTGCGGCGTACGTTCCCCGATGCGCTGTAGCTCGACGCCGATCACACTCAGCGCCTCGGTGACGTTGTCTTCGCGCGTGCCGACGTAAATCCCGACCTGCCCGGTGTCACTGTATTGGCTCGCCCACGAGTAAACGGAGTAGGCGAGGCCGCGTTTTTCGCGTATCTCCTGGAACAGCCTCGAGGACGACGAGCCGCCGAAGATCGCGTCGAAAACCGCTAGCGCGAAGCGGCGATCGTCTCCACGCGGGATTCCCTGGCCGCCGAGACAGATGTGGTACTGCTCGGTGTCCTTGGAATAGAACGAGAGCGTCGGCACCGGGCCGGGAGGAGGCCCGCCGCGGCTCGCCTCACCATCACCGGTCGGCCCCATCGCGACCCCACGTTCGGCCAGCGCGACTATCTGGTCGTGGTCGAGGTTGCCCGCGGCAGCCACCACGATCTTCGGCGCCAGGTAGCGCTTATCGTGATAAACGGAAACCTTCTCGGGCGTCAGCGTGCCGACGACTTCGCCGCGCCCGATCACCGGCCGGCCAAGGGGATGGTCTCCGAACACGGCCGCCGACAACACATCGTGCACCTTGTCGCTTGGCTCGTCCTCGTACATAGCGATCTCCTCGAGCACGACTTCGCGTTCCGACTCGAGGTCGGCGTAAGTCAAGCGCAGCAACATGTCCGACATCACGCCGAAAGCACGATCCAGGTGCTCGTCAAGGAAATGCGCGAAGAGGGTCGTCGATTCCTTGCCCGTGGAGGCGTTGAGCTCGGCTCCGAACCCGTCGAACGTCTGGGCTATCTGCTCTGCGCTCATTTCTGGCGTGCCCTTGAACAGCATGTGTTCGAGCAAGTGTGAGATGCCCGCCTCGCCCGGCGTCTCGTCGCGTGAGCCAACGCCTATCCAGAACCCGAGCGCGACCGAACGAACGGAGGGGATCCGCTCAGTGATGACGCGGACCCCTGAGTTCAGTTCGGTGAGCGTGTGCTGCTGCGACACTGCGGCGCTGGGCTCAGTCGTCACGACGGCGCGGCCGTCCGCGGTCACGTCCGCCCCCGCCACCGCCACGTCCGCCCCGGTCGCGGTCGCGTCCACCGCGGTCGCGTCCACCGCGCGACGGCCCACCGTTACCGGTGCCCATCGACGCCAGCTCCTCGACCGACTTGCCCACGATCTCGGGGTCGTTGGCTAGTCGGAGGCCGATCCGGCCGCGCGCCGGGTCGACTTCCATGACACGCACATCGATCTGGTCGCCGCGATTGACGACGTCCTCGACCGACTCGGCTCGACCGCCGGGGACAAGGTTCGAGATGTGGATCAGGCCGTCGGTGCCTTTGGTCAGCTCGACGAACGCCCCGAAGGTCGTCGTCTTGACGATCGTGCCGGAGAATTCGTCGCCGACCTCGACATCCTTGGTCATTCGGCGAATCTCGTCGACGCAGGCGTCGCCCAACTCGCCGTTGGTCGCGTAGACCAGCACCGTGCCGTCGTCATCGACATCGATCTGCGCGTCGTATTGCTCGCATAGCGAACGAATCGTCTCGCCGCCTTTGCCGATCACGGCCCCGATCTTTTCCGGGTCGATCTGAATCGAGGTGATCCGTGGCGCGTGTTGCGACAGCTCAGGACGAGCCTCAGAGATCGTTGAACTCATCTTGTCGAGAATGAACAGGCGAGCATCCTTGGCCTGCGAGAGGGCGTTCCCGAGGATCTCGGGCGTGACGCCCGAGATCTTGATGTCCATTTGCAGGGCCGTTATCCCCTCAGCCGTACCTGCGATCTTGAAGTCCATGTCGCCGAGGTGATCCTCGACACCGGCGATGTCGGCGAGAACGACGTAGTCGTCGCCCTCCTTGATCAGCCCCATCGCGATGCCAGCGACCGGCGCTTTGATGTTGACTCCGGCATCCATCAGCGACAACGTAGATCCGCAAACCGAGGCCATCGACGACGACCCGTTTGACTCGAGGATGTCCGATACGACGCGAATCGTGTAGGGAAAGTCCTCGACCGATGGGATCATCGGCAGCAGCGCCCGCTCTGCGAGCGCTCCGTGTCCGATGTCGCGGCGCTTTGGCCCGCGCATGAAGCCAGCCTCCCCGACCGAGAAAGGCGGGAAGTTGTAGTGGTGAAAGTAGCGCTTGGTGGTCTCAAGCCCGAGAGTATCGAGCCGCTGCTCTTCTCGGCTGGTGCCAAGCGTCGCGACCGAAAACGCCTGCGTTTGGCCTCGAGTGAAGAGCGCCGAGCCGTGCGTTCGTGGTGCAACGCCGACCTCGGTCCAGATGTCTCGGATCTCGTCGGCGGCACGACCATCGGGACGCACCTTGTCGACCGCGATGCGACGGCGAACGATGTCCTTCTCGAGCTTGCTGAACGCGGTCTTGACCGCAGCAACGCGCTCGGGGTCGGTGTCGTCACCCTCCGGCACGTAGCGCTCGAGTGCCGCTTCCTCCACGGCCGCCGTGGCATCTTCACGCTCGAGCTTGTCCTCGACCGCCGTCGCGGTGTCGAGACCTTCGCGGTGCGATGCCTCGATCTCCTTGTAGAGGTCCTCGTCGACGCCAACCTCTTCATGCTCAAGCTTGGCCTTGCCGACCTTTTCGGCCAGGTCGCGCTGCGCCTGGCAGAGCTTCTTGATCTCGGCGTGAGCGATGTCGAGAGCGTCGAGGATCTCAGCCTCACTGATCTCGGATGCGCCGGCTTCGACCATCAGGATCGCGTCATCGCTGCCAGCGACAATCAAGTCCAGGTCGCTCTCGGGGATCAGCTCCTCTTCCGGGTTGATCACGAACTTGCCGTCGAGCTTGCCGATTCGAACCGCACCCATCTGCACGTCGACGGGGATGTCAGAGATCGCGACCGCAGCCGAGATACCGTTCATGGCAAGGATGTCGTAGGTGTTGATGTGGTCGACTGACATCGGCGTCGCGACCAGCTGCGTCTCGTAGCGCCACGTCTTCGGGAACAGCGGGCGCATCGGCCTGTCGATCATTCGCGCCGTCAGGATGCCCTTCTCGGAGGGGCGTCCCTCACGCTTGAAGAAACTGCCTGGGATCTTGCCGGCGGAGTACATACGCTCCTCGACATCGACCGTCAGAGGCAGAAAGTCCGTGTCGCGCAGTCTCCCCATCGTCGCGGTACAGAGGACCATCGCGTCACCCGCGGTAATCACGACCGACCCGTTCGCTTGCTTGGCAAGCTTGCCGGTCTCGAAGCTGATCTCGGTACCGCCGATATCTACCGATATCCGGTCCGTGCCTACGGCGCTCATCTTTTTTCCTTTCAACAGCCTCCGGTTGGCTGCGTGCGTTTAGGTTCTTCCGGAAATATTTCCCGAGATCCTAGCAGCGTGTTGCGGGTCGACAGAGTTCGCGATCGCCCAAGCCGCAGGCGTAGCGCGAGTCGGCCTTATTTCCTGAGGCCCAGTTCGGCGACCAGGGCTCGATAGCGTTCGATGTCGTGGCGGCGCAGGTACTCGAGCAGGCGGCGGCGCTGGCCGACCAGCATTAGCAGCCCGCGCCGTGAATGGTGGTCCTTCTTGTGGTCGCGCAGATGCTCGGTCAAGTGGGTGATCCGCCCGGTGAGCAGAGCCACCTGCACCTCCGGGGAGCCGGTATCGCCCTCGTGCTTGGCGAACTTCCCGATCAGGTCGCCCTTGGCTTCTTTGGTCAGCGTCACGGGCAAGAAGGTAGCAAAAACGAGTTAGCGCCCCTCACGGGGCGCTAACACCTTGAGCCGCGACGGCACAGATCTTTCTTGCCGCGGCCAGGTCGCGGTGCATCTGATCGACGAGCTCGCTGGCCGATTCAAACCTGGTCTCCTCGCGCAGCCGCTCCAGGAAGCTGAGCCGCAGCGTGCTGTCGTAGAGGTCACCGTCGAAGTCGATTAGATGGGCTTCGATCAGTAGCCGGCCATCGCTTTCGAAGGTTGGCCGCGAGCCGACGTTGACGGCCGCCGCCAGCTGATCGCCCTCGGCGCGCGCAAGAGCCGCGTACACGCCCCTGCCCGGTACCACCAGATCGGCCGGAGGGACGATGTTCCCGGTCGGCACACCCAGTTCGCGGCCGCGCCCCTCGCCAGCGACGACCTGGCCCTCGAACACGAACGGGGCCCCCAGCAACGTGTTCGCCTCACCGATTGCTCCTCGCTCGATCAGCCCGCGGATCCGGGTCGACGACACTGGCTCGCCACCGCTGCGCAGGGTCGGCACGACATCGGTTGCGAACCCTTCCCGTCCTCTCAGCAGACCGGCATCACCCTCTGCGCCACTGCCGAAACGGAAGTTCTCGCCGACGCTGACGAACCTCGCACCCAGCACCTGCTCCAGCACCTCACGCAGGAAAGTCTCAGCGCTCAGTGCTGCGAACTCTTTGGTGAAGGGGATCACGAGCAACTCGGCGACCTCCAGGTCAGCGATCTTCGCCGCCTTCACGTCGAGCGGCGAGAGCAGGCGCAGCGAAGTGTCGGGGCGCAGCACGCGCGCGGGATGCGGGTCGAAGGTAACAACGCTGGGGCTCGCTTCAATTTTGGCTCCTTGCTCGACCGCGGCTGCGATCACCGCCCGGTGCCCGAGATGAACGCCGTCGAACGTCCCGAGGGCGATCGATCGCCCCTCTGGCGCCTGAGGCACCTCGTCGAGCGAGCGGAAGATCTTCACCTTGCGCCCACGACCGTGACCGGCCTCAACACGTCGTCGCGGCTCTCAGCGACCGCGATCAGCCTGCCGCCCTCGGTCAGGCGCACCATCGTCGCTTCCGCAAACGAACGGCCCGCCTCGACCGAAACACCGTCTTGAACGAGCTCGGCTTCGTCGCTCGACAGGCCCCGCTCAGGCATGAAGGACAGTGCGAGAGAAGGGTCGACGAGGCGCTCCGAGTCTGCATCGGCGAGCTCGAACGGCCCGATCGCGCTTCGCTGGAGCTCTGCACAGTAAGCGCCGCAGCCGCAGCGCGCACCCAGGTCCTCGACCAGTTGCCGGATGTAGGTGCCGCTCGAACAATCAACCTCGAGGGTGGCGCGCTGAGTCCGATCATCGAAATCGATCAACTCAAACCGGTCGATCTCGACCTCACGAACCGGAGTTTCAACCATCTCCCCACGACGCGCCTTTTTGTAGAGCCGCTCACCCCGGACACTGACAGCCGAGGCCATCGGCACCTTCTGCGAGATCATGCCTCTCAGTGCGCTCAGCTCGCAGGCGACTTGCTCGTGGTCCGTGCGAGCGCCTGTCGCCGAAAGCTCGCCGTCGCGGTCGCCGCTGTCGGAGGTGGCGCCAAACTGCGCCTCCGCCCGGTAGCTCTTTGGCATCCCGACCAGGTAGCGCATAAGCCGCGTCGAGCGTCCAACCAGCACCAACAACAGCCCGGTCGCAAACGGGTCCAGTGTCCCCGCGTGGCCAACCTTCACTCCTCGCGCAAGCGCCGTTTGCCGTACCCGCTGCACGACGTCGTGAGAAGTGACCCCGGCTGGTTTCGCAACCAGCAGTAGGCCGCCAGTGCTCGAAGCAACTGCCATCAGCCGAAGTCAACCAGCTACGAGCGCAACAGGGTCTGCGCCCTAGGTTCCCGCTTGGGCAGCGATCTCCGATCGCAGGAAATCGACCAGCTCGGCGTGCGCAAGCTCGGTCGAGAAGCCGGCTGCTTGTCGGTGACCGCCGCCGCCCATCTTGCGCGCTATCGCGCTCACGTCGACATTGTCGTCAGCCGCGCGAAGGCTGACCTTGCGCAGACTCTCACGCCCCTCCTTGAGCTGGGCCCGCACAAGCGCCGCCGCTGAGGTTCCCTGTAGAGCCCGAACGTGGTCGACGATGCCCTCCGAGTAGCTTTCGTCAGCCCCGGTCGACTGATAGTCCTCGCGCTCGATGAAAGCCACCGTCAGCCGACCGTTGTCGAAGCGCTCGACGCTCGCCAGCGCACGCGCGAGCAGCGCTAGCTTCTGAGGCGGCACGTTCTCAAAGAGCGTGCGGAAGACCCTGTGAACGTCGACGCCAGACTCGATCAAATCAGCCGCCATGCGATGCGCACCGGCTGTGGTGTTCTTGTACTGGAACTTGCCGGTGTCGGTCACCAGCCCGACGTAAAGGGCCTCCGCGATTTCTGGAGTCAACTTGACCTCGAGCTCGTCCCTGAGTCCGTAGAGAATCTCAGTCGTGCACGATGCACCGCCGACGACCAGGTTCGCGGTTCCGAATCTGGTGTTGTCCTGGTGGTGGTCGATGTTGACGATGTGGGCGTTGGCACGCTGGAGGAAGTTAACGGGCATGCGGTCGATGTTGCCGCAATCGAGAAACACGATCGTTCTCGCTCCAGCATCATCCGGAAGCTCGTGTCTCACATTCGATAGCGGGAGGTGCCGGTACTCGTACGGCAGCGGGAAGTCGTCCTCGCCCATGAACATCACCGAGTCCTTGCCCATCAACTCGAGGATCCCGTTCATCGCGACCAGCGAGCCGAGCGCGTCACCGTCAGGATTTTCGTGCGTCGTCACAAGAAACCTGTCGCCATTGCGCAACTCGGCAACGACCTGCGCGCGTTCGGTCGTCGTGTCGACGCTCAATCGAGGTCCTCTGCTTCCTTGAGCAGCTCGCTCACCCGCATGAAGCGCTCGGTACTGTCGTCGTAGCGGAAGTCGAGTTGCGGTGTTCGCTTGAGACGCAACTCTGCCGCCACCTTCGATTGCAGATAGCCATGCGAAGAGGTCAGACCGTCGAGCGTGTCGCTGCGCTGGCGCTCGTCGCCGAACACGCTCACGTACACGTGAGCATGGCGCAAGTCGGGACTCGTGTCGACCGCCGTGACGGTGACAAATCCGACCCGCGGATCCTTCAATCCAGCGGCTATCGCCACGCTGAGAACCTCGCGTATCGCTTCATCTACCCTTCGCATCCTTTCTTTGCCCATCGCCCTGAGATCCTGCCATTTGGAGGCTGACCAGTCGCCGACTATATCCGTAACGATCGGCGCCCAGTCCGTGACTACAAATCTAGGTCGGCAAACGATACGACACGCCGTTCGAACGTCACCGCGTCGACAAAGCGCTCCTCCAGGTAATGCTCAACTCGGTCGAGCACTCGCTCCAGGCCCGATGCCGTGCCAGCCGTCAGCGCGACCGCCAACGTCGATCGCTGCCAAAGATCCTGGTGGTCGACCTCCGAGACCGCGCACCCATAGCGGGTGCTGAGGATCGACTTGACCGATGCGATTTGCTTCCGCTTCGATTTCAGGCTACCGCTGTCTTCAATCTCAAGCTCGACCTTAAGCAGTCCGAAGAACGGCAATTGCTAGCTCTAGTCGAGCTTGCGCTCGACCTTCTTGGTCCGGAAGGCCTCGATCACGTCGCCTACTTTGACGTCCTGGAAATCGTCGAGCGTCAGCCCGCATTCGAATCCTGACTCGACCTCTTTCGCGTCATCTTTGAAGCGTTTGAGCGACGACAGCGACCCGACGTGGACGATCGTCCCGTCGCGCACGAGGCGCGCCCTGGCGCTCCGAGCGATCTTGCCCTGCGTCACGTGGCAACCGGCGATCGTTCCCACCTTCGAGGCCCTGAATAGCTCGCGAACCTCGGCCGACCCAAGTGACTCCTCGATCTCTTCGGGCTCGAGCATGCCCTCCATCGCGGCGCGAAGCTCTTCGGTAACGCGATAGATAACCGTGTAGGAACGGATCTCAACGCCTTCCCGGCTGGCAACCATGTTAGCTTCGCCAAGCGGACGCACGTTGAAGCCGATGACCACCGCGCCGGACGCCGCGGCGAGCATCACATCCGATTCTGAGATGCCGCCCACTCCGGAGTGAATAATGCGCAGCGCGACTTGCGAACCGGAAAGTTTCGCTATCTCGTCCTGAATCGCCTCCAGCGAGCCGGCGACGTCTGCCTTCAAGATCAGGTTCAGCTCGGCCGCCTTGCCCTCCTTGATCTGCTCAAAGACGTCCTCGAGGCTGACTTGCGCCCGTTGCCTGCGCGCAAGTGCCTCGGTCTTCAGTCGGTGCGCTCGTTCCTCCGCCAACTGGCGCGCCTCCTTGTCGGTCTCGACGACGCGCACCGTCTCTCCTGCGCCTGGCGTCGTGTCAAACCCAAGCACTTCGACTGGCTCACCTGGCGACGCGTGCTCGATCCGCTCGCCGAGGAAATCGTGCATCGCCCGCACCCGTCCCGAGTGTGCTCCGGCCACCAAGGCGTCGCCCATGTGCATCGTGCCGCGACCGACGAGGATCGTCGCGACCGGCCCGCGGCCCGGGTCAAGCCGGGACTCGACCACGGTGCCGCTCGCATCGGCCTGCTTGTTGGCCGTTAGCTCCTCGACCTCGGCGACCAGCAGGATCATGTCGAGCACGTGATCGAGGCCCTGCTTCGTCTTGGCCGAGACATCGCAGTAGATAGTTTCGCCGCCCCACTCCTCGGGGTTCAGGCCCTGGTTTGCCAACTCGGTGCGCACGCGCTCCGGTTGCGCACCCTCCTTGTCGATCTTGTTGACAGCAATGATCATCGGCACGCCCGCAGCCTTCGCGTGATCGATCGCCTCCGTTGTCTGCGGCATAACGCCATCATCGGCTGCGACAACTATCACTGCGATATCCGTGACGCTCGCGCCCCGCGCACGCATCGCGGTGAACGCCTCGTGCCCCGGTGTATCCAGAAAGGTGACCGTCTTATCGTCGTGATGGACCTGGTAGGCGCCGATGTGCTGCGTGATCCCACCAGCTTCGCCCGCCGCCACCTCCGTCTGGCGAATAGCATCGAGCAGCGACGTCTTTCCGTGATCAACGTGACCCATGATCGTTACCACGGGTGGGCGTGGAACGAGGTCCCGTACGTCGTCGACGATCGTCAGCTTCGCGTCCTCGCTCGTGGCGCTGACCACATCGACCGTCTTGTCGAAGCCTCCCGCGAGCACGGCGATCGCCTCGTCGGAGAGGGTCTGCGTGAGCGTCGCCATCTCGCCCATCTCCATCAGCTTCTTGATCACATCGGCGGCCTGAAGGCCGAGATGCTCGGACACCTCGCGAACGGTGGAGCCGGAGGGGATCCGAACCGCCTCCGGTGCCGCGACCGCGGTCGCGGCCGGCGCTTCCGTCGGTTCCGGTGGCGGCGCGCCGCGACCGCGGCTGCGGCGTCTACGGCGCTGTTGCTGCTGTTGTTGAGGCCCGCCACCCTGCTGCCTGCGTGACGCCTGCGAGTCGATCACAACTCTGCGGCGCTTCGACGACGCGGAACCGGTTCGTTCGCCGGCCGCAGCCTTCTTGGCGGGGGCCTTCTTGGCGGGGGCCTTCTTGGCGGGGGTGTCGCCCTTCTTCAACGCAGCGAGGGCATCCTTTTCCTCGACCGACGACGCAGCCGCCTTCACCTCAATACCAGCCTTCTTCAGTGTGGCGAGCAGGTCCTTGCTCTCCATGCCGAGCTGCTTGGCTATCTCATAGACGCGTTTCTTCGCCATCTACTCACGCTCTTCCGCTTCGGCCGACTCCCGGGCGACCTCCTGCTCCACGGCCTTCTCGGCCTCCTCCTCAGAAACCTCACTGACCGCATCGTCGATGATCTCCTCGGCGATAGCTTCGCCAACAACCTCTTCGGCGACCTCCTCCGCTGCCCTTTCGGCAACCGCCTCTTCGATCGACTCCTGCGCAGCCCCCTCTTCCGCTGCCTTCTCGGCGACTTCCTCCACAGCCTCGTCGGTAGCTACCTGCTCGGGCCCTTCGTCCTCGCCGTCGCCTGGAGCCGCTACGTGGTCACCCTGCTGATCGCTCAACGCTTGGTGCGCCGGCAGGCCGCAGTAGCGCGTGCCCGGCAACGAGGCGTTCGGACAGCGCTTCCCCGATCCCAGGATCGCCGCGCAGCGACCCGAAACCTCTTCTTCGGAGTCCAGCCCCAGCTCGGACTCCTCCTCTGCGAACTCGCTCTCGGACTTGATGTCGACCCGCCAGCCCGTCAAACGCGCCGCGAGGCGAGCGTTCTGACCTTCCTTGCCAATCGCCAGGGAAAGCTGGTCGTCGGGCACGACGACGGTCGCCTGCTTGTTCTCGTCGTCGACGAGCACCTCGCGTACACGCGCCGGCGACAACGCCTTTGCGACAAAGCGGGCCGGCTCGTCGTTGAAGGGGATGATGTCGATCTTCTCGCCGCGCAACTCGGACACGACCATTCGCACGCGCGAGCCACGCGGGCCGACACAGGCTCCGACGGGGTCGACGCCATCGGTGTGCGAGACGACAGCGATTTTTGAGCGATAACCCGGTTCGCGCGCGACGTTGACGATCTCCACCAGCTGGTCGGCAACCTCCGGAACCTCCAGCTCGAACAGCTTCTTGATCAACTCGGAGGTTCGACGCGAGACGATGATGCTCGGGCCTTTGGTTGAGGAGGAAACTTCTGTAATCACAGCCTTGACCCTCGCACCGTGATCGTAGCGCTCGTTGTCGACCTGCTCCGACTTTGGCAGCAGTGCCTCGACACGCTCGCGGAGCTGGACCAGCGTGTAGCGGGAGTCTGACTGCTGGATGATGCCGGTGATCATTTCGCCGACACGATCGTGGTACTCGTCGAACATCATGTCGCGCTCTGCCTCGCGGATGCGCTGGAGAATCACCTGTTTTGCCGTCTGTGCAGCGATCCGGCCGAAGCCGCCGGGTGTGATGTCACGCGACTCGATCTGGTCCATGTAGGGCTTGAGCTGCTCCAAACCGATCTCGATCTCCTCCGGCGGCCGACGTTCACCGGTCTCCGGGTCGACCGGCCCCCTCTCCTCCTCCTCGGCCTCCTTCAGGGTGATCGCCTCGTCGAGCAGCTTCTCCTCCAGTTCGGTCGGCAGTAGCAGCTCGATCACCTTGAAGTCGCCCGAGTCGCGGTCCATGTCAACGCGCGCGTAGCGAGCCGCTCCCTCCGTCTTCTTATACGCGGAGAGCAAGGCGTCCTCGAGCGCCAACATCAAGCGCTCAGAAGAGATGCCCTTTTCCCGCTCGAGCGCGTGTACTGCCTCGACGATCTCTTTACTCACATCGTCCTCCGGGTCATCCGATGTCCTGCTTCGCAGGCGGCAAAAGATTGGCACGTCTCATCTGGTCGTAGCCGACCGCGACCGTGCCCCAGGAGCCGGCCAGCGTTACCTGGAGGAGATCGACGTCGATCAACTCGCCCTTGAAGTCGTTGCGTCCCCCGATTGCCTCCCGCGTGCGCACTCGCACTCGTCGGCCGACAAACCTCTCGAAGTGCTGTCGCTTGCTCAGCGGTCGTTCGGGGCCCGGCGAGGAGACTTCGACCGAGTAGTCGCGCAGCAGATCGGACAGATGCCCGGTCACGCGTGCGCAGGTCGCATGTGTGACCCCGCTCTCGGTGTCGACGAACACCCGGACCACCCGCCGGCCCCTGGCCGAGGCCACATCTGCGGCCAGCAACTCCACATCCGGCTCCAGCGCGGCCAAACGCCGCTCGACCTCGCTGCGCACCTTTGCGGGCGTTATGGCGGGTCCCATGGTCGGTTCGTCGGGCACTTGCGATCTCGTTCTTCTCCTACTGCTTTTGGTCATTTAGCGCAAAAAAAGTGGGCGGAGGCCCACTTCTGGTGTTGCGGCCCAGCGGCCGCAGGTCTCCTGAAGCATGTAAAGCGGGAGTCAGTATAGCGCGCTACTAGCGGGTTACTTCAACTGTCGAGCGTCAGGGTCACTGGGCCTTCGTTGACCAGTTCCACGCTCATTGTGGCGCCGAACACTCCCCGCTCCACAGTCACTCCCTCGATCTTCAGCCGGTCGCACAACAGGTCGTAGAGACGCCGTGCCTCGGCCGGCGCCGCCGCTTGTACGTAACTCGGGCGTAGCCCCCTGCTCGTGTCCCCATAGAGGGTGAACTGGCTCACGCACAGAGCCTCTCCTCCGGCGTCTACCAGTGACCGATCCATGCGGCCACTGCGGTTGTCGAAAACCCGCAAACGTGCAAGCTTGCGCGCCAGTTTTTCGGCGTCTCCATCGGTGTCCCCCTCGCGTACCCCGACTAGCACCACGAGCCCCTCGCCGATCGAGGCCACTTCCTCGCCCTCTACGCGCACGCGCGCCGAGCTGACCCTTTGGATCACCGCGCGCAAGGAGTTACGCCGGGCGCATCCGCTCGCGATACAGGCGGTAGTCCGAACGATCCGGGCGCATTCCGCAGGCGAGCGAGAAATGTCGTCGAGCGGCCACCCTCTTGCCCTGATTCTCGAGCGCGCGAGCGAGGCAGAAATGAGCGTAGTCGTTGGTCGGGCTGAGTTCGACGATCGCGCCGAACTCGGCGGCGGCGCGAACGTAGTTGCCCGACCGAAAGTACGCTCGGCCAAGCGCTTCGCGAATCGACGTCTTGTCGGGCTCGAGCTTGCGAGCCTTCTCGAGCGAGACCGCCGCCTGCGCCCAATGACTACCGTCGATCAACTCGATGCCGCGTTGGAACAGCGCGTAGGCGTCCTCGTCATGCACGGCGGTCCGGCTCCCGGACTCGAATCCTTTCGGCATAGTCGAGCACGTCCTGGGCTACCTCGGCCTTCGAAGCCTTCGGCACCTCGACGTCCGCCCGCGGACCGACGATCGTCACCTCGTTGTCGGGCGAGTCGAAACCGATCTCGCCGCGCGAGATGTCGTTCACCACGATCGCGTCGATGCCTTTGTTGACGAGCTTGGCGCGCGCCCGTTCGATACCTCCGGGACCGAACTCGGCGGCGAAGCCGATCAGCGTCTGTCCCGGCCTGCGCAGGGCCGACAGCTCTATCAGCACATCGGCGGTTCGCTCCAGATCGAGCGATATCCGCCCGCGCCGCTCTTTGGAAATCTTGGCGTCTTGCGCTTGCTTCGGCCGGTAGTCGGCCACCGCCGCCGCCATCAGCAGAAGATCGCAGTCGTCGAAAAGCTCGATCGTGGCAGCCCGCAGCTGTTCAGCGGTCTCAACAGCAACGTAGTCGACTCCCGCCGTGCGCGGCAATGTGACGTTTGCGGCGACTACGGTCACACTGGCCCCTCGACGCGCAGCTTCGTCGGCAAGCGCAAAGCCCATCCGCCCACTCGACCGGTTACCGATGTAGCGCACCGCATCGATCGCTTCGCGCGTTCCACCGACGGTGACCAGTACCTTGGTCCCGTCGAGCGAGCGGGGCGCGCCCAGTGGAGCGACCTGCTCGATCGCAGCGAGTAGCTCGGCCGGCTCGGCCAGTCTGCCAACGCCCCACTCCCCCTTGGAAGCAAGGGCGCCGCTGTCTGGGCCGACGATGTGAGCGCCACGCTCGCGCAGGGTCGCGAGGTTGGTGACAGTCGCCGGATGGTCGTACATGCGGTTGTTCATCGCCGGTGCAACGACCACCGGGCTGCTACACGCCAGGTAGGCAGCACTGAGCAAGTTGTCGGCGTGGCCGCCAGCGAGCTTGGCAATCGTATTCGCCGTGGCCGGCGCGATGCAAAACACGTCGCAGCGCCGCACCAGCTCGAGGTGACTGATCGGATCGTGGTCGGGTAGCGGCTCGCCCGGGTAGCTGCCGCGAGCCGGGTCGGGCTCGAACTCCTCCACCAGCACGGGCGCACCGGTAGTCCCTTCGAATGTCGCGCGGCCGACGAAGTTCTGGCTGGCTGGCGTCTGAATAACCCTCAGCGAGTGCCCCGCTTTGGTGGCCAGCCTGACCAACTCAACCGACTTGTAAGCGGAGATACCGCCGCAGACACCTAGCAGTACGCGCGCCACGATGCTCTCCTTCGCCTAGCTGCGGTAGCGGAACGCGATCTTGCCCTGCGCGACTTCTTCCAGGGCTATCGTCAAGTAGTTCTTCGAGGGCGTTTCCACCATCGGCGGCGGGAACTCCTCAAAAACGCCCTCGCCGAGCGTGTGGTAGTAGTTGTTGATCTGCCGGGCACGCTTGGAGGCAACGATCACTGCCGCGTAGTGCGAGTCGACGCTGTCCAACAGTTTGTCGATGCGAGGCTGAATCAAAACGCCTTCCCTGTCGTGGAGGTAGAGAGCACAGTCATTCTAGCGAAGCCTCCGCGCGCCCTCGCACGCATCTTCGATTGCGTCTCGACCCCTCTCAGCCTGCCCCATCTAAAGAGCGAGCGGCAACAGCTAATGGCCGGCCAGTTCAGACCGGACCAACGCGTCGAGCGAGTCGCTCGCGGCGTCTAGATCATCGTTGACGATCACATGCTCGAACTCGTCTTTCGCCTCCAGCTCGCCTTGAGCAACTTCTAGCCGAGCGACGATCTGATCGGGGGAGTCGGTGCCGCGGCCCTCGAGGCGCTCGCGGAGCGTTTCGGGCGTTGGCGGCGCTATGAAGATTCGTGTCGCTTCGGGCATCGCTTCGAGTACCTGCCGCGCCCCTTGGAGTTCGATCTCGAGCACCACGCCGATCCCAATGGCGATACGCGGCTCGACCTCTGAGCGCAGGGTCCCGTAGCGGCTGCCGGAGTACCTGGCGTGCTCGATGAAGTCGTTGCGCTCGATACCGCGAACGAAGTCCGCCTCGCTCATGAAGTGGTAGTCGACGCCATCGACCTCGCCCGCTCGAGGGGCTCTGGTCGTCGCCGAGATCGATAGTTCGAGATCGCCACGTCTTTCCAGCAGCCGCCTGATCAGGGTTCCTTTGCCGACCCCGGAGGGACCAGTGACGACGAACAGCCTCCCGCTGGTCAACAACGCTACTTCTTGAAGTAGCCGACCAGCTCGGTCCGCTGGCGAGGCGAGAGGCCGCCGATCGTCTTGCTCGGCGAAATCCTGCACTGCGACAGAATCTTATTCACCTTCACCTGGCCGTACTTCGGAACCGCAAGCAACATGTCGGAAACCTTGGCGCTCTGGATGTACTCCGGCGGCGAGAGCAACAGGGCTTGAATGTTTGCCTTGCCAGCGCGGAGATCCTTCTTGAGCTGCGCCCGCCTGGTGCGAATCGCGTTGGCGCGTTTGAGTGCTTCCATCCTCTGCGCGAGGGACCGTTCCGGGGCGCTCGTCGAGAACTTAGTGGCGGCAGGCATAGAGGCGGAGATTATAGGCACGCTCGCTGTACGTGCAACGTGCGATCTGAAAAGAATTTCGGACCAGGATTTGATAACGGACAACACACTGCCGCTCGCGCGACTCGACTTGGTGATCAAGATTCGGCCTTTGTGCCGGGCCGTCTCGTTGTCGACCTTGGGTTCAGGTCGAGTCAGGTTGAGCCGGGTTGAACCTGTCCGGCGGCGGCTGGAACGCGGTCTACGCGACCCGAGCTGAAAAGTAACTCGTCCAGCTCCGCGGCGATCCTGGACCCCGCCAGGGGATCGCGGAAGCTCTCTGTCCCGACGGCGACGAGGGCCGCGCCAGCGCAGACGAACTCGAAAGCGTCCGCGCCGCTCTGGATTCCCCCCATGCCGATTACCGGGACACGGACAGCCGATGCGACGGCTCGCGTCATCTCCACGGCAACTGGGCGTACCGCCGGCCCCGATAACCCGCCGCTGCCGGCGCCCAGCGCAGGCTGACCTGTTGCTGGATCAATGCTCGCCGCACGCAGCGTGTTGATGAGCGATATTGCGTCGGCGCCGCCTCGCTCGGCGGCGCCAGCGATGGCCGCGACGTCGGTCACATTGGGCGTCAGCTTGACTATCAGCGGCTTCGTCGTCATGGGCCGGACGCACGCCATAAGAGCCTCCGTCTCACCCGGTTCGGCTCCCATCACGCACCCCGACTTGACGTTGGGACAGGAAATATTGAGCTCAATCGCCGCGACTTCCGGTCGTGCCCCGATCGTCTCAGTCAGGCGCGTGAACTCCTCGTAGCTGAATCCGGCCACGCTGACAATCAGCGGCACGCCGAGCGTCGCGAGCTGGGGCAGATCGTGATCGACGAACCCTTCGAGGCCCTTGTTCGGCAAGCCAATCGAATTGATCAGTCCGGCGGGCGCCTCCCAAAGCCGCGGCGGCAGATTACCGCCGCGGGGCGACGGCGTGATCGTCTTCGATACGAACGCCGCGAACGGAAAGTGGTCGCGCATCGGCGTGCCGAAGGTGCGCAGTGCGGCAACTGCGTCGAACGTACCCGACGCGTTGAGCACGCGGCCCCGTAACTCGACTCCGGCCAACGCGGTCAGCGCCACTCCTCGTGAAGCACGTCCGCGCGCACGACCGGGCCGTCGACGCAGAGGCGACGGTAGCCCTCACGAGTGCGCACCACGCAGCCGAAGCAGGCTCCGAATCCGCACGCCATCGGCGCCTCGAGCGCGAGTTGAGCCGGTACATCGCGTGACACGCAGATCCCGCGAACGGCTTCGAGCATGCCGGGTGGACCGCAGGAGTACACGGTCAACTCACCGTGCCCGCTGTCAAGCTGCGATTCGAGTAGCTCCGTGACGAGACCATGGTGACCACGCGAACCATCGTCGGTGGCGAGCACGACCTCGCCTTGGATCAGGTCGGCTCCGGCGCAGAACGCGGCGCTGCGAAAGCCAAGCAGCGCCCGCACCGAGCGCCGTTGGGCCGCAAGCTCCTCGCTCCAGATCGCGAGCGGCGCCGTACCAATGCCTCCTCCGACCAGCAGCGCACTCGCCGCCAGGGTCCCTGTCAGCTCCCCCGGAGACGAGAATCCGATGCCGAGCGGCCCGACGATGCCGAGTCGATCCCCCGGCGCCAGCTCGCCCAGGCGCCTAGTACCCGGACCCACCACCTCGAGCATGAACTCGAGTCGCGGGCCGCGAACGCGCGCGACCGAGAACGCCCGCGCCAGGTACGGGCGTCCACCGTCGGCCGACCCCCATCCGCGATCCGCCGAAAGCATGTAGAACTGCCCGGGCAGTGGGGTCGGGCCGTCCGCGTCGTCGACGCCGATCACGCGATAGGGACCGAGCGCGTCATTGGCGACCACCTCGCGGACGCGCCGCGCTGGGGGGGCGACCTGCCGCGGACCTGATTCGGGGGTGGCGAGCCCCGGCTCCACGTTGACCGGGATTCCTGGCATCAGGGCGCGCCTGACTCGACCGCAGCTCGATCGATCGCGTGCAGTTCCTGCAGGGACCTGATCGCCGCCACACCACTGCGACCGGCTCCGATTGCACGAGCTGCGGCCGATGCGCCGGCCATCGTCGTGATGCAGGGAACGCCGTGCTCGACCGCCGCCCGACGGATCTCCCAGCCGTCGGTTCGAGCGCCTCGTCCGATCGGCGTATTGATCACGAGGTTGACGTCACCTCCGCGTATACAGTCCACCACGTTCGGCGATCCTTCGCCGATCTTCTTGAGTTGTTCGACGGGCACGCCCATCCGTTGGATCGCCTGCGCGGTGCCACTCGTTGCCAATACCCTAAAACCAAGGTCGTGCATGCGTGCGGCGAGCTGCGTGGCGGCCGGCTTGTCCGTATCGCAGACGGTGATGAAGACGGCTCCCCTCTCCGGAAGGGCGACTCCGGCAGCGGCCTGAGCCTTTCCGAACGCGGTAGGAAAGTCGGGGGCGATCCCCATCACCTCGCCGGTCGATTTCATCTCAGGTCCAAGCAGAGCATCCGTGCCGTGCAAACGCTGGAAGGGCAGCACCGCCTCCTTGACGCTCACGTGCCTGCCCGCCGTTTTCGACGGCAGTCGCTGGTCGCGCAGCCGCTCGCCGAGGACGAGCCGACAAGCGACCTTGGCAAGCGGCACTCCGATCGCCTTCGACACAAACGGCACCGTGCGGGACGCGCGCGGATTCGCCTCAATCACATGTAGCTCGCTGCCGACAAGCGCAAATTGAACATTGACGAGGCCGATCACGCCGAGCCGTAGCGCCAGCGCCTTGGTCTCGCGGCGCAGCTGCTCGAGCATCTCGTCACCGAGGCTGAGAGGCGGCAACACGCAGGCGGAGTCGCCAGAGTGAATTCCAGCCTCTTCGACGTGCTGCATGATGCCCGCGACGTAAACCTGCTCACCGTCACAGAGAGCGTCGACATCGAGCTCGATCGCGTTTTCAAGAAAGCGATCGAGCAGCAACGGGTACATGCGCGCCGCCAGCGACCCCTCGGACTCGACGCGCTCGAGATAGCGGTCGAGATCTTCGTTCGAGTAACAAAGCTCCATTGCGCGGCCGCCGAGCACGTACGAGGGACGCACGAGCAGTGGGAAGCCAACCTTTGAAGCAACCGCACGCGCCTTGCCGGCACTGTCCACGACACCGTATGGCGGCGCCTTGATGCCCAGCTCGTCGAGTACCTGACCAAAGCGGCCGCGGTCCTCGGCGAGGTCGATCGCGTCGACCGGAGTGCCGAGCACGGGCACGCCGGCGTCCAGCAACGCCTCGGCGATCCGCAGCGGTGTCTGTCCGCCAAACTGGACGATCAGGCCCTCGGGCTGCTCGACATCGATGATCTCGAGTACGTCCTCGACCGTCAGCGGCTCGAAATAGAGACGGTCGGAGGTGTCGTAGTCGGTCGAGACCGTCTCGGGATTGCAGTTGACCATCACGGCCTCGCGGCCGAGCTCGCGCAGAGTCATCGCGGCATGCACGCAGCAGTAGTCGAATTCGATGCCCTGACCGATGCGGTTTGGGCCCGACCCGAGAATGATCACGCTCGGCTTATCGCCCCGCGATACCTCACCGTACTCATCCCTCGGCAGAGCGCTCTCCGTCCGCTCGGGCGGAGAGCCAGTCGTTCTTTCATAGCTGGAGTAGAAGTACGGCGTCTCGGCCTCGAACTCGGCGGCGCAAGTATCGACCGAACGAAAGGACGGTCGCAAGCCCGCAGCGAGTCGTTGCTCTCGCGTCACACCGGCCTGCTGGTCAGAAAAGCCGAGGTCCTTCTTGGTGGCGAGCGCGACGTGATCCGCCTCTGCCTCGACCAGCTCCGCAAACTGGCGCAGGTACCAGGGATCAATCTGCGTGCGCTCGCGCAGTGCCTCTACGCCGAAGCCGCGGCGCAGCGCCTCGAACAACAGCTCGTAGCGATCGTGCGACGGCTCCCCCAGGCGAGTCAGCAGGTCCTCGCTGTCCTTTGGGAGCCGTGCAACGGAATCCAGCTCGCGTGAACGCAGCGCCTTCATGAACGCCTGCTTGAAGGTACGGCCGATCGCCATCGCCTCACCGACGCTCTTCATCTGCGTCGTCAGTCCGCCCTCAGCGTACGGGAACTTCTCGAACGCAAACCTCGGAACCTTCACCACCGCGTAGTCGATCGCCGGCTCGAACGACGCCGGCGTGCGCCGCGTGATGTCGTTGGGAATCTCCTCGAGCGCATAGCCGACCGCCAATCGAGCGGCGATCTTGGCGATTGGGAACCCGGTCGCCTTCGACGCTAGCGCCGACGAACGCGAGACGCGCGGGTTCATCTCAATGATGACGACCTCGCCGTCGGCCGGATTGACCGCGAACTGCACGTTGGAGCCGCCCGTCTCGACGCCAACCGCACGAATTACCGCCAGGCCCTGGTCACGCAGCCCCTGGTAGGCGGAGTCGGTCAGCGACTGCTGCGGTGCGACCGTAACGCTGTCGCCCGTATGAACGCCCATCGGGTCGACGTTCTCGATCGAGCAGACGATCAAGGCGTTGTCATTGTGGTCGCGCATCACCTCCAGCTCGAACTCACCCCAGCCGACCAGCGACTGTTCGATCAGTATCTGGTCGATCGGGCTGGCATTGAGCCCTTCCGACACCCTCTGCGCGAATTCGGCCTGTGTGCGTGCGACACCGCCCCCGTGTCCGCCGAGCGTGAATGCGGGCCTGATGATCGCCGGCAGACCCACCCCCGCGATCGCCCTCTCGGCTTCGGCGATCGAAGTGGCGATCGCCGAGCGCGGCACCTTCAATCCGGCGTCGAGCATCGTCTGCCGAAACAGCTCGCGGTCCTCAGCGCGCCGGATTGCCTCATAGTCGGCGCCGATCAGCTCGACACCGTAGCGCTCGAGCACACCGTCCTCGTGCATCGCCTTGGCGAGGTTCAGCGCGGTCTGACCGCCCAGTGTTCCCAGCAGCGCATCGGGACGCTCCTTCGCGATCACCGCCTCGATCGTCTCGGGCGTCAGCGGCTCGACGTAGGTCGCCGTCGCGAACTCTGGGTCGGTCATGATCGTGGCCGGATTGGAGTTGACGAGCACGACCTCATAGCCTTCCTCGGCGAGCACCTTGCAGGCCTGGACGCCGGAGTAGTCGAACTCGGCAGCCTGGCCGATCACGATCGGCCCCGAGCCGATCAGCATGATCTTGTGGATGTCGGTGCGCCGGCCCATCACGCCGTCGCCATCTCGAGGAAACGGTCGAACAGGTAGCGAGAGTCGTGGGGCCCCGGACCGGCCTCGGGGTGGTACTGCACGGTCGCCCCGGGAACGTCGCGCAAGACAAGCCCTTCGACGGTACGGTCGTAGAGATTCAGATGAGACAACTCAGCGGTGCCGAAGTCTGTCTCCCAGCGCACCGGCTCGTCGTTGTCAATCGTGCGTGCTCCGCCGGGCCCGACCACGGCGAACCCATGATTCTGCGAGGTGATCTCGATTCTGCCGGTCTCCAGGTCCTTGACCGGGTGGTTGGCACCCCTGTGGCCGAACGCAAGCTTGTAGGTTTCGAGCCCGACCGCCCTGCAAAGCAACTGGTGGCCAAGGCAAATCCCGAACACGGGCGTCTTGCCAATCAACTCACGGACGTTCGCCACGACATAGTCGAGCGCCGCCGGGTCGCCGGGGCCGTTTGCCAAGAACACCGCATCGGGACTGTGTGAGAGCACATCTTCGGCGCTGCTGGTACATGGCAGAAGCGTCAGCCGTACGCCCCGTTGTCGCAGTTGACTGACGATCGAGCCTTTGATGCCGGTGTCGATCGCCACGACCCTCGGCCCGTCGGCCTGCTGGTCGAACTCGATCGGCGCAGGCGGCGTGACGAGTCTGGCGAAATCGGCGCCGTCCATCGATGGCTCGGCCGCGATCGCGGCCTGCGCCTCGCGCTCCGACGTCTCCCCGGGAAAAACGCCGCCGCGCATAGCGCCGCGGTCGCGGATGTGGCGGACCAGAGCTCGCGTATCGACGCCGCTGATCGCTGGGGTGCCGCAGTCGCGCAACCAGTCGAGCCACCCACCAGCGATCGCGCCTTCGGTGCTCCTGCTTCTGGCCGCTAAGCGAGAATCGGAATCATTTCTTGCTTCACGCATGATCACGGCTCGAGCGTGAATTCGATCGGACTCACTCGCCTCGCCAGAGACGCCGTAGTTGCCTATCAGTGGATAGGTGAAGGTAATGATCTGGCCGTGGTAGCTCGGATCGGTCACGGCCTCCTGATAGCCAGTCATCGCCGTGTTGAAAACAACCTCACCGGTCGCCGCTTCGAGCGCCCCAACGGCTTCGCCGTCGAAGCGGGCGCCATCTTCGAGCGCCACGAACGCGCTCATTTGATCAGTGCCTGAATCTGCTTGAACTCCGGTGTGCCGGCCCGACGCAGTAGTTCGAACAATGCCGTCTCGACGCTCGTTATGACTGCGCCAGATCGCTCCATCTTGTGCAGGCCCAACTCACGGTTCTCCGCCGTGCGCGAGCTGACCGCGTCGCGCGCAACGTGAACCTCAAGATCGTCCGCCAGAAGGTCGTCGGCGGTTTGATTCACGCAGACATGCGATTCGATTCCGCAGAGCAGCACCTGATCGCGACCGGCGTCCTGGAGATTGCCGACGAAGCCGTCGGCGGCGACAGCGCTGAACGCGGTCTTCTCCAGCGGCTCGATTTGGTCGAGGTACTCGGCCACCTCGGGGACGGTCGCTCCGAGGCCTTTCGGGTACTGCTCGGTAACGACCACGGGAAGGTCGAGCACGCTGGCTCCCTGCACGAGTATCGCGACGTTGCGAGCGACCGCTTCGAAGTCGAGCGCCGCGGGACGGAACCCTTCCTGCACGTCGATCACGACCAGCGCCGAGCGCGAGCGGTCGAGTTTCAAGACTTGTCTCCGGCCGCTGCCAACTTGATCGAAAACGAGCGGTCCCGAAACGCTACGGCTCCGTCGGCGAGCGTCATCAGCACCTTCCCGTTCAACTCCCGCCCTGCGAAGCACGAGTTGGCCGAGCGGCTCTCATAGCCTGACTCACCAACAGTCCAAGGTGCGTCCAGGTCGACCAGGCAGAGGTTCGCGGTCGAGCCCGGCTCGAGCGAGGGCGTCTCCAAGCCGAAGAGCGCCGCGCCAGCGCTCATCCGCTCGACGATCAGCTCCAACTCGAGTACGCCGGGCAGGACAAGATCCGTGTAGAGCGCGGGAAAGGCCGTCTCCAGCCCGGTGACCCCCATCGGAGCCTGCTCAAACGGCATCTCCTTCTCTTCGCGGGTGTGGGGCGCGTGATCGGTAGCGATGCAGTCGATCGCGCCGGAGCGCAGACCCGCGATCAGCGCCTGGCGGTCGCGCTCTCCGCGCAGCGGTGGATTCATCTTGAAATTGGCGTCGAGCGATCGTGTCGCCTCGTCGGTCAGCGTCAGGTGGTGTGGGGTCACCTCGGCCGTGATTTCGATGCCCGACCGCTTGGCGCGCTCAACCGCCTCGACCGACTCGACCGCCGACAGGTGCAGGATGTGGATCCGCCCACCTTCGTAACGGGCCAGCTCGGCGTCGCGCTCGATCGCCGTACTTTCGGAGATGGAGGGTATCCCGGCGAGGCCCAGCTTCGCCGACATCGCTCCCTCGTGCATCACCCCCTTCCCGGAAAGCGAGGGATCCTCTTCATGCAGGGCGAGGGTCGCACCGCTCAGCTTCTGATACTGCAGTGCGCGACGCATCACGCTCGCCTCGGCGACCGGCAGGCCGTCGTCGGAGAACCCGGCGACGCCTCCCCCCGCAAGCTCGGCCATGTCGGTCAGGCGCTCGCCGGCCATCGCCCGCGTGATCGTCGCGAAGAACCCTGTCGGCACGATCGCCTCGGCGCCGGCACGCTCTTGCAACGAGCGAAGCACAGAGACGTCGTCGGTAAGCGGGTCCGTGTTCGGCATCGCGAGAATTGCGCAGAAGCCGCCTGCGGCGGCCGCGCGGCTGCCCGACTCTAGATCCTCTTCGTCCTCGCGCCCTGGGGTACGCAGATGCACGTGAGGATCGACGAACGCGGGCAGGGCGGTCAGGCCCTCGGCCTCGACCAACTCAGCTCCCGACCGCGCGTCCACCGTTGCGGCGGCGGCCAACTCGACGATCTTGCCATCGCGCACGGCGACGTCGTGCAGAGCATTGATTCCGGCGCGCGGGTCGATCACCCGCACCGAGCGCAACAGCACGTCGGCCGGGACGCTCTCGCGGGCGCAGAGACGCACATCGGCGTCTTTGATCGTGGCGGCAGTCGGGTTCACGCCGGCTGCCCCACCGGCGGAACGGGCACGCCGCCCGCATCGCCCAAACCATCGCGCGAGGACAGCAGGTCGTAGAGAATCGCCATCCGCACGACCAACCCGCTGGCGACCTGGTCGGTGATCAGCGCCTGGGCCGAGTCGATCACATCGGCCGACAGTTCGACGCCACGGTTGACTGGCCCGGGATGCATCACCAGTTGGCGCGGCTCCAGTCGGCGACCGTTGATCTGGTACTCGACCACGTACTCGCGCAGCGACGGAATCAGAGCCTCGTCCATGCGCTCGTTCTGCATTCGTAGGGCGTAGATCACGTCGGCCTCGCGCACTCCTGCGATCTCGTAGGAGACGTCGCAGCCAAGTGAGGAGACCTCGCGCGGGATCAGCGTCGGCGGCCCGCAGACCGTTACCTGTGCCCCCATTCGCTTGAAGGCCAAGATGTTCGAGCGCGCGACGCGACTGTGTGCGACGTCGCCAACGATCCAGATGTTGAGACCCTCGAGCGAGCCGAGCCTGCGCTTGAGCGTGTATACGTCGAGCAGCGCCTGGCTCGGATGTTCGTGCTTGCCGTCGCCGGCGTTTATCACCGACGCCGACGTGAGGCGTGAGACGATCTGCGCCGCGCCGGCCCACGGCGAGCGGATCACGATTGCGGCCGGGTCGTACGCCGTCAGCGTCGCGATCGTGTCGCGCAGTGACTCGCCCTTGTCGACCGCTGAGCCGACCGCCTTGATGTTGACCAGGTCGGCGGAGAGTCGTTTGGCGGCCAACTCGAACGACGAGCTGGTACGCGTGCTCGACTCGTAGAAGAGGTTGACCACGGTCCGGCCGCGCAGCGTAGGGACCTTCTTCACGTCGCGCCCGGCGATCTCGGCGAAGCTCTCCGCAAGAGAGAGCATCCTCTCGATCTCTTCCCGATCGAGGTCGTCGATGGTGAGCAGGTGCTTCATGCCTCAACCTCCTCGTTGGTAACGATTTCGACTTCATCCAAACCGTCTTGCTCCTCGAGCCGTACGTTGACGCGCTCGTCGTACGCGGTCGGCAGGTTCTTACCGACGTAGTCGGGGCGGATCGGCAACTCGCGATGGCCGCGATCGACCAGCACCGCGAGTTGTACGCAGGCGGGCCTGCCGTAGTCAAAGAGGGCGTCGATCGCCGCGCGAACCGTACGGCCCGTGTAGAGCACATCATCGACCAGCACGACCGTCGCCTCCTCGAGCGGAAAGTCGATTCGCGAGGAGTGAACGATCGGCGCGTCCGCGATCGGCCGAGCACCGACATCGTCGCGGTAGAAGCTGATGTCGATCTCGCCCAGCGGCACCGAGCCATCGACCAGCTCTTCGACCAGCGTTCGCACCCGCTTGGCCATGTGAGCACCGCGCGAGTGAATGCCGACGATTGCGATCTGACCAGCGCCACCGTTTCGCTCCACGATCTCGTGGGCAATGCGCACGAGTGTGCGGCGCACGTCGTCGCGGTCGAGAATGAGTCTCTCGGTCAAGCTGTTACCTGGGACCTTCCTGGCCTCTCTGGACCGGGTTAAAGGAACCGACGCAGCGAGTCTAGCAGCGGGCGGCGATGCTCACGTTTCGGCGCCGGCCTCGACCGGTTCCCGGAGCAGCCGCTCGCGGTATTCCCTCCAGCGCAGCAACTGTGGTTCGCCTCGATCGGGATAGGGAACCTCGATCACGTCGAAGTCGCGCGGAACGACCGTACTGGGAAAAACGGCACGAGCCTCCTTTTCGATCTGTGGCGCGAAGTAGCGAGGCGACAGGTGGGTGATCGCGAGCATCGTCACGCCGGCCGCCCGCGCCAACTCGGCGGCCTGATGCGCAGTCGAATGCGACGTCAACCGGGCACGTTCCGCCTCCTCTTCGGCGAAGGTCCCCTCGTGGACCAGCAGATCGGCGCCGCGGGCAACTGCCAGCGTCGATTCGCAGGGCTCGGTGTCGCCGCTGAACACGACACCTCGTCCGGGGCGCGCCTCCCCCATCACCTGCGCCGGCTCGATCGTCGTACCCCCGGCCTCGATCGACTCCCCACGCTGCAGCGCACCGAACAGCGGACCCTCTGCTACGCCCAGTTCATGCGCCGCCTGCGCGTCAAAGCGGCCCGGCCGCGGATCTTCGACCAGCGCATAGCCAACTGCCTCGGTGCTGTGCTTTACCGCGAACGCTCCGATCCGGAAGCGATCGAACTCGACCGCCTCACCCGGGCTAAGCTCGCGGATTCGCAGTTTGTAGCTGAGCTTTCCGTAGATTCGACGAAGGTCGGCCATCAGGCGATCGAGCCCGCGCGGCCCATACACCGTCAAGGGGATCTCGCGCCCACGCAGCGTGAACGTCTTGAGCATCCCGGGCAGACCGAGGAAATGATCGGCGTGATAGTGAGTGATGAAGATGTGCTCGATCTCGGGCAGGCCGACGGATCGCAACAGCTGTCGCTGAGCGCCCTCGCCGCAGTCGATCAGGATCCGATCGCCGCCTCGGCGCAGGAGCAGGCTCGACGGAGCGCGCTGAACGGTCGGCATCGATCCGGCCGTGCCCAGAAACAGAACGGATAGGTCCATGCGCCTATCTTGGCGAACCGGGCGGCCCCGAGGGTTTCGGGGTCGGTCCGGGCTCTAGTATGGGCGACAAGCGCGCATAGCTCAGTGGATAGAGCGCTCGCCTCCGGAGCGAGAGGTCGCAGGTTCGAATCCTGCTGCGCGCGTCCAGCGCCCGCAACCGGATTCAACCCTCGCGGTCACCGCGTACCTAAACGCCTTAAAACACGTGTGTCACCGACGAGAATCGAAGTAGAGTTCCGCACCGATGAATGACATCGGGATAGTCGCAGCGGTCTTCGTCGTCGCCGCGCTGGTCTCACGTCGCCTCGAACGCACCCCGATATCGCTGCCGATGGTGTTCGTGGCTGCGGGGATTCTTGCGGGGCCGCAGGTGCTGGATCTGGTCGGCCTCGAACTGACCGGCGGCTCCGGGCTGATCTTCGCCGAGCTGGCGCTCGTCTTGGTCCTGTTCTCAGACGCCGCGCGGATCGACGTCGGATCGCTACGGGGCAACGCTGCGCTGCCTGCACGCATGCTCGCTCTCGGGATGCCGCTGACGATCGCGCTCGGCGTGATCGCTGGTGCTCTCTTACTCACAGACCTCGAGTTCTGGGAGGCGGCGATCGTCGCGGCGGTACTGGCTCCGACCGATGCCGCACTCGGCCAGGCGGTCGTATCCAGCAAGCTGATGCCGGTTCGCATCCGCCAGGCGCTGAACGTTGAGAGCGGGCTCAACGACGGTCTCGCGATCCCGTTTCTCGCAGTCTTCATCGCCCTCGCGGCAGAGGACGCGGTCCCTGGAGCGGAGGAATGGATCCTGTTCACCGTGGAGCTGGTCGGGCTCGGCGCACTGACAGGGGTCCTCGTCGGTGGGCTAGGGGGCTGGCTGATCGACCGCGCGATCGGCAAGGGGTGGGTCACCGGCACGTTCCAGCAGCTTGCCGTGGTTGCCCTTGCGGTAGTCGCCTGGGCACTTGCAGAGGCCGTCGGCGGCAGCGGCTTCATCGCCGCCTTCGTTGGTGGACTCACGATGGGCCGAATCACCAGGGTATGCGGCGATACGATCCTGAACTTCGCCGAGGACGAGGGCCAGTTCCTCAATCTTTCAGTGTTCTTCATCTTCGGCGTCGCGGCACTCGACTACCTCCAGGCCGCGAGCTGGGGAGTTGTCGCCTTCAGCTTGCTCAGCCTGACGGTGATCAGGATGCTGCCGGTCGCCATCTCGCTGCTTGGTACCGGCCTGCGTCGAAGCTCCGTTGCCTTCCTCGCCTGGTTCGGTCCGCGCGGGCTGGCCTCGATCGTTCTCGCGCTGGTCGTGGTTGAGAACGAGCCGGAGCTGCCCGGCCTCGACATCATCCTGGCGGCGATGACAGTGACCGTCCTCGCCAGTGTCGTCGCCCACGGTGTTACAGCCCGGCCGCTGGTTCGTGCGTACCACCGTCATCTGGACGACATGGAGCCAGACGAAGCTGAAATGGTCGAGGTGCCCGAGATGCGAACCCGCGGCCGCCTCTCGGAGCCAGTCGAGACCGGTTAGCGTACGTCCCGCGAAGACTGAGTTAACAAGACCGGAGGTAATTCAGTGGCTGGTGGCCAGGTAACTTCACCGACGGGTACGGCGCCGGACCGGTACGTCTACTACCCGGGTTCCGAGCAGCTTGGGAAGGACGAGATCCGCATCGTCGCTTGCGGAACAGGAATGCCGACCGCACGCCGAGCACAGGCGGCCACGTCCTTTGTGGTGGAGCTGGGCAACGGCGACAAGTTCGTCTTTGACATCGGCAGCGGGTCGATGGCCAACATCCAGTCGCTGATGATCCCGGCGGACTATCTATCCAAGGTCTTCCTGACGCACCTGCACACCGATCATTGGGGCGATCTCGGATCCTTATGGGCAGGCGGGTGGACCGCCGGCCGCAGTTCCCCGCTCGAGGTCTGGGGGCCGAGCGGCGCTCGCGAGGACATGGGCACGAAGTACGCCATCGAGCACATGCTCAAGGCCTACAACTGGGACTACATGACCCGCGCGGTGACGATCAATCCGACGCCGGGGGAGATCACGATCACCGAGTTCGACTACAAGGGTCTGAACGAGGTTGTCTACGAGCAAAACGGCGTCACGATCCGCTCGTGGCCGTGCATCCACGCGGGGGATGGGCCGATCAGTTATTCGCTCGAGTGGAACGACTACAAGGTCGTTGTCGGCGGTGACACCGCGCCAAACACCTGGTATCCGGAGTACGCGAAGCGTGCCGACTGGGCCAACCACGAGTGCTTCATGACCTCAGAGCAGATGATGTCGAAATACAATCAGCCGCCACAGCTCGCGCTGCGAATCAATCTGCTCTTCCACACATCGGCCCAGTCGTTCGGAAAGATCATGGGCATCGTCAAGCCGCGGCGCGCCGTCGCGTATCACTTCTTCAACGACGCCGACACACGCTACGACATCTACGACGGAATTCGGGAGACCTACGACGGGCCGCTCTCGATGGCGACCGACCTGATGACCTGGAACATCACCCGCGACGCGGTGACCGAGCGAATGGCCGTCTCACCGGACTCCGACTGGGACGTCGCGGGCCCCGGCGGGCATCTGGCGCCGGACCGGAGCAGGGAGTCCGAGTACACCGAGTTCACGCTCGACGGCCGCCTCGACGTCGACGACGTGAATGAGGAATGGATGAAGGCGTTCATGGACGCCCACGGGCTGACGCCCGACGACCTGAACGTCGGTTAGCTCCTATCTAGATTCCCGGCGGTGCCTGACTCGGCGGCTGTGCCGCTGGCGGTGGCGGTGGCTTCAACTCGGCCTCGGTCTCTTCTGCCTCCTTGCCGAGCCCCATTTCGGGCGGCTCCTCGACGAACACGACCTGGTCCGGATTTACGTGCACCGTGCCGCCGTACGTACTCGGCAGAGCAACGAGGCCCTCGGCGGCCAGCGCCGCGGCGACATCCGCCTGCGAGGCCTCTACTTGCAGCGACTCCCCGTTTGTAAGCCTGACATGCGTTGGCATCGCGCCTCCCGGATCGAGATCGTCGCTAGATCCTAGAACGACTGTCGGCGACATGGCTCTTAGTGGGCAGGCGGCCCAAATGAAACGCCGTGTCGGCTATGCGGGCAGCACGAAAAACGCGATCGCCGCGTAGTGCAGCGATGCTGCGCCGATCACGAGCAGATGGAATATCTCGTGGTAGCCGAACACTTCGGGTTTCGGGTCCGGTTTCTTGGTTGCGTAGATGACTGCGCCAACCGTGTAGAGAACGCCACCTGCCCCGACCAGCAGCACAGGCAGCGGCCCCAGTGCCTGCCACAGCTGCGGTACCGCGAACACGCCGACCCAGCCGAGAGCGACAAACACGATCACGGCCACCCAGCGCGGCGCATCGATCCAGGCGAGCTTGAGCGCGATGCCGCTCATCGCTCCAGCCCAGACGACGATCAGGATTGCAGTCTGGAGCCAACCCTCAAGCACCAGCATCGCGAACGGAGTGAAAGTCCCCGCGATCAACAGGAAGATCGAGGAGTGATCCAGCCGGCGCAGCCAGCGACGCACCGGCACCGACCAGTTGGGCACGTGGTAGAGCGCACTCGACCCGAACAGCGCGGTCATCGCGAACGCGTAGACGCAGGCCGCGACCGTCGCCTTGGTCCCGTGCGGACTGGCGAGCACGATCAGCAGAGCACCGCTCAGAAATGACGCGAAGAACGCGACCTCGTGCGAGACACCGCGAAGCCTGGGCTTGATTCGCTTTCCAAGTTCCTCAACCACAGCTCCAAGATATCGATTTCGGAGATTGCCTACGAGCGCGCCGTCACACCCTGGTGACAGCGGCCTCGGCGACCGAGTAAGGCGTCCGCCTCGAACACCAGCGAGTCGGCCACGCCACTAGCGGTCTCTCTGTTCTCCGCCGGTCACGGTGCCGGCGACGTTGCCGCTTGCCGCGGCCGCAACGCCTGCCGTCAGCTGTTGCGCTGTGACCTCACCCACCACGTGCCCAACGATCCGGCCGCGCCGATCGACGAAGAAGGTCTCCGGTAAACCGGTCGCACCGTACTCGTCGGCGACCTCGCGATCGTGCTCGGCAACGCTCGGGTAAGTTATTCCGAACTCGCGTAGGAAGCCCAGTCCGTCGTCTTCGACGTCCTGGATGTCGAGACCGACAAAAGCAACGCCGCGCCGGCCTGCCACCTGCCACGCTCGCTCCAGGAGTTTTGCTTCGCTGCGGCAGGGTGTGCACCACGATGCCCAGAGGTTGAAGACGAACGGCGTGCCGCGCAGTTCGGCAAGACTCAGCCGACCGTCGGCGAGCGCCGGGCCCAGCCTGCGCTCGAGCTTTGCGGGCAACTCCCCTTTTGAAAGCACGGGCAGGTCGAAGCCCGGCGCCGGGAACGGCCGCCCATCGGCAAGCGCTTGATCGACTCGATCGCTCGTTCCCTTGCTCAAGACCCCGTATACGAGCAGAGCGATGAACGCCAACACGGCCACGATCACGGCCCCGCGCCAGGCCATGCGCCACGGACTCACTGTTGGCTTGGCGGTCATCCCGCAAAACATGACACATGCGGTGGAACGGGGCCACAGCCAGCCCGTGCTGCCGACGACTTCGCTTAGTGCTCGCTGAGCGCCGGCAGGCGCTCCAGATTCCTCTCGTACCACGCGTAGGTCTCGCGCAGCCCATCGTCGAGCGTCCAGCGTGGCCGCCAGCCGATCGTCTCGCGAATCCGTGTCGAGTCGAGAAACTGACGGTCAATCTCACCCTCCGGGTTTCCTCGGCCTCGAATCTCGGGGTCGATCTCGCGACCGGAGACCGCGATAAGACGCTCGACAAGCCCCAGCACCGGGATCGCCTTCCCCGCACCGGCGTTGAACGCCCTGCCACGGACCTCGTCGCTATCGAGCGCCTCGCCGATCGCCATGTATGCGGCGGCCGCATCCTCGACGTAGATGTAGTCACGCTCGGGCGTGCCATCCGAGCGCAGCACCGGGGAACGCCCTTCTAACAACGCACGTGATGTCTCGGGAACGATCCGTGAGAAGTTGAAGTCGCCACCGCCGTAGACGTTCGCCAATCGCGTTACCGCGACCGGCAGGCCGTAGGTCGCCGCATACGAGCGCGCAATCAGATCAGCGGCCGCCTTGCTGGTGTCGTAGGGGAAGGTCGGGGTCAGCGCCGCTTCTTCACGGTAAGGAAGCTCGACGTGGCGACCATAGGCCTTGTCCGATGAAGCGACCACGACGCGCTCAACCGTGCTCGTCAACCGACAGGCCTCTAGCAGATTGTAGGTGCCGCGCACGTTGGTCTCGAATGTCGATAGAGGCGAGCGGTTCGCGGTGCCGACAATCGTCTGTGCGGCCAGATGAAACACGGAATCGACCGACCTCTCGTTGACGATCCGCTCGATTTGGTTGACGTCGCCCAGCTCGACACGGGCCTGGCGGCAGTGCTTGCCAATGCCTTCATGGTCGAAGCGCGATAGCGGTACATCGTCGCGAACGAGTGCCGTCACCTCCGCCCCGTCCTCCAAAAGCGCCTCGGTCAACCATCCGCCGATCAGGCCCTGGGCGCCGGTTACGAACACCGAGCGGCCTCGCCAGCTCACACTGTGACCCGCTCACTCCAGGGCGCGCAACCCTGTTCCCAGAGATCGTTGAGGCGCAGCGCGTCCTTGTAAGTGTCCATGCACTCCCAGAAGCCCTCGTGCCTATACGCAACCAGCTCCCGCTGGCGCGCCAGTGACTCGATCGGCTCACGCTCGAGTACGTCATCGTCACCGATGTAGGCGAGCGCCCGAGGCTCCATCACGAAGAAGCCGCCGTTGACCCAACAGTCGAGCGTTGGCTTCTCGGCAAAGCCGGTGACCGTTCCGTCCCGAGCCAGCTCAGCGACGCCCCACGGATTCTCCGGTCGAACCACGGTTAGCGTCGCAGCCCGTCCGTGCTCCGCGTGAAACTCGACGAGTCGGCCAAGATCGATGTCAGCGACGCCGTCGGCGTAGGTCAGACAGAACGTTCCCTCGCCCAGCTCCGCCGCCACACGAGCCACACGCCCACCGGTCGGTGTCTCGTCGCCGGTATCGACGTAAGTGACCTCCCAGCCTCCCGCCGCAACCTCGTCGAAGCGCTCGACCTCACGACTGACCTGATCGCCTTGGTGGCCGAGGCAGAGCACGAACCGAGTGAAGCCTTGGGCGCCGTAAAGCGCCATCACGTGCCAAAGAATTGGCCTGCCGCCCACGTCGGCGAGCGGCTTCGGTAGAGAGTCGCCACCCATGCGCAGCCCTCGCCCCCCGCACAGAATTGCCACCGGAATGTCTGAGTTCGACCGCACGCGGCGCAGGATAGCCGCTGAGTCGCTTTGGACCCGGCTAAAATCTTCCGATAGGAGCTTGGGAGCCATGAGCGAACTACTCACAGACAGCGACGGAGACCCCCTCGATGCCGATCGTGCCGAGGCCAAGATTACGCAGGACTCGCGGGCACACGGGTGCCGTCCCCGCCCCTGCTCCTGAGCGAACGCAGCCGCACATTGAGCGGCTCGAGCACGAAGGCCTGGAGTGGATCCATATTCCAGAGCCGACGGCTCTGGAGCGCGCCTGGCTGACCGAGCGCTACGACTTCCACACGCTCGACATCGAAGACGTGATGTCGCGCAACCAGCGGCCGAAACTCGACGAGTACGACGAGTATCTGTTCATCGTCTTGCATTTCCCGATGTTCGATGAGAGCGTGCGACGACTCAACGCGGGCGAGCTGGATCTGTTCGTTGGTCCCGACTACATCATCACGATCCCGAACCAGCCGCTCAGCCCGGTCCAGTACCTGTTCGAGCGCTGTCGCGTCAACGAAGATGTGCGCGACCAAAATTTCTCAAAGGGCTCCGGCTACCTCCTCTACCAGATCGTCGACCAGAGTTTCGACTACTGCTTCCCGATGCTGCGCAAGATCGGCAACAAGCTCGAGCAACTCGAGGCGGAGATCTTCAGCGGCCTCTCCGAGGAGATCGTGCGCGACATCTCGAACGCGAAGCAGGAGATCATCAACTTTCGCAAGGTGATTCGACCCCAGCGCCCGGTGCTGCTCGACTTGGAGCGAACCAAGCAGCGCTACTTGGCCGACGACATGGAGATCTATTTCGACGACATCGTCGACGCATCTGAGCGCATCTGGGACATGCTCGAAAACTACAAGGAGGTCGTAGGGGCGCTCGAGGAGACGAACGAGTCGGTGATCTCGCACCGGGTCAACGACATCCTGCGCGTGCTCACTTCGATCTCGGTCGTGGTACTACCCCTGACATTCGTAGCGAGCCTGTTCGGAATGAACGTCCTGGTGCCGGGCGAAGGATCGATCGCCGCCTTCTGGGTCATCGTCGCTCTGATGGTCTTGATGTTCGGTGGCATGATCGGCTACTTCAAGCACCGCGGCTGGTTGTAGGGAAGGCGCGCGGATAGTTCAGGCCCGGCTGCCCGGCGAGTAGCGCTTACGCACCCATTTCGTCGGCGAGCCCGATCAGGGCATCGACCCGCGCAGCCGCTTCCGCGCCGAACAGCGTGTCGCCATCGCGGCGGACCACCACAAGCCAGTCGCCGTACTCGCTACGGTCGAGCACCAGCTCGCCACCGAGCGCCTCGGCGCGCTCGCGCAGTACTTCTCCCAGTTCGTGCTCGGACAGGTCGGCGTAGTCGGCCAGCGTGTCCAGATCCTCTAGCCGCCGGCTACCGCCGGCAGGATCGTGACCTCGTCGCCGTCCGAGACGGCGGTCTTTAGGCCGTCGCCGAAGCGAATGTCCTCGCCGCCGACGTAGACGTTGATGAAGCGACGTAGCTCGCCGTCATCGGTGATGCGATCCCGCAGACCCTCGTACTTCGCGTACACGGCCTCCAGGGCCTCGCCGACCGAATCGGCCTCAACGGCGGTCTCGGCCTCGTTGCCGGTCAGCGTACGTAGCTGCGCGGGAATCTTGACTGTCACTGCCACTGCTACTACGCCACCACCGCACCGACGGGAACATTTTCATTGAAGCTCGCGAGAGTTGGCTCGACCTCGTGAGTCTCGACGATGTCACGCACCGCGTCGAGCGTCTTCAAACCGGCGCCCGTGATGTACAGCACGACACGTTCACTCGATCCAATCTCACCGCTGTCGGCCAGCTTCTTCAGCGCCGCCGTGGTGACACCACCGGCCGTCTCGGTGAAGATGCCGGTCGTCTCGGCCAGCAGCTGGATGCCCTCTACAGCCTCCTGATCGGTGACTGCGTCGATCGAGCCACCGGTCCTGCGGGCCACATCGAGGGCAAATGGCCCGTCGGCCGGGTCGCCGATCGCAAGCGACTTCGCGATCGTACGCGGGCGCACCGGAATACAGGTGTTCTCACCCTTGTCGAACGCTTTTGCGACCGGTGAGCACCCCTTGGCCTGGGCACCGTGAAACACGGGCAGCGAGCCTTCGACCAAGCCAAGGTCGACCCACTCCTCGAAGCCGCGCGCGATCCGCGTGAACAGCGCTCCCGACGCGATCGGAGCCACGACGCGATCGGGTAGCTTGAAACCAAGCTGCTCCGCGACCTCGTAGGCAAGTGTCTTGGAACCCTCGGCGTAGTAGGGACGCAGGTTGACGTTGACGAAAGCCCACGGATGCTCGCCCGCCAGTTCGATGCAGAGCCGGTTGACGTCGTCGTAGCTCCCGTTTACGGTGACCAGCTTGGCGCCGTAGACGCCGGTCGCGAGGATCTTCTGTTCCTCGAGGTCAGAGGGCACGAACACGTACGACTCGAGCCCGGCGGCCGAGGCGTGGGCGGCGACCGCGTTGGCCAGGTTGCCGGTCGAAGCGCAGGCGATCGTCTGGTAACCAAGCTCTTTGGCCTTGGCGACCGCGACGCTGACGACCCGGTCCTTGAAGGAGTGGGTCGGATTGGCGGCGTCGTTCTTGACGAAGACCTCCCCCACGCCGAGTGTCTCGGCCAACCGCTCCGAGCGAATCAGCGGCGTGAAGCCTGCCTCGAGCGCGACCTTGGGGCGCTCCGAGAACGGTAGGAAGTCGGCGTAACGCCAGATCGAGTTCGGGCCAGCCTGGATCTTGCGCTTCAACTCGGCGGCGTCTTTGAGCCGCGAGTGGTCATAGGTGACCTCGAGCGGACCAAAACACTGCTCGCAGTAGTAGCTGGCATTGAGCTCGCTGGTCGTTCCGCATTCTTTGCATTTGAGGGCTTCGGCTGGCATCTCGGCTATGTCCTTTCGAAAACTAAAAAACCTCCGCCTGGATGTGCGGAGGTTCAGTAAGTCTCGAAACCCTCCGCATCTCCCAGGCTTTAATTGGAGCCTGTTGGAATTGGCACCGTTTCCGAGCTTGCGCTCGCAATGGTTGCCGGGGTTTCATAGGGCCAGTCCCTCCACCCCTCTGGATGCGTAGCTATGTGGCGGGAAGTATACGGATCCGCCGGACGAATTCAAATCCAGCGAGGTGACTTCATCACGTACAGCCCCCGGTCCGGCGCCCCAAATAGCGCCAGATAGGATGCCTGAGCTTTGGCGAACCACCGACTCTGGGCCCCCTGGCGCCTCAAATACATGGAGAGCGATAAGAAATCCGAGTGCATCTTCTGTACGAAACCGGCCTCGAGCGATGACGAGGGGCTGATAGTCCACCGCGGCGACCGCTGCTTCGTGATCCTCAACGCCTATCCGTACACCAACGGCCACGTGATGGTTGCACCGTTCGACCACATCGCGCGACTCCAGGACCTTGACGAACCGACGGCGGCCGAGCTGATGGCATTGACCCAGCGCTGCTTGCGAGCCCTCGAGTCGGCCTATGGGCCACAGGGCTACAACCTCGGCGCCAACCTCGGGGCTGTTGCCGGCGCCGGCGTCGAGGACCACCTCCACATGCACGTCGTTCCCCGCTGGAGGGGCGACACCAACTTCATGCCGGTCGTGGGAGACACACGCGTGCTGCCGGAGGAGCTTGGCGACAGCCTCAGGCGGCTGCGAGAGGCGTTCAGCACTTGAGCATCGACCCGACCATCTTCGGGGCCTACGACGTCCGTGGCACCTACCCGGACCAGATAGACGGGCCGGCGGCACGAACGATCGGGCGGGCCTTCGCACGAGTACTGGCGGCCGAGAAGGGACTCGACACCTGTGCCGACCTGCGCATCGCGATCGGCCATGACATGCGCCACCACTCTCCCAACCTGGCCGAGCAGTTCTGCGAGGCGCTCACATCGGAAGGCTGCCACGTGATCGACCTCGGCATGGTCGCGACCGAGATCGTCTACTACGCGGTCGGGTCGCGCGAGCTGGACGGCGGCGTGTCCGTGACCGCATCGCACAACCCGGCGCAGTACGCCGGGTTCAAACTTCTGCGGGAGGGAGTCATTGCGCTATCCGGTGACCGTGGGATCAAGGAGCTGACCGAACTGGTCGCCCTCGGTCTTCCCGCCGAGCCCGGTGGCGGAACTTACCAGCGGGTCGACACCTACCCTGAGTTCCGCGCTCACGTCGAATCGTTGATCGACAAAGAGGCGATTCGGCCGATGAAAGTCGTCGTTGACGGAGGCAACGGAATGAGCGGCCCGATGGTCGGGCCGATCTTCGACGATCTGCCGCTCGACCTCGAGAAGCTCTACTTCAAGCCGAACGGCGATTTCCCAGGACACGAGCCCAACCCTCTGCTCGAGGAGAACCGCAAGCTGATCATCGACGCGGTGCTGGAAAGCGGCGCCGAACTCGGTATCGCCTGGGACGGCGACGCCGACCGTTGCTTCTTCATCGATGACGGCGGCGAGTTCGTCGCGGGCGACTTCCTGACCGCACTGCTGGCGCAGTCGGTACTCGAAAAGCACCCGGGTTCAACGATCCTCTACGACCTGCGCGCCAGCCGAGCTGTGCCGGACACGATCGCGGCCGCCGGAGGCAGGGCGCTCGTCAACCGGGTCGGCCACGCCTTCTTCAAGACCCGCATGCGAGAGGAGTCCGGCGCTTTTGGCGGCGAAGTATCCGGACACTACTATTTCGCGGATTTCTGGAACGCCGACTCCGGCACCATCCCCGCGCTGCTGATCTTGGAGCTACTGTCGAAGACGGGTAAGCGCATGTCGGAGCTGCTCGCTCCGTTGCGCTCCAAATACTTCATATCTGGCGAGATCAACTCGACCGTGGATGACCCGCAGGCCAAGATGGAGGTGATCGCCGAGCGCTACTCCGACGCGGAGATCTCCTGGCTCGATGGCGTATCGATCGACTACGAGAACTGGCATTTCAACGTGCGCCCATCGAACACTGAGCCGCTGCTGCGACTCAACCTCGAGGCCTTCTCGCCTGAGGAGATGGAGAGCCATCGCGACGAGGTGCTGGGCCTGATCCGCCAGTGACGGACGACCTGACCCCAGAGCAGGCGCTCGGGCGTGCGTCGGATGCAGGCATCAAAATGCTGCCGATCCCGACCCCGTTCGCGGTCGGGCGAGTGAACACCTATCTGATCGAGGACTCGCCGCTGACGCTGGTCGACTCCGGTCCGAACTCGGGACGCGCGCTCGATGAGCTCCAGCGCCAGTTGGCAGAACACGGGCACGCGCTGGCCGACATAGAGCTGGTCGTGATCACGCACCAACACATCGACCACCTCGGGCTCGCCGACATCGTCGTCAGCCATTCCGGCGCCGAGGTCGCTGCGATCGAGGGCCTGCTGCATTTCACCGAGCACTACAACGAGAGCGCCGACATGGACGACGAGTTCTCGCGCGATGTGATGTTGCGCAACGGAATATCGGAAGATGTCGTCAGCGCGCTCGCGTCGGTCTCGAGAGCATTTCGCGCCTGGGGCTCGAAGTCGAGGGTGACACGTCCGCTTCGGGACGGCCAGGTGCTGGAGTTGCGCGATCGCGGGCTCGAGGTGATGCATCGGCCTGGGCACAGCCCCTCCGACACGATCTTCTGGGATGAAAAGCGTGCGATCCTGATCGCCGCCGACCACCTGATCAAGCACATATCGTCCAACCCTCTGATCTCGCGGCCGCTCGGGCCCGACCCGGTCTCGGCGGCTGAGCGCCCACAGGCGCTTGTCGTATACATCGAGTCGTTGAAGAAGACCCGCGAGCTGCCTTGCGAAATAGTGCTATCCGGGCACGGCGAGCCGATCACCGACCACGTGGCGCTGATCGACAAGCGGCTGGCCTTCCACGAAAAGCGTGCCGACGAGCTGAATGCCCTGATCGCCGAGTGCCCACGCACCGGCCACGAGCTGGCCCAAGCGCTGTTCGGCGATATCGCCGTGACCCAGTCCTATCTGACTCTGTCCGAGGTACTTGGGCACACGGACCTGCTGGTCAACGCGGGTCGCGTAGTCGAGGTCGAGCGCGACGCCGTGGTCGTGTTCGAAGCGACCTGAGCACCGCTCGCCCGAATCGCTGGTATTCCCGCGACGCGATGGTTATCGTGGAAGACCCGGGATGACAGAGCCAACGATCCTCGATAACCCACTGCCCGCTGGCGAACGGCGAGCCACCAGGCCGCGCATGCTTTTGATCGTCAACCCGACGGCGACAACGATGTCGGCGCGTCTCAAGAACCTGGTGATCTACGCGCTCCGCGGGCGCTACAACGTCGAGGTCGCCGAGACCGAGGCTCCAAACCACGCCATAGACATAACGCGCGACGCTCGCAATCACGGTCACGATCTGGTCGTGCCGTTCGGAGGCGACGGAACCGTCAACGAGGCGGCCAACGGCCTCGCCGGCACCGACGTGCCGCTTTCGCCCTTGCCGGGCGGCTGCACAAACGTGGTATGCCGCATGCTCGGCGTTCCCAACGATGTCGTCGACGCAACGGAGCGGCTGCTGCGATTGGCCGACGAGTTCGTGCCACGCCGGATCGATCTTGGTAGCGCAAACGGGCGCAAGTTCATCTTCTCGAGCGGCGTCGGCATGGACGCGGACGTCACGCGATGGGTCGACGACCGCCCGAGGGCGAAGTCCAAGGCTGGCCTGGCGACGTTCACTTTTGCGGCGCTCAACACCTACGTGCGGGACTACCGGGGGCGCGCCGCTTCGCTCGTGGTCGAGGCCGACGGGCATCGCTATCAGGGCCTTTCGGCGGTGGTGCAGAACTCCGACCCGTACACCTACTTCAAGTCGAAGCCGCTGCGTGCCTGCGAGGACATCGCCATCGACAATGGTTACCTCTCGGCGATGGTCATGCAGCGCGCGAAGATCCGCGACGCCCCGGGCGTGATTACAAGAATGTTCAGTGGCGACGGCGTGATCGCGACCCACCCCCAGGCAACCAGTCTTACCCGAATCAGCGAAATAACGGCGATTCCGGCCCAGCCAGGCGCCAAGCTACCCGTGGAGGTCGACGGCGACTACATAGGCCTGCATGCCAAGGTCGAGTATCGCGCGCACCCAGGCGATTTGCTTGTTCTTGCCTAGAGATCTTTGCGGTCGCCGTAGGCGGACGCAAAATTAACTGCCCGGCGTAACCCGGAAAGCGTCGAACACCGACTCGATGTTGCGTAGGCGAGCGACGCAGTTCTTCAGCGCCTTCGTGTCCCCCACCTCGACAACGAAACGGTTTTTGACCATCGGCGGGTGGACGGTGCAGCGCGCCTCCAGAATGTTGATACCGGCTTCGGCGAACGTGCGTGAGAGGTCCTCGAGCAGTCGCGTCCGATCGTAGGCATCGATCTGTAGCTCAACCCGAAACGATGTCTCGTTCTCGCCCTCCCAGGTGACCTCTGTAAACCGGTCCGGGTCACGCATCAGCGCCGCGACGTTGTTGCAGTCGGCCCGGTGGATCGTGATGCCGCGGCCGAGCGAGATGTACCCCACGATCTCGTCGCCGGGGACAGCGCTACAGCACTTTGCGATCCGTACCATCACGTCGTCTATGCCCGCGACCTTGATGCCGTAGCGCGAGGCGGTTCCTGCTGGGCTGGGCCGGTCCCCCTTGCCCCGTCCGAGCTCTTCGCCCGGCCGCTCCTCGACTGCCTCGCCCTGCTTTAACAGCTGGAGCACCTTGTTGATCGTCACCTTGGGCGTGATCTTCGCCTGGCCGAGAGCGACGTAGAAGTCGTCGGCCTTCTTGAAACCCATCTCCCTGATCACTTCGGCCAACAGTGGCGAGCCAGCGATTTTCTGGGCCGGTAATCCCTGTCTACGGAGTGCTTCTTGGAGTTGCTCGCGGCCGCGATGCTCGGCGTCCTCGCGCTTCTCGCGGGTGAACCAGGCACGTATCTTGGTTTTTGCGCGTGACGTGCGTACAAGCGCCAGCCAGTCGCGCGAGGGACCTCGCTCCTGCTTCGAAGTCAGAATCTCAACGATGTCTCCCGACTGCAGGCGGTAGTGCAGCGGAACGAGCTTGCCGTTGATCTTGGACCCGACGCAACGATGGCCAACGTCGGTGTGAACCGCATAGGCAAAGTCGAGCGGCGTCGCGCCGGCTGCCAACGACAGCACCTCGCCCTTTGGCGTGAAGACAAACACCTCGTCCTCGAACAGGTCGGCTTTGAGCGTCTCCATAAACTCGCGTGGGTCGGTGAGGTCCTCCTGCCACTCGACCATGTGCTCAAGCCACTGCGGCTGTGCCTCCTGCGGGACTGTGCCCTCCAACTCGGCTCCACGCTTGGTCGCCTGCTTGGCCGCCCCTTTGGCAAGGCCATCCTTTGCGGCGCCCGATCTTCCGCGAGCGGAAGATCGGTCTTTATAGGTCCAGTGCGCAGCGACACCGAACTCAGCCGTGTAGTGCATCTTGCTCGTGCGAATTTGGATCTCGAGCGGCCTGCCCTCGGGCCCGATCACTGTCGTGTGCAGCGCCTGGTACAGATTGAACTTGGGCATTGCGATCCAGTCTTTGAAGCGCCCCGGCAGCGGCTTCCAAATCGAGTGGATCACGCCGATCGCGCCGTAGCAATCCTTTACCGAGTCTACGATCACCCGCATCGCGGTCAGGTCGTAGATCTCGTTGAACTCGCGGCCTTTTTTGGTCATCTTCGAGTAGATCGAGTAGAAGTGCTTGGCGCGCCCCGCGACGTTCGCCTCAATGCCAACCGCCTCCAACTCCTTGTTGAGGTAACTGCCGGCTCGCGCGACGTACCCTTCGCGCTCTTCGCGCTGCTGAGCGACCAGCTGCTTGATATCGGCGTACTTGCGCGGATGCAACGTCTGGAATGAGAGGTCCTCGAGCTCCCACTTGATCGAGTGGATACCCAGCCGGTGCGCCAGGGGCGCGTAGACGTTGAGCGTCTCCTTGGCTTTCTCGAACTGCTTCTGCTTTGGAAGTGCTCCGATCGTGCGCATGTTGTGGAGCCGATCAGCGAGCTTGATCAAGATCACCCTGATGTCGGTCGCCATCGCGACCATCATCTTGCGATAGTTCTCGGCCTGCTGCTCGTCGCGGCTTTGGAAAGTGATTCCAGCGAGTTTGGTTACCCCGTCGACGAGCTGCGCGACGTCATCGCCAAACTCCTTCCCCACATCTTCGAGCGACGCGCTGGTGTCCTCGACGGTGTCATGCAGAAGCGCTGCGCAGAGCGTATCCGTATCGAGTCGCAGGCCGGCGCATATCTTTGCGACGCCGACAGGGTGTGTGATGAACTCTTCGCCCGACTTGCGCCGCTGGTCGGCATGCTGCTCAAGGGCAAATCGGAAAGCACGCGTGACGCACTCGACATCGATCGGCAGCGCGACCTCGTCGGAGTGCTCCGAGATCACCGCGAGCAAGTCGGCGAGCAGGTCGCGCTCGCCCGGGAGCAGGTCGTCCTGGTCGCCGGGCACGACCGCCGACGGCGGCTGCTCTTCGACTACGCCGATCCGCATGTGCGCCTCGGGTAACTTGAGCACGTCCCGAGGTGCCGATGCTCTCTTGCCGGGAGCGGCAGTCGCCTGACCGCTGGATGGACGCGACGTGTCGTCGCTGTCGCTCACGCCGCTCTCTGATGACTTCTGCGGGATGTCTGCTCGCTCAGGTATCGAAGACCCTCTCGACAGGTCTGGGTGTAACTTGAGAACGCTTGCGAGGACTCGAGATCCACCCTACGACCGGTAGGTCTTTGGTCAATGATCGTGCACTTAAAGGTATCGCTTGAGCCTTCGACCCCGACCAGGCCCAACTCGGTCATGACCCGCAGGCTACGCCCGACCACAGCGGCCGATCGGGGGCTGGCGCCTGAGCCGCACAGCGCCGCAGCCAGCCGGTCACCGGCAAGACCCCCGGGAGCCGCCGCGATCGATGAGTAGATCGCGCGCATCGTGTCGCGGAGAGAGTAGGCGGCCTCGAGCGAGCGGGTCGCAAACTCCACCTCGGCCGACCCCCAGCCAAGGTGGAGGAACCCTGGGCCAGTATCTCGCAGGAGTCGTAGAGCACCTTCACTCGGCGGCGGGTCGAGTAGAAATATATGGTGCGCGTCGAGGAGCGCCCGCGAATCGCGCTGCAGCTCTTCGTACTCCAGAACCGAAACCCCGGGGTTGCCAAAGCGCGCGATGCCCAGCCGCTCGAGGGCGACCCGACGGCGAGCAGCATCCGAGCAGCCGATCACGACACGCTCCCCCGTCGCCAGTAGCGCCGCAAGCTGGCCGAAAACACCGCTTCCACGCCGGTCGACGATCTTGCGCGCCGCGCCCCCCGGCGCCGGCACCTTCGGAGAAAGATCGGCGCCGAACTCCTGCCAAACGCGCCGCCGCCACTCCGCGTCGGCGGCAGGAGCGGGTGGTTCGACCGCCTCGACCTCGTAAAGCGAGCGCAGTATCAACTGCTGCTCGACCGCACCCTGCCACTCATTGCGCTCGAGCCGGGCAACGATGTCAAAGCGTACGTCAGTGCGATCGACCCTCCCCAGACCGCCCGGACGCTCGCCACTCCCGAACGCGACCACCTTGGCACGTGCGCCGCCGGACGTCAGGGTGAACTGCGAGTGCTTGCGCTCCTTCCCGAGTGCGCGGACATCCGAGACGCGGGCCGCCGGAACCATCAGGTTGACAGCGGGGTTGCCCATGCCGAACGGACGCAGCGCCTCGAGTTGCTCCGCCAGATCGAGTGTCAGCGCGTCGCCAGGTACGACAGCGTCGACGCGCTCGACGCGAACCAGGTCCTGATCCGAGATCGCATCCCGAGCATGCTCAGCGAGCGCATCACGGAACGGACCGACTTCGGCCGCGTCTATCTCCAGGCCGGCCGCCGCGCGGTGGCCGCCGTAGCGCAGCAGATGCCTATCGCATGCGCCGAGGCCGCCATGGAGGTCGTACGCGGGGATCGACCGCGCCGATCCCTTCCCTCTCCCCTGATCATCTAGCGCGATCATTACGCACGGGCGATTGTGGCGCTCGACCAGGCGCGACGCCACGATCCCAATCACCCCTGAATGCCACCCTTCGCTGGCGAGCACCAGCACCGACTGGTCAAGCTGACCCGACTCATCGACTACCCGCTCGGCCTCGAACAGCATCTCGGCCTCGACCGACTGCCGCTCGCGATTGATCGAGTCGAGCTCGCGGGCGATCTCGAACGCGCGGTCCTCATCGTTCGTCAGCAGCAGCTCGAGCGCGGCGTCGGCGCGGTACAGTCGTCCCGCCGCATTGATGCGCGGCCCGAGCACAAAGCCTAAGGAGTGTTCGGTGACGCTCTGCGGATCGATACCGGTGACGCGCAGCAGCGCGCGCAGACCAGGGCGTGCCGCGCCGGCCACTGCGCGCAGGCCGTCGCGCACGAGAGCACGGTTCTCGTCCACCAGTGGCACGACGTCGGCGACGGTCGCCAACGCGACTATGTCCAGCTCGCGCTCGAGCTCGCCGACATCGCGGCCGTCCTGGGCGAAAAGGGCCTGCGCGAGCTTGTACGCCACGCCGGTGGCGCAGAGTTCCGGGCAAGGGTAATCGGCAAGCCCCGGGTGCACGATCGGGCAATCGGGAAGCTCTGCCCCGGGACGGTGATGGTCGGTAACGATTACGTCCATTCCGAGCTGCTTTGCGCGGGCGACCTGTTCAATTGCCCCGACCCCGCAATCGGTGGTTATGAGTAGCGAGGCGCCTGCTTTCTTAACCCGCTCAACGGTGGCAATCGACAGTCCGTAGCCGTCCTCCTGACGACTCGGCAGCCGCACGGTCACGTCAGCGCCGAGATCGCGCAGAGCGCGCACCATCAGAGCGGTCGAGCTGACGCCGTCGACATCGTAGTCGCCGTGCACGGCGATCGTGTTGCCAGCGCGCGCGTGCTCGAGAATCACGACCGCTGCTTCGCCGATGCCATCGATCTCGTATGGGTCGTGTCTGTCGCTGGCCTCGAGGAAACGGCGTGCCCTTTGGGGGTCCGTGAAACCGCGCCGGACCAACACTGTGGCCACGGTTTCGGGTACCCCTAACCCGGCCGCCAGCAGCGCGACGTCGGAGTACGAACACGGCTCCACGGCCCAGCGCGGTGTGGCTTCACCGTTCACCGGGCCAGGCTAGGCCAACGCGCGGACGTACGCTGCCCGGCGACCCGGAATTTGCGGTGACTAGGTCTCGTACGGACTGTCTCGGCGCGAGCCGATCCAGTACGAGATACTCAGCCCGCCGGCTCCGCCCACGACCGCTTGGAGCATCGTGACCAAGTTCGGGTCGTTCATTTCGGCCAACCCGACAGCCACCAGGGCGAACCCGAACGCCAGCGAGCCGAGCGCCGCCATGACGAATGCTCCGACGATCCCACCCCAGAAACGGTCGGGCACGAAGACGGCAAAGTGCCAAATCGCGATACCGGTCATCAGCCAGACGAGAATCGACATGCGCTACCCATTCCCCCTCTTGCGTTGCGCGCGGCTCCGCTTCCTCGTGCGAGGAGGCTTTGGCGTGCGTGCGACCGGCGTCGTTGAGGAGCTGGAGCTGGGCATCTCCGCCTCGACTTCATCGGACTCAGTGACGTCCGCAACGCGCTCCGGCTCTGGCCGCTTGGCCCGATCCTCCATCTGAGCATCGGCTTCAAGCTGCTCGAGGTCCTCCTCGATCTCCTCAGCTCGATCGACAGCGACGTCTTCTACGCCAGCCACCAGCGGAGCGGCATAGGCCGGCACGTGTCCCAACTCCGAAACGATCCGGCGGCGGCGCTGGACGAATGCAGGCTCGCGCTCAAACGACTCGGTCAGCAGCGGACTGGCTATGAATATCGATGAGTACGCCCCGGAGAGGATCCCTATTGCCAGCGCGAACGCGAAGTCCTGAAGAGTCTCGCCGCCGAAGACCAGCAGCGCCATCACGGGCAGCAACGTGGAGAACGAGGTTGCCAGCGAGCGAGTCAAGACCTCGCTCATCGAGCGGTTCACGATCTGAGAGAAAGCGGATCGCGGCATGCGCGGCCTATTCTCCCGAATACGGTCGAACACGATCACGGTGTCGTAGAGTGAGTACCCCAAGATCGTCAGCATCGCCGCGACCGTCGCGGTCGTCACCTGCTGGCCGACGAGCGCGTATACACCTGTCGTGATCAGGATGTCGTGCGCCAGCGCGATCACCACCGGAACCGCGTATTTGCCAGAGAACCGCAGCGCTATGTAGCCCATGATCAGCAGCAGCGAGAAGATGACCGCGTAGATCGCGCTCTGGGCGACCGTCTTGCCGAAGGTCGGCCCGACGCTCTGGCTGGAGAAGCCCTCGCTGTTTACATCGAAGTCGCGATCAAAGGCGCTCTGGACCCGCTTGACGTCGCCGGGACCCAAGTCCTCGGTGGAGATCTGAACCACGTTCTCGCCAAGGTCCTTGTTATCGATCGTCTGGATCTTGGCGTCGGGGACGCCGAGTTTGTCGAGCGTCGCGCGGACCTTCTCGGTATCGACCGGGTCGCTCAGCGCTGCAGTTACTCGCGTGCCGCTCTGAAAGTCGATGCCAAAGTTGATCCCCTTGATTGCTAGCGCCGCAGAGCAGATGACCAGGATCACACCCGAGGTCGCAAAGAAGAGTTTTGACTTCCCCATGTAGTCGAAGCGCCAATGGAATCGCCGCGGACCGGCGCCCAGCACACTCGGGCGCCGGAACAGCTTCGATCGGCCGAGCATGCCGAGGATGGCCTGCGTGAACACCACCGCCGTCATGAAGGAGACGATCGTTCCGATCAACAGCGTGAATGCGAAGCCCTTGACGCCAGCCGTCGCAAGCACGAACAGGATGAAGGCCGTGATCAAGATGGCGACGTTGGCGTCGATGATCGTGCGGATACCTCGCGAAAAGCCAGTCGCAATCGCCCCGACCGCAGGTTTGCCGGCGCGTAGCTCCTCCTTTATTCGCTCGAAGATGACGATGTTTGCGTCGGCAGCGACACCGATCGTCAAGATCAGCCCGGCGATGCCGGGGAGCGTCAGCGTGATCGGGATGGCTCTGATCAAAGCGAAGAAAAACACCGCGTAGACGGCCAGTGCGAGCACCGCGATCACGCCCAGGATCCGGTAGAACGTCAGCAGGAAGGCCACAACCAAAAGCAGGCCGACGATCAGCGCGAGCAGGCCCTGGTCGAGCGCTTGCTGACCAAGCGACGCCGATATCTGAACCGTGCTGATCAGTTTGAGCCTGACCGGTAGCGCGCCGGTCGCCAGCGTGTTCGCCAGATCTTGTGCCTCGGTCAGTGTGAAGTTGCCGGTGATCTGCGCACCCAAGCGGCCGTCGATGCCGTTCGGGTTGTCCTCCGGATCTACGACCGGCTTCGACTGGATGACCCCATCGAGCACGACCGCGAACGACTGCGGAACGATCTGCTGGCCGGGGATCTGATCGGTCTGGGCGCGTTGGACGAGGGTTTGCGTAAATTCGCGGAACGCCTCGGCGCCGCCGTTCTTGAAGTCGAAAGTTACGTTCGGGTTACCGCTCCCGCCGCCGCCGTGGCCGCCGCCGCTGTCGGTCTGCTGCTGCGGGTCGTCGATCTGGGTACCGCGGATCGCCGGGTTGTCCTTGAGAACGTAGTAACCGGGGTCGGCTGTGGTGTTGCCCTGATGACCCCCTTGGTCCGCCTGCACCACGATCGTGCCGAGCGGCACTGTCTCGATCACCGAACCTCGCGGCTGCTTGCCGTCGAACTCCGAAAGCAGGTCTTTCTTGGAGGAGTCGGGGCCGGCCAGCCGCTCGCGCGTACCGTTGACCCGCTTGCCGAACAGGTAGTACTGCTTGCACTTCTCGGGAGTATCGGGGGTACTGCAGGCAGTCGTGTTGTCCTTGTCAGCTACCGGCTTCTGCTTGTGTGCCTCCCTGACGGCCTCGTACTGAGTTCTGTAGGGGGTCGTCTGCTCGCGCGTGCTCGAGTTGTCGCCGGGCGAGACCTCCTCCGGGATCACGCTGTCGGCGAAGTCGTACATGTAGAGCTGAGCGGTCGTGCCGACGATCCGCTTGGCGCGCTCGAGGTCCTTCTGGCCGGGCAGGCCGACTGAGATCTGGTCGTCGCCGATTCGCTGGATCTCGGGCTCCGACACGCCGAGTTGGTCGATGCGGTCTCGAATGACCTCGATCGAGCGATCGATCGCCTCGGGCGTGACTTCAGAGTCGGCGGTCGCCTGGCCCTGGTAGACCAGCTCGACGCCTCCCTTGAGGTCGAGCCCGAGGACCGTCGGCTTGGTCGAGATGATCAGCGCCGAGGTGGCCAGCAGGGCTAAGACCAAGGCGATTACGAACAGGTTTCGCTTACGAGAGGTCATCTATCCAATGAGGCCCCACTCTACTTTCGGCCGTAGAGCGCGGTCCCTTAAAAGCGATTGTTGCGTATTCCCCGATCAACGGCCTCGTACCTGCTCTTGCAGGACTGGCACCAACCTGAATGGCAACGAGCCGGAATCGAGCACGGCAGCCAGGTGCTTTGCCTGCTCCGCCGTCAACGCGCCACTCAGCACGGCCCCGTCGCGCCCGTCGAGGCCATCCGGGAACTCGTCGGGCGGCACCGGCACCTTCGACAGGATCGCGATATCCAACACGGCCGCGACGCTATTCGGGCTGTCCTTCGAGCCGGCGACGGCTACCCGCTTGGTCAACCGCTGGAATTTGGCGCGGCCAGCGGCGGTGAAATCGAACTCCACCCCGGGCTTGCCATCCGAGCCCTCGTCGTCGACGAAGCGGACGTTCTCGATGTCGGCGTTGTCGAGCATGGGACGATCGCGCATCACGTAGTCGCCGTCGAAGCCTCCCGCGTCGAGGGCGTTCGACAGCGGCTGAGAGAGCGGCACGATCGTCCCAGGCGGGACCTCGAAGATCCTGGTTTTAGGCGGCTTCTCATTCCTGAACCTGGCGAGTAGCGTCTTGCGCGACCCAACCGGACCACCGCGGTAGTTGCGTAATTCGCCGAACATGTAGAACTGTTTGCCGGTCGTGTTGTCGCGACTCGAGACTGGCTTGCGTTTCGACGCGCTGGCGACGGCCTCATAGATGGTTTTGATCGGTTCGTTAGGATTACCGATCACGTCGGCGTCGAAGTCGTAGAAGAACAGCCGCCCTTGGACTGGGAGCTGCGAACTTGCAGACGAGGCGAAGTCGTCGGGCGGGTAGGTAATCACCACACGGTCGCCCTTCTTGCGCACAGCAGTGTCGTTCAAGCCGAGCCCCTTCGCACGCCTGCGCAGGGTAGTGACGCCATCGTCGAGTTGGCGCTGCGTAACCTTCTTGCCGTACGGCGAATCGGCTATGTAGGTGAGACGCACAGGCTGGGCACTTTTGGGAAGGGCGTCGGTCGTGCCGGTTGTGATCTTGGTGGTCTCGCTGCCGTCATCCGACGACCCGCAGCCGCTGAGCGGCACGACCGACGCGAGCGCCAACAGGGTCGGCAACGCAATCCGGCGCCTACTCGCGCGTACCGTCATCGCTACCTCTGCGGCGTCAAGACGAGCAGCAGACCGCCGTCGTCATCGTAAGCGGGAAACAAGTCAGCGGTGGCGCGAGCGGGCTGATCTCCCTCTGCCTCGACACGCACCTGCTTGCCAAGCACCCTGACGCCCCATTCGAGCAAGGTGCCGATCGGGTCGCCATCGTCGTCAACGAACTTCAAGCCGAGCACTTCCTTCACCGGGCGACCGACGGTCGCCTCGTCGTCGAGGCCGGTCAACTCGAAGCTGCCCTTCCCACAGCCGATCACGCGCGCCTCCCTATCGCAGACGAAGAAGGCGGCGTTGGGGTCCGGATAGTAATCGTCGAGCAACTCGAACAGGAAACCGAAACCGCACTTCTCACAACCCTTGGGATCGGAGCGAAAGCCGGAGCCGCGGTCCGAAGAGCTGAGACGGTGGCCACAGTTGGGGCAGATGAAGAAAGGCATCGGGTCCTGTCGTCTATCGAGTGCGGGCTGGGCACTCTAGTGAGGTCAGTACTAGAAAAGGCTACCTTCCCCGGAGCGATTACTCGGCAGTTCTATGCCGAGGTGCTCGTAGGCCAGGGCGGTGGCCACACGGCCGCGCGGGGTTCGCTTGATCAGACCGTTCTTGAGCAGGTAGGGCTCATAGACTTCCTCGAGCGTGTGCTGCTCTTCTCCGATCGCGACCGCCAGCGTGGATAGCCCCACCGGGCCACCACCGAACTTCTCGACGACGATGCGCAAGATCTCTCGATCGAGTCGCTCCAGGCCCTCGTCGTCAACCTCGAACAGCTCGAGCGCCTGCGCCGCGACGGCCGCCGTGATCGCGCCATCGGAGCGCACCTCAGCGTAGTCGCGCACGCGGCGCAGGAGGCGGTTGGCAATCCGCGGCGTCCCCCGCGCTCGAGCAGCGATCGACAGTGCACCGGCGGCGTCGATCTCGATGCGGAAGATCGACGCCGAGCGGGTGACGATTTGCGCAAGCTCCATCTCTGGGTAGTGCTCGAGCCGGTGGCAGACACCGAAGCGTTCGCGCAGGGGAGTAGTCAGCAGCCCGGTTCTGGTCGTCGCGCCAATCAGCGTGAACGCCGGAAGGTCAAGAGTGACGGTTCGTGCCCCTACGCCCTGGCCGAGCACGATCGGAAGCTTGCGGTCCTCCAGGGCCGGATACAGCGTCTCCTCGACGGCTCGCGCAAGCCGGTGGACCTCATCGATGAAGAACACGGAGCCAGGCTCGAGCGCCGTCAGGAACGCGGCGATGTCGCCCTTGCGTTCGAGCGCCGGCCCGGCGGTCTGAACGAGCGGCGCCTCCATCTCATGGGCGATGATGTGGGCGAGCGATGTCTTGCCGAGGCCGGGTGGGCCGGCGAGCAGGACGTGATCGAGTGGCTCGGCCCGCCGCCGCGCGGCTTCGATGAACAGGCCAAGCTGATCGGTCACCTGGTCTTGGCCGACGAAATCCGTCAGCCGGGATGGCCGTAGCGAACGTTCGAAGTCCTCCTCGCCGTCCTGCTCGCGCCGAGCTTGAACACGAATCTCTTCGGTGGCCATCGCCTACGCCGCCTTAGCGGCGCCGCGCAGCGCCGCCGCAATTAGTTCCTCGGGTTCGCTGATCTCGATGTCGGCGCCGACGGCGTCGAGCAGCCTCTCCGCCTCGACCAACTCGTAACCGAGCGTCACCAATCCTTCTCTCGCCAGCAGCCGAGCATCGTCGGTGTCGACCTCCGCGCCGGCGGAGATCTCGCTGGTCAGATCATCGGCGACCTTCTCACGAAGCTCGACAATTATCCGCTCCGCCGTTTTCTTGCCGATGCCGGGAACGGCCTGGAAGCGCTTGGCGTCGCCAGACGCGATCGCGTGACGGATCTCGGATGTGCTCGATCCAGACAGCGCCGAGATCGCCATCTTCGGGCCTACGCCACCGACGGAGATCAGACTCAGGAACAGTTCTCGTTCCGCCTCGGAGGCAAACCCGTAGAGATGCATCGCATCCTCACGCACGATCAGGTGCGCCAGCAGTGTCACCTGCTTGCCGGTACCCGGCACGCCCTGAAGCGCTCTTGACGAAACCGAAAGCTGGTAACCGACCCCGCCGCAGTCGACCACGACCTGATCGGCCGCCCGCGCAACGACCTGTCCTCTAATCTGGGCGATCATACGTTCGTGATTCTGCGCTGCGTGCCGGACGCCTTCACGCACCGGCCGCTTCGTGAGCCAGTCGCGCGGGGGCGCTGTGCGCATGGCAGATGGCCACCGCAAGGGCATCGGCCACGTGGTCTGAGCGGGGCGGTTCACCCAACCCGAGTAGAGCTCCAACCATCCGCTGAACCTGCTGCTTTCCGGCAGAGCCAGAGCCGCAAACCGCACGCTTGATCGCCTGCGGCGTGTACGAGAAGCAAGCAATGCCGCCAGCACCAGCCATCGCCAGTACGGCGCCGCGTGCCTGACCGACCTGAAAAGCCGTCTGCACATTACGGCCAAAGAAAATGTCCTCGATCGCCACCGCCTGCGGATGGTGGGCGTCGAGCAGACTCTCGATCCGGGAGGCAATCGCTGCCAGCCTTTGCTCGGGCGTTTCCGACGAGCCGGTCTCGATCACTTCGGCCTCCACAACCTCAAGCCTGCCTGCGTCGAGCCGAACCACTCCGCATCCCGTCGACGCGATCCCGGGGTCGATTCCGAGAACCGTCTGCACAGCCATCGGCTAGTCCCCCTCCTCGCTCCTAGCCGAGAAGTCCCAGCGCTCTCCGTCCTGCAGGCGGCCGAGACCGAGCCACATGAAGTTGCACATCATCGCCGCGAGCTCGCGTCGATCGGTAGCCGGGTTTCGCAGCGCCCACTCGGCCAGCGCGTAGGCTCCCGCGACCACCATTTCGGCCAACTGCTCGGTCTGCACACGATCGAAGCCCTCGCGCTTCTCGAGCGGCTCCAACTCCATGATGTCGGCCATCGCCGACACGAAACCGTTGCGTAGCGCATCCTGCTGAGCGCCGATCTCTGGATCGGTCACGTCGCGCACGAACATGTGAAACGAGTCGGACCTCTTGTCAACGAAGTCGAACATGGCGAAGGCCGCGCCCTCCAGCCTTCCTGAGCCGCTGACATCCGGTGACCCGGCAGCCGTGACCAGACTGGTTCCCAGCTCGGCGGCGGCGTGATTCATCAACTCGATATAGAGCTCGCTCTTGCTGCGAAAGTGCTCGTAGATGAGCGCCTTTGAGATGCCCGCCGCGGTGGCTATGTCGTCGATGCGCACGTGCTCGTAGCCGCGATCGCCAAACACCTCATTGGCCGCATTGAGAATGCTCGCGCGGCGCTGTTCAGCGCTGAGGCGGCGGCGAGGCTGGTCTGTCGCCGGGTTTTCCGCTTGGGAGGTGATTCGTTGACTTCCTCTCGTACCGTGTCGGCTTCGCCTCGCTGCGATGCGAATCATCGCTGATTGACAGGACAGTTGGTGTCCCAGACCCGCTGGGAGGCCTTTATAGCAAAGCGGGTTGACACTGACTTACTGGTTAGTTAGGGTTCTAGCCGAGGCACCCAGGAGGGGTTCTGGGCAAGTCACGCAGACTGGCCCACGCGGACGGCTCGGGTAGTTCGCAAGGAGCAAGGACGGGGCCAGTTAGCGGGCCCTATCGCTCTTTGGCACGGCGCGCCAAACGATGGGGAGGGTGCGGGGGGACCGTGCCACCTGCCACATGGGAGACGCCGCGCCACCAAGGAGGTGCGCGGCGACTTTCACTACCCCTATCGGCGCACTAGTTCGCGGCGACGTCTTCGAGCACCTCCGCGCTGATGTCAAAGTTCGCATGCACCTGGTCGACATCGTCCATCTCGTCAAGCAAGTCGATCAGCCTGAGCAGTTTGCGAGCCTCACCGGCATCAACGGCGACTGTCGTCTTGGCGACCATCGTCTGTTCCGTCGACTCGACATCGACCCCGCTGCGTTCGAGCACTTCGCGAACTGCTCTCAAATTGGATGAGTCGCATGTGACGCGCAACGAGTCGCCCTCACCGGTCACGTCCTCGGCACCGGCGTCGATTGCGGCGATCAGATCATCCTCCGAATAGCGTCCGGCGTCGACGTATGCGACTCCTTTCTTTTCGAACATCCAGGCGACCGAGCCGGGTTCGCCGAGGCTCGCATCAGCACGTGAGAACTGATGGCGCACCTCGGCGGCCGTGCGGTTGCGATTGTCGGTCAGACACTCCACCAGCAGCGCAACTCCGCCTGGGCCGTAACCCTCGTACGTGACCGCCTCGATCGCGGCCACGTCGTCACTGGCTCCTGTGCCGCGATCGATTGCGCGCTCGATATTCTCCTTCGGCATTCGCAGACTCTTGGCCTTCTCAATCGCGTTGGCAAGCGTGGCATTGCCGTCGGGGTCGCCACCGCCATCGCGAGCGGCAACCGTGATCGCGCGGCCGAGCTTGGTGAACAACTGACCGCGCTTTGCATCTGCGGCGCCCTTCTTGCGCTTGATCTGGGCCCACTTGGAGTGACCTGACACGACTAGATGATCGATTCCGAATCCGCGTGCCCCCGAGGGCGCGAGGACCGAGTTGGGCAAGGACGCAGGGTGGAGCCCATGCCGGTGGGCATGGGCGAACCCGAGGACGAAGACCCAGCGAGAGTCCGCAGCGTCATTCGGGGGTGCGGGGGTTTGGAATCAATCATCTGACACCCAGCGAAAGCCCACCGGCGCGATCCCGGGCGCCAGCGGGCTTGCGGGTAGCGGCGGCCGCGGGTCAGGAACGTTGTAGCCAATTGGGGCGACGTCGTTGGGCGTATCGGGATGAAACAGCGAGGCCATGTACTGAATCTGGCCGCGCCCAACACCCAGCTCGAACTGTCCGCCACCGTAGGCGCCAATGCCGCGGTCGGCGAGATAGTCGTAAACGTCGAGCAGCGGCCTCAGGCCGCCGAAGCGCGAGGGCTTGACGTTGACCATCTGCGGCGGGAACGGCAGCGCCTCGATCTCGGCAATCGAGTGAATCGGTGCATCCCATGTGATCAGGTCATGCTTTTCGGCCAGGATCGGCTCGGTTGCGGGCGTCAACGCGGGATCCTCGATCCAGGCGTTTGGAAATGCGTCGGTAACACGCCGGTAGAGGTCGGGGTGCGGCTCCTGGTCGACCGGCGTCCCTTTGTAGTGCCCCTTGAAATCGAGCGAATCGATCGCGTCCGTCTCGACCAGCTCAGCGATCAGCGCATCGTCCCAGGAAAGGGTTGGGTCGAGCTTGAAGTTCAGGTCGGGTGTGATCGCCAACCGCTTGCGAATCGGATCGATCGAAGGCGGCTCGCCCAGGCGCAGGGAAACGACAAAGGTCAGCGGCTGCGGCTCCCGGCCGAGCGCGGCGGCGAGTGTGGTACCGGCTTGGCGTAGAGCCAGGTCGAGTGCCGCGCTGTCGAACGCCCAGCGCCGGTAGAGGCGAGACACCTCGCGCTCGGGCTCCGCCGAAAACAGATCCAGTGCCGCAATCTTTTCGCAGAACTCGCCCAGCGCATAACTGCCAGCCAGCGGCGCAACCGAACCGGCGTCCTGCAACGCCACATGGTCTAGCGCGTCGTAGGTGACGTCCTCGCCAAGCCCTTCCTCTCCGGCGCCGCTCAAATGGATCACGGTCGAGAGCCGGGTGAAGTCGCTGGAAGCCTCACTCTCCAGCGCCTCGAGCTCGTAGAAGTCGACCTGCAGAGGCAGATCGGCTAGGCGCTCGAAGGTCGACACGGCCGCATCTTATTAGCCAATGCGTCCGTCAGCCGCTATTCCACTCCGGCACCAGAGTTAAACTTCCTGTCTATCTCAGCTGGAAGAGCGGCTCTGGAGGAGAGTTCCCGATGGCCACCAATTTGGGCAATGAGGCCGCTTCGGCGGCGCAGGCGGGCCAGTCCCTCCAGAAGATGGCCAAGCGCCATCTGTGGATGCACTTCAGCCGCCTCGGCGACTACGAGAACAGCGACGTCCCGATCATCGTGCGCGGCGAGGGCTGCTACGTGTGGGACGAGAGGGGCAACAGATACCTCGATGGCCTCTCGGCGCTGTTTTGCGTCAACGCGGGCCACGGCCGCGTCGAGCTGGCCGAAGCCGCCAGGCGACAGGCCGAGCAACTGGCCTTCTACATCAACTGGAGCTACGCACATCCGCCCGGGATCGAACTGGCCGAGCGAATCGCCGGGCTTGCACCTGGCGATCTGAACCGCGTGTTCTTCACTTCGGGTGGCTCCGAGGCCGTCGAGTCGGCCTGGAAGCTGGCGCGCCAGTTCCACAAGCTCGACGGACAGCCTCAGCGCACGAAGCTGATCGCGCGCGAGCTCGCATACCACGGCACCTCGCTCGGAGCGTTGTCGGCCACCGGCCTGACCGGCCTTCGCACTCCGTTCGAGCCGCTCGTCCCCGGCGCTCGCCACGTCCCGAACACCAACAGCTACCGCTGGCACGAGGATCGTCATCCTCTCTGGGCCGCCGATCAGATCGAGGAAAAGATCGAGTTCGAGGGTCCAGAGACGGTAGCGGCAGTGATACTCGAGCCGGTCCAGAACGCCGGCGGCTGCTTCGTCCCCCAGGACGGCTACTTCCAGCGCGTCCGCGAGATCTGCGACAAGCACGGCGCACTACTGATTTCGGACGAAGTGATCTGCTCGTGGGGTCGCATAGGCCACTACTTCGGCTCCAACCGCTTTGGCTACCAGCCCGATCTGATCACGACCGCCAAGGGATTGACCTCCGCCTACTCGCCGATGGGAGCGATGATCGTAAGCGACCGAATCGTTGAGCCGTTTCTCGAAGGCACGAACAGCTTTGCCCACGGATTCACGTTTGGGGGACATCCGGTCTCGGCAGCCGTAGCGCTCGCCAACTTGGACATCCTCGAGCGCGAGGATCTGTGCGGGCACGTGCGCGCCAATGAAGGCGAGTTTCGGGCGATGCTCGAGTCGCTTCGCGACATTCCAGTCGTCGGAGATGTGCGCGGCACCGGCTACTTTCATGCGATCGAGCTCGTCAAGCACCAGGGCACCAAAGAAAAGTTCAACGACAAGGAGTCCGAGGAGCTCTTGCGCGGTTTCATCTCCGTCGAGCTTTACCGTCGCGGGCTGATCTGTCGCGCCGACGATCGCGGTGACCCAGTGATCCAACTCGCGCCGCCGCTGATCGCGGGCAAAGAACAGTTCGAAGAGATGGAGGCTGTTCTGAGACCGGTGTTGACGGAGGCCAGCAAGCGGATCGGGCACTGATCCTGTCGAGCCCACGAGGCGATCAGCGCGTGAAGGTCAGCGTTCCGGCCGAGACGAAAATCAGGCGCTAGGCGACGAGCTAGAACCTCTTTGGGTGGCGCACGTGGAAGCCTCTGCTCGAGCGCTTCTGCTTACGCCAGCGCGGACCCTTCGGGCCCGGGCCCGAGGTGTCGTAGCGAAGACCGGCGATGATCACGTAGCCGTGCTGGTGGTTCCAGTAGTACGTGATCCACTTGCCCTTGCCGCGCTCCATGATGCTCAAGCGACCAAGCACCACGGCATCCCCGGGGGAGTCGATCAGGCCCGCCGCGCGCAGGGCGTAGCTGATGGCGCCGGAACAGTCATAGCCACGGTCGTTCCAGCGTGCGTGACCACCGCCCCAAAGGTAGGGCTTGCGGGTGAGCTTATTTGCGGCATAGATCGCCCTCTTGACAGCCTTCGGTGCGCTCGCGGGCGGTATCGCGGTGCGACCGTCTTTGGCGAGCTTGGCCTTCGCGCCGCGCGTCGTCGCCGGAACTCTGGGCACTTGCCCGCCGATGCCGTCGGCCGGATCGGCCGGCACCGCATTGTCGATCTGCGGCGCAGCGGCGCCGCCGGTGTCTGCGATCGCGTTCGGCACAATCGTCACCGCTGCAACCAACCCAAGTAGGACTGCGAGTGCTTTGAAGCTCGCAAGCGCTGCGCGCAAAACTGAACAACTCCTTCGTTTGCCTACGGGGTTAGCTGACGGGCTAGCGCTAAAGGACTCGCGCCTCCACCTAAGTGGATTAGCCCCAGGAACTCTTGGTTCCCCCGCTCCCCGCCGCCGGAAAACCCGACTACAGGGATTAGGCCTTTGCTCGGTTACGAAGTCGGCAGTCTAGACAACTGCATCACTAGGTTCAGCACCCGCTATGTGTAACAACCGTCACGATTCCTGCGTTCCGCACCAGCGCGGGCAATCTACGGATCAGACCCGGAATTTCCCATCGACCTGCAGGTCCTCACCGTCGACCGTGATCTTGCCGCCCTGGCGCAGGTCGCAGACCATGTCCCAGTGCACCGCCGACTGATTGACTCCGCCGGTTTCTGGGTAGGACATGCCAACCGCGAGGTGGATCGTGCCGCCGATCTTCTCGTCGAGCAGGATCTCCTTCGTAAACCGGTCGATACCGTAGTTCGTGCCGATTCCCAACTCGCCCAGGCGACGAGCACCCTCGTCGGTGTCGAGCATCTTGGTCAGATACTCCTGGTTGCGATCGGCCGACGCGTCGACGACCTTGCCGTCCTCGAAGCGCAGCTTCACGCCGGACACCTCTCGACCGCCGTAGACCGCCGGAAATGAGAACGACACCTCACCGTTGGCGGAGTCCTCGACCGGTCCGGTGAAGAACTCCCCGTCCGGCATGTTGTGCTTTCCGTCCGCCGCGACGAACTTGCGACCCGCGACGCTGAGCTTGAGGTCGGTCCCGGGGGCGGTGATATGCACCTCCTCCTTGCCTTCGATCCATTCGGCCAGCCGTCGCGTCTCACCCGACGCCTGCTCCCAAGCCGCCACCGGATCGTCCTTGTCGCATAGGCACGCGCGGTAGTAGAAGTCCTCGTAGTCGGACAACGACATGTCGGCCTCTGCAGCGTACGCCTGCGTCGGAAATATCGTCAGCGACCAGCGGTACTCGCCGGCGGCCGAGCGCTTCATCGACTTCTCCATCAGCGGACGGCTGGCCGCCTTGCGACGCGATTGCATCGCCGGGTCGACGCTCGACAGTGCCCGCGTGTTGGCCTCCGCCATCAGGCGAATTCCGACGTCGGCGTTCTCGACCGCCCAGCTGACCGGCGGCGCAATCCAGTCGAGCTGAGCATCGGATGCGTGCCTGAAGAAAACGGAGGGGCCCTCGGCAGGCGACAGGTTGACGACAGCTAGGCCGCCTGCTTTGACGACCTCCTCGTAAACGGCGAGCGCCAGGGGCTCGGCCGTTGTCTCACCGCCGATCGTGCAGACATCCCCCTCCCGCACCGCCGTCGAGTAGCGGACCAGTACCTGTGCGAGCTTCTCGGCGCGCTGATCTTTCATCGCGATACCTCAGCGTTGTCGTGGGTGTCGCGGCGGTGGCCGTCAACCAGGCCGCAGAATAGGGCGTGAAGGCGAAGATCGTCGGTCAGCTCCGGGTGAAACGAGCAAACGAGCAAGCTCCCCTGGCGAGCGACCACGGGAGCTCCCTCCAGCTCGGCCAGCACCTCGACGCCTGTGCCGCGGCGCTCGATCCGGGGTGCCCGGATGAAGACCGCTTCGAATGGCTCGTCGCCGAGGCCACGAACCGTGACGGGCGCCTCAAAGCTCTTGATCTGCCGGCCGTAGGCATTGCGCTCGACATCAATGTCCATCAGCCCTAGGTGACTGGAGCCGAGCAGAATCAAGCCCGCACAGGTTCCGAACACTGGCCGGCCGCCGGACGAGAAGTCCTTGAGCGGGCCGCCGAGGCCGGACCGCTCGATCCCCATTACGATCGTGGTGCTCTCGCCGCCGGGGATGATCAGGCCGTCCAGGCCGGGCAGCTGCCAAGGCCGACGCACCTCGAGCGCCTGTGCACCGAGCAGTTCGAGCATGCTTTTGTGCGCTTTGAAGTCGCCCTGAATCGCGAGCACCCCGATCCGCGGTGAACTCGACCTGGGGCCCTCGTCGGGGGGAAACGCCTCCCCGCCGCTAGCGGCGGGGCCACTAGCCACGGTGCTGCAGCAGGCTCTGCTCGTCGAGGCTGGCTACATCGATGCCGGCCATCGGCTCGCCGAGCGGCTCTGATGCCTTCGCTATCGCCGCCGGGTCACTGAAATGCGTCGTCGCCTCGACGATCGCCCTTGCGCGCGCCGGAGGATCGGTCGACTTGAAAATTCCCGAGCCGACGAACACCCCCTCCGCGCCGAGCTGCATCATCATCGCTGCGTCGGCAGGCGTCGCGATGCCGCCCGCGGAGAAGTTGACGACCGGCAGCTTGCCTTCCTCTGCTACTGCGCGAACGAGATCGACCGGCGCACCCAGCTCCTTGGCAGCATTCGGAAGCTGGTACTCGTCCGCGGCCTCGAGCTTCTTGATGCCGCTGCGAATCGCACGCATGTGGCGCACAGCCTCGACGACGTCACCTGTGCCGGCCTCGCCCTTGGTGCGAATCATTGCTGCGCCCTCGGCGATCCGCCGCAGCGCCTGACCGAGGTCGATCGCACCACACACGAACGGGAGATCGAATCTCGCCTTGTCGATGTGGTTCTGCTCGTCGGCAGGCGTCAGCACCTCCGACTCGTCGATGTAGTCCACCTCGAGCGCCTGCAGCACCTGGGCCTCGACGAAATGACCGATGCGCGCCTTGGCCATGACAGGGATCGTCACCGCCTGTTGAATCTCTTGGATCTTCGCCGTGGCGGCCATGCGCGCCACACCGCCCTCGGCGCGAATGTCCGCCGGTACACGCTCCAGGGCCATCACCGCGCAGGCACCCGTGTCCTGCGCGATTCGCGCTTGGTCGGCATCGGTGACATCCATGATCACGCCGCCTTTCAGCATCTCGGCGAGGCCACTCTTGATCCGGAATGTTCCCTCTTCGGCCATCGATGATGAGTCTACATCCCGCCGCGGTTCGCGCCCGGTCCCACGCGCTCGTCACTTCAGTTTGAAGGCGCGGATGCGCTCCTTGAAGACTTCGGCGTCACTGGAGTAGGTCGCGTACGCAAGCGCCTGGACGAGCGCAAGCAATGCCGTGTGCGAACGCGTGTAGGACGGGCTATTCGACGAGTAGTAAATCGTCCGGTCGGCAAGCTTGGTCAACTCGGAGAGACTCGCGTCGGTGATCGCTACGGTCTCGCAACCGCGCTTGCGCGCGAGCTTCGCCGCCCGCAATACAAGCGCGTGCGCGCGCCCGCTCGAAAAGCAGATAACAAGCGACTCCTCGTCGATCCGAGCTAGTCGCGCGAGCGCCTCCTGGCTCGCTGAGGCAACGACGTCGCAACGCACTTCCAGCAACGACAGCAGGTGGCGCAGGTAGCTGGCAAAGAAAGCCATCTGGTCGACGCCCACCATCACGACGCGGTCGGCGTTTGCGACCATCAGCGCAGTCTTCTCGACATCCTCGATCATGACCTTGCGCGCACTCTCGTCGAGGTTGACGAGGTCGGTCGTGAGCGCTGTCTCGAATTCGCTGTTGCCTAGAGCGAGCAGTGCCGAGTCAGAGCCATCGCCCGACTGCGAGCCAGCGGCGCCGTGGGTACGGCGCTTGTACTCGTCGCGCGCCGCGTCTTGAAGCTCTGGGAAGCCCTCGAACCCAAGCGCTTGGGAAAAGCGAACGACTGTAGAACTGGACGTGTCTGCGCGTCGCGCGAGCTCTTCGGCGGTCTGGAAAGCCGCCTCTTCGAGATGATCGACGATGTAGCGGGCCACGTCCTTCTGCGACCGCGAGAACTCGTCGAATCGCTCGCGTATGAGGTCCGAAAGCGTCGTGCCCTTCTGGATCGGGCTGTCCGGCGCTGCTCCGACCACTGCGGTCGCGACATCTCCGTTTATGGGGCTGGGGAGACTCTCTTGGGTGGTCATGACACCAGAGATTCGACGCGCAAGCGCCTCTCCCTCTCGATTTTCGTAGCCCAATGACAGATCGACTAGTCTTGACGCGATGTCGCTGCCGCCGCAACGAAACGATGGTGCCGCACTGGTTACCGGCGCGTCGAGCGGGATCGGGGAAGAGCTGGCCAGGCAGCTGGCCAGCCGCGGCTACAACCTGATTCTGGTCGCCCGCCGCGAGGATCGCCTGTCCAAGCTGGCGGACGAGCTATCCGCGCAACGGGTCAGGGCCGAGGCGCTCGTCGCCGACCTGGCCGACGCTGGCGCGATCGAGGCGCTGCCGGGTCGGGTGGCGGAGCTTGGGTTGGAGGTCGACATCCTTGTCAACAATGCTGGCTTTGGCAGCGTCAAGCGGTTTGTCGACTCGTCGCTCGAGAGCCAGACAGGTCAGATCAGGGTCAACTGCGAGGCACTCGTCGCACTTTCCTACCTGTTCCTGCCGGGGATGGTCGAACGCGGCTGCGGCGCGATCGTCAACATGGCCTCGACGGCCGGCATGCAACCCCTCCCCTACGAAGCGGTCTACGGTGCTAGTAAGGCTTTCGCGCTCAACTTCAGCGACGCGCTCCACATGGAGACAAAGGGGACCGGCGTATCGGTGACCGCCGTCAACCCGGGGCCCGTTCCGACCGAGTGGCAGGAGATTGCCGGACTCGACCAGATCCCAAGGATGCTGCCGATCGTCAGCGCCAAGGACGTCGCCCTCGAATCGCTCGAGGCGGCCGGCAAGGGCAAACGCTCGATCGTCCCCGGGCTCGGCATGCGAATCACGATGCTCGCGTCGGCCCCCGCGCCGCGGGCGCTGAAACTTCGAGTGATGGAGAGAGCGAACCGCCCCGAGGGCGGCCTTCGCCATCGCAACTAGGCGACCGTCAGACGGGAACGGCCCGTAGCGACGCCCACAGGTACCAGCTAGCGACCGAGCGCCACGGCCGCCACGGCTTCGCCAGCTCGGCGAAGCGACGCTCGCTCGGCAGTTTGCGCAGGCCGTACTCGTTGACCGCAGCTTTGCGCAAACCGAGGTCACCGACCGCCAGCACGTCGGGCCTGTCGAGATGAAAGATCAGGAACATATCGGCCGTCCACTGGCCTATGCCCTTGACCGCAACCAGCTCGGACGCGACCTCGTCGTCGGGCAGGCCGTCCAAGTCTTCGAGCACTAGCTCGCCGGATTCGACGCGCTCGGCGAGGTCGCGCAGGAACGATGTCTTCGAGCCCGATAGCCCGGCGGCGGCGCGCAGTTCCTCTGGGTCGTCGGCGAGCACCTCGCGCGGTGTCGGTGTGCGACCACCGAAGCGGTCGACCAGCCTTGCGTGGATCGTGCGCGCGGCGGCGGTCGAGACCTGCTGCCCGACGATCGCCCGCACCAGCGCGCCGTAGTGATCGACTGCCGGGCCGCCGCGGTCAGTCTTGTGGCGCAGCTCGCACCTGCCGACGCGCGTGACGATATTCGCCATCACCGGGTCGGCGGCCTTCAGGTGACGGACCGCCTTCGAGTGGTCGGGGTTGCGGCCCACCGCAGCCACGACCGCTCCAACCAGCAGGAACTTCAACCAGTTCACGAGAAAACGACTATAGGGGTTGGTGACCCCCGGCCCGAGAGCTCAGCAGCAGTAGTCGACGTAGAGCGCGACCTGCTCGATGTCGAGTACCCGCCCCGGGCTCGCGGGGTCTATCTAGCAGACCGCCCACAGCTCAGGCACCAGGGTCACCGGGGTTTTCCCCATTGCCGCTACCATCGCCAGTTCGTGTCGAGCCGCTTCGAGACATTCCGCCGCCGGATCGTCACGATCCCGGCGATCTACGTTGGATTGTTCGCGGTGGTCGTGGCGTCGCCGATTCTGCTGGTCGCCGGCCTCGCGGTCGGGATCGTCAGGCGCAACCGTTGGTCGCTGCTGCGCGCCTTCGCCTTGATCAGCGTCTATCTCGTCGCCACCGCGACGGGCCTCCTGATCGGTTTTGTCATATGGATCCTCACCGGGGCCTTCCTCGGCCTTGGACGTGAGCGCCAGATGCGTTGGTACGTACCGCTCCAGCGTTGGTGGACCGGGTCCCTATGGTGGGGTGTGCGCCGCTGCTTTTCACTCAAGATCGACATCGAGCAGTGGCCCGACGAAATCGGCGATGGCCAGGTGCTCCTTTTCCTTCGCCACGCAAGCATCCTTGACACGCTCCTGTCCGCAGCGCTGGTCGCCAACCCGCTACGCAAGCACCTGGTGTACGTGTTCAAGAGGGAGCTGCTCTGGGAACCGGCGCTGGACGTTGCTGGTTCGCGGCTCGGAGGCCACTTCGCCAAACGCGATGCCGGTGAAAGCGAGCGCGAGGTGCAAGCTCTTACCTCGCTTGCCGAGAATCTGAAACCGGACGAGGGAGTGATCATGTACCCGGAGGGCACGCGTTGGACCCCGGCAAAGCACCGGCGTGTGCTCAATCGGATCGCCAAATCCGGCGATGAACGACTCGTCGAGCTCGCCACCGACCTGCGCTACACGCTGCCACCGCGGCTCGGCGGGCCGCTTGCGTTGATCGACGGGGCTCCTAACGCCAACGTGCTGTTCCTGGCCCACACTGGCTTCGAAGGCCTCGAGAAGCCGAAGGACATCCTGGGCGGCGCCTTCGTCGGACGCACTATCCGGATCAAGGGCTGGACGGTCGCGGCAGCCGATATTCCACGCGACCGCGACGGTCAGATCGCCTGGCTCTACGAGAACTGGCACGAGATAGACGCGTGGCTCGCGGGCCACGCACTTGGGCCCCAAGCGGCTGCCCTCGCCCTGGACCCAACTGCCAACTGACAACACCGTTAACAAGCGAGTAGGCGATCTTGTGAGTGGGCCGGGAAGGATTCGAACCTTCAACCTGCGGATTATGAGTAAGGCTCGCCCTTTGCGGCTGTCTGCGGTTGCCGCTTGTTCTCGCGGTGTTCGGCACTGTCGCCGTCCTGCGAGTTGTGGCCCTTTGCGGGTGTCGCGTTGCCCTCCTGTTGCCCACCGGGCGGGATCAACTCGTCGAGGAACGTCGCGTCGCCGAGCCCCTCGTCGACCTGGCCGACATAGGTACGAATCGTGAACGCCGGGTCGTGATGCCCGAGCCAGTCCGCGAGCTGACGACCAGACTTGCCGCTGTCGTGGATCAGCGATGCCGCCGTCTTGCGGAACATGTGGAACGCCTGCCCCTTCGGCCAGTCGATCCCCGATGCCTCGACCGCCGGGCGCAGCACGTTGCGGCGCAGCCCCGAGTAATCCAACGGAGTGCCGATAACGCTGGCAAACACGGGGTCGGTGGACTCACCGTACTCACTGTCACGGCGGTACCGATCGAGCGCCACTGCCATGCCCGGCGAAAGCGGCAGTTGCCGCACACCGTGATGTGACTTCGGTCGTGACTTGCGCTTGCCACGGTAGACCTGTCCGTCAACCAGCACATGCGGGTCGTCGCCGAGATGGACGTGCTGCCACTGCAAACCGAGCAACTCGCCGATGCGCAGGCCGGTGTGCGAGAGCAGCGCGAAACACGTCCGCCACTGCGGCTCCAGCGCCTCCATGAATCGCTCAAGCTCGGCGACGGTCAGCCCCTTCGGCTTCGGCTTCGCCTCGGTCGGCGTGTGTGGGACGAAGCGCACCCCGAGCGCGGGATTGAACCTGACCTTGCCCTCTTCGAGCGCGTCGCCCATGAGCGCCGACAACGTCGCCTTCGCCTTGCGGATCGCTGCCGGCGAAGTGCCGCGATCTTCAAGCCAGCCGAGCCACGCCTTCACGTCCTGGGGCTCGACCTCGTCGAGCCGGTAGCCGCGAAAGTACGGGATCAACTTGTCGTCGACATCGCGCCGGTACTCGATCCGCGTCGTCTCCGAGAATCCCCGCGACGTGCGCCCACGATAGGTATCGATCCAGGTGGCGGCGTAGTCGTCGAACAGTACGCGCTCGACCTTGCGCCGATCCCCGCCTTGCCGCCGAGCTTTCGCTTCCCGCGCCTCGCTGATTGTGCGGAAGGATTCCTTGCGCTGGCGCCCCCTGTGTCGCCACACAACCACGTATCTGCTGCCGCGCCTGTAGATCCCAGGGGTTTTCGTGCGCTCCATCTTGACGGTAGCCATCACGCCACCGCCATCTCTACGTCGGCAGAACGGCACCACGCTACGTCGATCAGGTCGAACCACTGCTGCGCCTCCGCCATCGAGTCGCGCATTTCGTTCCAATCGCCCATCTCCTCCTCTAGCTTGCCCACACGCGCCATCGTCATCAGCACGCAGCCCTCAAGTGCGTTCCCAAGTGCGTACGGCGACGCCTGCACGGTCAGAGCGCCGTGCTGGCTTCGGAGTTGATTAACGAGGTGCCCGGCTTTACCTGTCTGCTCGGAATCCGCGAGCCGGTCGTCCTTGAGATGTTCGAACAAACTCGTTGCCTCTTCACGAAACAGCGGCGCCAACTCGGCGGGAATCTCCATCTCGATCGAATTCATGATGCTCCTTTCGTTGGAGCACCGGAGAGAGGCTCAAAAGCGCGGGGCGCCGTGTAATACGGTGCCGGTGCGCCGGAGCGTAATCTCCGGTGCCGGGGCGGGGCCGTTAGCGCGGTGCCCGCCCGTTTTGATTTGCCGGGTCGACCTTACACCCACACGCGGCGGTCGGCAAGGAACAAAATGTTCCGGTACGCCAACGGCGCCCTGTGACCGCGCTAACCCCAAACTCACTCATGGCAGCGCCAACTTCCCAACCCGGTTCATGCCGGCCCCCTGTTGCAATCGTCGTCTGTCACTAGCGTCAGGTGCTTGCGGACCGCCTTGCGAACTCGCTCAGTGTTGGGGTCAATGCCAAGCTCCTCTAGCGTGCCGCGCATCGTTTGGGCGATGATCGCGCCGGTCTCCTCGGCCAGCTTCACCTGCCGCTCCTCGATGCCAACAGCTACGCACGTCTTTGCGACGTCGACCAGGTGCTTGCGCTCGGCCTGGTAGAGCTTGAGCCAGATCGTCGGCTCGGTGGAAGGGAAGCCGCCGCCGGCGCCACCGACACGCTCGGTCAGCCGGCCCTCGTCCAGGTTGCCAACCACCTCGCCCAACCAGGCGACGTGCCCCACCGTGCGGTGTAGTTCCTCAAGCAGCGCCACGGTCGGGTCGACCTCCCGCGGCAGGCCGTAGAGCGCGACGGCGCGCCTTGCGATGACGAGCTGCGCTGCCTTGCGATGGTTCGGGGTTGCGCCACCATGGAAACGGCAGCAGCCGACGCCGACGTGATCCGTGCCCCACCCCGCCGGCTTCTGGCAGGGCTCGCCGGATCGAGCTGTAGCGCCACAGCGACCATGGCCTTCGTGTCCATTGGTCGCCATCATGGCCTCCCGGTCCGTCGCTGGGCCTTTTTTCGGTGTCCGGTTAGGTGTCCGGTTCCCCCGCGGCCCGCCGGACATACAGTCCGTAGGGTGGCGCGCAAGCCCGCTGGGAATGCAGCCCTGCGAACGGGCTGGCAAGCAAATGGCAACAGCTCGATCACGGTCGCTTCCCTCCCCCGGCTCGAACCCACGCATCAAGCTCCGAGCGACGGGCCACCAGAGCGGAGCCATCGCGGCACAACGGAATCCGCTGAGCCGAGGCGAGCGCGTACACGCGGCTCACGGGCGCGTCGATGTAGTCCGCTATTCGCTCGGCGCCCCGCACCCAGCCCTCATCAGTGCCCGCTCGTTGGCGCTCTGCAACGATCTCAGCGGCGCGCTCGGCAATCTGCTCCACCACGTCAGGGGGCAGGGCGAAAGCTATGTCGCCCCGCGCGCTCACAACGAGCATCCGCTGGATGTTTTGCCGGCGTCAAGCGACCAGCTGGTGCGAAAAGGCAGCCGCGTCGATCGATCTGGGCGGGTTTGGGCGGGTTGGGCCGGTTCCCCTATTAACTCTTCATACGCGCGCGCTATAGGGCTAATTGTGAAAACCCGCCCAAACCCGCCCAACCTGCCCAGGCCGACCATCACTCGCCCCCCTCAGTGGGTAGTGGCTTGAGCTTCAGACCAACGCGAAAGCGGCGCCCACCCGACGCTTTGCGAGCCGCGAATCCGCGCTCCGCAAGTTGGCGGCCGAGGGCTGTCTGTGAGAGCGGTTCCTCGCCGTTGCGGTGCGCCCACGATCTAAAAGCGGTGTACAACGGCTTGCTCTCCTGCCTCAATTGAGACGCAACCTCGCAGCACTCGGCGAGGAACACCCCCAGCACGTCGCTCGTCTCCCGATAGTCGGAGACCCGGCTTGCTACGGCCGTCGGTCTTGGCAATCCCGATCCCTGCCACTCGATGCAACCCTCGACGGCCCAGCGCAAGATGCCTGCCAGCTCGTCGCGCAACTTGGCCGGTAGGTCTCGATCCTGGTCGGCCTCGGCTACCTTGACCTCGAACGGAATCAACACGACACGGCGAAACAGCGCGTCGCCGCCGCGACGAACCTCGGGAAGATGATTGGTCGCCAGCCACAACTTGAAGGCCGGTTGAAAGTCAAACCACTCGCCGCGCATGAATCGCGCTGAGACCGTGTCGCCACCGGTCAGCGCCTTGATTCGTTCCTCATTCAGTCGGCGACCGTCGCTCGTCTCTGCCGCGGTCACGAGTCGGACACCCGGCAACCGCGCGAGATCGTTCGGGATCGCATCGCCCCCGCCCTGTCGCTCAAGCAGTGTCGACGCCGGGGTCGCGCTGCCATAGTCGCCGCCCAGCGCTAGGAGGATCTCGATGAACGTCGACTTACCATTCGCGCCCGAGCCGTGGCAGACAAACAGCACTTGCTCGCGCGTCGAGCCGGTCAGCGAATAGCCGACGGCGCGCTGCACGAACTCGATCAACTCCACGTCGCCGGCCAGGACCGTACCTAGGAACTCAAGCCAGCGCGGACAGGTTGCGTCGGGCTGGTACTCAACGGGCACTAGCTTCGTTAGTAGATCGTCGCGGCGATGCTCGCGCAGCTCGCCGCTTCGGAGATGGAGGGTGCCGTTCGCGACGTTAAGGAGCCACGAGTCCGCGTCGAGGTCGTCGACCCTCGCGATCAGGCGCTCGTCGACAGCGCCGAGCTTGATCAGCGCCTCGATGCGTGGAAGCCGCTGGCTTGCGAACGAATGGCGGAGTCGCTGCTTGGCTTCCTCGGCATTCAGCCCACGGACCTCGTCGCGGATCGCGCGGACCGTCTCCTGTGCGAGGCGCAGAATCTTGCCGCTGTCGTCACGCCCCCAGCGCACACCGTCCCACACATGCCACCCACGACCAACGACGTGGAGAGCAACGTCTTTGTGGTCGAGAGCGAACCGGGCGCCGTTCCCGACGTCGGTTTCGGCCTCATTGCATCGCAGCGCCCACATCATGCTGACGGCGTCCTGATCTCCGCTCTGCCCGGCGTCGAGGTAGCGCTGCGTGATGGGCTCGGGGCTCACAGCATCGAGTTGGGTGGCTTGCTCGCTCACGCCGCTCGCCCCGCTCGCCCCAGCTCGATCGAGTCGTCGTCGACGTCAACGACTTCAACGGCGGCGATCGCGTCGTGAAGCACGAGCCACCACTCGTCAGGGCTACGCCGCGGAACGAAAACGGAAAGAGCGACGGCGACCGTCTTGCGAAAGCGCTCCTGCTGGAACAGGCCGCTGACGTGGCCAAGCGACACGCGCCGGCCGTCGGAAAGCTCCAGTTCAAACCAGGTTCGCCGACGGTCACGCCCGTACTGCCGAAAGGCAGCGATCGACGGAAGGCCAAGCTCGACCGCAAGCGCGTCGAGCGCCTCGCGACGGCTGATGTCGTCGGCGAGATGCTTGCGTCGGGGGTGATCGTCGCTAGAATCCGTCACGTCGCCGTCGTCCCGGCGATCTTTCGACACGACCCGGGTTGAGCGCCGGGTCGTTGTCGTTGTGGGTGGCTAGTGGCCAGAGGTCGCGCACTGGCACCCTGAGCGCCCGAGCGATCCGCGCCTTCGTTGCGGGCGCTGTATCAAGCGTGCCGACCTCCGCTCTCTGGATCGTCATGTGCGAACAAGCGGCGAAGTGCGCCAGCTCACGCAAACTAAGGTCCTGCTGCTCGCGCTCGAACCGAAGGCGACTTGACCCCTCGATCTGAAGAATTGTGCTCATCGAGGCCAGCTTACAGTGATTTACAATGATGTTCCGTAGCTGATACTCTACGTTCTAAATTCGCACAGAAGGGACTAGCGGTTGAGTCAACGGAAGCGCGCACTATCGGTAAATCAGGTTTTCGCCTACAGGCTGAGAGACGCACGGATGGGCAAGGGCTGGGACCAACAGGGTCTCGCCGATGCGATGAAGCGCATCGGGCACCCGATCAACCGAGCCACGATCTCGAAGATCGAGAAGGGTGCTCGCGGCGTCGGCGGCAAGCACGGACGCAACCCAATTACCCGCGGTGAAACAGCTCCGCGTCCCGTCTCTCTAGACGAAGTCATCGCTTTCGCCGCCGCGCTCGACGTGGCGCCGATTCACTTGTTCTTGCCGATCTTCAATGAAGACGACGTGCTGCTCGCACCAAAGGTGCGTGTCGATGTCGAAACGGCCTATGACTGGGCGCGAGGCGAGCAGCCCCTCGGAGAGGACGATCGCTTCTACCGCTTTCAGGGGCGGCACCAGCGAGCCAAGCCCGCCACGCGCGCTGACTTGGAGGCAATGGGGATCAAAGTAATTCTGGAGCCGCGCAAAGAGGCCGGCACGGACCAGTAGAACTAGAGTTCTACGTTTGAGTACGACGTGTCGTCGAAGGTGAAGATGTCCAGCGTCTCCGATACACGGGCTCTCGTGATGGCGACGCCTCTCGGAACGTCGAATGCAAGCCGCCCCGTCTCCCACGTCTTCGGTTGCAGTTCTCGTTCGTCAAGGTAGTTGGCGAGATTCGCGATCTGCTCACTGCCCTTACCGCCGCTCGCTGCATAAACGGTGCCGTCGTCTTCAACTAGGTCGATGAGGGTGTCGTCGAACGTCTCGGATTCCTTTGTGTCGTTCCGAACGCGAAGGTCCAGGATGTAGAAGGTGCCGCGCGCCTTTACCGCACTCCCGTAGTCGTCAATGGGTGTGAGCGTCTTCGACTTGTCCACATCCTTGATGACCATTCGCCACTGCCTCGGGAACGTCAGCACCTCGCCGAGCTGGACGGTCTTCCCTTCGGGTTCGTCTGCCTTCTCCTCCGTACGGGACCCATCGTTCGTACTCGACTCCAGCTCATCGACCGCTTGCTCCACGTCTTCGAAAGCGTCATTAATGATCGCTACGCCAAGCACGCCCAAGCCCAAGGCAGCAACACCGAGCACGGCACCCCACGTAGCCATCGTCTTTCGGCCGACATGGGGATCGCGCTTGGCTCTGCGTCGTCCGAGAAGTCCGAACACAAGCGCGACGATTCCGAGCGTCCATGCCAGGAAGAAGAACAACGGTATAAGGCCCAACGCCACACCGATGAGCCCACAAACGAGCGCAACCACCGCGAAGCCGTTGCGCCCGCGCTCCACGTAGACGACTTGTTGCTTCTCGTCGGACGGCCCGTCCTGATCTGGTGGCCGCTGCGCCTCCATGTGCCGACCCTAGCTCATCTGCCTCGAACGCAGCAAGTTACGCCAGACTGCGCAGACTGGAAACGGCGCCCATTGGTGCCCGCCCCTATCGAGGTGGGCGCCGACATCCTCGCGCAGATCGTCGTCCCACCCCTCTCAGGCTACGTAGTATCGAACCTGTACCCGCAGTGCCTGCACACCTTGGCGGCGGCGAGCACTGTTTCGGAGCAGTCGGGGCAGCGCTTCGTCGGCTCCGACTCTCTGTCACCTTCGACCGTTGAGGGCTCGGAGTTTAGAATTTGGAAACCGCCGATCATCGCCAACAGGCCACCTACACCTACAAGATAGATTCCGACGCCGGGGCTCGCTTTCTCGGTCCGAGAAAGCGCATCGAGGCTGTCCTGCAGGCCGAGATCTTGAAGGTCGCTGGAGGAGGCTTCGGACCCGAGCTTCAGCACTTCGTCGGTTGTGCCGAGGTAGATGGCCAGGCCGATGGCGATGAATCCAAGGAGGATCGTTGCCGATGTCTTAGGGCGATTTCTATACGCGCGGTACGCAGCAGCGGCAATGGCTGCTCCCAGGCCGATGAAGGCCCATCCCCATGCTTGCTGTATCAGGCTGTTGTCGACGACTCTCAAAAACTTCGTGCTTTCTGCAGCCGGCAGAAACACACCGATGACCATTGCCGCCGCCCCAGCGAACGCGATCCCCATTCCAACCGGACTCACGTCAACCTCATCGCTCTTTGCTGGGGCTTCGCCCTCGTCAGCCTGGGGGTCCGTCACCCGGCCCACAGCGCCCGCAGACGTGACGGCCCTGCCCAGCTTCAGCGACGCCTTAGAACGCGAGAGCCGACCTTCACGAGCCGCCTTCAGGACAAGGAAGACTCCGTAGAGGATTGGGACGCCAACAAGAACGACGATCGCCCACATCAGCAAGCGCGGATCGCGTCCCGAAACGATATCTCCGGTGAAGCAAGTTTCGCCCCGCCTGCAAGGGTGGGAATCCCCGACCAGATAAGCGATCAAGAGGATGCCAACGCCGAGGACCCAAACACTCCCGACTACCGCGAGACTCTTTCGATGTTCTGAGAGCCAGCGCCGCATGACGGAAACCTACCTGGGCGTCGCTGCCTGGATCAAGGGTCCTTCGAGCGCCGGCGAATTCGGCACGGTCCCCCTGGTGCACCCGGGCGATGATGATCGACTGATCGAAATTCGCGCAGAGGAGATCGAGGCCTTCACCCTGATCCCCGAACCGCCGATCAATCGCTCCGACGAACTTCGAGGCTAGACTCGCTGCCGGTTGCTCGCACCTGCGCCATCACCGAACTTGTCACCTCCCTGCCAGAAACTGAAGCACGAGACGTTCAGTCTTGGTGCCAGTGAAGCGGCGGATGCGAACGCGCCCTCCTCTCTTCGTCGCCTGTAGGCGTACTTTGGAAGCGAACGTCGTCAACTCACCCGAGAAGTCGGCGCCGGCAAAAAGCTCCCACGGCGAGCCGTCAAGGAGCTGATCCCAGTCGTGACGGCCTTGGCCAGGCGCGACAGGGAATTTGCTGAGCTTGGTAGCCATGTCAATTGCCTTTCATTTGCGTTAGACGATCGAGCGCGTTAGAGTACAACGGGTGTCGAGGGACGACAAGACACGATTTAGTATCACGCCGTGGCCAGGAACCCCGTGGCCGCTGGTCACTCACACCCCTGCACATGGACCATTTCGTATCGACGCGTCTGGGGCACTCATGGGCGCGGGATTTGAGGAAGGCGCCCGCTCTGAGGGCGGTAGCCACCTCGTCGAACCAGGAGAAATCTATCTCCGGCTGGTCGAGCTTGACCTCGACAGCTCCGAGGCGATCGTCGAGTTCTTGAATCACTTTGGCCCTCTTGACATTCGAAACAGGGTGCTCGCGCTAGGTGATCCATGGCCCGAACCGACGTATAACCATTTTCTGCCGGAAGTGTTGCTCGATGCCGAACCGATCAAGAAGCTGCAACGTTCCGTTGACAACGCATCGAGGGTCCTCGACCTCGATGACTGGGCGACACCGGAAACCCTTCTTGAGTTTCGGTTCGGCGCGACCCTGATCCGAGACCTCACGCGCGCCTGGAGATTCCTCGATGACGGGGTCGAACTCGAACAGTGGGAGTGGCCTCTTTCAGACTGGCTGTACCTCGACGGCCAACTTGGCGGTCCTCCGGATCGCGTCGCGAGCTTTCTGGAGGCGATGCTTACTGCGTTGCTTAAGCCATTCTCGCCGCTTGCGCGCCTCGTAGAAGATGGCCAGGTCGGGAGCATCTACTTCGGCGATGTGCCACTGCTATCGACTTGCGCTCTTGAGCTTTACAACCACATCTGCGAGGGGGCGCGTTATCGCACTTGCGCCAACACGCCGTGCCAGCGCCTGTTCGTGCGTCAGCGCGGACGCTCGAAACATGGCCAGCATCGGACCCAGGGCGTCAAGTACTGCTCTGCAGAGTGTGCCCGCGCCGAGTCGCAGAGACAGTACCGTCGGCGTCAACGCGTCCGGCAAGGCGACGGATGAAGCAGGCGGCCTCAGTGGCACCTGCATCACCGGGCTTCCTCGAACGGCGCTGAGGAGTTCCGGAGTTTGCGAATCGGCGCCTCCCCTGCACCTACAATGGGAAGGCATGCCACACGACTCCCCCCACACGCGCAAACGTTGGCAAAAGATTCAGGCTGCGATCGCCGTCACCGCTCTAACCTTGCACGGCGCCCCAGCGATCAGCGAATTCGCCGACAGCCTGCAGGATCAGCCGCCCCCGGACGAACGAGTCGTTGCGGACGTACCACTCGACTTCCGTGACACGCCGCTCAACGCTGCTCTCCTGGCCGGGTCGACCGTGCCTTCGCAAGCGAGCGGCATTGCGTATGCCATCCCTCCCCACGGACCGGTTGACCCCATGCCACGTCGGCCGTTCTGGTCGACCTAGGGCTCGCCCTCCCACTGGAGGGCGCCGGGCGGGCGAACTCGCGCTCCCAGCGCAAGCCCAGTTCTTGACATTCGTCGTCGGTTGCCGGAATCACAAGCTCACCGCTGATGTGCTGTTCGGAGCCACGCAGTGTTGTGTTCAAGCTAAAGTTTGATGATGCGGCGCCTTCCAGGGGGTTCCGGCGGCTCACTCCTGCGTGGCCGCTGCATGACCACGACTACTTGTCCGTAAACGACACCCGAGACCGCGTGAAGCTCAGCGTGTTCAATGTCCACGAATACGCCTAGCTTGCTTGCCCACCAGCCGCTTGGGAGCTGTCGCGCGGCGTGGCAAGGATCACCCTTTCGTGTCGGCGGTTGACCGAAGATGGCAACTTTCTCGACCCCCTCCTCCAAGTCGGGTGACTCACAGATTTCGTAACCGCACGTACGATATGCGCCGATCACGGCATCAACCGTCGGCAGGCTAGGAATGCCAGCGGGCCAGTAAATACCGCTGCCCGTGCTGCCCACATGAGGCTGTGGACTCCATTTTCGGTTTGTCTCCCCAGCAGCCCACGCAAAGCAGTTGTAACTCCGATCGTCGTCGCTCTCAACACTCCATTCGGAGTTGTTGAGGTCGGGGAGCCATGCGGCGACGATGGCGCGATCGTCTGCGTCGCTCAAGCAGTGAGGCCCTTCTGAACCCCCCACTCAAGCCAGGCCGAAACCGCACTGTCAAAGTCGTCAGTACCCTGAGCGGGATCCTCGCCCGTAATGGCCGAAAGGGCCCAGAACCAGTCGTCCGGTTGTACCCGTAGCTGTTCGAGGATCAGTGAAACCGCCGGATCGCCCATCCCGATGATCCGTTGATAGGCGGGGTGCATCGCACGTCGATATGGCAGCGACTCAAAGAGCGTTTCCCTCTCCCATCGTTCTGCAAGCGTCTGAAACTCAGACCGAAGCTCGCTACCAGTTGCGACACGCCACGGGGGGGGCTCCAGCGCAATATCGTCGACGGTGAACCCCCTGGTAACGTCAACGAGGCGTTGAACAACGTTTTCGACTTCCTCGAATACCGGCTGCTCGAACTCAATCGTGCGCCTTGTCATGGTCGCCCACCGCGCCATCCCAAGCCCGACATCGTCGGTGAGACTCTCCTTCCCGCCGAGCCAGTAACTGGGATCGTCGTGCTCCAGCCCTTCGCTAGGAGCAATCCGCCACTCCCTCGGAAGCAAGGAATGAACTTTCTTAGGGGTCGGGGTTGCCATCTTCCCAGGTAGCGTAGTCCCAGAATGTCAAGCCAGAGCCCTGCACGAAATCTCTGAGCGATTCGGACTTCACAACCGCACGGGACACTGCCTTCCGCAAACGCAATAGATCCTCGTGATCGAGAGCAAGCTCGAACATGTCCGGGTCGGCGTTTCCCGATGCAATAAACTGGAGCCTGAGAATCGCGGTAACGACTCCACCCACTGGCGCACGACTCGGATCGCTCCCGAAAACCGGGCGAATATCGGTCAAAATACGCACGTCTCGAAATGAGCGCTCATACTCAAGGGCCAAGTTTCTGGCGCGTCCCGCAAACCGAAGCTGACGCGTCTCAAGCAGACGCACAAGATGCTTGCCAATCTTGGTGCGCGCCTCGGCCGAGACATCAATATCCGTTGACTGCGCGATGTCTTCCGCGAGCGCAGAGACTAAGTTCGTGTTGTCAACATCCGCGTATTCCACGAGGCCGGCTACGGCAAGCAGAGAGCGAGCCAAGGCCTCAATCTCGCTTTCAGGACGATCTTCCAGCACCCGGCCGAGCCCCTCCGCTAGCAAGCTCATGCTGAGTTCGCTTGGAAGGGTCTCCAGCACGGATTCAACTTCGCTCACTTGGTCGTCCGTGAGAGTGGTGAGCGTCGTTAGTCCTGGTCTGTAGCCTGGCGGGACTGTGAAGCTCATCGAATGATGGGATAGACGATCAGTTTCGACCATCGATGCGCCGGGCAAGAATCACCCATGCTGTCTATCGCCTCTGAGCACCCGCAAGTTGAGCACAATGTTGAAAGATACCGGGTCGATCCACCTATCCCTGCCCGGGAGTACCCGACGCCGCCCGATAGCCCCCACAAAGTCCGCTTCAGACCGCAAGAAATACCACGTACTACTACCGCCAAGGACTTATCAATGGGGACTGTAGGCTGATCCACGACCATTCGGACCTGTGCGTCACCACGCAGCTCGACCATGTGCTGCGCGCTGGGCTTCGATCGGATGCCGCTCACGCACCATCCAGTCGAGTGCGTCCAGCTCTTGCCCGAAGCGAAACTCGGTGTTCCCGGCGAGGTCGTTGAGCAGAGCGGCGAAGTCGACTTCCCAGCGCGTCGTCTCGCAACCAATCTGCGCCGGCCGCGTCGGGTCGTCCCCACCTTCGCCGAACAGCGGATCAGGCCACGGTAGGGCGCCACTTACCCCAGCCCCCCAATTGATCCCGGCATACATCACCTGCCAAACCATGGCGCCGTTCAATAGGACGTGCGCGAAACGAGGCCACGCACTAGTCCAATCGCGACCTGTTGCCCACTCGGGTTTCTGCCCCTCTGTCTGACGGCCGGAGGAGCGCCCGTCGCGATCCATGTCGCCCATGCCCCACGCAATGCTGATGCTCGCGTCGGGCGCGTACACTGCGCGGTAGTTGTGTGTCGGGTTCCACAAGGCCGGTGACTCGTCGCTGCTTGCCTGGTCGACGAGCGCGAACGGGACCTGATCCGCGGGACCACCCGATGGCAGGAGTAGCCACTCTGCGGACTTCTCCCCTTGGCACCGATCGAGAATCGTTCGAAGGTCCATGGCGAGAACCTACCGCCGCGCCTCATGGGCGTCTAGCCCAGGTGTTGCCCAAACAGTTGCCCACCCGGCCTTCTCGACCCTACGCGGCCCAGACGCCGACCACAAAGAAACCCCGCCGAGGCGGGGTTTCTCCTACATGGGCCGGGAAGGAATCGAACCTTCAACCTGCGGATTATGAGTCCGTTGCTCTAACCGTTGAGCTACCGGCCC
>SDBV01000167.1_pt1 | contig 85300 bp, 62 predicted proteins | sample 2277081 | NCBI WGS metagenome assembly SDBV01 (sample SAMN10402039, study PRJNA504765) | marine sediment metagenome | isolation source: marine sediment core GS10_PC15, 223 cmbsf | place: Arctic Ocean: Southern Knipovich Ridge | collected 2010
CGTTCGGTGCAGCGGACGCCCGCCGCGGGGCCTCGGCTCCGTGGCGGGGTTTTTTTTCACCTCCCTGCCCGTATAATGCCGCCTTCGCGTGGCATGGGCATCTTGCCCATGCGTCCCAGGGCCATCTTGGCCCTGGCAATCAGGAGATGAATATGATTTACAACGTCCCCCGCATAGACGACGCCGCCGAACTGTCCGCCGATTGGAACGCCCCCGCCTGGCAGGCTGCCGAGAGGTTGGAGCTGACCCACCACATGGGCCCCGCCCCGGCCCATCGCCCGCTCACGCAAGCCAGGCTGACCTACGACAGCGATGCGATCCGCCTGATATTCCGCGTCGAGAACGACCTCGTCCGGGCAGTCGCCGAAGGCTTCCACGGCAGTGTGTGTCGCGACAGTTGCGTGGAGCTTTTCTTCACGCCGGGCACCGATATCGGCGAGGGCTACTTCAACTTCGAGTTCAACTGCTGCGGCACGATGCTCGCCGCCCACCAGGTAGTGCCCGCCACGGATATCAAGCACCTGGCCGACGCCGACTGCCGGGCTGTGCAGATCGTCAAGTCCATCGACGCCGAGACGATAGACCCGGAAATAGCCGAGCCCACCACGTGGACTCTCGCCGCCCGCATCCCCTTGGCCATCCTCACCAACTACGCCGCCATCGCCCGCCCGGCCGCCGGCGTGACCTGGCGAGCCAACGCCTACAAATGCGCCGACAACACGTCAGGCCCCCACTGGCTGACCTGGGCCCACGTAGACTGGGATGGCCCAAACTTCCACATGCCACAATTCTTCGGCGAACTGAAGTTCGAATAGCTCGCGACGACAGGCGAACCGCTAACGGCCCGCCCCCGACCCGGCCGAGTCCATGAGGCCAAGCTGAAGTTCCGACAGGCTCCCATGAGGCCATGAGGTCCCGACAGGTCCCCAAGAGGCCAAAGGCCTCACACATGTCAGCCTAGGGCAACGCCCTAGGTGCCTGGCGAACTGAAATCAACAAGCCCTGAAGGGGCGATATGAATGGCCCGCGACTGATCATTGCGCCCCTTCAGGGCTTAGACATTCGGCGCGGCCCGTTCCTAGGGCTTCGCCCTAGGCTGACACATTTCAGGCCGTTGGCCTGCACGGCCAGCCGCGCGGCGAGCCAACGGTCACGGCGGTCTCACAACCCGCGCCCCGCCTGGCCGATACTCATAGTGTGACCACTGTCTCCCCGCATATCGGAACGCTGAACGAAAGGCCGCTGCACGCGGACCTGAAGAACTTCTACGCCCAGCCCGGCGACCGCTTCGAACTACCCGTCGACAGCTTCGTGATCGACCTCGTCCGCGGCGAGCTGCTGGTTGAGTTTCAGACGACGAGCCTGGCCGCCATCCGCCGCAAGCTGGAAACGCTGCTGCCCGACCACGCCATCCGCCTCGTCCACCCGCTCCCCGCAGCCACTTGGCTGATCAAGCTGGACCGCTACGGCAAGGAACTATCCCGCCGCAAGAGCCCCAAGGCCGGGTGTATCGACGATGTGTTCGACGTGCTGGTAAGCCTGCCGGGCTTGCTGGCCAACGACAACTTCTCGCTGGAAGTGCTGATGATCCACGAGGAACAGGTCCGCCGGCAGAGCCCCACCAAACGCCGCCGAGGCGGATGGATGACCGCCGAGCGCCGCCTGCTGGAAGTCGTCGACCGCTGGGTATTCCAGACCCCCGCCGACCTCGCCGACCTCCTACCGCCTGACCTGCCGGCTGAGTTCACCACCGCCGACATCGCCACCCGCCTGCACAGGCCGCGCAGCCTAGCCCAAAAGATGGCCTACTGCCTGCGTGAGTGCGGCGCCCTCATCGCCATCGGCAAGCAGGGCCGAAATATTCTCTACAGCCGCGTTACACCAACGGCTTGAGGACCATGCCTGTCGAGAGCTTGGGGTAGAAGTAGGTGCTTTTGTGGGGCATTACTTCACCGGCGAGGGCCACCGCCTCCACCGCCGCCGCTGGGGTGCCTTGCATGATTATCGCAAGTTGCACCGCGCCGCTTTGCACTGCCGCCAGGGCCTCGTCGCCATCGGGCGTGTAGGTCACTTCCGTGGCGTCGGTCTTGAAGGCGGCCAGCGCGCCGTCCATGGTGAGCGTTTGGAGAATCGCGACGTCCAGCTCTCGCCAGGCGTCGCACTGGTCGGGGGCAGCGGCGGCCATCGCGCGGGAGTCGATGAGCTTGCCGATCCACATCTCCGCGCCGTCGCCGGCGACGAAGGCCATCGCAGTCGGGCCGAACTGGGCGAGGAATGCATCGGCGTCGGATAGGTCCGCGCCGGCAGATTCGATGCGTTGCCACTCGTAGCCGGGGATGCTCTCGCGAAGGCTCACCAGCGTAAACGCATCGCTCAAGCCCGTCACCAGCCGATGCGTCGGCAGCACGAGCAGGCCTTCGCAATCACGGTCGACCAGCGCGAACAGCACGAAGTTCGCCTCGTGCTCGTCGTCGATCTCACCGGCAGCCTTCAGCTCATCGCGGTAGTTCAGGGCGGTTGTGTAGCGGTGATGGCCGTCGGCGATGAAGGCCGCCACGTCAGCCAGGGCTGCGGCGATCCGATCGATGACAGCCTGGTCGGCCACCACCCACAGCTTCTCAGCCACGCCGGCCAGCTCACCGACAATGTCAGGCTCGCGGTCGGTCTGCTCGGCCAGTATGCCCGCCACCTCGCCCGACGGATCGTGATAGAACCCGAAGATCGGCGACAGTTGCGTGCGACTCGCGCACGTAAGCTTCAGCCGATCAGCCTTGGGGCCCGCGAACGTGTGCTCGTGGGGGATAATGTCCTGATCGGCCCCCAGCGGCGTCGCCCGCACGCCGGCGAGGATGGCCCGGCGAGTGTAGCTCTTGCCCGCCCACGTGTAGCTCTGGTCGTACACGTACACGCAGCGCGCGTCGTCCTGCACCAACGCACCCTCCGCCTGCCACTGGGCCAGCCGAGCAGCAGCGGCAGCGTAGACTTCATCGGGCCCCGCCTCCTTCGGCGGCACGTGCGGCAGGTCGACAGCCACGATGTTCTGCGGGCAGCCGGCCAGCAAGGCCTGCTTCTGCTCGGCCGTCAGAATGTCATAAGGCGGAGCGATGTTGCCGCTCACGTCGCCGCCGTCGCCAACAAACCGCCACCCACGAAAGCCTCGTATCTGCATGGAGAAATCCTTCGGCTGCTATTCCGTTCCGGTCGATCCAAACGCCCGTTCGAACATCGAGCGGATTATTGTAACGGATTGGCCGGCGGGTTCAACCTGCTGCAGCGTCAGTGGCTAACGGCTGCGGCATACGTCCTTGCGATGGCCTGCGCGCACGATTAGCACCACCAGCTTGCCCTCTTCGATAACATAACTTACGCGGTATAGGCCCACGCGAATGCGGTATGCTTCGCCGCCGCCAACGAGCTTGCGACAGCCGGCCGGCCTGGGGTTTTCCGCCAGGCCGGACACTGCCACCAGGATTCGCCGCGGCTCCTGCCGACCAAGCGCGGCCAACTCCTTCTCCGCCTTGCGAGCAAACTCGATGGCGTAGGGCTTGGCCTTCACTTGCCAAAGCCCAGCCGCTTCGGCGCGTCAGCGAAGGACCGCGATCCCAACATGATGTGTATCATGAACTTAGAACTCACGCCCATCACGTCGTCGAAGTTACCTGCAACGGCCCGCGTATCATATTCTGTCGAGACGGCCTGCAGCGTCCAGGCCTTGTGCACCGTCAGAAGACGCCATCGGGGCAGGTAAAGTTTGGCTTGGCCAGGGCTTGGTATAGATTGGTGCGGGTGTTGGCTTCGACGTCTACGCACCAGACGCCGGCCTTGCCGGGCTGTTTGACCAGGCGCTTGCACAGTCGGCCGCACTGGGTTGCTCGACAGCATAAGCCTAGTCTATAGTGGAAGATATCGTTGGGATCCGGCTCGTCTGCCGCCTCGGCGGGCTCGTAAGTTCGCTCGGCTGGCTGGGTGGCTGCGGGATGGCTGGGCGATGGGGCCGGGATGGCCGGCTGGTAAGCTGGGTCGGCCACAGTGGTCATGCCACCGGCCAGGCGGGCCGCTTGGGGGTCGGTGATGAATCGGCCGCGGAATGGGACGGCCTCCCGCCGCTCCAGCAGTAACGCCTTTTGCACGCACCGGTTAGCGCACACCCCTAGCCCGTCGCATAAGCGGTCCGCCACCAGACGCGCCTTGCCGCCAGCTACCTCGAGAGCGCCCTGGCGACACAACTGCACGCACTCGCCGCAGCCCGTGCAGTGCTCCTGATCGACCCGAATTATCTTCCTGACCATCTCGCCACCTCTCACATCCACAAATTTCCACCCCCCAGGCCTTGCCACAACTTGCCACAGCTTGCCGTAGCTTGCCACAGCTTGCCGTGGCCGCCCGATTTTCTCACATCTTTGTCGCAGCCGGCCAGCGGCCGAGCGTTGCCCACCGTTTTCGTCGCCGCCACCGACGTCAGCCGCGCGCAACTCCAACGTGCCAGTTCTGCTGGATTCTCACTTCGCAATCGACCGACCATCGACGCATCTGCCGCGGCGACCTTTCATTCCGCATGGGCTCTGCCGCCGCGGCCACAACCTACCTAGTACCTGCTTCACTGTATGAACAGCGCGCCTGGCTGGACATTACCTAGTCGTCACCATCGTCGTCGCCATCGTCGTCATCGTCGCCGCAGCCAGGTATTGCCCTTTGTGCACTAGTCGCGAAACCGTCAAAATAGGGCACCCATATCAGCTGGCTCGTGAAGTAGCTACCGAAGATGGGGTCAATGACGAGGATGGTCTGACTCTCACACTTCCACAGGACCTTGACTGAGAGATCAACTTCACTACATGCGGAAACCGTCGTGTTGGCTGAATCTGACGTTGTAACACTTCCCGAGGCGCCAACGCCAACGGTGCCACTGGCCCCGCCGCCTGACATGCCGGCGCCGACGCTCAGGGAGACCGAGACCGATTCCGAGACCGTGTAGTCATAGCTCTGCTCTATGTCGCCGCAGTTCGAATAAGTCCGAATCCGCTGCTCAGTATTCGCTGTTTGGCCGGCGCTGCACTCATCCGCCGGGGGGACCATAAACACAACTTCAAACAACCCGAAAGGATCGACAGCGCTTGAAGGTCTGCTGCCGACATACTCGTATAAATTCATTCCGTCATGGTATTCGAATGGATCTCTCTGCAGCCATCTGCCGGTGGCGATGTTGAAGGTGCGGTTTCGCACGTGGTGGTTGGCGGCTGAGAGGGCCCACTCCGTGCCGTGCCACATCCCGGGCAGTGATGAGCCCAAGACCGATCCCTGGTATATCCATATCGATAGCATGTCGCCGTAGGCGGAGAACTCCACGGTCTGACCCATCGTCGCGTCATCCAGGAGGGTGTAGCGGGTGGTGTAGCCTGCATCCTGCAGGTAGAATTGACGCGTCTCCAGTCCCGACCCGCTCACGCCCAGATCCCCGCCGCCGCTGTCCGTCTCGGTGCCGAGGTCGTCGTCTTCATCGCGGATGAGCACGGCATCGATGTATCGCGCGCACCAGACGTATTGATAGAGCGTCGGCTGGGGGTTCAGCGTCAACTGCATCTCCAACAGTTGCCAGTTGTTGTTGTAGTAGTAGTCCAGGTCCGGAGGTCCGATCACGTCCAGATTTCGGACCTTACGGCCGAGCCCGTCATACCTGTATTTCGCGATGCTCGTTCCCACCGTGACCAGTCGGTTCCACGCGTCATACACCATCTCCTGGAGGCCCATTGGGCCTGCCACCTGCATCCCGACCAGAGCCTCTGTGCTGTTACCGGCGGCATCATGCTCGAATGTCTCGGCATTATGACCGGTTGTGGCGGTGATTTCATTTGCGCCGCCGGCTGTGTAGGTGCGCCCTTGCTCGGCGTCCCACACGAATCCGCCATCGTAGTGGCCGATGTCAAGGTCGGTCCAGTTGCCAAGCTGGTCCAGCGTGTATTTGCGGATCTGGTCGACGTCGGCGTCGGCGATCGAGCTATTGCCGTCCAAGTCGCCTTGTCTGGCCTCGGTCAGGCGGTCCAGATCGTCGTATGTGTAGGAGAAGTCAACGATCTTTGTCTGACCGAACGGCAACCATACGTCGTCATATCCGTCCTCGGCCAGGGGGTTGCTGTTGCGGTCGTAGCTGTACTCAAATTGGTGGACTATGCTGGGCGTGCCGCCCAGGTCCTGCCAGGTGAGGTCCACGACTCGCCCGAGGTTGTCAAAGCCGTCGTAGTTGTCGGCTGCTGCGCCGAAGTTGAGCTCCAGGCCATCGGTTATAGCCGTCGTCGGGCTGGTGCGCTTCACGAGCGTCTTGGCGCCCATGAAGGTGTACTCTGCCAGGGCGTTGCCCGGGTCGCCGCTGCCGTCATCCTCACGGATGGCATCCACCCGCGACAGGTAGTCGGCGAAGCTGTCGTTGGCGCCGTAGGTGTAGTGCACCTTTCGGCCGTTGGGGTAGACGACGTACTCCAGCCGCAGATCCATTTCGCCGGCTTCATAACTGTACGTCGACTCGGCGGCGGCGTAGTACTCATATTGCACCTTCGGCGATTGCGACCCGCCGGTAGTGGTGGCTGCGCCGCTGTGCTCCTGCCAACTGGTGGCGACCTGGCCCCAGTCGTTATAGGCCAGGACTACCTCGTTGACCTCGTTGCTCGTTCCGGCTGAGCCCAGGGCGTCGTCATAGGACGTGACGCGAGTCAATTGCCCGAGGTCGTTATAGACGTTTTCAATGGACAGCACGGTGTCATCGACGGCACTGCCGCCGGGCAGCGTGACGGCCTGCAACTTCTTCCCGCCGTCATCGTAATAAGTGTAGTCGATCTCCACCTCGCGCTGATCCTTGCGCTGGGCGACAGACCCAGCTGCGTTATACTCCAGCTCCACGCGGTCGTAGTCAGTGTCCGTGCCGTCGTCCAGCGCTTGGCTGACGACCTCGTCATCACTGTCGGGATAGATCATCCCGATCAGTAGGTCCTCCCGCTTGACCGGCGAGGTGTAGCTGCTCAACTGGCCGGAATAGACGTACGTGGTGACCTGGTTGTCGGTCTCCGTGCCGTCGGCGTTGGGGTCCATTGCCGTCATTGTGAGAATCTGGTTGCCGGCGTCGTAGGAATACGTCGTTGTGCGACACTCATCGGCGTCGCGGCTGTTGAGGTCGGGGGTGTTTAGCCCGGTCGGTTCGGTATCGAACTCGGCGGCCACGAAGTTTTCCACCTTGCAGGTCGATCGGCCGAGGTCGTCGTAGTAATGCTTGGCGATGAATTCGCGGTTGTTCTTGACCGTCAGCAGCCGGCCCGCCGAATTGTAGGCGTAGTCCGTCCGGATGCGGGCGTCGGCGAATGCCGGCACGCTGCCGGGGGCCGGATCGCTGGCCTGCACGCCGTAGTTGACCTCGTTGACAAGCCGATGCGCATTGTCGTACCACTTGTAGACATAGGAGTTCTGCGAGATGCTCGTCCCTTGGCTGGACAGCAGTCCGCCGGCCGTCGTGTTGCCGTCATCGCGACGGTACAGGATCTGCTCGGTCACGTTGCCGACGTCATCGTAGGCGGCCACGGACTCCTGAATGACCAGGTCGGCTGAGCTATACTGGCCTGCTACTAGGTACGTTCGGGTTCTCCGTCCGGCGGCGTCGTAATCGGACTTAGACTCCAGGCCGGTCGGCGAAGTCTCTGTCACTACTCGCCCGGCGTCGTCGTAATCGAACGTGGTCTCCAGGCGCGTATCCCACCTGTTGGCCAAGCTGCCGCCGGTCTGAGCGTCGGAGGCCCAACGCTCGACGATGCGGTCGCCCGGGCCTGGCACTGCGTCTCTGCCGGACAGGGAATTGGCCGTTGAGCCGTTGGCGAAGGTGAGCATCCGCCTGCGAGCCACGCCGTCGAAGTAGATAGCCATATCGGCGCCGACGTCGGGCTCGACCTTGCTGCGCAGGTGCAAGAAGCCGTCGAGCGTGTCCGTGCCGTCATAGGGCTTGTAGTCGATGCCCGTGTAGTCGGCCGACGTGCCCGCCAGCGTGGTCAGCGGCTTGAGGGATTCGCGGCGCGTCAGGTAGGGCACGAGCGTGCCTGTCCCATCGCCGTCGAGGTCGTAGAAGCTCTGTCCGACCTTGACCAAGTCATTGCCGCCGCTGCCCTCCGGATCCGTCCGGGTGGCGCCGGTGGCGTCGGTGCCGAGCCACTGCGTGACGGCCCGGCCCAGGCCGTCGTATACCATCGCCGAGATGGTGCCCAGCGTGTCCTGGCTGCGCAGGAGCCGGCCGTCAAGGGTGTAGGCCAAGTTCTCCGACTCGTAGAAGTTCGTGCCTTCCGTGCCGGTGTTCCAATTGCCGGGCAGGTCGAAGTAGGTCTGCGTCTTTTCCATATATCCGTAGTCGTCGCGAGTGTAACTCCTGCGAGCCAATTCCGTTAACGTCTCTGTGCCCGTAGGGGTGGCCCCGGTGATCGTTGCGGTGGCCAGGAAATTACGGGCCAGTTCGCCCTCGGCCGTCGTCCATGTAACGCCGATCGGACCGGCCAGCTTGTAGCCGCCATCATTGTAGACGTGCGGATATTTTCGCTTCTCGAAGAACACTTCAGTCGCCCCGTCAATGCTGACACTGGCGACGCCGTGGAAGATGAAGGTGTCCTTACTCTCGGGGTCGGTGACCTTCGATACCATCGCGAAATCGTCGTACTCGTAGCCCGTCTTCATGTAGTCGCTTGCACTGCCGAAGCTGCCCCAACTGTCCACGTCCGCCGGTGCGTCGGCGGGGATGGTGTGGAACACCTTCCGCCAGGCCAGTTCGCCATCACCGTCAAAGCTGACGGTCGTGCAGGCCAGCCAGTTCTTCGTCTCGTCGCCCGCGCCTTCGTTGACCAACTCCAACTCGCCGGGGTCGGGCAAGTCGTCCGAATCGTCATCGGTGAAGGCATCTGTCGTCAGCAGAACCGTCGCCATCGCGCGGTCCAGCTTGCACAAGAGCTCCGCCTTGATAGGTCCGACGACAACATTGTCGCTGTCGCTTATCTTCTGGTAGCCCTCGAGAGTCCAGCGCTCATCCAGCGCCGTTGGGCCATCCTCGATGAGGACCACCCACTTGGCTGAGCGGACCGCCGTCAGCGTGCCGCCGATGTCGATCTTATGCTCCGGGCCTAGCACCTGCGTCACCCGACCGAGCTCGTCATAGCTATAGTTCGTCACCAAGTGCAGACCTCCGTAGGTGCCGTTGGTCGACCAGCCGGAGGGCAGGTCGGCGAAGTCACCGGTCTCGGAGGTGTCCAGGTCCTCGATACGTTTGGCCAGCTCACTTTCATCGTACTCGTAATAGTCGATCAGCCCGATTTCGTCCTTCACCCAGATCGACCTGCCCAGACCGTCGCGAATGGCGATTGTCACCAGTGTCTTTGTACTGCCGCTGCCGTCCACAGTGCCGTCGGGGGTGTAGAAAGTCTCAGTCTCCCCAGACATCTTGGCATGGCGCACGTAGCGCGTGGTCGTCTTCTGCTGGGAGTCGTCATTCGTATCGTCGTCCAGATCGAGCAATGCGTGGGCGAACGTAACCTTCTCGTAGGTCCCGTCGGAACCGACGTAGCGCCGCTCCTCGACGGCAACTGCCACCTGCTCGCCGCTCAGCTTGGTAAACAGCTTGTACTTAAAATCGACGAGGGTCGTGATGCTCCCGCCATCGCCGATCTGAATTTTCTTCTCCTTGACCTGCCCGTGAACGTCACCGGCCGTGCTGGTGGTGGCCGTGGTGCTGCTGCCGTACGTCTTGTGATGTATCACACCTTCACTGTTGGCCAAATATGTCGACGCGCCGCTGGAGATGTTGAGGATGTCGTCATAATCGTCAGCAAGGTCCGCCAGTCCGTCATCCTCGTAGGCGTCGATCGCGCTCCAATCGAGTGCCGAATCTTCCGCATGCATTATCATTCTGCCGTCGGTGTCGTACACGTAGAAATCCGCGTGGCGGATGTCATACCCGTTGGCCTCGATGTCATCCCCCTCTTCCACCATGCAGAAGATGGGTTGTTGGAAGAAGTTGTTGTACTTCGTGATACGCTTGACCACATCACCGGCGGCATTCCTGAAATTCCTCACCCGGCAGGTAGTCCACTCGTTGTAAACGTCGCTGGCGGCGGGGGTGTTGGCGGCTCTCGTGTGTTCCACCGTGATATCGCTGGAAGGTTTTCCCGACCCCGTCCCGCACTGCTTGGCGCCGCTCTTACGGACGACTGACGTGACGTCTCCGTTGCCGTCGTACTGATAGGCATAGCTGGCGTAGCTTGCGGCCACGCTGTAGTCCAGGTCGCCCGCGTAGCCGGAAAGTACCTGCCAGCCGGGCCCGTCGGCGGGGTCGTAGTCGTTGGAGTTGACGAACTTGGCATAGAAGGCCGGCTCGATGACCAGCCGAAGCTGGTTTTGGCTGTCATAGCGGAATACATACCGCGACACCGCCTCCCAGCCGTCCACCAGATGCCCATAGGGCGCGGCGACCGTCGGGACTTGAATTTCTATGGATACCAACTGTTGGTTGAGGTAGATAAAACAGGCCCGCCGCACGTGCTGAGAGCTGGCAGCCTCGATACCATCCCACGTATCGCCGGAATCCTTGACGCTCAGGACAGTCACGTTAATCATCCCGAAATAATCACCTATGTCCCAAGGAAAGGGCAGTTCCATGCCGAGCCCGAGGGTCGTGCCGAACTCCAGGCGCCTGTCCTGGCCGTCGACGCTCTGCTGGATCGCCGTGGGAAAAAGACTCTGTACCCACTCGAAGGTCGTCTCCCGCCCCTTTGAATCCACCAGGGATGTAGGGACATAGGCGTCGGTCCAAGTGCTCTCCATCGTCATCGTCTGGACGCCCCCGCGCTTGGTCTGGCGGCGGTAGACAATGTCGTCGCCCTCCACCGTCAACGACACGTTCGGCCCGTTGCTGCTGCGGTCCCCCTGCCAACGGTCGGCAACCCAGGTACTGCCTTCCGTGTTCCGGAAGTTCTCAACATTCCACCCCGTCGACTTAACCTGGAAATGTGTGGCGTCGTCCTTGGTGTACTGCAAGCCATAGGGGAACGGGAACTCCCAGCCAAAGCCAAACAGCCGGCGAGCCCTCGAGATGTCGCCATGGCCAGCCCAAGATACGGGCGACCGAAGGAACCCGGTTTCCTCCGGGAACAAGTACATCTTGTAATTGGCCCGGACCGAGGCGTCATCCGTGTCCTCACTGCACTCGGGGTCTTCCTCCCCGTCGTCATCCCCTGTCTCATCTTCGTCCCCTTCCTCTGTGCACGAGTCATCATCACACCCGGTCGTTGGGTCGGTCTCCTCAAGCTCTAGCTGGTCGGACAATCCCGGTGATGCCGGCAAGCAGAGCAAGAATCCAACAATCAACAGCCACCAAATGCGTGAGATAGAATTTGTTCTCGACATGATTTGACCTTTCTGTTTCCAACCGTATAAGTTGAACGAGTGGCTCATCTATTTCTTTTGCGACAGGCCCAGCGGCATGGCTGGGTCGCCGAGATAGTTCGATGATAGAATTACATAACGTTGTGCCTTGTACGTGATCGCCCACAACGACCGTTCATGACTGGCCGCATTGACAACCCCCATCAGATCGCACCCGCTGCCCAACGCCGCATCCCAGAAATATCGACTCAGGAGTTGCGAATAGCTGTGCACGTCGCCAGGCATGTTCACTGCCGCCCCACTGTAGGCCACCAACCCAACCGCGCCATACTGCCCGCCCATCAATCGGCCGGCCGCACATTTCTGGCCGTAGTCCCCGCCGTAGCACCCGGCGATGTAGGCGAAGAAAGGCGACCCGTTCGTAAGATCCGCGATGTCCCCGGCGTCCATCTTGATAACGTTATCCGCCGACCCATGGCCTAGCGAGTGCACGGCCAGGTAGTCATTGGCATTGAGTTGGTTGCGAATCTCCCAACCTTCATAGTGCGGGCAGACTCGGTCCTGGTCATACAACACGTCGACCGAGACATCGCTGCGGCCATCAAATCCTTGTGTGGCAATGCCGCTAAAGACCCCGCCGAGGCGAATCTGCTCCAACTGCGGCTTGGCCCAGTCTGCATCGCCGCCCAGGCCGAGATTGTCCCCTATCAACAACGCCCGTCGCGGGCCCGCGTCATCGGCCATTTCGCCGTGAGAGTTCAGCTTCGCTATCCAATTAGACATCTCCTCGGCCGTGCCGATCGGCACGCGCCCGACGTAGACCTCTGCCAACCAGTCGGAGCCAGCCGCCGCCTCCCCCACGCCATCGGCAACCTCGCCAGTGAAATCGCCGTCCAAACACTGGTAATACATATCGCTCACCACGCCAAGGAGGGGGCTCTCGCTGGTCCGGAATCGCCACACCGGGACCACCGTCGCATCGCCCCCCAGCAGCACAAAGTCCGTACCCCAGTTGACGTACGCTTCCCGAATGAACTGGCGGATCTTCTCCGGCTTGGCTTCGCCTTCGAAGGCCTCGTCGATTTGCTCGATGGTGACCACCGCAGTCGACAGGCCCGCGGCGGCCTTCATCTCCGTCAACTCAGCCAGTGAGTTCTCACCTTCCTGCGATGCCAGCTCCGCGCTGGTTATGATCACATAGTCCACCGACATGCCAGCCTGGCAGAGCTTGCCAGCCACTGGCTCGTTCACCCGGCCTTCATAGCTGGCCAACATCTCGGGATTGTCCACCTCCGCCTCAATGGGCCTATATGGATCAGCCCGATACGGCAGCGCCGCAGACGTCGCCGAAGGTCTGAGGTGAAGCCTCAATCGAAGAGATGTCAGATATGCCAGCGTCCCACTATCGCCGTCGAAGCGAACGGGGAAAATGTTGATCACCGCGATGCTCGCGCCTCGCCGGTGGTAAACTCCCACGAGATGCGCCGAATTCCCCTCACCGCCCGTCCCCTCGGCCTGGCCATCCTCGCGCGGCTCAATGGCGTAACGCTGCACGTCGCCAGTGGCATATGCAAACCACTTTGACGGAATCTGCGATTCGCCCTCGACAATCACCTCAGGCCGGTCCACCTCATAGCCCGCCGGCAGCAGGATACGGGATTCCATAAGCGCCAAGTTAGGCCGGCTCGGCCCGGTTGTGTGGAACTCGCCCGACAAACGCACCTGTCCGGGCGCATCACCGCGAGGGGTTTCGATCACCGGCTCAGGCAGCGTGTAGATCACCTCAAGGATGTCCCCCGACAACAGCGACACGTGACGCTGTACCCGCGCACCATTCATCGCGGCGCCGTCGACAGAGCATCCCGCCAGACACATTGCAATACAAATGCCTATACCAGTCTTGCGATGCACAGACATGACTCCTTGCAGCACAGTTATGACAGGCCTTACTCCGACTCCTACAGCTTATAGGGTCTTCCTATAGACACGTCAACCCCTTTTTTATATTTTACACACTTTTCTATACCCCCCTATATCCTTGGTATATATCACGCCTTATAGGTCGCCCCGCCTAACTCTTCTGCCGACCCCTTCCCGGCCAAATGACCGACTGGATTCTCCCACAACAACTGGATCAATTCACGGGGAAGGGATCAATGTGCGTCGTCAGAGAATGAGTCAATCGAAGTGGCTTGAGTTGGCTCACGGATTCGCTTGCCGGTTGGGGGTTTTTGGGGTCGCAGTATTGCTGGCCTGCACCGGGCCGGCGTTTTGGTTTTCGGTTTGATTCAGCGGGCGAGGATGCTTTTTCGCCGGCCGAAGTATACGTTGTCGGGTGTGAGGTCGTCTGTCATCGCCAATGGGAAAGCTCATTATGTTCGGAGCTCTAAGCAGGGGCCGAGCCATGGGCCAAAGGAGCACAAGACATCGGGCTCAGGACAACACTCTCGGCCGGCTAACGCGGGACAACGCCTCTGGCGGTCTGGATCGTATTGAGAACGCTGGTCTGCTCTGCTTCGACGACGACATCGGGGCCTTCCCGCAGACGCCGAATCCAGCCCTGATCGCCCGGCAATTGCCACTTGAGCTTATAGCTACCGACGGGCACATTCTCGAAGCGATACTGCCCATCCTCATTGGTAACGACCGTGAATTCAACCGCCGTGTCCTCTTTGAGGACCTGCAACAAGCCCAGAACGGTTTCGCCGTGGATCAGCCGGACGAGTTTTACCCGGCAATCCGCCAGCCCTTCGTCGCCCCGCAAGACCAGACCTTCAGCAATGCCGACCGGGCCCATGTTTGGTGTCGGCCGCTCCAGCCTGCCTGCCGCTGTCGCCATCGCCGAATCCGGCACGAGCATCTGGAGCTTAACCAATATCTCCTGCTCGATTTCCCACTTCAGTTGCTCACGAGTCTCGGCAACAGACTCGCCGGTGACACCATACGCTGCGAGCTCCTTTCGTACCTCGATCATGACTTCCATCATGACCTCCGCCTTGAGCCTATCCCGCTCGCTCGTGGTCATCCTGTCCGGTGGACCACACCCGGCCGCCGACAGGACGCCCGCCATCGCAAGAAGTATCAATAGGAGGTGCGCGCCTACTGCTTTATGGGTCGCCTCGGCGGGAACGACGGTCTTGCCGTAGCCCCTGCCGGTAACGACGTATGCTGCCGATATCGTGACCTTCAGTTCTTTCATAGTCCTGCGTGGTTCCTGGAAAGACTAACACCAAGATGGTGGCGTAACGACCGCCTGCGGGCCTGCGGGGACAGGGACGTCGTTGAACGCGGTCCAACGGCGCCTCGCCGATACGCCGCAGGGCCGTTGATCCTACCAAAAGACGGTTTTCTTGACAAGCGGCTGCAAGCACCCTCGCACGGCAGCAAGCCGGCCGGCTCACTCATCCTCATCGTCCCAATCCTCATCGTCCCAATCCTCGTCTTCCCAAGCATAGAGCGTCAGCAAGTAGGCGATGATGGAGTCTACATCGCGGTCGGTTAACATTTCACGCCATGAGGGCATCTGCAATGGGGGCTCGAAACCGGCCTCGTCAAGCTTGGCACAGTACTTGCCCTTTGTGATCAGATCCTTGGCAGCCCGGTATTGCGTCAATACGATCATGAATTGCGGGATATCCGTCTCGGCCTTCGCCTCATCGAGGTCCGCCCCTGTCAGCAGCAGTTCGATAAAAGCGTCGGCGTCCTCCTTTTCATCCAGGAAGAGCTTTTCGGCAAGGGTGTCGTGGGCAGGAATCGTGTCCTTGACGTAGTTGAAATTGGCGATATCGCCCCGGCCGGCGTCGCCATGGCAGGTGACACAGCCCTTCCGGCGGTAGAGATATTCCCCCCACACAATCATGTCATCCTGAGATGGCTCGGGCAGGTCGTCGTCATATGCCTCGATGGCCAAGGTGTCGGCGCCGACGGGGGACTCACCTTCGGCCGTCACGACGATCCAGCCGGTCATGTGGAAGTGTCTGTCGCCGCAGATTGAGGTGCAATAGTATCGGTATACGCCCGGCCTGTCAGCTCGAAACTCGACCACTTCCGTGTGGCCGGGCTCGACGTTCACCAGTTCGATCCCAAGGGCTGGCGCGTAGAATCTGTGGTGCACGTCAGTGCCTTGAAGGCGCAACACGACGTCGTCTCCTTCGTTGACGTAGATGATTGCCGGCTCAAAGGTTTTCCACCAATAGTTGATGCCCTGCACGTCCGCCAGCGTCCAGACGCCGTCTTGGGCCACGCCGGAGAGCGTAAAGACCTTGGCTCCCTCGGTCGCCGGGGCGCTGGCGTGGTTGTCCGCCAGTAGCATCAAAGCCGGCACCCCCACCATGACGATCACCACGGCGATAGTCGCAAGTATTTCCTTTACCTTCATGGTCAAGCCATTCGATTCCACAAGTTGCTCCGCAAAGCTCTGTCTATCCGGTGAACAGTCTCAAGAAGAACATTGTGAACAGGACGCACAATATTCCGACTGGCAGCAGGCTGCGGACGGCTTGGCTTCTCTGGCCATACAGCGAGTCCGCAATCGCCAGACCCCGTCTCAACGAGAAGCCCAACCCGAACAGCAGGAGGATAATTTGAATGTAAACACAGTACTGGGGCAGGATGGGCTGCCACGAAATACCCGCTGTCCCGATCAGATTCCATCCGCGTCCCAGTGGGTCGGAAAGGGTGGAGATGATGTACGACCCGTTGACCATGATCAGCGGGAAGCTGAAGGCGATCCACGCCAACAGCCCAAACGGCACGAGGATGTAAGAATATCGTATGAAAATGGTCTTCACCGAGACGGCATCGTTTCCGGCGAGTTTCTTGCCCAGCCATGACGCCCCACCCCACGCGCCCGGCAGAATCACCAAGGCCATCGACCACGCAATACCTGCATAGATCAGGAAGCCCTTCCAGTCTTTCGTCTCGGCTACGTTGGCCCAGTCCTTGATGAAACCCCAAGGCCCAAGCAAGGTTACCGAGTACAAAGCTGCCAATGCCAACATAATAAAGGCTTTCCAGCTTTCATCGTAGCCCTTGACGAAGGTGTCCAGGCCGAAGGGCCTGGCATAAAGCCCGACGTTGTCGTTGGGGCAGCTCTTGACGCATTCCATGCACAGCCCGCAGTAATTGTTGCGCTCCATCTTGCCGAGATACTGATACCATGGACACGCCCAGCCCTTGTCGCTGCCGGTGACGCAGCTCTTGGTCTTGCACTCCTTGCGACAGACCTCCGGATCGACCGAACGGATCGCGAGCATGGAGGTCATGGCGTAGAGCCCCTGGAAGCCGCTGACGGGGCAAATGTACATGCAAAAGGCTCGCATGCGATAGATAAGCGACAGGACCGTGGCTATGAAGAATAGTCCGCCAAGGACAAGAACGCTGACAATCGGCCGAGTCAGCAGCATGGCGCTAAACGTGCAGATGAGCAGGAAGCCGAAGTTCTGAAGCCAAATATTGCTCAGTACCCTGGGCCACTTCCTGTTGAGCCCGAACATCGTGTTCTTCAGGCCGAACATCTTCCCCTTCCGCACGCCAATCAGGGCCCGCCGTTGCAACCACTCGCCGAAGAACGGAAATGGACAGACGGTACACCAGATGCGCGAGAAGAACGGCACCATAAAGGTGATCAGCAGGAACCACCAGAATATCCAGACGAAGATGATGATGATGTTTCGGTTCCCCACGGGCGAACCGAAGACACCGGCAAGCAGGAAAAAATAAAAGATCGTCAGATTCGGAAAGACCAGCAGGAATTGAAAGCTGCGCCACGAGCAGAACTTCTTCAGCAGGGGAATCTTTTCAAACAGGTTGATCCCGGGGCGGCTGGGTATGGGCCTCGGCGGCGGCACCGTCGGGGGTAATGCAGCTTTTGCTTCGGGTTGGCTGGCGCCTTGAGAATCCAAGGGGGTCATTCCGTCCTTTCCTGGCCGGTTGCCGATGCCAGGGGCGACGCAGGCGCCGAGTGGCGGTCACGTTTTGGCAGGAGGAGATGCTGAAGCACTGCAGCAACCAGCATGCCCACAGCCCCTCCGATTCCGGCAAGGTACGGATAGTTTGGCCCGACAATCAACTCGCCTTGCATGAAAGGATGCAGCGTGCCGCACGTGTGCGAACAGCGATATCGGAACTTTCCCGATCGTTCGGCAGTGAACACGATCTCCTCAACTTCTGTGTATTCCTTGCCCTCCGAGGGCCGGCGAAACTTGAAGGGCGGCCAGGTATCTTCCACCCTCGTGCCGGGCTCGATCAGCGCATCAATGTCGTGGCCCTCCAAGAAAAAACCATGGACGACATCGAGCGAGGCCAGCCGGATGTGTATCTCATCGCCGCGATTCACCACAATTCGCCCGGGGTCGTAAGCATATTGCCGGGCCTTTATCGTAAATGTTCGGGTCTCGCCGCCGGTCGTGGATGAGGCGAACCACACTGGGACGGCCGCGCAGACCAACACGCTCCCCAGCCACACTGCTACTGATTTCCATATCACTGCCATAACTCCAACGTGCTATCTTATTCATCATCCTCGACGTACTTGGGTTTGGTGATTGTCAGCGCAACTTCGCTTGTCTCTCCGACCACTACTGTCACCTCTTGCGGGCTCTTAAGGGCGAGCTTCTTGTGCCAAATCTTCAGCACGTACGTGCCGGCGGGCACATTCTGGATCGTGAACGACGCCTTTTGCGTCTCGCCATCGATCGAGGCAATAGTAAAGAAGGGGTTGTCGAGCACAATCATATACGCGGCCATCTCCAGATGGAGCTTGCACAGCGTGGTGATCTCGCGTGTTTCTTCGAATGTGTGGGTCCGCTCTTCTCCCGGAGCCCACGTTCCCAGATCCTGGGTTTCTGTTTTTCCATCCTCGTCGTCATAGAGGAAGTACACGTTGTGCTTGTCGTTATCGCTGTTGAGGAACTTGATCGGCGTGCCCTTCAAAACGGCCAGAACATGTGGAATGAACACCAGGCCCTTCTGATCGAGCCGAGCCGGCTTGACCGGTGCGGGGAAGTCGTTGTTCCCGACTTCCTCCAGGTACACAATCACGTCCTTAAAGCTCTTGGGCCCTTTGGTCTTCGCCTTGGCCCGCCAAAGGTTAATGGTGCCCGTAATTGTGCCGCCAACTTCCCTGACCGAAACGATGCACGCGCAATCCGCGTCGCTCGTGCATTCTTGGCAGGGACACTCCACGTGGTCGTCGCCCGTGGCGCACTGGCACAGGTCGTCCTGATAGCCCAGTCCGGCGCACGGGGCAGGCGAATCGCCCGGCTCGGCCGACGATGTGGCCACACCCGCGATCATCAATGTCAGCGCGACAGCCATCACGCTGCCCACGCACAGTCGTACAATCAGTGTTTTTCGCATTGTAATAGCTTCCTTCCCGTCGAGCGGGGCAGGGCACGGCACGAGGGACCGCACCTAAAAGGCGGCCTCCAGTGCAAACACAATCTGGTCGTCATCACCTTGCTCGACATTCCGTTCGTCGTCCATGTAGAAGCGCCCTTCCGCCGTGAACGTGACGTTGGAGCGTATTTGGGCCTTGGCCCCTACGATGACCCGACGTCGGTCCTGCTTGGCGGTAATACCTTCCACGCCCTGCGGCAGGTCGAGTCTTACGCCTTCAAAACGGGCGTAGGGAATCAGCCAAGGCAAGACAACATACTCAGCCTCGGCAAACCACGAGCAGGATTCAACGGCGTTACCCGACAGGTGTCCGTAGGGATTCTCGTTGTGCCCAAAGACCACGCCGCCACGGACGGTCAGGTCGTCGTACTTGCCCTGGGCGCCAAAACCAATCCGCCAGAACTGGTCGGAACTGTCGAAGGTAACAGCTTCGGAGTGACCCTCGTCGTGCTCGTCCTCGGTCGTGCCGGAGATGCTGACTCCCGCCGTTCCCCAATAACCAAAGGTCGACAGGATAATGCTGTTGTCACGCCATGATTCGGAATCGGCAAGCTGCCCGCTATCCGAGCCGCCGGACCCATCGAAACCGAGCCCGCCAATCTTATAGGCCAATTGCCAGTAGATATCCTTTTCCGAATTGTTGTCTCTGATCTCATCGCCGTTGCCGTTTACGGTGCCGACGGCATAGCGCCACCGCCGACCAAACCCGTTGATTTCAACGCCAGGCTGAGCGTGAAGCATGAACGGATTGCCCGTGAACTCGGCCCCGTCCTCCGCCAGCCCGAGCGCCTCGGCGAAGTGATGTGTTGGGGCAGGCATGGCCCACGAGGAGTACAGGTAGGGATTGACACTCAAGCGGTTATGGTCGCGAGCCATGAATAGGCCCATCTCTTGCATCCCAACCGTGCCGATGCGGACGTTAAGCAGGTTGTCCGGCCCGAGCAGATCTTCAAACATCACCCATCCCTGGATGTCGGTCACCGTTCCGCTACTCGCCGTGCCATGGTCTCCGCCGTGACCGGCAGTGCCGCCGCTGCGGTCAAGCCCAAGCTCGAAGAAGAACGAGATGTGCTCGCCAAATGCCCCGGCAGCTAGAATTTTCGCCGTTTCAGGGAAGATGAACTCGCTACGGGCATCGTTGGTCCCGCCTATGTCAATTTGATACGTCGACCTCAGAACTATGGCTATCGGCGGAAGCCCGGGAATCGTGCCGGGCCAGATTGCCTTGGGCCAGAGCTTCTTGTACGCCTCGTCGCCCAGTTCTACCGGATCTTCCTTGATATAGAGGTCGTCGTCGGCAAACTTGAAGCCGTTCAACCGATATGACTCACCAATGGCGTTGAGCCTGGGATACGCCTCGTGGCAGGTACCACAGCTCGTTTGGTACTTCCGGGCAAAGGCCGGAATCGCCAAAGCGTCGCTACCGATCACCAGCAACGTTGCAACCATTATCATTCCACAAATACGTCGATTCATTTTCACGGGGATCTCCTTATCAACAGTCGTTCTCATAGCGAGTCGTTTCTATCTGGCGAGCAAGACTTGGCTAATCGCTTCAATTCGGCGAGCATCATTTGTCTCGGCCGGCGATAGGGGTGAATTCTGTCCAACAAAAATACTGGCCAATATCCTGTGCAGCGACAGGCCAGCGGCACTAACCGACCTGACGACCAAGCCCGATCGCGCCTGCACCTTGAGCCATACGTAGTTCCCCTTACTCATAGCAACCACCATGCCACCACCCGGCAAAGCTCGACCCCAAAATCCTAATCCCTGCACATACCAATAGTAATATACATATAAAGAAAAAGGCCGCCAGCCCATATCTCAAGATTGAGGGTAGCGGCGCCGCTACCTAGCCCCAATTCGCGCATAGTTGCAGGGCAATAGTCTCGCCACATCGTGCAATGTTGCATGAGGGGATGACCGTCGGGCCGGAAGGGTCTTTCCCGCCCTTGAGCCAAGATTCCCCGAATGAGGGCCCCAGTTTGAGACATTGTTCAGCTAGAGGCAAAGACCGGTGGGCGAGACACGGAAGGAACGGGCTTCACCCAGCACAGAACTCCGGCAGAGCAGAGGCACCCTCTTTGGCTCGAATCGGTACATGCGGATTCCCCTCGTCAGAGCCGTGGGAATTTCGTGCGGCGTTGGTGGGCGGCCCGCAGGGGAACTCTTGCCCAACTTCGCCGCACGGCACGCCTGCCAGCTGGGCAGAAATGCCGCGGCCGCGACCACCGGCTCTAGTCCACCGGCGCCTGAACGTATCGGGCCGCCGTATCTCGACCACGCCCGCCGAGGCGATCACTGCGAAGCATCGGCCGGGGGCAAAGGCGGGAACTCATCCCGCGAGGTGAAGCAGAACTTGCGAAGATAACAGCCGCATACGCCGCACTCCCCCAGACAGCCGGGGCATTCGACCTCCCACCCGCCGATCTCCAAGCGCCGACACGGGACATGGAGCCGGCATTTTGGACAAAAGAGATAGTCGATATCCTCAGCAAGCTCGCTGACAGCTTCCAATTCATCAGACATAGGTTCTTCCTCTGGCACAACGTTTCTTTGATAATTCCGGCCGCGCAACTATCACCGCCCGTCCGGATTCCACAGCAACGGCCACCGGATGCGCCTACCACCGGCCCGGAGCCAGCCAAAGGCGATGTCCGGCATTTCTTATGCAAAACAGCATCCAACGCCTTTTCGATAGTAGGGTGATTATACGAGCGGCGCCGTATTGCGTCAATGGGTACCCGCCAAATCTGTCTGTCTCCGATAGCAGCCAATCGTCCGTCGTAACCCGCAAGCGATCGGTCGCTCGTCCATCGTCGAAGTTTTCCAAGCCTACGCCGCCCGGTATCCGTGGGACCTGCAGACTGAGGCGGAGATGTCTCTGGACGACCGTGGGACCAAGCCCAACTTGCTTTGATTCTGCTTTCCTGGGACCAAACTCGAATTATGATCTCTTGCATTCACCATGCGAAGGGCAATAATGGCCCTTGGCTGCCGGCGGCCGGCGGCGGCTCACTTGTGAAGACTATGATCGAGTCTAATGGCGGCGTGTGATTCCATTGAACGAGTAAGTAGTCCTCGCCATTGCCCGCCAGGGAGCAGTCGCTTGCGAGGCTGGCGCGCCCCTGGACGCCTTCACGGAGTATCAACAAAACAAACACGTCGATCATAGGCCGCCAGCCCGGACGGCGGAAACAACGGACTGCCGGTGGAAGAGATTGACATGAACAAGGCCGATCCGCCGTTCGACTACAACGAGACGATAAGCCCGCAAGAAGACCAAGACTTCCAATTGGGCATGTGGTTCGTCCACATGCGCTGGATCGCGTGCGGGACCTCCGCCGGAATGATTTGTCTGTTCGTGTGGGTCCTGGGGTATCTGCCAAAGGCCGTTTTCCCGCCACTGGCGATCTTGGTGGCCTGTCTGGCGGCGACGAATATTCTGTTCCGCCAGTGCGTCCTGCGCAACTGGCTGGGCCGGTACCTGGAAGAAATTCAAATTGGCAGCGATTTGTTTCTCTTGACCGCCATGTTGCATTACTCCGGCGGAATCGAGAACCCCGCGATGCTGGCCTATGTGTTCCACGTGATCATTAGCGGCATCCTTCTGAATCGCAAGAAGTGTTACGCAACGGTTGTCTTGGCGACTGCGCTTTTCGGCGCCATGACACTCGCCGAAATGGTGCACATCCTGCCTCACTATACCCTCGAAGTGTTCCCTCATGCCGTCGAAGAGCATGGCCTGTTTCACGCAGCCCATGAGCCTATCTATGTTATGTCCGTCATGATACTTCAAGCCGTGCTGATGTCATTGACAGCCTATTTCACGACGACCATCATGACTCGACTTCGCGTGGAGCAAAGACGGGCCATGTTCGGCCGCCAAAGGCTCCATCGAGTCCTCCAGGCGACCGGGGCTGGCTTTGCCATCTACGATCAGGCCCTGCGCCCGGTCTGGTTGAACGACCAGATCAAGAAGTGGTTGAATCTCTCGGACAGAATCATCGGCCACAGAACTCGCAAGTTCGATCGATGGGTCGGCAAACCATCCGCCCCGGCCGCCGAAACGTTCCGGGACGGACAGCTACGCGTCGTGGAACGCCAGGCCACAGATGCCCAGGGAGAAAAGAGGCTCTTCCAGGTGACCGTCGCTCCGCTATTGAATGCCTCCGGCGAGGTGTATCAGGTCGTGGAGTTGACCCAAGACATCACGTGGCGAAAACGAATGGACGCGGAAATGATGCATTCGGCGAAGATGGCTGCCTTGGGTTTCCTGGCTGCAGGCATCGCCCATGAAGTGGGCAATCCGCTGGCTTCCATCGCCGTCCGCCTGGATCTTCTGGAAGACAATCAAGACCAGGCCTTCCTGACAGAAAGCCTGCAACTACTGCGAAAGCAAATCGATCGCATTGCTCGGACCATCCAGGATGTCTCACAGTTTGCCCGTCGGGGCGAGGACGACTTGGAGACCTGCCAGCTCAACGAGGTCGTCGGCGAAACGTTGAAAATGCTTCGGTTTCACGAGCGAACCAAACGCCGTCGGATTCAGGTCGAGTTGGCCGATGCCCTGCCTGCGACTAGGATGGACAGAGATCAACTGGCCCAGGTCTTCCTGAACCTGGGGCTCAATGCCCTTGAGGCGATGGACCCGGAGGGTATACTGACGATCAGGACGTCCAAAAGAGGCGACGAGATATTCGTCGAATTTGCCGATACCGGCAAGGGCATCGACAGTGAAATTCGCAATCGAATCTTCGACCCCTTCTTTACGACGAAGGACGCCGGATTGGGCCTGGGGCTCAGCATCACCCGGGATCTCGTCCAAGCCAATGGCGGGCGAATCGACGTCGAGAGCACCGAGGGTCACGGCTCGGTGTTCCGCGTAGTCCTGCCCATCCGAACAGCGAGAGAGCCATCTCCACAGGAAAGAAAGGCCGAGCAGCAATGAGTGCAAGAGTGCTTGTGATCGACGATGAAGATGTTTTTCGTGAAGACCTGGCCCTGCTTCTGCGACAAAAGGGGTATGACTGCCAGACCGCCTGCGATGGCGAAGAGGGACTGGCGGCGCTTGATCGCTTCGATCCGGATGTGATCCTGTGCGATTTGGTCATGCCTGGCGCCGACGGTATTGAGATCCTCGGTGGAATCAGCCAACTCAGCCCCCAAACGCCGGTGATCATGATCACCGCCCATGGCCGCCTTGAAACCGCCGTAGCTGCATTTCGCCAAGGCGCGGCGGATTACATCACCAAGCCCCTACTGATACAAGATGTACTTCAGAAGATTAAGCGCCTCGTCGAGTACCGCCACCTCTCCCGGGAAGTCCAGCTTCTGCGGCGTGAAGTATCCCAAGGGGATCATCACCTGCCGTTGGTAGGGGAAAGCGAGCCCATGCAAGTCATCGGGAAACTTATTGAGAAGGTGGCCGCCACGCGAAGCACGGTCCTCCTGCGGGGCGAGTCGGGCACGGGCAAGGAGGTCGTCGCCCGGTCGATTCGCACATTGAGCGACTCGCCGGAACTGCCATTCGTCGCCATCAACTGTGCGGGAATACCGGAACAGCTCTTGGAAAGTGAACTCTTTGGACATGTCCGCGGCGCCTTCACCAGCGCGGTGGTGAACAAAGAAGGCTTCTTCGAACTGGCCGGTGAGGGCACTATCTTCCTGGACGAAATTTCCGAAATGTCAGTGAACCTTCAAAGCAAGCTGCTGCGCGTTCTGGAGGAAAGGGAATTCTACCGTGTGGGAGGCAGCAAGCCAATTCCGCTCAAATCGCGCCTGATTGTCTCCACGAATCGAAATCTTCGGGAATTGGTCGAGGAGGGACACTTTCGCGAAGACCTCTACTTTCGCATCGCCGTATTCGAGATCGTCCTTCCGCCCCTGTCCGAACGACGGTCGGACATTCCTCTGCTGGCCGACCATTTCATCAAAAAATTCAACGCCGAAATGAAACGCCAGTGTCTTGGCGTCGACAATGAAGTCATCCGCAGGCTCATGGTCTACTCTTGGCCCGGAAACGTACGAGAACTGAGAAACGTCATCGAGCACGCCATGATCCTGAGCCTCGGACGATACATCATCCTGGAGGACCTCCCCCCGGAGATACAAAACAGTTTTGAGTCGTCGGAATACTCAGACGACCTGCGGCAGGCAGTCCGCGCCTATGAAAAAGAGCATATCCACCGAGCCCTGTTGGCCTGTGGCCATAACAAGGAAAAGACTGCCAGGCGACTGGGCATCAACCCGTCAACTCTCTATCGTAAGATGATCGATTTAGGCCTCGGCCAAGAGAAAAGCTAGCAGCCGCAGCAGAGGAAGTTCCTCTTTCGTGGCCCGCCATGTGTTCCCCCGCGGCATCTGGTCAGGCGACGGACTTCCCCAACTTCCCGATGGGATCGTTTGCGACGATTCCCCAGCGGACGGACATGATCACGGGCCTCTACAGCTACCCGCCCCGCCCGTGGCAGGCGATGGAGCCGGATGACGTCGTCTTGGCCGAGTTGCTCAAGGCCAAGGGCGTCAATGTTCATGCTTCGTGCGGGCGATTATGTGATCTTGAAGATCTTTGGGGACGAGTTTGAACATCTGTGAGTAGCCCGCTACCCGGACGGCTATGTTGCCATAGTTCTCGGGGTCCTCTTGGGCCTGCTTCAGTCGCTCCACAGAGGTCACGTTCCACTGCAACTGCCCGACGCCCATCGCCACCGCGGTCTGTGTGAGTTGGGTCAAGCGCTGGACCCCCTCGGGCCCACGCAGAAGCTCGGGGTTGATATCGATTATCGCAGCGGTCGCGCCGGCTGCGCGGTGGTGGGGAAGCCGGGCGAGGGAGTTCAGCGCGGCCGTGACGCCTTCGACGTCTCTTCCCTGGTGGGGGGATAACGAGTAGGCGAGCGGCTCATCCTGCCGTCGGCCGTCGGGCGTTGCCCCGACGTCCCGGCCGAAAGGAACGTTCATCAGGAACGAGAACAGGTGCACGAAGTATCGCCCGTCATGCGAACAACGCTGTCCGTCCATGAACGTTATAAAATGATCCGCCACACGCCGGGCAAGTGCGTCGACCTCGGGGATGTCGTTGCCGTACTTGGGGGCGTCGTTGAGTATCATCTGACGCAGAGCTTCCCAGCCTTCGAAGTTGCCCCTCAGCCCAGCCAGCATGTCTGCCGGTGACACAAGCCTCCGGGTGAATATGAGTGTCTTGATCGCCATCAGCGCGTCAGCGGTGTTGGCCGTGCCCATGAAACAAACGGAATGGTAGTTGTAGACCGCTCCGCCATCGGTGATGTCTCTACCTCGCTTGATGCAGTCGTCGGTCATGACAGACCAGCAAGGCAACGGCCCTCCCGCCTGCTGGGCGATCTCGCCGCGGTTACAGCAGTTGACCATACGCTCGGCGAGTGTCTCGACCTGTTGGCAGTAGGCGCCGAAGAAATCCTCGAACGAGTCGAAGTCTTCGAGCGTTCCCGCGGGGGGGCCTAGCTGTCTTCCCGTGCGCGGGTCACGGCCGCCGAACAGTGCCAGCTCCAGGCACTTCAGTGAATTGAACCAGCCCGACGCCGCGTGCGGGTTGGCTCGGCCGGGAACAGTCAGCTCGATGCAGCCGATGGGCGCATAATTGCGGGCGTCAACCAGGCTAATGCCCCGTTCGGCGAGTGCGGGGATGAAGCAGTCGTCGTTGAAAATGAACGGTATGCCGCCGCCTCGTGCCATCAGTTCGCAGCAGCGCTCGACGAACTCCGCCGGGCTGGCCTTGCTCAAGCGCACGGAGATGCAACGGATGAACTCCACGTTCTCGGTTGCTTCGAGAATGATGTAGCTCAGTTCGTTGACAGCCGTCTCGCCGTTGGCATCGGCCCCGCCCAGCGTGATGTGCTGCACGTCGTATTCGAGGTAGAGCTTGCAGGCGAGCTCTTCCATCAGGGCCAGTGCGCCTGTGCGGTCAAGTCGACCGGCCTCCATATCCGCGACATAATAGGGATAGAGAATCTGGTCCAGTCGACCCAGCGAGTTGGCGTTGATGCCATCCTCCCCGCAGGTCAGGATGTGCAGGAGCCAAAGCGATTGGACGGCCTCGGCCAGCGTGCGGGCCCCGTCGGCAGGTACGCGACTGCAGGCCTTGGCCATACGCTCCAGTCGCTGCCGATCTTCCGTCGGGCCCGCCCGCCCGGCCAGCTCGGCAGCTTGCTGGGCGTAACGTTCACCGAGGAGCCCCCCCGCATCGCATATCGCCAGCGCCGCCAGCCAGAAGCTGTGCTTGTCGGCATAATCCGGGGCATCCGCATCGGCCCGCGAGATTTCAGTCTCGATCTCCTCCCGCACTGCGTTGAAACCGACCCGAATAAGCTTGTCGTAATCACGAATGGAGTGATTCTCGACCCAGCCGGCTCCCATGAAGACCCGGTCCGGCCCGGCATCACCCCAGGAGCCTTCTCCGACGGTGTCCTCCCGGCATGCGTCTTCGCGCGGCGGGTCGCGATGCTCCTCCCAGCGGCTAATGGCCTCGGCTACGCCGGGGAACTTCTCCGCTCCCACGCCAAGAGCCTGCATCAGGCGAACATCTTCACTGTTGCCCGCATCCGGCAGCGGCAAGGCGAGCCCTTCGGTCGGCAGGTGGTTGCCTGCCAGGGACCACCCCGGCTGGATTTCAATGGCCGCGAGCTTGACCAGTTCGTGGAGGTAGGCCGCCCGGACCCGTACTCGCGAGCCGCCGGCTGCGCATGCATGCCACAGCGCAACGGTGCGGGAAAAGGAGTTGACGTTCCGCGGGAACGAGCCCTTACGGTCCATGACGTCGCTCTTGAGTTGTTCGTTAATAATCATTGATCCGCGCCGGTCCGGCCCAGTAAGTATACTGGCAAGCTGCCGGTTGTCGACGCTGGAACAACCATGTGACTAGCCGGAGCGCGCGGACGAAGAGATGGCCGGCCTGTGCGATCCCGCTCACTCAGCCATCACTTGTGGCACCATAGCTAGAGGGCGGCCAGGAGTTCTGCCTCATCAAGGATGTTCACGAGGTCCGCTTGCAAGCCAGAGGGCCCCGCCGCTGGCTGGGCAGCCTGCGGACGACCTGCAACAGACGACAGCACGCCCGTGTCCGCCGTGGTCACCTGCATCGACGGTCGTCTTGAGTGGGCCTGGCCGCGAGACAATGTCAACGGTCGGGCTTGGACCAATCGTCCGCCAGTGGTCACGGCCGGCGAGCTCAGGGCCGCCGCCGGTTGATCCTCGACGCCCTGTGCCGACGTCGGCCAAGCGGCCAGCAGATTGACATCCGGCTCTGAGCTGCCAAGGTCGGCCGAAGCGAACGTCGCCAACGACAGCGGCGCTCCTTGCCGGCCATTTTCATCCTGGGTCGGCAGCGGCCCTTCGACTGCCGTAGGAGTCGCGGTATAGCCTGAGGCGCCGATCGTATCGGCCGAGGCATCGAAGCCGTAGAACGTGCCCAGGATTGTCAGGTCAGTAAGGTCGACTATCCGATCGCCGTTGGCGTCCCCCTCAGCCCACGTGGCGCCGACGCCGTAGTACGTGCCCAGAATCGTCAGGTCGGCAAAGCCGACGACCCCGTCGAGGTTGAAATCGCCGAACTCCGTGTTCAGCACATCGTGGATGAGAACAGCCACGTCGTCGTCATCGACGTCGCCATCTCCGTCGAGGTCGTAGGCCAGGTCAACCAGGCCGACTGGGCCGAAGTTGGCATATAGCTCGTCGACCGGATGCCGCGCGAAGAAGTCCAATCCCGTCAGGTCCTGGATCGGCGCCGAGCCAATGCTCACCGAATGCTCTACCAGGCCCCATGGGCTGGTCGGGGCCCGCCGCACCGTGTAGTCGCCGGCAGGCAGGGCGATGAAGTCGTACAGCCCGGCCTCGGTGTATGGGTCGATCAGGCCGTCGCCGTCGAGGTCCGCGCTTTGCGTGAGTTGCGTCGCAAGCACCGCGCCGGACGCACTATCGACCAGTTCGACAGTCCAGCCGTCCTGGCCGGGCTCGTCGGGGTCACGCTGCCCGTCGGCATTCAAATCGTCGAACACTCGTCCCGACATTGAGCCGAGCAGGACCGACTCGACGGCCGTGAGCCTCATCGCGTCGGCGTTGACGATGTAGCCCTCCGTTCCGGCGGCGAGAAGGTACACGTACGCAGGCATTCCGGTGGCCATCCCCGCCAACACGCCGAGATCCACCCATTGGCCGGCGTCCTGGGTCTGGTCCCACGTTAGAGTCTCCATTATCACTTCGCCGCCACTAAAGTACAGCAACCCCACCTGCACGACAGGCGCGCTGTTGTCGCTCGCCGGGGCTCGGACAGAGAGCACGTAGTCCCCGTCCTCGGGCGCGGTAAAGCGGTACTGAACGGCAATCATGCCGCCCCCGAACGCCGCCACCCCTTTGTCCGCATCGGCGGCGTTTTGCAGGTAGTGGCCGCCGTAGGCGTCGTCATCGGTGATCAACTCCCATCCCGCGGCACCAAGAGGATTGTCCAGGACGGTCATTACCGGCTCACGCCAGTCCTCTGCCACCGTGAAATCGAGGCCAGCAACATCCTGACCGTATGCGATGTCCATCGCCTGCCGGTCGGCCGAGGTAGCAACCCAGGTGGCGGCCCCCGCCGGATCGTCCAGCGCGAGGCGGACCTCGTACTGGCCGGGGGTAAAGCCTTCGAACTTAAAGACGCCGCTCTCGGTGGCCGGATTAATCTGCCCGTCACCGTTGAGGTCGACATCCGCGATATCCCATGACTGGGCGAGCTGCCCGGTGGCGAGGTCCCACAACTCCGCGCGCGGCCAGATGGCGCCTTCCACGAACGCCAAGCCCGCCTCGCCAGAGTCAACTCGACCGTCGCGGTCAAGATCATCTACTACCTGCCCCGCGATGGACCAATGCGCAGCCGCGCCGAAGTCCATGTCCGTGAGGGCAGCGCTATCCGTCATCATAACGAAGTAGTCGCCGCCCTGGCCGCCAGCCGGCTGGGAGGTCTGCCACCAGCCATCCGGCGCTACCATGTGCACGAGATAGTTGCCCGGCAAGGGCAACAACTCGTAGCTGCCGTCGGCGGCGGTCGTCGTGGAGGTCAGCGTCTCGCCCAGCAAGTTTTGTAGTTCAACCGTCCAGCCCACCAGCGCGCCCTCGCCGGCGTCCTGCGTGCCATTGAAGTCTGTATCTTCCCACAGTTGACCCGCTATCGAGCCAGGCTGGATTAAACGGTTGCCGAAGTTGACGGCCAGCGCGCCGTCGCCCGAGAACAGCTCGACTCGCTGCACACCAACCGACGCCTGCGACCCTACTGCCTCGTAGGAGCCAGTCTCCCAGGCCAACGTCCCCAAGACGACGCCCGTCAATGGATCGATGCGGACGACCTCCACGCCACCCGCGCCGGACTGGACCATGTGAATCTCGCCGTTGCGGTAGAACCACGGCGCCTCGCCGTGCGCTTCGGACTCGCTGACAATGGCGCCCGTGGCCGGGTCGATCGTGATGATGTACGAACCGGAAGCATTCTCGGCCATCGCAATGAGCAGGCCCAGGTCGTCAGCACCGGCCATGTCCACCAGGCCAAAATATCCCCAGCCCGACATGTCTATCGTGCCAACCTGCTGGTCCAGGTCTGGGTCCCAGACGATGATGGCGTTCCCGTCATCACTAGGGGCGTAAATCATGCCATCGAGGATCGAAACAACGCCGAGCCAGCTGGGGAAGTTGTCGGCATCAATCTGCACGCCGGTGTCTATGTCGATTTCCACGAGGCGGGGATCATCGACATAGGAAGTGTACCTCAGGAATATGCTGGTCTCCCCTGCCGCCAGAGCGGACCAAGTGAATTCGTTTTGCACCGCGACCGGGGCTTGAAACGCATTCAACACAGCCCCCGTGTCCGGATCGAGCTCGGAAATGTCCGGCGCCGCGCCAGGCGGGGCGATCATGCCGAACAGGCGCCCTTGCCCGCTATCGGTGGGGTGAGTCTGCTGCCAGCCGGCGGGCATTGTTTCGCGGATCGTGTACGTGCCAGGGAACAGCCCATCGAAAGAGTACAGCCCGGCCTCCGTTTCCGGATCGATCGCACCATCGCCGTCCACATCCACGCTGGCCGTTACAGTCATCCCGTAGGACACGCCTGTCGTTACATTAATCGCTTCGATGATCCAACCGTCCAGCCCGACTTCGCCGGCATCTCGCTGGCCGTTGCCGTTGACGTCCTCGAACTTCTGGCCCAATATCGTACCAAGCCGACTGTTGCCGAAGCCCAGACCATCGACTGTCTCTCCCGGCTGGACAAGCCTGGGCAGATCGAAGGCTATCGATATTGAGTTGTCCGGGCCTTCCGGGCCGAAGCCTGCTGGTACCAGGTACTCTGTCCCATCAGGCCCGACGATATAGTACTGGGCAATAGAATGGCGACGGTAGGCGGTGACGGACATTGTCCCGCCCAGGGGGTCTTCGACGATCTTCACGTCGAGATCATAGAAATCATCTTCGACACCCCCACGATAGCCGCCAGGCCAGGAGTCGCCGATGATAAACCAGTATGCGTTCGGATCGCTGCCGGGCGTGTAAGGAACGAGAGCAGCAGCGCTGAAGCCTGACGAGGTACGCTGGTTGACCCACACGTCGTTAAAGTAATCGTCGTTCATCTTCCAGACCCAAGGCCGTGAGGCTAGGCCGGCCCAGTAGTTGCTATCCCACACCTGGTCCATTGTGAACGGGTCTGTGTATTGCTCGGCGCCACCGAGCACCGTGAGAAAGGTGACATCGATGTCCAGATCCAGCGGATCGACCGCCGGCATTGTCTCCCCCCACCCCGCCTGCACGACTTGCCGAACGACATAGGAGCTGTCCGGCATGCCGGTAAAACTGTAATGCCCCATCTCCGTAAACGGATCAATCGTCCCGTCGCCGTCCAGATCATCGCTCGCCGACACCGTAGTGGCCACAACTGCTTCGGTCTCGACGTCCACCAGTTCCACGGTCCAGCCATTGACGCCAACATCGCCGGCATCCCGGAGACCGTTGCCGTTCATGTCCTCCCACACCTGGCCACTGATCGTGGCGTTCAGCAGCAGACGCGGCTCGAGCGCCTCAAAGGTTGGTCGACTTGGCCGATGTTGCTTATCGTCACGCTTCGTTCCATGCTCCCGGTTCATAACAATCTCCCTGCGGCTGTACCCATGTTAGACACCTGGCGTCACACGAAAACTCGGTGGTTGCTCTTCGTGATCCCCCGCCGACGATCTGGCGGCAACCCAGTGCCCGGCCATACCGCACCTCCCCAATAGCAGCGTCCCAGTCACCGACAATCCTTCGTCTCCTTCAACAGAGCCCGCCCTGTATCCCATCGCCGCAAGTCGCAGATCCGCCGGAGGCGGAAACCATCCCTTGCCAACGCCGGCCGCCTGCTTGCCAGTGGCATCTTCTGACAACGCCCCCTCAATCTGCACATCGCCATCACAAGACGAGCAACCAGCGAACACCTAAATTATACCGCAGCCCGCCTTTAGGGCAAGATATACTTTGCTGTGGGCCCGACGCCGAACGAAGTGGGACCCCCTCAAAGAAGAATCCCCGTGTCGCTTACGCGCCGATTGGCCACTTACCTCTGCAGTGCGCCGCCGGACCTGCCCGTGTTGAAGTACCGGAAGTAGCTGCCTGGCATATCCTCAGCCAGGATCGCATCCACTTCGTCCATGTCGCCCTCGTGTTCTGAAAGCACTTTGTAGCATCGCTTCCATCGAGCAGTCGTTGCCCGATGCACCAGGAACGCTTCTAGGGGCACCTCTTGCCCCGTCATGGCGGCATGAAGCACCCTCACCTCGCAGTAGTGTTCCGGCAGCGACTCATAGCCCATCTCGGGCACGAACGCCACCATCAGAGCGGCGATATTCTTGATATGATCGACCAGTTGAGTTCGTTCCGCCGGCCGATGCAAGAGGCTTACCCCCATAAGGTATTCGAAGGCCATGCGGTACTTGCCGGGATCCTCCTTCACCAGACCCAGCAGCATCCCCGAGTAGGTCAGATCGAATACCTCCACGGTCTGGATCATCGAACGATAGTGTGTGATTTCCGGATCGTCCGACAGCATCGGGTCCGTCCGGAGTTTATCGAGCGTCTGCTCGGCCCAGGCCCCGTGGACCACGTCTTTGGCGAGTCGATTGAGGAAGACGGTCGCGGCTTCGGTCTCGCCTTTGATGATGAATATCTGCGCCATCACCCGCAGCAGCGTGGGATGCGGGCCCCACGTCGTGAGTAGTTCCGCCGTCAAATTCTCCGCTTGATTGATGAGCCCCAGTGCCATGAAGGTCCTGCACTCGGTCACCGACTGATGCGTCGCGGTCATCGGAGCGAACAGGCTCCACCTGTCTTGGGGATAAGCGAACATCCTCGACCCCAACTGCCCTACTTCGGCCAGCGCCCGGTTTATCTCCCGCAACGCTTGGGACGAATACCCCTCCAGCGGATGTTGGCGGGTCTCTTCCAGGAGCCGCTCCCATTGGCCTTTCATGGCGTAGCGATGAATCCGCAACAGCGAGCGAGCTTCGGTGTCGAAGGCAATCAGCAGGACGGCGGCGGCAGCGACAACCAGGGCCGCCGGACAAGCAATGCCCGCCGGTGAGGTCGAAGGTCCGCCCCCCTCCCCGAGGTCGCGGTTCTGGCGTCGGGCCCACCAACTCTTCAGCCCGCCGACAGCCACAGCCAGCAGACACACGCCATATATCCCCAGCCAGGCCGCTAGGCGCACCCAGTGGAATGCTCCGGAGCTCGACCGCAGGCCGTGAGGGTACGGGCCTGACATGCGCGCGTACGCGTCGGCCACAGTCGAGCCGAGCACCCACACACCCACCACGATCGGCACGACCGCCCCAACCCCCAGCGCCAACGCGCCCAACCACCAGAGCCGCCAACGGATCAACTCGGCCAAGCCACACATGCCGGCAAACAGCAATGCCGGCGCGCCGATAACGTAGTAAAGAACAACCGTTCCGCCGCTGAGAGCAACCACTCGCGTCATAGGCCGGTCCAGCCGCAAGTACACCACACACGCCAACAGCGCCGCACAGAGCGCAAGGCAGTCGCCCAAATGGAACAGGTACCGGCCCCAGATCACCACCAATAGCAGCACGGGCCAGAAGCCCATGTACTTCGTCGGGCACCCGCTCATGGCCGTGGCGATCCGATTCGTGGTTACGAAGACCACCACCGCCAGCAATCCCAGAATCAGTGTGCCCGCGTAAGGGGTGCCGAAGTACTGGGCCAAATATGCGCCCGCCCATTCGGCCAATCCGCCCGGGCGGGCCAAAAACGGCTGGAGGAACTCGCTGCCCCTGGCGAATATTGGGGTCACCAGAAAGCTCTGTTGGCTCGGTAGTTCGACGAGGTCGCCGTAGTAGATCAACGACGGATCGATCCGCGTATGAACGTGCCAGAGCAATCCCGCCAATAGTGCCAACATCACCAGCCCGGCCAGTTGGGCCTGCGATGATCGAGGCTTGGCCTGCGATGCATCAGGCTCACCGGTTAACTCTACGTCTGGCAGGGGCAGGTCGTTGTCTACGCTCATTGTTGATATCCTGGCCGACGATCAAGCGGGGACCGTGCAGCGGCAAGGGGAATTGTCGGCCAGAGTATACCGTCAGCGTGACCAACTTGACAAGGCTCGGGTGTATACTGTATGATGATGGGACCTCTTGGGCGACCCGACATGCACGACGGAGCCCACCCCTCGGATCGAGTGACGTCGGAAGACCCATCGCACTAGCCGACTGGAAGGATAACCCTATGAACCGTCTCTGGCGTACCGTGCTGATCGTTGGTGGTATCCTGATCATCGCCCTGGGCGCGACGACACTCTACGCTGTCCTGGGCACGGCTCGTCTGCCGGACGAGTTCGTCCAGATTGACCGCGTGCCCCGCATCTTCCCGGACTACCAGAACTGTGTGATCCCGCCGAACATCGCGCCGCTTAATTTTTCCGTCAAAGAAGAAGGCGCGAAAGTTCGCGCAAGAATTCACGCCGCTACCGGAGAAGACATCATCGTCGGCAGCCGCAACGGCAAGATCATCATCCCGATCAAGCGATGGCGAGAGTTGCTGACGGCCAACGCCGGCGGCAGTGTCCATGTCGACGTGTTCGTCCACAACGCCGAAAGCGGCTGGCAACGATTCGAAACCTTCAGCAATCAGATTGCCGCCGAGCCCATCGATCCCTACGTGGTGTATCGCCTGCTGGACGGGCCCAACCACTTCATTCGCCCGGACATGGTCACCATGGAACGCCACATCGAGAGCTTCCAGGAAAGGGTCATCTGGGCTAGTACGCCCGGCAGTTGCACCAACTGTCACACGTTCCGCAACAACGATCCGTCCAACATGATCATACACCTCCGCGGTACCGACGGAACGGCCATGGTGCTGGCCCAGGGCGACACCATCCAGAAAATTGACACGAAGACGCGTTTCAATCCGGCGTTCGGATTCACGGCGTGGCATCCCAGCGGGCGGGTCGTCGCCTTTTCCGCCAACACCCTCCGCCTGCTCCATAAGAGCACCGGAGAGAGCCGCGCCAACATCGACTACGCCTCAAACATGGGGATATATAACCTGGAAACAAACCGCATCTCCAGTACCAGGAGCATCTCCAACCCCGACCGGCGAGAGACCTACCCCTCATGGTCGCCCGACGGCAAGTACCTCTACTTCGCCAGCGGGGCTAAGCCCTGGCCCCCGGGCACGGCCAAAAAAAGGATCATTCCCCCTGAGCATCGGAACATCAAATACGACCTCATGCGGATCAGCTACGACATCGACACCAACGAATGGGGACCGTTGGAAACGCTGCTGTCCGGTGACGAAATCGGCACGAGCATCACCACGCCACGAGTCTCATACGATGGGCGATTCGTTATGTTCCTTGGCTCCGACTATGGCGCCTTTCCGACCTATCTCGACAGTGATCTCTATATTCTGGACTTGGCTAGCGGCAAGCATTGGCCACTCACCGAGGCCAACAGTGACGAGGGCGATTCTCGCCACACCTGGTCGCTCAACAGCCGCTGGATCGTCTTCACCAGCAAGCGACGCGACGGGCTGTTGGCGAAGCTCTACCTCGCCCACATCGACGAGAACGGCCAGGCGAGCAAGGCCTTCCTGCTGCCACAAGAAGACCCAACCCACTATGATGCGCTGCTGAAGACCTACAATGCCCCGGAGTTGATTACCGGGCCGGTCAAGCACGGCCGGGAACAACTGCGACAGGTCATCACTCCCGATGTGAAGGCCCAGCCGGTCGACGCGATCTCCGGCGCTACGGCAGACCTCGACGAGGCCCCGCCGCTGTCAGAAACCGAGTGGGAATCCACCCTGAATTGATCCCCTCGCCGAATTGCCGCCCGGCGTGACGCGGGCCATATCGAGCGGCGTCGGCGCGCTTGGTATTTGGGACGACAATTCATGTTCACTCCGGTGAACTTTCTTCTTGTACCTGTTGTCGCGATGGTCTAGACTCACTGAAGACCGGCGGCGGTTGCCGGGCGCGAGTTATGTTCTCTTGGCAGGCACAATGACGGTGGCCAAACAACTTACATCCGCTACGGAAGATTATCTCGAAGCGATCCTCTCGCTCACCCGCGAGAAGGGCTTTGCCCGCGTGCGGGATATCGCCAAGCAGCTCGGCGTGGGCAAGTCGGCTGTCTCCAACGCGCTGCACGCCCTGCGCGACCGAGAGCTGGTCACCTACGAGCCGTACAGCATGGTCACACTGACCGACCTTGGCACCCGCGCCGCTCAAGCTGTCCGACACCGTCACGCCGAGCTGGCCGTTTTCATCACGGAAATACTAGGCCTGGACGCCGACATCGCCAATGAAGACGCCTGCCGGCTCGAGCACAACATAGACCCGGCGGTCCTCGCCCGGCTGAGCCACCTGGGCGATTTCATTCGCACTCACAGCGAGATGCAAGGCCAGCCCTGGCTGGAAACGTTCGTCGCGTTCTGTAACTCGCGAGACCAAGCCGCCCAGAAAGCCGCCGACGCCGCCAAGAACGCCCCCCCCAGCAACGCCCCCACCACCGGCAAGGCCGATGATGGGTCGGCCGGCAAATCCCTGGCTGACATCCCGCCCGGCGGGACGGCGAAGATCATCCGTCTTGGCGGCAAAGCCCTCGCCGGGCGACGACTGACGGACATGGGCCTGACTGCCGGCGCGATCGTGTCGGTGGTGAAGGTCGCTCCCCTGGGCGACCCCATGGAAGTAACCATACGCGGCTACAAGCTGACCTTCCGCAAGGAACAGGCCCAGGCCATCTTTGTCGAGGAACTCTAACGATGACCGACGCCCCGCAAGACGCCCACGCCCACGACGGCAAGCATCGCATGTCCATGGCCCTGGCGGGCAACCCCAACAGCGGCAAGACGACGATCTTCAACGCCATCACCGGCGCCCGCCAACGCGTGGGCAACTACCCCGGCGTTACCGTTGAAAAAAAGGAAGGCGCCGCCCGCGCAGCCGGCCATCACCTCCACGTGCTGGACCTGCCGGGCACCTACAGCCTGACCGCCTACAGCCAGGAAGAACTCATCGCCCGCAACGTGCTGATCGACGAGACGCCCGACGTCGTAATCGACATCGTCGACTCATCCAACCTCGAGCGGAACCTCTATCTGGCTACCCAACTGCTGGAACTCGGCGTACCCCTCGTGCTGGCGTTTAACATGACGGATGTGGCCGATGGGCGCGGCTTCAACATAGATATCGAAGGGCTGTCCAAGCTCTTGGGCGTGCCGATCGTCCGCACGGTCGGCCATAAGGGCAAAGGCGTCGATGAGCTGGTCGCCAAGGCCGTCGAGGTGGGCCTGGAAGGCGCCAAGGCGGTCGGCCGACAGCGTTACCCGGACTACGGCCACGAGATCGAGCCACACATTGAGGAACTGGCCGAGCTAGCCCGCGGCGCCGGCGCCCCTGTCGGGCGGGCCAGGTGGCTGGCCGTGAAGCTGCTGGAGAACGACAGTGAAGTCGTCGAACGCCTGCAGCACATATGCGGCGATGCAGCAGAGCCGGTACTCGCCCGTGCTGGGCAACTCCGCCGGCACATGGAAAAGATATTCGGCGACTCGCCCGAGATCATCCTTGCCGACCGTCGGTACGGCTTTATATCCGGCGCGTGCCTGGAGTCGGTGGTGTCGTCGGTCGAGGCCCGCCACGACGTGTCTGACAAGATCGACACGGTGATGACCAACCGCCTGCTGGGCATGCCGATATTCCTGGGCCTGATGTTCTCGATGTTCTACCTGACGTTCGCCGCAGGCGCGCCGCTGATGGACCTTATTAGCGCCGGTCAGAACTGGCTGGCCGGGGCGGTAGGCAGCGCGTGGTCGGTGGAAAGCTCCCCGCTGCTGCGCTCGCTGGTGATAAACGGCCTGATCCTCGGCGTGGGTGCCGTGCTCGTGTTCCTCCCGATCATCCTGCTGCTGTTTCTGGCGATAGCGCTGCTTGAGGACACGGGGTACATGGCGCGGGCGGCGTTCATTATGGACCGCGTGATGCACAAGCTGGGGCTGCACGGCAAGAGCTTCATTCCTATGCTGCTGGGGTTTGGGTGCAGCGTGCCGGCGATCATGGCCACCCGCACGCTGGAAAACCGTCGTGACCGCCTTACGACCATGCTGGTCATCCCGCTGATGAGCTGCGGGGCTCGCATGCCGATTTACGCGCTGTTCATACCGGCCTTCTTCGCCCCGTTCTGGCGGCCTTACATGCTGTTGCTCATATATACGATCGGCATCGCCCTGGCCATTATCTGCGCCAAGCTGCTGCGCGGCACGGTGCTGCGGGGCGAGCCAACGCCGTTCGTGATGGAACTGCCCCCCTATCGCATGCCAACGATCAAGGGCTTGCTCGTACACATGTGGGAGCGATCGTGGCAGTATGTAAAGAAAGCCGGCACGATCATTCTACTGGTGACGATCATCCTGTGGGCGATGAGCACGTTCCCCCGCGATGCCGGCCTGCAGGAGCAATACGATGCGGACGTCGCCCAGATGCGCGAAACCTACAAACTTCATCCCACCAAGATAGACCAAGCCGAACTCGACGAGGCGATTCTCGTCCTGCGGCGCCAAAAGAATTTCGATGACGTCCAGTACTCCGTCGTGGGCCGACTTGGCCGAACCATCGAGCCAGTCATCAAGCCGATGGGGTTCGACTGGCGAATAGGCACGGCCCTGGTCGGCGCCGTCGCCGCCAAGGAGGTGTTCGTCACCCAGTTGGGCATCGTCTATGCCCTCGGCGAGGTGGACGAGAAGGACAAGGGCCTGCAAGCTAATTTAGCAAAGGACTACACCCCACTGGTGGGGTTCTGCGTGATGCTGTTCGCGCTGATAACCGCCCCATGCGTGGCCACGATCGCCATCACGCGCCAGGAGTCCAACTCCTGGCGGTGGGCGATATTTCAACTTCTTGGCCTGACTGTCATGGCCTACGTCGTCACGACGGTCGTCTTCCAGATCGGTCGGCTGTTCACCTGAGTCGGCCTTCGGCGCAGCGACTGCGACGCTGTCCCCCCCGCTCCTGCGCCCTGATCCATTACTCCATGTATTTGCAGGGCCTGCAACATTTCTGGGGGCAAAGAATAATCTTTTTTTTCTTGACGACACCCGAGCTTTCCCTTAGAAGACCGCCATGGATAGTACTGCTCGTAAATAGTCAAAAGAAAGCTTTGGCTCGTGCCGAACTGTTGGTGTGGCTTTTCTTTTGGCCAGAAAGGAATCTGAATAATGTACAAGCAACTCCTTACAATCACCGTGTGCCTGGCCGTCCTCGGCGGAGTCTGCTCCGCACAAGACCCGGACCTTGCCCCAACGCCAGATGAGCAACCGACACAAAGCTGGCTGGAGATTTGCCTCCAACCGTTCTCTGTCGGTGCGGGAGTATTCGACGACTGGCTCAACCAGGAACAGCCGACCAACAACTGGTTCGGCTACGGCGACGTCCTGACGGACAACGGCATAACGTTCGTACTGGGCTTCACGCAGTCATATCAACTCAACCTCAACGGCGGCACGAGCACGCATCGGCGCGCCGGCAGATGGGCGGGCGTAGTTAGCGCCGAAATCGAGCTCGACCTCGAGCAGATCGCCAGTATCCCCGGGGCAGTTCTGTTCGTGGCCTCGTCCAGCTCTTGGTCCGACGGCATCGATGCGACCTCAGTGGGCAGCGCCGTCGGCAGCGCCAACGGATTTGCCGGCGGCGACCGCAGCCTCGATGTTACCGAACTGTGGTATCAGCAGAACTTCTTCGAGGATCGCCTCCGCCTCCGCGTAGGTAAGATCGACCTGACGGGTGGCTTCACCTACAAGAATACGGCCGTCGCCTTCGATGCCAACGCCTTCGCCAACGATGCCGAAAGCCAGTTCATCAATGCAGCCCTGGCCAATAACCCGACGATTCCATTCCCCGATCCCGGCCTGGCCTTCAATGTCTTCGTCGAGCCCTTCGACGGGATGTACGTATCGGTGGCCGTCGGCGACGCACAGGCTGACGTGCGTGAGACAGGCTTCAGCACGACGTTCCACGAAGAAGACTACTTCTTCGGCATCCTCGAAACCGGCTTTGTGCCTGTGTTCCCCTCGGCCAACGGCGAGCTGCCCGGTGCGTACCGCTTCGGTGTGTGGTACGACCCCCAGCCCAAGGAACGCTTCGACCGAGGCACCAACAAACGCGACGACATAGGCTTCTACATGAGCTTCGACCAAATGCTCCTCAGGGAAAGCGACACCGACTCCCAGGGCCTGGGCATGTTCGGGCGATTCGGCTTCGCTCACAGCGACCAGAATGAAATCAACCTGTTCTACTCGTTCGGCATGCAGTACGAAGGCCTGATACCCACCCGCAACGGTGACGTCATCGGCATCGGCTTTGCTCGCGGAGACCTGACCCGAGACGCCGGATACACCGAGTCCGCTGAGTCGGTCCTGGAAATGTACTACAGCGCTATCTTCTGCCAGTGGCTGACCGTCACCCCGTCGATCCAGCACATCTGGCACCCCGGCGGCATGTCCGACAACATGGACGCCACCGTCGTCAGCATAAGAATGCAGATGGCGTTCTAACGAGTAGCATACCGCCCAAAGGGGCGGCAGAGAGATACACCAAGGCGGTCGCCCAAGCGGGCGGCCGTCTTTCTTATTACCGTCACTCCACATCCGCCTCGCAGCTTGTAAGCAGAATGCTCACCAGTTGCACCATCGTCAGCATGTCTAACAAGTTATGATGTAGTATCGCCTTCAGCCGCCCCGCGTCACCGTCGCGGACGAACTGGTGGTAGGCAGCCGGTATCTCGCCGCCAGGGATGTCGCCACTCCGGCTGCGACGGCAGAGATGGCTCTCCAACGTCTGAAGCCGACAGTTGGCAAGCCGCCCCTTCCACCGCCGACGAGCATCGTGCAGCAAGTCCAGGTGCGGCGGCTCAATATTCGTGATCGGCCCATCGGACCCGACCGTATCATTGTCCTTCCGCGCATCATCCGCCTGGGTGCCATGCCCACGCTTGCGTGGGCATGCTAACTGCCCGTCACCTTTCCGCCGGCGCGATGACACCTTCTTGGCCTTCACCGGCATCTCCACGCGATGCAAGACCGCCCGCTCGCGCAACATCGGCATATCAAAGGACTTGCCGTTGAACGTCACTAACGCGCCCGCGCCGGCCAGTGCGTCGGCGAACGCCTGAAGCACCGCCGGCTCTTCGGCGTAGTTGCGGGCAAGGTGCTGCTGGAAGACAAGTCGGCCATCGACGCACCACATCAACCCCACCAGAAAGATCATCGACCCACTTAGCCCGCACGTCTCGATGTCCATAAACAGCGGATCGCCAGGCCCGCCGTCGGCCACGCAACACAAGGCCGGCGATGCCTTTAGCTCATCGAACCGCTGCCGCGCCCCACGCATCACCCTCGCGAACTCCGCCCCCACGCCCGCCTCCTCCGGCAGCACATCGACCACCGCACCATCGATCAACCAATACGCCGTCTCACCGAGCGCAGCGGCGATGCTCACCTCCCGCCCGCCACAAGCATCGATCAGCGATATGCCTTGGCCAGCCAGGGCCATCTCGCTCTTGCCGGCCGTGTCATCCTCGCCAGTGTCATCCCCTCCGCCTTCGTTCCCGTCCCCGCTGGGTGCCATGCCCACGCTCGCGCGGGCATGCTGACTTCCTTCGCCGCCCCCCTCGCCCGCCTTCGCCTGTGCCGCCAGAATCCTATCCCGCAGCGTCGCCGCCGGCTCGACCCCAGCCGCATTATCGCCAGGCTGGCCAGCGTCATCCTTAGCCCCCACCGACCTGCCGCCGCCCACCCCGCAACGGTCCAACAGCCCCTGCGCACCCGCCACGTCACCACGAGCCAACAGCTCAGTCAGCTCGGCGAACTGATCCTTGCCGGATCCGGATATCTCGTTATCGTGTGGCCTGGCCATGCGTTGGCACTCTACCATATCCACCGCCCGCGCACCCCTCATACCTCAGACAAAAATCACGCCCGCCGCCCTAATTTAGTGTTGACCGTCTGACCGGGCGTTCGTATAATTGTTTGGCCTTTGTTAGGTATTCAACTGCGGCGGTTTGCGATTTGGCCAGGTTCGTAAGACGCTGTATACTAACGTGTTGCGTGCGGCCTTGTCGGCCTTGGGCGTTGTTATGAGAGTCGAAGAAATATCTGAACCCATCCGCATGTTGGCGGATTTCACCGGCGGGTCGGCGGTGCCGGTGCGGTTCTGCTGGGGGGGGCGGACGTACGTAATCTCTGCTGTCAACGGGAGATGGACCGACCGGGCGGGGGACGGGTACGCCCTGCACTACAGCGTGCAGGTGGGCGACGAGACGTACTACGTGCACTTCGCGTCGGGCGAGGTGCAATGGTGGTTAGATAAAGTACTTATGGAAGGATGAGGCATGGGAAGGTTTGAGGTTTGAGGCCTGGCGTGGCATGCCGATGGTGCCGCCCAGACCTCAAACCTCACACCTCAAACCTAAGCTCTTCAATATCCTGGACTTCCATGTCCAGGCAAATACTATCACAAAGCAAATATGTCCAATACTCATCCATCCTGGACGATTCACGTCGACGTTGATGCGTTCTTCGCGTCGGTGGAACAGTTGCTTGTGCCACGACTTAGGCGCAAGCCCGTGATCGTCGGCAGTGGGTGCATCGCATCGTGCAGTTACGAAGCCCGCAAGGCAGGCCTGCGGGCGGGCATGCCGCTGCACGAGGCGCAACGTCGGTGTCCATCGGCAGTTGTAATGGCTGGCGACTACCAGATATACCGCTGTTTCGCCGAGCAGATATGGGCGATATGTCGGCGTTACACCGAATCGCTGGAGACATTCCTCGACGAAGCCTACGGCCTAATCGCCGTGGACACCGACTGTTACGGCGGGCCAGATCAACTCGCCCTGCGCGTCCAACGCGAGGTCGCGGGCGAGGTCCACCTGCCCGTATCGGTCGGCGTGGCGAGCAATCGCATGATGGCCAAGGTAGCATCGTCAGCTTCTAAACCCGGTGGCGTGCTGTGGATACCATCCGGCATCGAGGAGAGCTACCTCGCCCCCTTACCCGCCCGGGACCTCCCCGGCGTGGGCAGCAAGACCGCCGGCAAGCTGGCTGACATGAATATCACCACCATCGGGCAGATCGCCGACCTGCCCGCCCGCGCCCTGGGGGCCATGTTTGGCAAGGCTGGCCTGACTATTCACGCCCGCGCGCGGGGGGCAGACCCCCAGCCCGCTCGCCCCGCCGCTCCGCGCAGCATATCCCGCGAGACCACCTTCCACGAGCCAACGTGCGACCTGGGCCAGATACTCGGCATGCTTAACTACTTGTTACAGCGGGCTATGCGCGCTATGCGAGAGATTGGCCTGCTCGCCGGCCGGGTGGAATTGTCCATCCGCTACGACGACTGGAAGACCTACGCCGCCCGCCGAACGCTGCCCGGCCCCGCCGAGCAGGACCGCGACGTCGCAGCCGTGCTGACCAGCCTGCTGGAAAAGCTCCACACCCGCCGCGTCGCCCTACGCCATGTTGGGGTGGTGCTGGGCGGCTTCACGCCGGCTGGTAGTGCGCCGCGTCTGCTCCCGCCAGCCCAGCCTCGCCGCGACGACCTCCAGCACACCATCGACAACATCCGCGACCGGTACGGGCACGCGTCCGTCGTGACAGGCCCGGAGATCGACCTGCTGGGCAAACTCAAGCAGAACGATTACGGATATATCCTGCGTACACCATCACTTACGAAATGACAAATCGGTCACACCGTCTCGATTGCCCCGTCACTCCACTCCGCGTGCGGACGGGTCATTCGTTGCTGCGCGGGGTAGCGATGCCGGCGGCAGTGGTCGCCCGGGCGAGTGAGCTTGGCCATAAGCACCTGGCTATTACAGATGTTAACAACCTGGCCGGCGCTACCGAGTTCCACGCCGCCGCAACGGAGGTGGGCATAACGCCGATCATCGGCGCCGAACTGCTCGCCGGTCGGCAGCGTGTGGTTGCCCTTGCAACGAGCGAAGTCGGCTACGGCAACCTGTGTCGGCTAATCACGGCCGTGCAAGCAGATGCATCGCTCGACCTACCCGCCGCCATCGCCGAATCCGCGACCGGCCTGGAGCTGATCGCCGACTCGCCGGACATGATCGACGCGCTCGTCAAATCCGGCGCAGGCGACCATCGCGGCGCGACGAGCGCGGGAAACATCTGGGTCGCCGTCGACTCCAGCGACCGCGCCAGCGCGCAAATTCAACGTCTCACCGCGTCCGCAGCTTGCCACAGCTTGCCGCAGCTCGCCACAGCTCCCGCGTTTTTGCATGTTTCGTCCGCCGCGGACACCGCCCGACTTCTGACGGCCATGCGGCTCCGAAAAACCGTCGATACCGTCCCCGCCGCCGCCATCCCCCCGGCGAGCGCCCATCTCCGCAGCGCCGCCGAGATCGCCCTCGCGCTGACCGACCACCCCGACGCGCTGACCAACAATCGCATCCTGACCGATGCGTGCGCCGGCTTCTCTCTGCTGCCGCGCGAGTCGGTGTTCCCGGCATACTCACCGCCGGGCGGCGAAACTCCGCACGCTTACCTCCGCCACTTGTGCGAGCAAGGCATCGCCTGGCGATACGGCCACGCGCCGCCAGCCGACCTGCCCGCCAGGCTCGACCGGGAACTGGCCATCATCGGCCGGCGCAGCTTGGCGGAGTACTTTTTGGTGGTGTGGGACATCGTGTCATACGCGCGCAAGCGCGGCGTGCCGGTGGCCGGCCGGGGCAGCGGCGCGTCCAGTTTGATAGCGTACTTACTGGGCATCACGAACGTCTGCCCGCTGAAGTATGGCATACCGTTCGAGCGGTTCCTGAACGACAAGCGGCAAGACTACCCGGACCTGGACATCGACTTCTGCTGGCGAGTGCGGGACGACGTGATCGGCTACGCGTTTGAATGCTGGGGTGAGGACCACGTCGCGATGGTATGCACGCACTGCACGTTTCAGCTTCGCTCGGCTGTGCGGGAAACAGCCAAGGCGTTTGGCCTGTCCGATGAGCAAATCAGCCGACTCAAACCAGGCGACGACCCGCGCACGCGCCGCATCATGCAGATGAGTAAGACCATCATAGGCCTGCCGCACAACCTGTCGGTGCACCCAGGGGGAATCGTAATGTCCCCGGGCCCCATCACCCAAATAGCGCCGCTGGAGATGTCCGCCAAGGGCGTGCGGATAACGCAATACGACAAGCGCGGCTGTAAGGCGATGGGCCTGGTGAAGATCGACCTGCTGGGTAACCGCAGCCTGTCAACCATCCGCGCCGCCTGCGAGATTATCAGCGCGGGCGGCGGCGAGCTCGACATAGACGCACTGCCCGACGACGACCCGGCCACGCTCGCGTTGCTGCAGTCAGCCGACACGGTGGGCTGCAATCAACTGGAATCCCCCGCGATGCGCTACCTGCTAAAGGGCATGTGCCCGCAAGGCCCTGCCGACGTGATGAAAGCCCTGGCACTCATCCGACCAGGCGCAGCCGGGACGGGCATGAAGGACGTGTTCATCCGCCGCCATCGCGCAGCACGTGGCATGGGCACCTCCAGTGGCGAGGATGCCTCTTCACGTGGCATGGGCATCTTGCCCATGCGTCCCGGGAGCATCCTGCTCCCGGAAGAGCAAGGCAAAGCAGAAGAAGAAGAAGAAGAAGCAGAAGAAGAAGAGAAGAAGAAGAAGAAGAAGCAAGACAGCAGGGGCAAGATGCCCCTGCGACGCATGGGCAGGATGCCCATGCCACGACAGCCGACCATGCCACGACAGCCGACCGACCCGCGGATAGAGGCTGTGCTGGGCGATACGTACGGCGTGATGCTGTATGAGGACGACGTTATGCTGCTGGCCGCGGCCATGCTGGGTGACACACTGGGCGAGGGCGACCGCTTCCGTAAGGCGGTGCAGCACTGTCATAGCGATGAGGATCGCCTGGCGATTTCGCGCGAGTTTATAGGCCGATGCATGCAGCGCGGGTTCGACCGGGCGACCGTGGAAGACATATGGGTGCAGATGGCGAAGTTTAACGACTACTCCTTCTGCCGGGCCCACGCGGGCAGCTACGGCAGGCTGGCGTGGATCGTCGCGTACCTCAAGGCCCACCACCCGCTGGCGTTCTGGACGGGGGCACTGAACAACAATCAAAGCATGTACCACCCGCGAGTCTACATCGAACAAGCCAAGCGGATGGGCGTGCGTATGCTAGGCCCGTGCGTCAACCGGTCGGGCAGCGAGTTCAGCGTGGAGGGTGGCGCGATACGCCTTGGGCTAGGTTGCGTTGGCGGGCTTGGGCCTGCGGGCGCGGGGCGAGTGCTGGACGCACGCGGCGGCGGTGGGTTCACATCGCTAAGCGAACTGTTGCGGCGGACGGCCCTCGGCGATGACGAACTGCGGTCGCTGATTCTGTGCGGCGCGTGCGATTCGTTTGGCCCAACCAGGCCGGCTCTGATGATGGCCCTTGCCCTCGCCCGTGACAGCAGGCCCGCCGCGCCGGACAGCCGGACGGCGCTGCTGGCCGGCGAGATCGCCCTGCCTTGCCAGCCGGCTGACTATACGTATCCGCGCAAATACGCCGACGAGCGGCGCATCATGGGCCTGTCCGTTCGGGAGCACATCATGGCCATCCATCGGCCGATGATCGCGGACAAGGTCACCATCGACAGCCGGTCGCTGGCGGATAATATCGCTAAGCCCGTGCGGATCGCCGGCGTGCTGGAGGCTGTGCGAACGATGGGCACGCGCAGCGGCGGAACGGTGACGTTCCTGACGATGGACGACGAGTACGGCTTGTTCGAGTGCGTTTACTTCCACCGGCGCGGCCGGCGGCGGCAGAGCTTCGGCAGCTACGGCCCATACGTGCTGAGCGGACGCGTGAAGGAACAATTCGACACGCTCGTCGTGACGGCTGACAGTGTAGAATTACAGACATCTGCGCGGCGGGGCTCCCGTCCCGCCGCGTCCGTAACCGACCGATACGCCAAAGGGACGGACCGACGACCATGACTACGAAACTTGCTGACAAGTTTATCATCGGCACGAGCGGGTATTCGTTCGCCGACTGGGTCGGGCCGTTCTATCCGTCGGGCACGGCCAGCAAGAACATGCTGGACGAGTACGTTAAACATTTCTCGACGGTCGAGCTGAACTTCAGCTACTACCGCATGCCGACGGTGAAGACGCTGGCGAGCATCGCCGGGCGGACGCCGGACGATTTTTCCTTTTGGATCAAGGCCAACCAGGAGACCACCCACCGATCCAACCGCGAAGTAGCCGCACCGTTCCTGGAGGCTCTCGCCCCGCTGACCGAGGCTGGCAAGCTGGCCGGCGTGCTGATGCAGTTCCCGCAATCGTTCCACCGCACCGCCGCCAACCGCCAGTATCTGGCCTGCGCGCTGGAAGACTTCGCCTCCGTGCCGGTCGCCGTCGAGTTCCGCCACAACTCCTGGCAGGCGGAGCAGACCCTCGCCGGCCTGCGCGACCGCGACGTGACGCTCGTCATTCCAGACGCGCCGGACGTCAGCTCCCTCTACCACCACCCCGCCGTCGCCACCAACGCCGTCGGCTACCTCCGCCTCCACTCCCGCAATGCCGACAAGTGGTACGCCGGGCCGGTCGAGCGGTACGACTACAACTACTCGCCCGCCCAACTGACGGACCTTGCCGCCCAGTGGACGCCGATAGCCGAGCTGGTTGAGAAGGTGTACGTTTACTTCAACAACTGTCACTCCGCCCAGGCCGCCGAGAACGCCGAGAGCTTTCAGCGCCTTCTCGCACAGTTCCCCTAGCGGCCCGTGGTAAAAGTGGCCCCCGTACGGGGGCGTGGCATGGGCATCCTGCCCATGCGTCCCGGGAGCATCTTGCTCCCGGAAGAGAAGGGCAAAGCAGAAGAGGAAGAAGAAGAAGAAGAAGAAGCAAGAAGAAGCAAGACAGCAGGGGCAAGATGCCCCTGCGACGCATGGGCAGGATGCCCATGCCACGAAAGAAGGACTTTTGCCACGGGCTGCTGGTCCCGCTGCCCTTGCAAATGGCGGGCTCGGCGGGGACAATGGCGCGCCATGAGTAACAAAGACACCCAACCCTCCCCGCGCAAGCGCCGCAATCTGCTGGGCCGACTATTCCGCCTGGCTTTCTTCCTTGCGATACTCGCCGTCATCGCCGGCGTGGCGGTCAAGTACTACATCGCTCCCAAGCTAATCGCCAAGGAGGTAAAGGCCTACGTCGAGCAATACTGGGTCGGCTCGGTGGAGGTCGGCGAGGTGCGGTTCAACTTTACCGAGCCCATCACGCTGCACGGGTTGGTGCTGCGGGACCAGCTCGGCGATACCTGGCTGAGCGAGGACCTGATAACGGTGCAACTGAGCAACTGGCCCAGCCTGACATCCAAGGTGACGGACCTGGACTTCCACCAGCCTGCACTGACGGCTTACGGGGGCCGGCCTTCGCCGTTCGTCACGCCCGCCAACACCAAGCAATCGAACATGGTGGACTTGCGAGATGTCCTGCTGGACGGCGCGGAGCTGACGCTGGTTCGCAAGGACGGGCAACGAAAGACGCTGCGTGATGTCCGCGTCTCGCTGAGCCTGCGCGGGGGTCAGTGGCGGGTGCAATCGCGGTTTGGCAAACATGAAGACGCCCACACCCTCACCGGCCAGGCCCGCATAGTCACGCGCCCCGACGGGTCGAAGGTCATCGACTTCACCGGCCGGGCCGACCTGCCCGACGCCGAGGCGAACATCGTGGCCAGCATCATCACGCCGGCGGGCCCCGACGGCGAGCTGGTGGCGTCGGTGGACGTCGAGGCGGCGGACATATACGACGGCCGGGCCGAGCTGCACATCACGACGGTGCGCCCTCGCGTCGGCTCGCCGCAGTACGATCTCCGCGTATCGGCAGCCGGGCTTGACCTGCGTGCCCTCACGATGGCCTGGCAGGACGAAACACCACGCAGCGGCAAGTTGAGGTCGCTTCAGTTCAACGCGTCGCTGAGCCCGGAGGGCAAGCTGGTGGTGTCGCTGGATATCGAGACGGAAGTGTACGACGGCCGGGCCGACCTGCACCTGGCCGCGGCGCTGCCTCGCACGAGCTGGCAGCGGTTCAATATCAACTCACTGCCGACCGAGTTCGACCTGGACGCATTGACGGCTGCCTGGCAAGCCATGGCGCCGCGGGGCGGTGAGTTGGCGTCGCTTCAGATAAGCGCAAAGGCAGCCGGGCTGGACCTGCTCGCCTTGATGACGGACTGGCAGGGCGAGTCGCTCCATGACGGCGAGCTGTCGTCGGCTCATTTCAATGCGTCGCTGAGCCCGATGGGCAAGCTGGTGCTGTCGGCGGATGTCGAGGCGGACATATACGACGGCCAGGCCCAACTGCAGGCCCAGGCGATGCTCCCGCCGACCGGCTCGCCGCAGTTCAATGTCAGCGCGACGGCAGCCGATGTGGACCTGCTCGCCCTCACCACGGCCTGGCAGTTTGATACGCCGCAAGAGGGCACGTTGGCGTCGCTTCGGGTCAATGCATCGGGCAGCTCGACGAGGAGCCTGGACGGCCTGAAGGCCAACGGGCTGTTCTTCCTGGATGACATGACCGTCGTGCCGGACTCGATACTGGACACCATCCTCGACGCGATCAGCCCCGAATCGATCACTCAGGAGCGTTCCGACGTGCAGGCGGTGTTCTCGATGGCCGGGCCTGTCGTTACGATTCACTCGGGCATAATAGGCGGCGAGATGATCTCGCTGGACATCGAAGCCGACTCCACGATAAACGTGCGCACCCACGAACTGAACGGCGTGGCGGTGGTGGTGATCATGCGGGAGATTTCGCAACTGGCCGACTTCGTGCCGATGCTTGGCATCTTGAACGACTTCGGCAATGGCCTGAAACGGTGGCAGGTGACGGGCACGTGGGATGAACCCATTGCCGTGCCGCTGCCGGTAGACCTGCTGGCCAATAAGGGGCTGAAGTTCCTCGATAGCATCGGCCCCAGCGGCGGGCACCTCCGCATGCTAATGCTCGTGCCAATGCGGAGCATATTCGACACACTGCCGTCCCCGCCACCACTGGACACAAACGGCGATTAGACAGCGCCTCGGCGGCGGGCTACTCGGCGTCTTCCGCCTCTGCGCCGGCGGCGAGTTGTACCGCCGCAAGGGCCGTGGCAATGTCGCCGGCGAACTCGAACATCTTATCCAATCCGGTCACCTTGAAAACGCCGTGCACTTGGGCGGCCACGTCGCACAACATCAGCCGGCGGTGGAGGGCGGCCATCTTCTTTCGCAAGCGAAGCAGCTTGGCGACGTCCGAACTGTTGATAAAGCCCACGCCGGCGAAGTTCAGCACGACATCGCTCGGCGCGGTCTCCAACTGCTCAAGCAGCGCCGACATGTCGTCGGCGAATTGCGGCGAGTCCAACAGTTCCACTACCGTGATTTGGTCTGACCATTCCTGGATACCCATCGGTGCGTTGCTCCTTATTAACTCGTGGCCCGCCGCGGCGGGCGTCCCATGTGGCATGGCCATCTTGGCCATGCGTCCCAGGAGCATCTTGCTCCTGGAAAAAGAAACAGGGCATGGGCAAGACCTGCCGGCAGGCAGGTGCCCATGCCACAAGTTACTTCGGCTATTCGGCGCTCTTTTCGCCGGTCGCATCGGCCGGGAGCGGCGGGGGGCCCGCACGGGTCAGCCCCACGTGCTGGGCGGCCGTTGCTATTACAGTATCGATCGCCAAGTGCACACCCGTTAGTAAGGCTACGGTCATGGCGGCCGATTTCTCAGTGAGCGTCGTGCGCGGAGAGCCCCACATCATAAGTGACAGGGCGAAGGCCAATGCTGCCAGCGTCACGAACAGGAACCCGCCCCAGGCTATCAGCCGTCTGCCCTGGGCCCGGGCGCCCAGCAGCAGTATGCCCCCAAGCCCGCTGATCACAGCGGCCACTACCGCGTAAATGGCCGCGATGTGGTAGGCCGGCTCGGCCCCGACCAGGCCAAAACGCGTGGTGAACCACAAGAAGCCAACCATAAGATTAAACGCCGCCCAAATCGCCGCCAGCCAGCCGATCAGGGAAACGTTCGCAGACGGGTAAACCGGCGGCGGCGGGGGGAAGTCGACGAACGGTATCCTGGCCGCCTTGGCCACCGTCGGTCGCTCGGCCCGGAAGCCGCGCACGATCGACACGACCGCCAGTACGATCACTCCGCCAAGCAGCACGCAGACGACAAGGACAAGAAAATCCGTCGGGGCCATGGGTGCGTCTCCCAGGTAAGCTTCTACTTGTTGCGGTAGATCAGCGACTCGTCTATGTCGAGCCTGCGCAAGGCCGGCTGAATGTCCTGATAAAACCGCCTGCCATCTACATAATAGCCTGCCGTCCGCTTAAGGGCGGGCACGTGGCCGGCCCAGAACTCGTTGAACGCCGACATGAACAGTTCTCGCACGTACTTGCTCAACATCGACGCCAAAGCCACCGGAAGATGATTCTTTTCCGCCCCCACCGCGAAACGCACTTCCGCCTGGCGCCCCTGCCAGTCTATACGGTAGACGCACAGCGTATCGCTTTCCTGGAGCACCTTGAAAGTAGCCCCGTCGAACGCCCGCTGCAAGGCCGGCAGGTAGTGTCGCCGCCCGCCCTGAAAGTCCACACACACCAGCACACGCCTGCCCGCCGTCCGCTGCAGCGCCCGGGCAATCAGCCGACAGGTCACGCCGAACGTGGCCGTCGCCTTGTTGCCGGTGGCGTCGAGCAGGCGGTTGAACTGACCGGCGAAAACCACCTCCGACCGCATGCCGATCATCTTCATGCCCGCCTCGTCCATCGCCGCCCGCACCGCGTTGCCCGCCAGCAGCACATCGGTGGCTCCGCCGGCGGTGGGCAGGGGCATGTCAGCCTGGACGTACCACGGATAGCCCGCCAACTCATCCAACGCCTCGGGGCTGACCGTTTGCAGAAGTTGTCGCAGGCTGCCTGCCTGGCGGTCGGCGGCGGTCAACATTGCCAGCACGCCGCGTTCCAGGTGGTGCAGTCCGCCGGCCTTCTTTGAGGTGTAAAGTTTCTTGCTGTCGTCGATGGCAATCGCCCCGCTACGCCTGCTTACCTTGCGAGCGACTGCCCCGGCGAGCAGATCCCACATGGGCACGTCGATCAGCTCGTCGGGCAGCGAGAACGCCGCCGCCGAAACCACCAGAGGCCCGAGCACCGGACCAAGCCCCGCCTCGTCAATGCCTACCACAATAGCCAAACTCGCCTCGCGATTATCTCAACCGGCGACATGCCGCATCGATGGTCTTCACGCGAATGCTGTTGAACACCCACACCGAAGCCTCCGAGCCGATGACCACCGCGCCCGTCTGCTGGGCCGACCACCCAAAAGGAACGCTCAAAGATTCCACCTCGCCCCGCCACGTGACCCAAGTTCGGCCGCCCACGCGGGCAGTGATACTCGCGCGCTTCCCTTCGACACTTACGTCGATGGTAAGCGTTTTATCCTCGCCGTTATCGATCTTCCGCCCGACCAGGGCAGTGTCGTTCTTGACGACCGTCTCGCCATCGACAAGTTCCAGGCCGCTGAGGCCCGCCGAGTCGATCCTCAGCAAAACTTCCCTCTGCCCAACAGGCAGCGTAACGCCCACCATGCCTGCCCCTCGGGTGCGGGCGATCTTCAGTTGGATGCTGTAAGAGCCTGTCAGCTTCACCGGCAAGCGGACGGCCGCCGGGGCCGCCGCCCGCGTCTGCAAACCGTCATCAAGCGCCCGCCAGCCGCCTGTCAGCACATCCTCGCTCAGGTCGACAAGCTCGACGAACTCATGGTACTCGCCCGGGGTCATCGGCATGCCTGAAACGCCGGCGAGCTTATTGCGCGCGTCCCGGCCGGCCAGCTTGGCCTGAAGTTGCTCCGCCGGGGCCAGCCCATCGGGCATTGCCGCCCGATCAAAACATTTGGCAGCCCTGCGGAACATCGCCGCAGCCACCGTCGTCTCCGAATGATCTGCCAAATGCATGTACCACGTGCCGACCTCCAGGGCGGCCTGCGGCGACAGATCGCTGGACCCTCTTGCCGCCAGCGGGACGTATGTCCGCAGGAACTCATCGAGTGAGGCATCCAGATACTTCCCTGCGGCTTGCGGGTCGTCCAGCTCGACCAATTCAAGCCGTACCAGCGCCGCCCGCACCTCGCTGTCGTCGGGATCGGTCGTGAGTTTCTCCTGGTAGGCGCGGGCCCGTCGGGCAGCATCATTACGAACGGACATTCGCTGCGAGGCCTCGTATATCTTGGTCTGGCGGTTTGGCGCCCACTGCTCAGCCAGCTGCTCGGCTTGCCTCATGGTCGCCAGCGCCTCGCTGATATCGCCGCCGCTGGCCGCTTGGGCCTCGGCCAGGGCTACCATGCTGTCCACCAGGACCTCGCCCGTGCGCTGCTTGTCGGCGCCCTTGCTGGCGGCATGTTGCTCGCGACGGTAGGCCACCAGCCTCTCAAGACCCTCTGCGGCCTGCGCCGCTGGCCCCTCGGCCAGTAATTCCATGGCCGCAATGGCCTGGGCCTGCTCGCCATCGACGTTGACCGTCAGATCGTAAGCGGTGTTGCATAGTATCGCCATCAACGCCGGGTACTCGCCGGCCAGCCTCGCCGCGGCGAGCAGCTCCAGCGCCAGGTCCACGTCGTCGGCTGTGTCGCGCGTGGCCTTGACGGCCCGCAGAGGCTTACCGAACAGATCGTCGAAGGTAGCCTGCGCATCGCCGGCCAAGACAGGCCCAGCCAGAAGTGCAGTCACCAGCGCCGTCAGACAACATGTGTGTGCCAACGATTTTCGCATAGACATTATTATCCCGCTCATCCCACGGGATTCTACGCCCACCGCCCGCGCGACGAAAGCAAAATCGCACCCTCACCAGGGCGGGTCTGCAACCCGTGGTAAAGATGGCACGCCGCAGCGGACGTCACGCGGGCGTCTGCCCATGCAAGAGACTGAATCCAGGGGCAAGACCGTGCCTACCGGCAGGCAGGTGCCCATGCCACATGGGACGCTCGCCGCGGCGAGCCACGTAAAGGACAGCCCCTCCAACGGATGGGGCGGGGCGGCGGAGCATTCTTTTTTTTTTTTGCTGTCATGACACGGGCCTCCTTTTCTGATATAGCATTGTGCCAAGCGAATACTCCTCGGGGTAGCTCCCCGTCGATCCGATTGGAGAATCCCATGCGATACGCTGTGATAATGGCTGGTGGCGCGGGCCGACGTCTCTGGCCCATGAGCCGACTCAGCCGCCCCAAACAACTGCTGCCCCTTCTCGGCGGCAGAAACCTTCTTCAGATCGCCGTCGACCGGCTGGATGGAATGTTCCCCCCCGAGAATATCCTCATTATCACCAACAAAGAGTATATCTCGATGGTCGCCGAGTCGCTGCCGCAACTGCCGGCGGAGAACATCATCGGCGAGCCCGACATGCGCGATACCGCCAATGCGATCGCCTTGGCCGTCGAGCTGCTGGCCGCCCGCGATGAAAACGCCACGATGACGCTCTTCACCGCCGATCACGTCATCCGGCCGCAGGAGACCTTCGCCGCCTCGGTGGGGCTCGCCTGCGAAGTGGCAGAGCAGAATCCCGACTCGCTCGTGACGTTCGGCCTGCGTCCGACCTGGCCCCACACGGGGCTCGGCTACATCCACTGCCGCAACAGCCTGCAAGAAGGCGTGCTGAAAGTGGTGGGCTTCAAGGAAAAGCCCGAGCATCAGGTCGCCCGGCGGTATGTCGAGAGCGGCGAGCACTTCTGGAACAGCGGCATGTTCGTCTGGACGCTAGGAGCCATCCGCAAAGCCCTCAATGAGTTCCTGCCCGACTCGATGGAAAAACTCGCCCCCGTCCGCCAAGCCGCCCAGGCCGGCGACGACTATATATCCATCCTCGAAAAAGTCTATCCCACGCTCAAGCCCATCAGTATCGACTACGCCGTCATGGAACGCGCCGACAGCGTGCTGATGGTCGAGCTGAAGTGCGAATGGCTTGATGTCGGCAACTGGACGGCCTTGTCGGAAGTGGCTGAACTCGACGAAGACGCCAACGTCGTCATCGCCGACAACGCCATGGTGATGGATTGCAACCGCAATGTGATCATAACCGAAGGCGAGCACATGCTGGCTGTGGTTGGCATGGACGACTGCATAATAGTCCACACCCCAGACGCTACGCTCGTGTGCACCAAGGCCGACTCGCAACGCCTCAAACAGCTCGTCAGTGTTATGGAGGAGCGCTTCGGCAAGAGGTACTCCTAGATGGGCCTCTGGCTGGCGATAGATCACGGCACGGCCCGCATCGGCGTCGCGGCCGGGTCGACGAGCGACGGCATAGCTAGCCCGCTGACGATGATACCGGCCGAGCCATTCGACCAGGCCATCGAGCAAATCCGCAGACTCGCCTCCGACTACAACGCCGTGGGGATCGTTGTGGGCTGGCCCCTCAACATGGACGACACCGAAGGCCCCCAAGGCTTGCTAGCCCGCCGGGCCGCCCGGCAAATCGCTGACGCGCTGGACATGGACGTGCGAATGTGGGACGAACGGCTGAGCAGTTTCGCAGCCGACGGCCTGCTCGCCGGCCAACTGACCCGCAAGAAACGCAAGAACCGCCAGGACGCCATCGCCGCGGCGACGTTCCTGCAGGACTTTCTCTCCTGCGGCGGGCCCGACAGCGCGCCGAAACCCGACGACTTCGCTTAGAGCCCGACAGCCAATCTGGTGGCCTGTAGGGGCCGACCTACGGGCCGACCATTTCTGCAAACGCAAGCGCTACGCCACATGCCCATGAATACAGAGGAATATGCCTGTCATGCATAATCCACGTCAGCCACCGGTACACGCTCTCCCACAAAAGAAAGCGGGGTGCCTTGCTTCTGGCTGTTTGCAGAAGCATGTGTGTCCAGCCGCTATTGGCATGCTTTTGTGGGCAAAAGCATGGCACCCAGATGAGGCTAGCGTTCCCCTGCAGCGACATGCACTCAGCCGTCCCTACGGGACTGATGACAATTCGTCGCGCGATGATCCCAGGGCAACGTCCTGGGGTACGTTGGCCGATCATGACCAAGTCCCGTCAGGGACGGCTGAATGCATGTGCGCCTCGCCCCATGGCATCCCACTACGGCGGGCCACGGGCTTCGAGCTTGCCTCTTAGATATCGCTAGCCAACGGATCGTCTTCGTCTTCGTCCTCGCCCGCCAGCATCTCCAGAGCGGATATCGGATCAATCTCGCCATCGGCATCCTCGCCGAGCACGTCGGCAGCCGACGCCTCCCCGCCGGCAAGAGCGGCGAACGGATCGTCGACGGCCGAATCGTCAGCCAGCGGCATGGACCCGTCGTCGGAGGCCTCTGCACCAACGGCAGCAGGTGCAACATCGTCCCCGCCCAAATCGCCGAACACGTCCGCTGCCAACGCCTCCCCGCCGGCATCGTCGTCGGCCAGGGCGCCGAACGGATCGTCGACGGCCGAATCGCCGGATAGCGAGATAGGCCCGTCGTCGGCCTCTGCCCCAGCGGCGGCAAGGGCAACATCGTCACCGTCTAGCGATATCGCTTCGGCGGCGAGGTCTTCCGCTTCCACCGGCGCCACAGCGGGGGCCGGGGCGGGCTTGGCGGCCGGGGCTGGGGATATGTCAGCCGGCTGGCCATCAATCTGCAATGTCACCGCCAGCGAGCCGATCACAATCCGGTCGCCCGCCGACAGGCTAACTTCGCTGATACGGTTCTGGTTGACGAACGTCCCGTTGGCCGAGCCGAGGTCGCGTATCCGCACCACACCGTCGGCCACGCTGAACTCGCAGTGTTTGCGCGAAACGCTGTTGATAGGCAGGGGGATGTCGCACTCGTCACTTCGGCCTACAATGGCGGCAACGGCGGTGAGGGGGATTTCGAATCTGTCGCCGTTGGGCTTGAAACCTACAAGCTTTGTGTCCATTTCACAGCTCCCGTCGGCCGGGGGAGGATGATGGCGATAGCGGTCTCGCCGCCGGCCGAGTAATGTACATATTGTGATGGACATTGACCGCGCCTGCAAGCATAAACCGCCCGCCGAACTGGCTGGGGCGCTCTACATCCACGTGCCGTTCTGCCTCGCCAAGTGCCGGTACTGCGATTTCTACTCGCTCGCAGGCGCAGCCGGGCAAGAGCATGCCTACGTGGCGGGCATTGCCAACGAGCTGTCGGCCCGGCGAGATCGCCTCCGACGCCCGCTGGATAGCGTGTTCATCGGCGGCGGCACGCCCACCTGCCTGCCGGCCGAGCCGCTGGCGGACCTACTCGCCTGCACAGCCGATTACATCGATGACCGCACGGAGTTCTCCATCGAAGCCAATCCTGCCACCCTCACCGCCGAGGTGGCCGATCTGCTCATCGCCGGCGGCGTCAACCGCGTCAACATCGGCGTGCAGTCGTTCATCGACGCTGAGTTGAAGATCATAGGCCGGCTGCACACTGCTGGCCAGGCCCGCCAGGCCATCGAGCTCTGTCGCCGCGCCGGGCTGGATAACATCGGCCTGGACCTCATCTTCGCCTTGCCGGGCCAAACCTTGGCCACCTGGCAGGAATCCCTCGACGCCGCCCTCGCCCTCGCCCCCGCACACCTCAGTTGCTACGGGCTCACCTACGAGCCGCACACGCCGCTGGCCGGCGACCTCGCCGCCGGGCGGGTCGCCCAAATGCACGAGGACCAGCAGTGCGACTGCTACTACGCCGCCGTCTCCGCCGCAGGGGCAGGGGGGCTGGCCCAGTATGAAATATCGAACTTCGCCCGCCCGGGCAGGCAGTGCGCGCACAACCTTACGTACTGGCACAATCGCCCTTACGTCGGCCTGGGCCCCGCGGCGGCAGGCTACCTGGACGGCGAGCGGTGGACCAACGCCGCCGACCTGCCCGCCTGGCAGCAGGCAGTATCCGCTCACCAGCCGGCCCCGCACACCAGCGAAACGCTCCCCCCCCCCCGCCACATGGCCGAAACCGTCATGCTCGCCCTGCGACTCACCGAGGGCATAGATCGCCGCCAGTTCGCCCGGCGATTCGGCGTGGACGTGGTCGCCGCCTTTGCCCGCCCGATAAATCGTTACGCCGAGCTCGGCGCGTTGGAACTATCGCCCACACACCTGCGGCTGTCTTTGCAGGGGCTGATCCTGGCTGATACCGTGCTGGCTGACATCATCGCCGACGCCGACTGACGCCCGGCCCGGCCGGCAAAGATTGCGTTTCCGGTGGCATTACGGGCGACCCGCTCTTAGAATGAGTTGATAAGACACCCTAGCCTCCGACCCCCGGGCAACCTGCCCTCACAAGAGAACTATCATGACCCGCACATTTAACATATTGATGATCGTCGCCCTTACGACCTTCGTCGGCCTCGCCGGCTGCAAGAGCAACCAACAAGAGGAGCAAGCCTCCCCCACCGACGCGCCAGACACACAAGAAGAGCCCACGCCCCCTGCCGACCCGAACGATGTGCCGGAACTCGTGCTCAGGGAGATGGGGGTTCTGCTACAGCCCCCCCAAGCCCGGTACCAGCAGGATTTTGACGATCGCTTCGCCCCGATGCAGCACGCGCTGCTGGCCAAGGCGGATGCTGCTCTCGCTGACTATCCACAGGCGGGGAACAAAGTGTTAGTCCTCTCGATGATGCTCCGGGCGGCCAATTTCCTGGACTATTACGACCAGACCGATGAGTCGCGCGAGCGCCTGGTCGCGGTCACCCATGACATCCTGGCCTCCGACGCCCCGGCCTATTTCAAACTGACCGCCGACGCGATAACGACAGGCTCCGCCGTCGCAGATGCCGCCGACAAGCCCCAGCTACTGCAAGACCTCATCGCCCGATACGCCGATACCGACCAGGCCGGCCAAGCCCTGCTGGCCGCCGCCATGATCGCCGACGTCGAAGAACTTATCGACCTGCGCGATGAGCTGGCCGATAAGCTGCAGGCCGACCATCTGCCCGAATCGGACGTGAGCACCTTCCTTGAGAGCCTCGGCCGGACCGTGCCCTTCGCCGCCATCCTTACCAGGCTGGACGGCACGACGCTGACCTTGCCCGACGACCTGCTGGGCAAGGTGGTGGTCCTGGAATTCTGGGCGACGTGGTGCCCGCCTTGCGTAGAAGCCATGCCCCATATGAAAAAGCTTTACCAAGAGAATCGTCATAAGGGCCTGGAGGTAGTGGGCATCAGCTTCGACGAACCGGGCGACGGCCAGAAAGTCAAAGACTTCGTCGCCGCCGGCGGGTACGATTGGATCCATACATTCTCCAACAAGGGTCGGTTCGCCAGCGACCCGACCGGCAAGAAGTATAATATCCGGGCCACACCGTCGATTTGGGTTATCGATCGTAACGGAATGGTCATAACCAACGAGGCAATGGACAGGACCGCCCGCACGCTGAACAAGGCTCTGCAGCGCGTGGACGTTATCGTCGCAGAGGCCCTGGCCCGGCCGGTCGATGGACCGGCTGAATAACGAAACGGTTTCTTGCCGCTCGAAAATACGGAATTACGCTCACTCACTGGAAAGGATTCGCCATGAGAAACGTCACTATCTGGGCTATGTGGGCCTGTCTGTGCGCGTCCCTGCTCGTAACGACCGGCTGTTTGGACCTGGACTTCGGAGACAATTCCTGGTGGGGCGGCGACGCCGAGGCCGACACCGCCGAGGCCGACCAACCCCCCGCCGACCAGCCCCTCGACGACCAACTGGTCGCCGACCCGGAAACGCCCGAACAGCTTACCATCCGCACCCAAGGCGAGCAGATCGACGTACTGGAAGCCGAGAACAGCAGGCTGAAGGACGACGTCGTCTTTCTGGCAAGCGAAGCCAACCGCCTGGAAGTTGACGTCGCGGACCTCAAGTTCGCCATGGACCGACGACGAGGCGACGGCGAATCGCTCGACGAAGCCATCGCCCAGCGAGATCGTCACATGGAACTCGCCGAGAAGCTGGCCGCCGAGAACGACCAGCTCGCCCAGCAGGTCGCACTGCTCAAGGAAGATAACGCCGACCTGGAATCGCTCGTCGCCACGCTCAACGAACGATATGACCAACTGCTGGAAGCCCTGGGCGAGCCCCCCACAGACGATGACGACGCCGTAGCCGACGATGCAAGCGCCGATGACGACGCCGTAGCCGACGACGCAAGCGCCGACGACGCCGATGACGACGGCTCGCGCATTAACTTTGGCGGCTGATCGCCGTAAACGCTCAGCCGCGCCTTACTCGATAAGGTGACAGAAAGGCGACGTATCCATGCGTGTTGTTGTGACCGGCCAGGTCGGCCTGGACAAGAAGCCCTTCCTCCAGCGAGTCGTCGAGATCGCCGCGGCCAGCGGAGTGGACGTCGCGCTGTGCAACGTGGGGGACATGATGTACGCCGAAGCGCCGGACGTCGCGCCGGGGAAAATTCTCAACCTGCCTCTCGCCAGGCTCACCAGCCTGAGGCGCAGCGCCTTCAAGGACGTGCTCAACACCTGCCAGACCAAGCCCAACGTTATTATCAACACGCACGCGACCTTCCGCTGGCGGCACGGCCTGTTTTACGCGCTCGACCACGACCACATGATGGCCCTTGACGCGGACCTGTACATCGTGCTGCTGGACAACATCGACCGCATCCACTACCGCCTCGTCCGCGACGGCCACACCGACCACTCGCTGAAGGACCTCATGGTGTGGCGAGAGGAGGAAATGCTCGCCACCGAGCTGCTGGCCCAGGTGGTCCGCGGACATGGGCGATTCTTCATCTGCGCGATGGGCCATGACGACGCCACCGCCGACGCACTGGCCCGGCTGATGTTTCGCCCGGACCAGAAGCGCGCGTACCTCTCCTTTCCGATGACGCACGTTGCCGACATGCCCGACCTGCAGAGCGAAATCGAAGCCTTCCGCCGACAGCTCAAGGGCTGCTTCATCTGCGCAGACCCCACCGATCTGGAAGAAAAGTACCTCACAGCCACCGCCTTGACAGCAGCCGAGCTCGGCCGGCACATGGTGGAAATGGGCCCGCCCGGCGAGCGGTCGACGGTGGAAACATCGAGGCTGGTCGAGATCATTCCGGATATCGACGGGCAGATTTACGCGCGGGACTTCAAGCTCATCGACCAGTCGGACATGATAATTTCGCTCGTGCCGGAGTTGCCGGACGGCCGGCCCGGGCTGTCCAGCGGCGTGGAGCGCGAACTGCAGCACGCACACGAATCGGCCAAGGACGTGTTCGTAATCTGGAAGCCCACCTGCGAGCCCTCGCCGTTTATCACAGAGACTGCCACGCGCGTCTTCGCCAGCGTCGCCGAGGCGATGGCTTTCTTCCACGACGAAGACTACATCCCCAACCACCCCGCCGGCACGCTGTTTAACTGACGGCCGGCGCTAGCAGGGCACCCGCACCGTAACATCGCCGCACACCACCGCCTGGCAGGCTAGCCGACTGGCAAGCTCGTTGCCCGCCACTTGCTCCACGGCGTCCATCTCGTCGTCGTCTGCCGCCGACAAGTTCTCCCCCCCCGCCGTGACGATCACATGACACGTGCCGCACACCCCCGACCCCTCGCACGCGTGCATGATGTTCACGCCGTGAGTCAACGCGATATCCAGCACGCTGCCGCCCTCGCCGGTCCGGCCGTAAGGGTACAGCGAAGGATCGACCTCGACAACAACGCCCGCCGGCAGGAATGTGACTTTGTATGTTGGCATGTCTTCGTCCTGGCTACCTGGGTGCCATGCCCACGCTTGCGTGGGCATGTAAGATCGCGCGTCATTGGTTACTCGTCAAACTGATCGATCTTCTTGCCCTTTACCGTCTGCCGCAGCACCTCGTCCATCTGTGCGCCGGTAAGCGGCTCGGCGGCGTCGTTGGCGGCAGACATCGCATCGTACAGCGCGTCGGGGTCGCCGCCTGTCATCTTGGCCTTCATGTCGGCAACTGCGTCGGTCAGCCGCTCGCGCTGCTCAGCCGACAGCACGTGCCCGGCCTGGGCGAGAGCCTTCTCTATCGCCGCCAGCACGCGGTCGCACTCGTTCCGCAGGTCGATCAGTTGGTGGGCCGTCATGTCCGCCACGGCGTGTGTGTGCGAGTCGGAGATCATGCGGTCCACCTCGTCGCTGGTCAGGCCGTGGGCGGGCGTGATCTGTACGGACGCCTCCTTGCCGCTTCGCTGCTCGCGGGCGGATACGTTGAGTATGCCGTTGGCGTCGACGAGGAAGGTAACGTTGATCCGCGGAAAGCCCGCCGGCATGGGCGAAATGCCCGTCAGCTTGAACTTGCCCAAGCTGCGACAGTCGCCCGCCAGCTCCCGCTCGCCCTGCAGCACATTGATATCGACGGACGTTTGGCCGTCGGCGTAGGTGGTGAAAGTTTCGCCGGCCTGGCATGGCACGGTGGAGTTCCGCATTATGAGCTTGCCCATCGCCCCGCCCATCGTCTCGATGCCCAGCGACAGCGGGATCACGTCCAGCAGCAGCGTGTCGCGTCGCATGCCGGACAGTATGCCTGCCTGCACGCCGGCGCCCAGAGCGACCACGTGCTCGGGGTTCATCGCCGTGTAAGGCCGGCGGCCGAAGTATTCCTGCACTCGCCGGCGGACAAGCGGCACGCGCGTCGAGCCGCCGACCATGACCACCTCGTCCACGTCGGCCGGGGTCAGGCCCGCATCGGCCATCGCCAGTTGACAATGCTCCAGCGTGTGGTCTATCCACGGCGTGATCAATTGCTCGAATTGCTCCCGCGTGATCGTCTGGCTGAACTGCCTGCCGCCGCCGAGGTCCACCTCGATACTCGCGTCATCTTCGTCGGACAGGCGAATCTTCGTCGCTTCGGCGAAGTTACGCAGGGCTTGCTGGGTAGCCGGCGGGAAGGTCAGCTCCGCGCCGAACTGCCTGCGGACCTCGCCGGTTATCAGCTCGATTAGCTCGCGGTCGAAATCGTCCCCGCCCAGGGCCGTATCTCCGTGGGTGGCCAGCACCTGGAAGACCCCGCCGGACACCCTCAGCACCGACACGTCGAACGTCCCGCCGCCGAGGTCGTATACGACGATGGTGCTGTCGTCGGCGTGGTCCAGCCCGTAGGCCAGGGCCGCCGCTGTGGGCTCGTTGACGATCCGTCGCACGTGCAGCCCGGCGATTCGCCCGGCGTCGCGGGTGGCCTGCCGCTGGCTGTCGTCGAAGTAAGCGGGCACGGTTATTACCGCTTCGGTGATCTTCCGCCCCAGGGCGATTTCGCTGCGGCGGCGGACCTCAGCCAGCACCATCGCCGACAGCTCCTGCGGCGTGCGCCCCTGCCCGCCGACATCAACAAGCACCGTGCCGTGCGAGCCTGCGGCGATGTTGTACGGCAGCTTGGCGGCAATGTCGTGCAGGTCGTCGATATCCCGCCCCATCAGACGCTTGACCGAGTAGATGGTCGTCAGCGGCCGCTCGACGGCGTGGGCGCGCGCCTCGGCGCCGATCGTCACCGACCCGTCATCGGCGAACGATAGCACGCTCGGCACGAGCGCCTCTCCGGCGGCGTCCTCAATGAGCACGGGCCCACCTTCGGTCATATAGCCGGCCAGTGAGTTGGTCGTGCCGAGGTCGATGCCGAGGATAAACTGGTCGCTCATTTGATATTGGTCCCTGGCCGTCGCCGTCTACTTGGCGAGCGACAGCAGCTTCTTGACGTAGGAAACGGCGTTGAGCTGTTGGCGAATTTCACGCAGGAGATCCTCTCGCGTAAAGTCGCACGCGACGGCTTGCTCGTAGTCGGCGAAGAGCCCCCCGATCCGGTGCATCAGCCCGTCATGCTGGGTCTGCAGGACGTCGGCTATCCGGGCGAGTTCCTCGGCCTGGCCATCGTCCTTTGCGTCGGCGATTTCTTCCTGCATCATCATCATGGTCGGCAGGAATCCGTCCGGCACGGACTTATCGTCAGCCGAACTCGGCCCGCCGAGTAGCTCCAACAGATAGCCGCCCCGACTGGCCGGGTCGGACAGAATGCGGTACGCATCATTGACGGCCGCTGACATCTTCAGCGACAGTGACTGCACCTCCGGCGGCTCGTCGGTGTGGAAATCCGGGTGGGTGTGGCGGTTGAGGGCGAGGAAGCGTTGACGGACCTGCTCTTCGGTGAGGTCGAACCGCTCGGGCAGGCTCATCAGCGAGAAGTAGTCGCTCCCCATGGCCGACGGGTCCAGCGTGTGGCAAAAGTCGCACACGACGGGCGTCGACATCAGCCGCTCGCACTTGCTGCATTTAGCGGGCGTGACCCCGGAGGGGGCGTCGGTGCGTGCCGGTTCACTCGTGTCCATGGTTGCTCCTGCGATGAAGCTGCTTCACGTGGCATGGGCATCTTGCCCATGCGTCGCAGGGCCATCTTGGCCCTGCCTTCTTCTGTTACTTCTTCTTCTTCTTCTTCTTCTTCTGCTGCTGCTTCTGCTGCCGCTGCTTCTCTTTCTACAGCATCCAGGAGCAGGATGCTCCTGGGACGCATGGCCCATGCCACAACAACAGCACATGGGCAGGATGCCCATGCCATGGGCTAGGTGGAGAAACTTGCCCCGCAGCCGCAGTTTCGTTTGGCGTTGGGATTGTTAAACACGAAACCGCCCTTCAGCAGGTCGTCGTCGTAGTCCACTTCCGTGCCGACCAGGTACAGGTAGCTTTTCATGTCCACGACGATCTTCACGCCGTTGGTCTCGAACACTTCGTCGTCGGCAGCGGGCTTGTCGGCGACGTCCAGCGTGTAGCTGAACCCGCTGCACCCACCGCCCTTGACGCCGATGCGGAGGCACGAGTCGGCGGGCATGGATTGCTCTTTGAACACGCCCAGCACCTTGGTGGCGGCCTTTTCGGTAATTGTAATAGCCATGATCAGGCTCCTTCGTTTTTCACTTCGACCGGATCGGCCGAGGCCTCGGCCGGCTCGTCCGACGAGTCGTCCACGTCCATGCCGTTCTTACGCTTCCAGTCGGATATCGCCGCCCGCACCGCGTCCTCGGCCAGTACGGAGCAATGCAACTTCACCGGCGGCAGGGACAACTCGGCGGCAATGTCGGTGTTCTTCAGCTCGTGGGCGTCGTGAACGGTCTTGCCCTTGAGCCACTCGGTTGCCAGCGAGCTGGAGGCGATCGCCGACCCACAGCCGAACGTTTTGAACTTCGCGTCGACTATCGTGCCGTCGTCGTCGACCTGTATTTGCAGCTTCATCACGTCGCCGCAGGCGGGAGCGCCCACCACGCCCGTACCGACGTGCTGGTCGTTCTTGTCCAGCGATCCGACGTTCCGCGGATTGCTGAAATGATCAATAACTTTATCACTATATGTCATCACACATCCTTACGCCCGGCCGCGAGCTAATCGCCCGACCACTGGACCTCGCTTAAGTCTATGCCCTCTTTCACCATTTCGTACAGAGGGCTGAGCTCTCTCAGTTCTTCCACAGCCACGGCTACTTGCTGGACGGCGTGGTCTATTTCTTCTTCCGTGGTGAACCGCCCCAGCGAGAAGCGGATCGACCCGTGGGCCAGCTCGTCGGGCACGCCGATTGCCTTGAGCACGAAGCTCGGCTCGAGCGACGCGCTAGTGCAGGCCGATGCCGACGAGACGGCGATGTCCTTGGCCTTGAGCATCAGGCTCTCGCCCTCCACGTAGGCGAATGACAGGTTGACAGTGTTCGGCAGGCGCTCGGTCGGATGGCCGTTGAACTCCACGTAGTCCAGCCGGCTGGTGAGCCCATCGTGCAGGCGGTCGCGCAGGGCGGTCAGCTTGGCCGCGTCATCGGCCATATCCAGCCCGCACAGCTCGGCCGCGGCGCCCAGGCCTACCACGCCGGGCACGTTCAGCGTGCCGCTGCGCATGCCGCGCTCGTGTCCGCCGCCGTCTATCTGGCAGGTGAGGCGAACGCGAGGCCCGCGCCGGCGAACGTATAAGCAGCCCACGCCCTTGGGGCCGTATATCTTGTGGGCCGACAAGCTCAGCAGATCAATGCCCATTTCGTCGACGTTGATCGGCACCTTGCCGACGGCCTGCGTGGCGTCGCAGTGGAATATCACGCCGCGCTGCTTGGCGACCTTGCCGATTTCGGCGACCGGATGCAGCGTGCCGATTTCGTTATTGGCGGCCATCAGCGTGATGAGAATCGTCTCGTCGGTAATCGCCTCCGCGACTTGCTCGGCCGACACTCGGCCTGCCTTGTCCGGCTGGAGATACGTCACCGTCAGGCCCGCCCCTTCGAGCTTCTTACAGGTGTCCAGCACGGCTTTGTGCTCGGTCTGGCACGTGACAATGTGGTTGCCCTTGGCGGCGTACATTTCCGCCACGCCTTTGATGGCGAGGTTGTCGCTCTCGGTCGCGCCGCTGGTCCAGATGATGTCGTCAGCCTCGGCGCCGATCAGCTCGGCGATTTGTCCGCGAGCCTTGTCCACCGCCGCCCGGGCTGTCGTGCCGAAACTGTGCGACGTGGAGGCTGCGTTGCCGAACATGTCCGTGAGGTACGGCATCATCGCCTCAAGCACGCGCGGGTCGACAGGCGTGGTGGCGTTGTAGTCGAGGTATATCGGGGTCTTCACAGACACGCTGCGGCTCCTTCGTCGGCGGGCAGTGCGACGGCCGGCCTGACAAGCTCGGACAGCTTGACGCTGCCGAGAAAATCTATCAACTTTTTCTGCACGCGGTTGATCGGGTCGACGATCGGGCATCGGCCCTTGACCTGGCAGGTGATGTCCACGTCCCGCCCGTGTGCGGCCAGGCACTCCGCCAGCTCGATTGGCCTGTCCAGCACGCCGATGAGTTGCCCGAGCGTTATCGCCTCGGGCTCGCGCGCCAACCGATATCCGCCATGAGGCCCGCGGACGGAATCCACGAACCCGCCGGCGGCCAGTTCTTTCAGCACGTTCATCAGCAAGGAAAGCGGCATGCCGTACCGGCTTGATATCTCGCGAGCGCAGCACACCTCTTCGTCGCCCAGCGTCGCCAGGTGTGTCATCGCGATAAGCCCGTAACCGGTTTTCTTCGATAGAGAAAGCATTTACGTTTCCAGTAGGCCCGCCAGGCATGTCGCCGGGCCTCTATTAACTATATAGCACCCCCCAGGTGCTATTTCAAGAGCACTTTGAAGAATTGTTTGGAACTGGCCCGCGGGGCGATGCGAGCTATTGCCCAAGCGGGGTTTGTGCCTCTTGCGAGGCCCGCTCGGCCCTGGCCTCCCGGCTGGCCCGCACCATGGCTCGCATCATAGCTTCCTCAAGGCCCTCCGGCCCCATAACCCGCAGGGAGGCATCCATCGCGGCTCTGTCGAGTTCGGCCGCCAGTTCCCGGGAGAGTTGCTCGATCGTCACGCCATCGTCTCCGATACGTTGGGCAACGTCGTCGACGGCGCCGGGCCTGGCTTCCATGATGGCCACTATCATGTCGAATTCCTGGCCGGTGGGCGCATTTCCCTCTTCGGGCACCACAACGTACCACACGCCGTCGACGCGGACGAGTTCCGCCGGTTTGCTGTCTTCACCGGGCGCGCCTGTGGCTGAATCATCGTCCGCCTCGGTGGTAGTTATGGCCCTATCGCCATCGACATCGAACGTCATATCGTCCATCGCTGGGAAATCTTCGAGTCCATCGGTTATGCAGGGCTCACCGTCGAACTGCTCAGCCGCCTCTCGGCCGTACATGACGGCAAGCTTGCGGCGAAAGCCCCGCATGGCCATGTCGAAATCGAAAGCCGAGTTCATTATTCGCTCCACGTTGGGCGTAACCTGGAAGCAGGCCAGGTATGCCTCCTTGTCGCCGCTCAGACCAGCTTGCCGCATGTTCTCCATCGCCTGCTGGGGCGTATCGGCGATGGGATAACCACGCGCATCGGCCCGCCGCCCACAGCCAAGCCCGCTGAACATCAGCCCTGCCAGAAGCATCGCGAAAAGTCTGGTTTTCATAACGGTTGCCCTTTCCAACTTGTTGCTCATTTTCTTGCCGCCACCCAACTGGACGCATTATCCCACCACACCGGCTTGGCCGCAAGACGGCGTTCAATTGTCAATTGACGATTGCCAATTGCTACAGCTTTCTATCCAATCTTCTGTATTGAATCGCCTCGGCGAGGTGGTGGGATTGGATATCTGCAACGCCTTCCAGGTCGGCTATTGTTCTGGCGATCCGCAGCACCTTATCGTGGGCGCGGGCGGATAGGCCTAGTTCTGTCATGGCTTGTTTGAGGAGGGCCTCGCCGGCGTCGTCGAGTTTGCAATGCTGACGCAGCAGGCGGGAGGACATGCTGGCGTTGGTTGTGGTCGACTGTCGATCCCCGGTCGTCGACTGCCAGCCACGGTCGAAGCGCCCATGTTGCACTTTCCGCGCGTCTATTACCTGTTGGCGCATTTGCTGGCTGGTCAGGCCGTCGGCTTCGCCGCGGAGTTGTTGCCAGGGGACGGGCGGGACCTCGACGTGGATGTCTATGCGGTCGATCAACGGCCCGGAAATCCGGCCCATGTATCGCTCGATGGCGAACGGCGAGCACTTGCACCGGCGCTTCGGGTCCGTGAAGTACCCGCACGGGCAGGGGTTCATGGCGGCTACCAGCATGATCGACGCGGGGAACTGCATCGTGCTGTGTACGCGGGGGATCGTCACGTAGCGGTCCTCCAGCGGCTGGCGGATCATCTCGAGCGTGGGGCGGGCGAACTCAGGGAGCTCATCGAGGAACAGCACGCCGTGGTGGGCGAGCGACACCTCGCCGGGCTGGGGGATGATACCCCCGCCGATCAGCGCCGCCGCCGACGACGAGTGATGCGGCGTGCGAACGGGCCTGGTGGCGAGCAAGGATTGGCCAGGCCCCAGCAGACCGCGCGAGCTGTAGACGCGCGTCGTCTCCAGGCTTTCCGCCAGCGTCAGCGGCGGGAGGATGGTGGGCAGGCGTTTGGCGAGCATTGTCTTGCCGCTGCCGGGCGGGCCTATCATTAGCATGTTGTGGTGGCCGGCTGCGGCGATGGTGAGGGCACGCTTGGCTGCCTCCTGGCCTCGCACGTCGCCGAAGTCCACCTCGTACCGACCCGCCACGTTGAATATCGCGTCGAGGTCCACGATCACCGGGTCGATGGGCAGCTCGTCGGTGAGAAAGCCCACCGCCTCGGCGAGGTAGTTGACGGGGATAACGTCCACGCCGTCGACGACGCCCGCCTCGGCTGCATTGCCGGCGGGCACTATCACGCCGGTTCGGCCATCCTTGGCGGCGAGCATGGACGCCGACAGTGCGCCCTTGATCGGCCTGACGCGCCCATCCAGCGCGAGCTCGCCGAGGACTATGTAGTCGTCGAGCTTCTCGCTGGCGAATAGCCCGCCGGCTGCGCAGACGGCCAGGGCGATCGGCAGGTCGAAGGCGGCGGAATCTTTCTTAACGTCGGCGGGCGCGAGGTTGATCGTCACCTTAGGCCCCGGCCAGCGGTAGCCGCTGTTTCGCAGGGCGGCCTGTATTCGGCTGACGGATTCCTTGACGGACCCCTCTGCCAGACCGACCAGTTTGATCTCGCCGCCGCCCCCGACGGCCACGTCCGCCTCGACCTCGCAGGCCGTCGCGTCTATCCCTTGCAATATGCTGCTATGAACGCGGGAAATCATCGGCTGCTCCCTTTGTAGGTGCTGACAAAACCCAAACATTCCGCACGCGGATACTACCCCACTTCTGCAGGTAGTGCAAGTGCCTGGCGGATTAACCGGCTGCGATGTACGTGGCATGGGCATCTTGCCCATGCGTCGCAGGACCATCTTGGTCCTGCATTCTTCTTCTTTTCTTCTGCTGCTTCTTCTTCTGCTGCTTCCTCTTCTTCCGCCGCTGCTTTGCCCCCTTCTTCTTCCGGGGGCAAGATGCCCCCGGGACGCATGGGCAAGATGCCCATGCCACGAAAGACGCCCGCTGCGGCGGGCCACGAAAGGCCGCCGCGCCTCCCCTGCCGCCTATTGACACCCCCCCGCCCGGCTACTATGTTGCCCGCAAGCAGCACCCGTACTAACGCCGACATTAGCTAGGAGCAAACGATGACCCCGATCGCCGTTCAACTTTATTCACTCCGCGTTGAGATGGACGCCGACGCCGTCGGCACACTGAAGAAAGTCGCCGACATGGGCTACAAGGGCGTCGAGACTGCCGGCTTTGGCGGCATGAGCGCCGTCGAGTTCCGCAAGGTCGTCGAAGACTTGGACATGGTTATCTGCTCCGCCCACGACGCGGGGGTCAAGCTCGATAACTTCGACGAAGCCGTCGACACACTCAAGACGCTCGGCGTCAACGCATCCAGCCACATGGGCTTTGGCGGCAAGACGACGCTCGACGAGCTCAAGGCTGAGGCAGCGAACATCAACGCCGTATGCGATAAGCTCGAAGGCGTCGGCATGAGCCTGTTCATGCACAATCACAACGGCGAGTTCGAGGCCAAGTTCGACGGCGTGACGCTCTTCGACACGCTGTTTGAAATGTGCCCCAAGCTGCAGACCGAAATGGACGTCTACTGGACGCAGGTCGGCGGCGTGGACGCGGTTGCGGCTGTCAAGCAATACGCCGGCCGAATGCCGCTCATGCACGTCAAGGACGGCTTGATAGACCCACCCAGCCCGATGATGGCGCTCGGCACGGGCAAGCTGGATATCGCCGGCTGCCTGGGCGCTGCAGACCAGGCTGTGCTGAAATGGGCCATCGTCGAGCTGGACGAAGTAGCCGGCGACATGACGCAAGCCATCGCCGACAGCTGCACGTTCCTGACATCCAGCGGCCTGGCAGAAGGCACGAAGTAGATATCGAGAAAAGGTTTGAGGTTTGAGGGATGAGGTCTGAAAAGGCGCGGCTGTCGTTGCTGTCCCCCAAACCTCACACCTCAGACCTCAAACCTAGTTCCCCAAGGATCCCCCATGTCCCAAATGACAATGCGTCAGCGTATGCAAGCCGTCGTTCGCGGCGAGGAACACGACCGCGTGCCGTTCGTGCAGTACCACTGGATGGCACCGGCCGATGAGGTCCGAGCGCTCGTCGGTCGCGAGAACATCGGCGAGCTCACGTGGTGCCCGGCTGCGACCACCCAAATGCCAAACTGCTCCGAGGAGACGGAAGTCTTCGAACTCGACGGCCGAACCGCTCGCCGCACCACGCTGCACACGCCCGCCGGCGACTTGCAGCAAGTGTGGGTGGACGCGGACGTTTCCGCCCATCTGCACGAGCACTACGTCAAAGAGCCCGCCGACTACAAAGCCCTGATGGCGTACCTGCGGGACCACCAGTTCGCGCCCAACCTCACGGGCTGGACTGACACGTGGAAGGAGCTGGGCGACGATGGCATTTGTCACACGTGCGTCAGCCGGACCGCGTATCAAAACCTGTGGATCGCGTGGGTCAACCCCATCGACCTCATCAACCACATGACCGACGAGCCCGCGCTGATGGAGGAGGTGTTCGCCACCTTCAACAACACGCTCACCGATGAGTTCGGCTGCGCGTGCGAGTTGGCAGCCCAACGGCCCGTGCCATATATCGTCATGCCGGATAACATCACCGCGCCGATGGTCGGCGAGAAGTACTTCCGCAAGTACTGCATGCCAATGTACCAGCGCCTGCGAGACATGCTGGACGCCGCCGGCAGCGACATACCGGTGGCCGTCCACGCCGACGGCGACCTCAAGCCGCTGTGGGACGCGTTCGGCGAGTCGCCCGTGCGATGGATAGACTCGATGTCACCCACGCCGGATAACGACACGTCGGTGGCTGACGCACTGCGAGTTTGGCCGGATACGGGCATCGGCATCAACTTCCCATCGTCGGTCCACATATGCGATGAGGAAACGATCTACCGCGCCACGCTGGAAATCCTGGAACAAGGCGGCCGAAGCAATCGCCTGCAGATCCAGATTTCCGAAGACATGCCGCCGGGCGCCTGGAAGAAAAGCTACCCGGCGATAGTGCGGGGGATTGCCGACTTCTACGCGTAGCGGAAAGACAGGTTTGAGGTTTGAGGTTTGAGGTTTGAGGGCTGAGGTTTGAGGGCTGAGGTTTGGGTGCCATGCCCGCGCCTACGCGGGCATGCCGTTAATCGTCAGCTCGCCCTCGTGCTTGGGTGCCGTGGTTTGCCGCTTTGCGGCAACCACGTTGAGTAACGGTGTGACGTGGCCACACCATCGTGGTTGCGGCCGGGCCGCAAACCACGGCACCCAGCCCAACGGGCTGATACAAGTCAGCCCAGGGCGAAGCCCTGGGAACGGACGGAGACATGGTCAAGCCCTGAAGGGGCGTGACAAAGAGCCGTTGCGTCCTTGCTTCGCCCCTTCAGGGCTTGGATCATTCCGGCACCGATAACCCGGGGCGTTGCCCCGGGCTGACTTGTGCGAGCCCGTCGGGCTCAAAAGACCCACCGCGCAGCGTTGTGGTACGTAGGGCGGCCTACTTGCCGCCGCTGTGTCGCTTTTCCAAGTCCTTGATCGCGCCCAGGACGCTTGGTCGCCCACCGGCGTAAATCTTCTCGGCAAGAAGCTCCATCTGTGGCTTGCACTCGTATGGCCCGTAGTCCCCAATGGTCACAGCCATCGTCCATTGACGCCATCCATTCGGGTGTAAAATCATCGCTCTGGCCAGCATCGACCACGCTGCCTCGTCGCGCTCGGCGAAGGCCTTTCGCAGGTCCTCTACGGGGATATCGAGCTTGAAGTTGTGACTCGGCGTCATCAGCCGGCTGTACTGCTCATAGTAGTAGAATATGCGGTACGTTTCGTCGTGCCGGCCCGCTTCTACCATCGCGTCGAATGCCTCCACGCTGGGGCTATTTACGAACTTGTCAAACAGCTCATAGGGCCAGTGGGCGAGATCAAATGTATCAGGCACGTCATGACTGTCCGGGCCAGGGGGAACAGGAGATTCGTCACCATCGCTCACTGTCTGAGCTGGCTCGACGTCATTGAGCTGTGCAGTGAGCCCAACATCGGGCTCCTGTTGACATCCTGCAGACATGAAGCACACGGCCAACGCCGCCACTGCGACAAATCGACTAGCAGGCCGGCTGCACAACCAAGCATTACGCGACATGGTGATACTCCTCATTGCAGCCATCGCGGGCGACGTGCCATATCGACCAGCCACCCAATGCGACAGCCTACCCAACGTTGAGGCCCGCCACGCGGCAAGTGGAGCCCCGGCCGACGCTGGCCGGATGTTTCCGGACATGCTGCGGGCACGCTGTACCTTTCGACGCTCGGGAGCGTACAATGTTCCAACTAATTCGCCCCGGCGCGCAGAAGGTACGCAATTTGCCAGACCTCAGACCTCACACCTCAAACCTGCCTCACCTGGAGACAGACCATGGCTCGCATAGCAACCAACACATGGACATTACGTGACATCATCGGCGACGACTTGCCGGGGACGCTGCGGCGGGTGGCGGCGATTGGCTATGAGGCCGTCGAGCCGGTTGACTTGTGGGGTTACTCGCCGGCGGAGTATCGCAAAATCGTCGAGGAGGCGGGCATGATCGTTTGCTCCACTATGGACCCATCCGTCGACTTCGACAACTTCGATGCGACTGTCGAGGGGTGTCGGACGCTGGGGCTGGGCTGGGTGTGTCATGGCGGCTTTGCTGAGGGGACTACGCTGGATGAGTTGAAGGCGGAGGCCGAGCGCATCAACGCGGGCATCGAGCGGCTTGAGGCGATCGGCATGAGCATGTTCATGCACAACCACAACGCGGAGTTCGATGTCAAGTTCGCCGGCCGGCCCTTGTTCGACCGCGTGATGGAGCTTTGCCCGAAATTGCACCCCGAGTTCGACGTATACTGGGCCCAGTGCGCCGGGGCCGACCCGGTGCAAGTCGTGCAGCAATACGCCGGCCGAATGCAGCAGATCCACCTCCGCGACGGCCCGGTCCACCCCGCCACGCCGCAAACACCGCTAGGTCAAGGCTCCGTAGACATATCAGGCTGCATCCGCGCGACCGACCCCGCCGTGCTCCAATGGGCCATAGTGGAGATCTGCGCAGTTGAAGGCGACATGCTGACGGCGCTGGCCGAGAGCTATGACTACCTGATCAGTCAGGGCATGGGCAAGTAGGCATGGGGTGTCGCCTCAAAGGTCCCGTGCGCCATCAGCATGACAACAAAGCTAGCGACCAGCGCCCCCAGAACGATCATGGCGATCGCTGGAGTTCTTGTGGCCAGTGGTGGCGAGTCCTTTGGCTCCCCGCCGTCGGAGTACACCTTGTACAACATCGCGAAGAACACTTCCGACAGCACCAGGGCGTAAAGTATCGGCGCCAGCGCGGAGGCCATCGCGATGCCGATGCCGCTGGGGTCCGACAGATTGTTCAGCATTTGAATAAAGCTTATGAACGTCGCGATTGCAGCACCCGCGACCGCATACCGGCTGCCGAACCGGGCGATGTCAGCGTATCGAGGGATCGGCTGGGATGGCGTCGAGAACAAGGTGAGGATTGAATCGGGCAGGAACTTCAGAAAGTCAGTCCCGAACGTGCCCAGCAGAAGCAGAAATACAAAGCCGCCCGTCAGCAGAAGTGCGGGAATGTTGACGAACATCCCAATGCCATCTACCGCTGTGAGCAAGAACCCGATCGGAAAGAGCATCAGCACGACTGCGATGCTGCGAGACAGCGAGAACTTGCGTGAAGGTGCGTTCATATCTTCAATCCTTTCGGGGAGATAACAGTTAGATATCGGGCCCGAGGATCGGCGACTTGAGGCCTTTCCACACGGCTGGCGCCCGCCTGACCCGCCGCCATATATATAAGCGTCATCGCTGTATCTTTCGACGCTTGGACGCGCTATAATGTCCCGTCGAATCCAGCCCCGCTTCCGCGGGGCGTTTTGTTGGAGATGCAATGTCACGTCGGAAGATACGTTTCATCGAGCCGCAAGGTCGCCATGCGCGGCCGCTCAATTCGTGGATTACACGCTGGCCTCTGATCGGGCCTATCACGCTGGGGACCATGCTCGAGCAGCGCGGCTACGGCGTGCTGATATACAACGAGAACATCTCAGGCGCACTCGACGAGAATCCAGTCGCCTACGAAGACTTCCTCTCGGCTGACGTTATCTGCCTGACGATAATGACGCCGACGGCCGCCCGGGGCTACGAAGTAGCCACCAAGCTGCGGGCGGACGGCTTTGCCGGCAAGATCGCCTTTGGCGGCGTGCACGCCACGATGTGCCCCGAGGAATCGCTCGAATACGGCGACATCGTCTGCCGCGGCGAAGGCGAGCGACTCATCGAAGCGATCGCGGCCGGCGAGTGTGCCGACGGCATTCACCAGCCGCCGCAAGTGGAAGACCTCGACGAACTGCCCACGCTGAACCACTTTCTGATCTATCGCTTCCAGGAAGACCTGCTGGACAAGTGCTACCGCAAAGAGCTCTACGAGCTGCCGGCCATGACAAGCCGAGGCTGTCCGTACGGGTGCGTGTACTGCTCGGTGACGCGCATGTTCGGGCGGCGGATTCGTCAGCAATCGGTGGGCAAGGTGCTGGCCGACCTGAAGGTTTACCAGTCTCGCGGGTTCAACCAACTGTTCTACTACGACGACAATTTCACTTCCGATCGCGAGTGGCTGAAAGTGTTGCTGAAGCGCATGGCCCCACTCGGCGTGCGGTTCAACACGCAAAGCCGAATCGACTTCCACTGGGAGGACAACTCCCGCCGCCGGCTCGATAAGGAAATGCTCACGCTCATGCGGCGCGGCGGGGCGCAGTCGTTCTACATTGGTTACGAGACGATTGACGACGCGACGGCCAAGGGCTGGAAGAAGGGCTACCGCGGCGCGAACTCCCTCAAGGAGCGGCTCGCGCAGGACACGCGGATTCTCGAGGAGGCCGGCTTCTGGATTCACGCCATGTTCGTCGTGGGCCCGCAGCACACACAGAAACACGTGGACGACATCGTCGACTTCGCCGTGAAGAATAAGATCAACTCGCTGCAGCTAAGCTGCCTGACGCCGTTCCCCGGCACGCCGCTATTCGACGAGTACCGCCCGCACCTGGTGTTCAACCAGTTCCCCGGCGACTGGGACTACTACGACGCCACGCACTGCGTGTACAACCACGGCATCATCAAGGCCGAGCAATTCCAGGACGTCCTCATCGACGCACACAACAAGTTCTATCGCCTGGGCGGATGGAACGGCCGATCTATCCGGTCCGTGCTGAGCCGGAAGATGTCCTTCACCGGGAAAATTCTCGAGCTCGTGCAGACAGGCAGAATAGCCCACCGCATGCAGAAGGCCTGGCGCAAGGAGGCCGACGAGTACGCCATAATCGTCCGCGACCGCCTGGCCGCCATCGACCAAGCCAAGCGCGACGGCACGTACCAGGCCGTCGACGCCAAGGTCATCACCGTCGACGTGTAGCAGCACCCCGCGGCAGGAGTCTTTCGTGGCTCGCCGCGGCGGGCGTCTTTCGTGGCATGGGCATCTTGCCCATGCGTCCCAGGAGCATCCTGCTCCTGGATGCTGTAGAAGGAGGGGAAGAAGAAGAAGAAGACAGGGCCAAGATGGCCCTGCGACGCATGGGCAAGATGCCCATGCCACTTTCAAGCATGGGCAAGATGCCCATGCCACTTTCAATCATGGGCAGGATGCCCATGCCACTTGCAACACCAGCCCCTACCCGCCCGCCAGCTCCACTGCTCGCGCCGCCATGGCCAGTGAGGTCAGCCCGTCTTGCTCCACGACGCGCCTGGCGTGGCTCGGGTCGTGGATGAAGGCCATCTGATCGGCCAGCAACTCGCGAATGCTGTCGGCATAGATCGCTTGCTTGTCGGGGTTCGGCTCGAACGTCAGTTGGATTCGCCGCGTGAGCGTCCGCTCCACGCCCCGCCCTGTCACCTCGCGACGCAAGTCATAGAACGTCTCGACCGTCTGCATGTCACAGCCCGGGCAGAGCTCCCCACTCAGCCGCGAGGCGCCCTGCTCGTCGACGACCGCGTCGATCCGCAAGGACAACGGTATCCACCCCTCCACGCGAATATCGCCAAGCTCGCAGACCAGCCTGTGGTCCGTGCGATCCATCATCAGCACCTGGTCGAAGCCGTGGTAATGGCTGACCACCGCGCCGCTATCGTGACGAACGGTGCACATGACGCGGTCTTGCTGGTCCGTGTGTTCTCGCATTTCGGCGTGCGCGTCTATAACTTTCCCCTCGCCAAGCCAGTGGCGGTACAGGTCGAAAAAATGTGTCCCGTGTTCGATGAATATCCCGCCGCTCACGGCTCGGTCCCAGAACCAGTGGCTCGCCTCCAGCGGCGTGTCCGACGCGCAGTTCGTCAGCCTGCCACTCAGCACCTTGCCCAGCACACCCGAGTCGATCACCGCCTTGACCGCGTCGACGACCAGATTGTAGCGCAGCACGAAGTCCACCGGCACGATGGTGTGGGCGCGCTCAGCTGCGGTGAGCATCTTCTTGCCCTCGCGGCAGCCGATGGCCAGCGGCTTTTCGCACAGCACGTGTTTGCCCGCCGCAATGGCAGCCAGCACGAGCTGCCCGTGGCTCGCCGGTGGCGTGGCGACGTGGACGATGTCCACCTCATCCAGAGCCATCAACTCCGACGGGTCGGCGTAAGCGGGCACGCCGAACTCCCGCCCGAACGATTTCGCCACGGCCTCATGAACGTCGGCGACGGCGACAAGCTCCACCCCATCCAGTCGGCTGAAGGCATCGATACAGAACACGCCGAATGCCCCACACCCAACCAGGCCTAGTCCAAGTGGTCTATGGTCATCCATGATATTTCAGTATCTCCCGCCAACTGTTATCGGCAAATGCCGCCCCCCGCCAACAGCCCTCCTGCCGGCCCGGCAGCGGCTGACCGAAGGAATGATCCCCCGCGTGCGTCGTGCCCGGCGCGGGCCGGCAGGCAAGGCTTGACTGAGCGCCCCGTCGCGTGGGATACTTGTGAGGTGTAACTTTCCACGGAAACCAAAGGTATGTTTCGAATATTCGGCAAAGTGCTGACAAAGCTCATGGGCGGCACGCGCAACGAGCGCATCATTCGCTCGCGCATGACGACTGTCGTTGAGCGGATAAATCCTCTGGAGCAGGAGTTGCTGCCCCTCAGCGACGAGGAGCTGCTCGCCCGCAGCGCGCAACTGCGCGACCGCCTCGCCGACGGCGAATCGCGCAACTCCATCTTTCCCGAGGCGTTCGCCCTCGTCCGTGAAGTCACCCGCCGGGCGCTCACCCTGCGCCTGTTCGACGTACAACTCGTGGCGGCCATGGTGCTCGACGAAGGCTGGATCGCCGAAGAAGCCACCGGCGAGGGCAAAACATTCGCCTGCTACCCAGCCATATTCATGGCCGTCCTGGCCGGCAAGCACGTCCACGTAGTAACGGTCAACGACTATCTCGTCGAACGCGACGCCGGATTCGCCGGGCCGGTATTCGAGCGCCTCGGCTACACGGTGGGCTTCATCGCCTCGGGCATGAGAACGCCCGAGCGCAAAGAACAATACGTCTGCAACGTCACCTACGGCACGAACAGCGAGTTCGGGTTCGATTACCTCCGCGACAACATGAAGCTCTCGGTGGCCGACCAGGTCCAGGGCCCGCTCGATTTCGCCATCATCGACGAAGTCGACAGCATCCTCATCGACGAAGCCCGAACGCCGCTCATTATCTCAGGCCCGTCGGTCGGCAAGACCGACCGCTATGGCAAGGCCGACTCCGTCGCCCGCCACGTCATTCAAAAGCACCTGCCCTGGCAGCGGACCAACGACATCGTAGAGGCCCTAAAGCGCGACCTGCGCGCCGCGGGAGGCGAACAGTCCAAAGTCAAAGGCGATGATCGCGACCAGGCCAACCAGCAGGTCGCCGAGATCAACGCCAAGCTGGAAAAGGCAGAGGACGAGCTTTACGCCCTGACTAGTTACTACGAAATCGAGCTGGACAAGAAGGCCGTCAACATGACCCACGAGGGCATAGGCGCAGCCCAGGATTTCGCCGGAGTGGGCAGCTTCTACGTGGGCGCCAATGTGGAATGGCCCCACCTGATGGACCAATCGCTGCGGGCACACCTCGTATACGAAAAAGACGTCGACTACGTCGTCAACGAAGGCAAAGTCGTCATCGTCGACCAGTTCACAGGCAGGCTCATGGAGGGCCGGGAATGGTCGGACGGCCTGCATCAGGCTGTCGAAGCAAAAGAACGCGTAACCGTCAAGCAGGAAAACCAGACACTCGCGACGATCACGCTGCAGAACTTCTACCGACTCTACGACAGGCTCGCCGGCATGACGGGCACGGCCATGACCGAGGCTGGCGAGTTCCTCAAGATATACAAGTTGGACGTCGCAGCCGTCGCCACGCACCGCCCGATAAACCGCGTAGACCACAACGACCGCATCTACGCCGACGAGGGCGCCAAGTACAGAGCGCTCGTCGAGGAGATCAACGAGGTCTCCAAGGCCGGCCGACCTGTACTGGTGGGCACGACCAGCGTGGAAAAATCCGAACACCTATCGGAAATGCTCACCCGCACCTACGGCGTGAAACACGAAGTACTCAACGCCCGTCCGGATAACGCCGCCCGCGAAGCCGACATCGTATCCCGCGCGGGCCATCGTCACGCGCTCAAGCAAGGCGGCAAGGAAACTATCGGCAACGTCACCATCGCGACGAACATGGCCGGACGAGGCACGGACATCAAGCTCGGCGAGGGCGTCGTGTACGAGAAATGTCGCGTGCCGACCGACGATGAGATGGCGGCAATGGGCCTGACGCCCGACCCGCTATACCCAGCCGGCGTGAACAAGTGCTGCATACATTGCCAGCAACACGACCCCGCCACCAACTGCGCACGCTGCTTCAAGCCAAAGGTCGACGAGGATTTTCCCGTCCGCGGGCGCGTGGACTGCACGGAAGAAGTTCCGTGCGGCCTGCACATCGTGGGCACGGAACGCCACGAGGCCCGCCGCATCGACAACCAGCTCCGTGGACGATCAGGCCGGCAGGGCGACCCGGGCTCCAGCAGGTTCTTCCTTTCATTGCGGGATGAGCTGATGGCGATCTTCGCCGGCGACTGGGCGGTGAAGGTGCTCAGCTGGCTGGGCCTGCAGGGCGACGCGATGATCGAGGATAAGCGCATCAGCAAGGGCATCGAACGAGCCCAGAAGAAAGTCGAGGAGCGCAACTACGAAATCCGCAAGAACCTGCTGGAATACGATGAGGTGATGGACCTGCAGCGAAAGGGCTTCTACGGGCGCCGGCAAGCCGTGCTGGAATTACGCCAGCTCGACGACCATGTCATGGAGCTGCTGGAAAACTCAGTTACCGCCGCGGTCGACGATTACCTGCAAGGCAACTACGCCGCTCGCTGTATCGCCGAGTGGGCTCAGGGGCAGCTGCAGATGCCCTTCAACCCCGCCAGCCTTCACGTTGGCAAGGTCGCCGAGCTGCCCGTGCTGGAAGACGACCTGCGAAGCCGAGCCAAGAACGAAGCCATCAACACGATCGGCATGACGCTCGGGGAATACATGTCGGACGACATCCCCCCTGCCGAGTGGGACTTACGTGGCCTGAGCGGATGGGCGATGAGCCGCTTCCACGTCAACATTTCGCAAAACCAACTCCGCAAGATGGAGCCCAGAGACGTCGAGACGGAACTGATAGCCGCCGCCGGCGAGAAGATAGACCAAGTGGACATGGCCCACCTGGCGCGATATCTGGAAGAGGGCTTCGCCGAGCGATCCCTATCCGACTGGGGCCTCAGCAAGTTAGGCATCCTCGTGCCCGCCGAAGAGCTCGCCCAGGGGGCCGAGAAGGCACTGGACACGTTGCTCGACGCGGTGGGCAAGACCTACCACCAGCGCGGAATCGAATACCCCGTCGAAGCCGCCCTCGAGATGACGCTCGTACGTTCAGGCACAGACAACGTTTACGCCTGCGGAGACCTGGCCGGCTGGGTCAACGCCAAGTACGCCACGGACTTCGACGCCGAACATTTCCGCGGCAAGAAGCTCGAGGACACGCGCGATGAGCTGGTCGCCATCGCCCACGAGTGGGCCGAGGAAGGCAAGCTCCGCCAAACCATCACCGATGCGATCGGCGATCAGCCAAGTATCGAGGCCGCAACAACCTACGCAGCCGACCGCTTCCGCACGCCGCTGACGGCCGACGATTTCGACGGCGACGTGCTGGGCCGCCTCGAACTGGCTGGCCAACAACTGCTGCGGCGGGAGTTCGCCAACCTTGAGCAATACATCCTATTGCAAGTGTACGACAGTAGTTGGAAGGATCATCTCCTGGCGATGGACCACCTGCGGGACGGCATTGGCCTAACGCGAGGCCCCACCGAGGACCCCAAGGTCAAGTTCAAGCAGGAGGGGGCTGCCAAGTACCAGGAAATGCTCGACAGCGTGCAGGACAAGGTGACCGACCTGATATTCAAGGTCCGCCTGGAAAGCGGCGAGCAGCGGTCCAGCGTCTACGAGATATCGTCCGCAGCTCACAGCCAGGCCTCGGCTTACGACACTATTGCCCGCGACGCCGCCGACCAGCAACGCGCCGCCGAGCCCGCCAAGGCCGAGACGATCCGCCGCGTGAACCTGCGCGTCGGGCGGAACGACCCCTGCCCGTGTGGGTCGGGCAAGAAGTACAAGAAATGTTGCGGCAAGGAAGCCTAGCCGAAACTCTTACAACGACCGGACTTACGCGTGTGCATCCGGCGCGGATTTCAAAAAGATGTTGCAGCAAGGAAGCTTAGCCGAAATACATACGACCCCCGGACTTACACATGTACGCCCGATGCGGACTTAAAAAAGTGCTGCGGCAAGGAAGCTTAACATCTGTATTGGTAGACCATTATGGCAAAAGATAAGATAGGTGACCGGTTCGACAATCGTCAGGAAAAGTTGGAGCGGAGCGACCGCGCCAAGCGAGGCCGAAGCGCCGAGGATATCGAAGCCGAGCAGGACGCCATCGACAACGCCGATAGGGCCGAGCCCATCAAAGGCGACGCAACCCCTGGCCGTAACGACCCTTGCCCATGCGGTTCGGGCAAGAAATATAAAAAATGCTGCGCCCTGAAGGACTGACCGCGCCGCGCAAAAAGCGAAGGACCCGAGTTCGCCGAGACCCGGATCCCAAGCTCGTGCCCCTCCACCTCGCGATGGAGTGAAATAACGGGCTACGCTGAGGTATCGGATTCACGCAACCGACTATTGAGCCCCGAATATATATCACGTAACACCTTACCACACAAGCACATGACTACAACCAACCAATGCAGACTCGCCCTCGCCGATGGGACTATCTTCACCGGCACGCCATTCGGAGCTACCGGCACGACCGGCGGCGAGGTCGTCTTCAACACCGCAATGACGGGCTACCAGGAGGTCCTCACAGACCCCTCCTACACCGGCCAAATCGTCACGATGACCTATCCGCAAATCGGCAACACCGGCATAAATGAAGAAGACATCGAGAGTTACGACCGCCGCGTACAGGTCGCCGGCTTTGTCGTCCGGCAAATCAGCCCGCGAGTTTCCAACTTCCGAGCCACGCTTTCCCTCGATGAGTACCTCGCCCAAGCCGGCATTGTCGGCATTGCCGAGATCGACACCCGCGCACTCACCCGGCACATCCGCACTGCCGGCGCCGTCAACGGCGTGATATCCACCGAGCCCATCGACGATCCACAGCTCGTCGCACGTGCCCGTAGCTTGCCACAGATGGCCGGGGCAAACCTTGTGCGCCTAGTTTCGCCGGCCCAGGCCTACGATTGGACAGCCGGCCACGCGACCGCGTTCGATCCGCCGTCAAAACTGCGCGCATACGACGTCGCTGACATTTTCGACGTCGTCGCGATCGACTGCGGCGCGAAGACCAACATTTTCCGAAATCTCGTCGAGTCCGGTTGCCGAGTTCACGTCGTGCCCGCCTCGACCCCCGCCGAAGAAATCCTCGCCCGCAAACCGCACGGCGTTTTCGTATCCAACGGCCCCGGCGACCCCGAGCCCGTCACCGACACCATCGCCACTCTCCGCGAGCTAGCCGGCAAGGTGCCGATCTTCGGCATATGTCTGGGCCATCAACTGCTCACCTGGGCACTCGGCGGCAGCACCTTCAAGCTCAAGTTCGGCCACCGGGGCGCCAACCACCCCGTCCGCAACGAGGCGACGGGCAAAATAGAAATCACCAGCCAGAACCACGGCTTCGCCGCCGACCCCGACAGCCTCACCGCCGCCGGCGCCACCATAACCCACATCAACCTCAACGACATGACGGTCGAGGGCTTCACCTGCGCCGGCCGCGCGATCTTCAGCGTCCAGTACCATCCCGAAGCCGCCCCAGGCCCCCACGACGCAACCTACCTCTTCGACTGCTTTAGAGCCATGATGTCCACAGGCCAAGCCCCCACCGCCGAACAAATGCACACCGCCCAACAAGCCCTATCCCAAGCCGCCGCCTCAGCCAAACCCAAGGGCCCGCTGTTTGAGGTGGAGTGAGGGGACCGGTAAGATAGCGGGGAGGCACAGTCATGAGCGAAGCAGACAATCCTCTCGACGAGCCGACAAGCGTCGTCCTTACTCGCCTGATCGATCTCAATGGGTACCTTCATCTCTTGGACATCTACTTAGGCCAGACGAAGAAGAACCTGAAAGAGATGATAGAGGCATGGCCTGGGGAGCCTGTTGCCGCCAGCCTCCTTGTGTTCTTCGATCTGTCCGATGAATCAACGCCTTGGCTTCGCGCGGGTGAGCCCTTTCAGAGGAAGGGCAACGAGCTTCTTGGCGTGCCATCGGAACTGCTCCGGCAGGCCTCGCTTTCTGCTGCCTCCCAAGCCTATGAAGCCTTCGAGACCTTCCTTTGTGATGCTGCGGTGGCCTATCTGCATCTGACGCATGGAGAGCCGCCGTTCGACACAAGGGATTTCAGGCTAACGCCCCCCCTTATCAAGGACGATCTGGCCTACTGGCAGGAATATGTCCGCTATGCAAAGAGAGGCGGGAACAAGGAGCTACTAGCTCTTCTCGGAAGGCGATGTGAATTCATCCGCAGGATTGAGCAGGATAACGCCAAGAGCATAAACCTGAGAGATTGGTTCGCCGCAGCCACCGCAGTGCGGCACGCGATCACGCATCAACAGGGGATCGTGACCGAGCGACGAGACATAAGCAGCGTTGCGAAATTGAAGAAGTGGTTCCCTCACGAGACCACGCCGCAAGGTGACCTATCATTACAGCTCGACCCCCGCATGGCACGGAAGAACCTAGAGATGTTCGGCAGCTATGTGTTCCTGATCTTCAAGGGGCTCTCTGTTGCTTCGGGCCTGGACTACCAAGCAACTCTCGACCATCTGACAATACGGCCGCAGGTCTGATTTACACTCGGACCTTCCCATGCCCGCACGAGCGTGGGCATGGGATCTCGTTACAGCTTGATCGCCATGACGAGAATACTGAGCAAGGCGACGATTAAGGCGATGGACAAGAGAATGACGGGGTGAGAGTCCGTGGCCGCGGCAAAGAGACTTGGCCAGGCGCTCGCCAGGCGCTCGCCGGTGGCCCTGGGGCTGGCGACGGATCGCTTGGCCATTGTCGAGCAGCCAACGAAGCTGATGGTGGTGTCCTCTGGAAAATCGCAGCCGCGGATCGCGCAGTCTACAAACTTTGCACCCGTGAGTGTTGTCCGCGCGAAGCGGCATCCTCGGAGATCGCAGCCCCGGAAGACACATCCCGCCATATTTCCGCCAACAAACTCGACAAAGTTTAACACTTCGCCATCGAAGACTTGTCCCGCCAGGTCGGCATCACTTATCCGAGTTTGGCGCTCCCCAAGTTCTACAGACCGGTGGTACAGGTTGATGAGGTCTTCTGGTCTCATGGCAGATGGCTCCGACGGCTGCGGTTGATTTTGCGATATCCCATGTCATACTTATTATAACGTATATCGGCCACAGGTCAAGGAACACCTGGATCGTTACGATCTTGCCCCCGCCGTTCCGCGACCGATAGCGTCCGT
>SDBV01000168.1_pt1 | contig 84694 bp, 78 predicted proteins | sample 2277081 | NCBI WGS metagenome assembly SDBV01 (sample SAMN10402039, study PRJNA504765) | marine sediment metagenome | isolation source: marine sediment core GS10_PC15, 223 cmbsf | place: Arctic Ocean: Southern Knipovich Ridge | collected 2010
AAGCAGCCGGTTATAACCATCGGCATATCCAAGTGGAAGAGTTGCAATCTTTGTTTCTTCTCCGGTTTTATAGGTCATACCATAGGAAACCGGTGTTCCTTTTTTTACTTTTTTTATAAAGACTACTTTTGTAACTAATTCCATAACAGGTTTTAACGGCAGTATCCTTTTTTGCTCCTGTGAAGGATAATAGCCATAAAGCATAATTCCGGGCCTTACCATATCAAAATATGCTTCTGACAGATCTATAATTGCCCCGGAATTGGCAGCATGAACAATACCAGGATTGATGTTATTATTTTTTAGGAGAGCTACAACTTTTTTTAAAACCTCGATCTGCTTTTGTGTAAAACTTTTATCTTTGGTGTCTGCTGAAGGAAAATGGGTGCAAACCCCGGCAAGTTTTAAATTTGAACACTTTATAATTAACCTGGCTAACTTTAAGGTATCATCCGGTGAGCATCCGGTTCTGCCCATACAGGTATCAACTTTAATATGGACTTCTGTAACCTTATTTTGCAGAGCCGATTGTTCTTGAACCAATCTAATATTATGCTGCAGATTATTAAGATGAATTATTGCCCGTGTTGCTCTCATAATTTTTTCTTTTTTTAATAAAATTATTATTAATTAACTGCAGAGAGCGCAGAGAGTATAAAAAACTAAATTTTTTTTCTCTGTGTCCCTCTGCGGTTTAAAAGCTTCTTGTTTTTTAAATTGGTTGCGGCTATACTGTAATATAATATACCAATTTAAAAATGATTATTTAGCAAACTCCACCGGTAAAAAATATGGTACAGGTAAATCTTTCATTGTTAATAGGCCTGCTTTTGCCTTAAATACAGAAACAATACTGTTCACAGCCACTGCCTGTGTACCTTTACCTCCTGGTATTTCCGGTTTAATAGTAAGATGAATATCAGGATTACCAATGATGTTTATATAGTCGCCTGTTTCAATATCTTCTTTTTCCGGGCAGATCTGCTGGGGATGAATAAGTTTGATTTTTTCTTTTCCCTCTACAATACCCACGGCAGTATGACTGCAGCCGGCAACCATTCCCGGTTTAATTTTAATATACTTTGTTTGACGATCTGTTTTTGAGATTATTGGTGCTCTGGTTTCAATAATTTTATCGAGTGTCCATCCAAGTGTATCTGCTATCATATTTATCGATTCCTGAAATCCTATATGCCCAACAATATTTCCGGTTTGCAATCCATCTGAAAATTCTTCGGGTGTGCTACCAACGCCCTGTGTTTGCATGACAGTGGGGCCGAAAGGTGAAAGATCATTAACTCTGGAAGCTTCGATTTTATCAACGCTCAAGCATACTCCTGTTAGTGTCAAAATTAGAAGATCTAACAAAAATCCGGGATTAATACCTGTTCCGACAACAGTAACATTGTTCTCCCGGGCAAGGCTATCGATTTTTGATGCCAGATCCGGATTTTGAGCCTTAGTATAAGCCATCTCTTCTGCAATAGTAATAACATTTAATCCGCTTTTAATTGCTTTTTCTAATGCCGGATATACTTGTTTGGTAAATGAGCTGGTTGCAAGTAAGACAAGATCTGCATTGGTCTTTGAAAAATCAAATTCACTTTGAATTTTAATTCCTATTGCATTATTCTGGAATAGTTCCCCGAGATCTTTTTTTATTTTTGAGGGGTCCTTATCAACTGCACCAACAATCTTAATCCCTTTTTTTGTTGTGATTAGCTCTGCCATTCCGGAACCCATTGCCCCCAGGCCCCAGGATACTACTCTGATTTCCTGCATTTTTTTTCCGCCTCTTATTAATATTATTTAGCTAAATATTATTTAATTAAATAGTAGCTACCATAATAGCTTTGATTGTATGCATTCTGTTTTCTGCCTGATCAAAAACCCTGGAATACTTACTTTTAAAAACCTCATTCGTTACTTCCATCTCTTTTATTCCGAAGTTTTTATAAATTTCTGCACCAATCCCGGTTTTAGTATTGTGGAAAGCTGGCAGGCAGTGTAAAAAAATTACCTGCGGATTGTTGGTTAATTTAATAAATTCCATGGTCACCCGGTAGGGAGTTAGTATTTTGATTCTTTCTTCAAATTTATCTTCCTCGCCCATAGACACCCAAACATCGGTATAAATCACATCAGCATCTGCTAATGCACTGGTTTTATCATTAATATCAAAAAACTCCAAAACCGCGCCGGTCTGTTCAGCAACTTTTTGCATTCTGCCGATTAATTCCTGTTCCGGCCATAATTCTTTCGGGGCAAGTGAAACAAAATGCATGCCCATTTTTGCGGAACCTATTAAAAGTGCATTTCCCATATTATTCCTTGCATCGCCGCAATAGACCATTTTTACCTGGTTTAAAGGTTTTTGAAAATTCGCTTTAATAGTCATCAGGTCTGCCAATACCTGTGTAGGGTGGTCGTAATCTGTTAATCCGTTCCACACTGGAACAGAGGAGTATTTTGCCAGCTCGGCCACTGTTTCCTGTTTATAACCTCTAAATTCAATTCCGTCATAATACCGTGTTAACACCATAGCTGTATCTTCGACAGATTCCTTCTTTCCCATTTGGCTGCCGGTTAAAAAAGTGATATTCGCACCCTCATCAAAAGCGGCGACTTCAAATGCACATCTTGTCCGTGTAGAAGCTTTTTCAAAAATTAAAACTATATTTTTACCATTTAAAAGATTATTCTTTACACCGGAGCTTTTTTTTACCTGTAAATCTCTTGCAAGATCCAACAGATAATTAATTTCTAATGAAGAAAAATCTTCGAGGGTTAATAGGTCTCTTCCTTTTAATGATATTGGCATAACAACCTCCCTGGGGCGTTTTAAAGTATTAAAAAATAATTTAAAACTTTAACCAAATCTTTTTTGTAATATTTGTTCAAGTCTTTTAACTGCCGCCTGTCCCAACTCATACTGTACCCTGGTATTGGGCTTATCTATTTTTACAATTCTGTTTAAGTCAATGGGAGTTGCGATAATTACTGAATCACATTTAACATTTGTAATAGTCTGTTCGAGGTCTTTAATCTGCTGTTTACCGTATCCCATTGCCGGCAGAAGTGTGCCAATGTTAGGATATTTTCTGAAGGTATCCGAAATTGTCCCCACCGCAGCCGATCTGGGATCTATTAGGACCTTTGCACCATTTCTTTTTGCAGCAACCGTACCGGCGCCGATTTTCATTTCTCCATGAGTTAAGGTTGGGCCGTCTTCGATTACCAGTACACTTTTGTCTTTTATTATATCTGGAAACTCAACAGTCAATGTTGATTCGGCCTTTATTATTTCTGCTTCAGGATTGTATTTCATGCAATGTTCTACAAGCCTTTCTACCTCTTTCGGATCCGCAGAATCGACTTTATTGATAACAAAGACATCTGCCGTTAGAAAATTTGTATTGCCAGGATGATAGGTTAATTCATGACCGGTACGAAAAGGATCAAGAACAACAATTTCTAGATCCGGTTTATAAAAAGAAGTATCATTATTACCTCCATCCCAGATAATTATATCTGATTCTTTCTCCGCTTCTCTGACTATTGCTTCATAATCTACACCTGCATAAATCACTCTACCACGGTCGATATGTGGTTCATATTCCTCCATTTCTTCGATAGTACATTTATATTTATCCAGATCTGATTTTTCCGCAAATCTTTGTACCTTCTGTTCAACTAAATTCCCATATGGCATAGGATGCCGAATAGCAACTGCTTTTTTCCCCATCATCGTAAGTACATCGGAAACTGCTCTGGTTGTCTGCGATTTGCCACAACCTGTTCTAACCGCACAAATTGATACTATTGGTTTTGTCGATTGAATCATTGTATCCGCAGGGGAAAGCAAGACGAAATTTGCACCGGCAGACATAGCCAGGGAAGCAAGCTGCATAACATGAATATGTTTTACATCGGAATAAGCAAAAATAACATCCACTATATTTCCAGCCTGTTTCTCTTTTTTTATTAAAACCGGAAGTTCACTTTCATCATAAATTGGTATACCATCCGGATAATTCTTTCCAGCCAATTCCGATGGGTATTTTCTTCCATCAATATCCGGAATTTGAGTTGCAGTAAAAGCAACTACTTCATCTTTTGTATTATTTCGAAATAAAACATTAAAATTATGGAAATCTCTTCCGGCGGCACCGCAAATAATAATTTTCTTTTTCATTGTATCTATCCTTTGTTTTTAGTATTACTACTGTAATAGTAATATAACTATAATCAATTCTTTAATTCATTGCAAGTAACAACAAGAAAAAAATTGTTTTTAAAAGCGCAACCGTTTTTTTCCTTGCATTTAGAATCATTTAGCTATATATTAAGTTGAAAATTTTAAATGTATTCATTCCAAATATACATTATATTATTAATAAACCGGATCATTCTTTTGTTAAATTGATTAAAAAGGTTAATAAGTATGTAATTTGGTAACAATGTAGTCAGGCGGATGATGTATAACTGCATCACAATCAAAATAGTTAAATTTATTTTAACACAACAGGTATTTAGCTTTTAAGGAGATTTAGTGGCAAAATCAATTAAAAAAGGATTCCCAAAAGTTCATTTTTATGACCAACACTTTGTGGATACATACGATCATACATGGAATTGGATAAAAACCTCCTTTAAATCCGGCACAAGCTCTAATGGATTAGAGCCTCAATATTTTAATTATCCGCAAAATACGAAAATAAACCAATTTGAAGCATGTTTATCTTCATTTTTTCTTGTTTACAGTAATAATATTTTCCCGACTATTCCGGTTCTAGATAATTTCTATTCTAAACAAGAAGATAGCGGAGCTATCCGAGGTGAATATAATGAATCGGACGGTTCTCCTGTGTTTACTAAAAATAATCCATCCGGAGTGCTTCCTCCTTTATTTTCCTGGGCAGAGTATAATATATATCATAAGATAGGCCTTAAAAAAAGAGTTCGGGAAATAATGCCTGTATTAGAAAAATATTTTTACTGGCTGGAGAAAAATTTTAAAAAAGAAAACGGATTATATTCTGTTCCATTTGAAGCCACAACTATGAGGAATTCACCAAGGGCAGAAGCATACTATCCAATAGACTTTAATACACAGCAGGCAATTAATGCACTTTACATGTCAGCTTTGGGCGATATCATGAATGATAAAGAAAAAAGCTACAGGTTTAAAAAGCATTATTTTTCTATAAAAACTAGAATAAATTCCTTAATGTGGAATGTAACTGATAATTTCTATTATGATCTTGATAAAAAAGAACGGCATATTAAAGTCAAATCTGCTGCATCTTTCTGGACTTTATTAGGGGAAATACCTAATAAAGATAGAGCCGAGAGGTTAATTGAGCATTTAACAGATCCTGATGAATTCGGAGGAGAACATCCATTCCCATCCCTATCTTATAAGCAGAAACATTTTAATAAATTAGGACAGGGCTACAGAGGATCTGTATTTCCTCATATAACATTTATTATTATTAAAGGCCTTGAAAAATACAATAAATATGATCTGGCTCGTGAATGTTCAATTAGACACCTCTATTATGTTCTTGATGCTCTGCATCCGGAAACAGGAATGGACGGAAAATTATGGGAAGCATATCTACCTTTTAAAGAAGGTCCTGCACAATGGCCAAAAAAAGAAGATTTTCCAAGGCCACTATTTTTACCATTTGCGGCTCTTTCCACTATTACACTTATGATAGAAAATGTTTTAGGTTTATACATATCATTACCAAGAAAAACTGTAGATTGGATTATTCCGACATTGGAAATCATGGGTATAGAAAATTTATCCTTAAAACGGAACCTGATAACAATTTTAAGCAATCATACTTCCCGTGGATGGGAAATTAGGCTAGAATCAGAAAAGCTATATTATTTTACTATTAATGTTATTGATTTGAAGAAAAAGACCCTTCCAATACCATCTGGCAAGTGTTCTATACTACTGGATAAATTATAGTTAAATTTTATAAGGAACCCAGGAAAGCAGGAAAAATAAAAGTAAATTTCTATAGCTGCTAAACTTTTGTTGTTTATCAGTCCCCATATAAAAAAATATTAATTCTAAGGAAAGATTAGTATTTATGTGATAATTAGTGGTCAATTTATATGGGGCTTAAACTGTTACCTTAAACTTTAATTAAACAGTATTTCTCCCCATAAATGCTCGCGCAAGTGTAAGTTTATCTGTATATTCAAGATCTCCGCCAACAGGCAGGCCCAGAGCAAGCCTTGTAATAGAAACATCTACTTCCTTATTTTTAAGTAAATCAATAATATATAAGGCTGTAGTATCACCTTCTATTGTAGGATTTGTTGCAAGGATTACTTCTTTAATATTTTCTTCGCCAATCCTGCTTAAGAAAGAGGAAATTCTAAGATCTCTGGGCCCTATTCCATTAATAGGAGAGATAGCCCCCATTAGAACATGATAGAGGCCATTATACTCATTTATTGATTCAATTGATAGTACATCTTTGGGCTCCTCAACTACACATAATACATGGCGTTCTCTTAGACGATCGGAACATATATCACATGGCTGGATTTCTGTGTAATTGCCACATTTTGTACAGTTTGACACTAACTGCTTCAAATTAAGCAGATCTTTAGATAAGTTTTCAATATAAGCATTATCAGCTTTAAGTAAATAATATACAATTCTTGAAGCACTTTTTCTACCAACACCAGGTAGTCGAGAGAGATTAGCTATTAATTTCTCTATTAGTGTCAATTTACAGTCCCATCATACCAGGAGGAATATTCATTCCGCCGGTAGCAGAAGACATTTCTTCTTTTAATTTCTCTTTTATTTTAGAATGCGCACTGGTATATGCAGCAAGTACAAGATCTTCAAGCATTTCTATATCATCCGGAACAACTACTTCTTTAGAAATCGTTATTTTTGTTACATTCATTTGTCCGTCCATATCTACTTTAACCATATCTCCGCCAGCTGAACCTGTAACGATAATATCCTTTGTTTTTTCCTGCACACTTTTTAAACGAGCCTGAATATCTTTAAAGTTTTTTAAAAAATCTAATGGATTTATATTCATATTAATTTCCTTTTACTATTTCTCCTTTAAATACATTTTTTACCATTTCCAACTTTTCGTCAGCTTCTTTAGAGGAATCAGTATTATTATTTGATTGTTCCATATACTTTATCTTTATCTTTGCAGTATAATTCAATTCTTCTGATGCAGCAGTTTCAATTATTCCTTTATCCTTTAAAACCATCTCAGCAGAAAATTTATCCTTTGAATTATACATTAAATATAAAACTTCCTTTTCGGTTATCCATTTTTCTGCTTTTATTAATGCAGAAGCTAATGCAAGTTTCTTTCTTTTTAATTTATTATATACATTATCGATAATGGTTTTATCTATAACCCCATTATTACCTACATTACTGGTATTTTCTTCTTTTTTTTCATTTTTGTATGGAATAGTTCTGCCATTTTCTTTTTTGCTTTCGGAAGTTAATGGTTCTATTTTGATTTCTGATTTTTCTTTATAGCTGTTTTTTTCTAAATCGTTTTCTTCTAGAGAATCTCTGGAAAATAATTCTTTTTTAATTAATTGTATTAAGGATAGTATTTCTTTATTATTTATAAGATTTTTTAGTTTTGCCAGTTTACTCATTACAAGCTCAAATTCGAATTTCTGATTTAATGAAAACCGCAAATTTCTATATAATTCAAATAGATACTCTATTGCTTTTTCAAAATGAAAAGAAGAATAATTATCTAAATGTTCAAGAGGAAAACATTCTGAGGTATAACCTAAAATATTTTCTTTGTTAATTCCATTTTTTAATAATAAAAGATTTCTAAAATATGATGCTAAATCGACTACAAACTGTTCAACAGAAATTCCCTTATCTAATATTTCACTTGTAAGTTCTAAAACCTTAGTTAGGTTACCGGAAGAAATACTTATAAATAAATCATTTAATTCATCGAGCCCTACTATACCAAGTTTTTCTTTTATTCCTTCCAGCGTAATATTTCTATCTGAAAATGATATTATCTGGTCTAACAATGTTTCTGCATCCCGTAGCGAACCTGTTGACTCTTTTGCAATCCACAGCAAAGCTTCATTTTCTGCTTTAATTCCCATTTCGCTTACAATCTTTTCCAGCTTACCTTTTATATCATTTATAGATATAAGCCTAAAGTTGAACTGCTGACAACGAGAGCGGATTGTTGCAGGAACCTTATGAATTTCTGTAGTTGCAAAAATAAAAACAATATATGGAGGAGGCTCTTCTATTGTTTTTAACAGTGCATTAAACGCACTATTAGAAAGCATGTGTACTTCATCTATAATATATACTTTATATCTATAACTATTTGGAGAAAACAGCACTTCCTCTCTAATTTCCCGTACATCATTTACACTTGTATTGGATGCACCGTCAATTTCTATAACATCAAGAGACTGTCCTCTTGTAATTTCTACACATGGAGTACATTTGCCGCAGGGTATATCAATAGGGCCGTGTTCACAGTCAAGAGCCTTAGCAAGTATTCTTGCTGCGGAAGTTTTTCCTACTCCTCTGGGTCCGGAAAAAAGATATGCATGAGCAATGTGTTTTCTGTTAATTGCATTTTTTAATGTTGCAACAACAAATTCCTGTCCTATTAACTCATTAAAATTCTGAGGGCGTTCTCTTGTTGCAATTATTTCATAAGCCATTTTATATATTAATTTCCTATCATTTTTTATGTAATTATATATAGAATACTAATTTATCCAGATTATAGCAAACACAAAACTTTTAATGAAGGATTTCCACTGCCTTATGTCCTTTTTGATGTCAGAACTGCAAAGCATTCTTAATTTTGCATAAAAAAACCTCTTTAGCTCCATTCAAACCTGATACATCTCATCAACAAACTACTTACCGCTGCTACCTTCCGATCCTGACGGAGTTGGGTAATCGCCAATAGCGTAGGGCTTGAATATCACCACTAAAGAGGTTACGGAGAGAGAGGGATTCGAACCCTCGGTACCCGGTTAGAGTACATACGCTTTCCAAGCGTACACCTTCGGCCTCTCGGTCATCTCTCCAACATCAATACACATATAAAAGAACCAATATATTTATTTCGGAGAGAGAGGGATTCGAACCCTCGGCCCGACCACTAAAACGACTTTAATAATTATTTTTATTACTAAAGCTTATCAAATCGTTTTAGTGGTCGGGCAGCGGTTTTCGAAACCGCCCGATTCGGCCGCTCTCGCATCTCTCCCTAAATATAATAGTACATCCTATTTGTACTAATGTAGTCGTCCGACCACTAAGAATTTTAGTGGTCGGGCTCCGCTATTTCATATGAATTTCAATTGAAATTCCAGTACAATAAAATATGCAAATGGTTACTTATATTATAAAACTACTAAAATCAGTTGTTAAATGTGCCCAAGAGGATTCGAACCTCCGGCCTCTAGATCCGCAATCTAACGCTCTATCCAACTGAGCTATGAGCACAAAAAAATACGGAGAGGGTGGGATTCGAACCCACGGTACCCGGTAAAAGGTACAACTCCTTAGCAGGGAGCCCGATTCGGCCACTCTCGAACCTCTCCATAAATAAATTTATTAACTTAAGCTTTACTACTTTTTTTTAGTAAAAAAGCTTAAATATAAACGGAGAGGAAGGGATTCGAACCCCCGGTAAGTTGCCCCACAACGGTTTTCAAGACCGCCTCCTTCGACCACTCGGACACCTCTCCAATAATAAGCACTTAATATACTGCTCCAACTATGCCTTGTCAATATTACAATTACTATAAATATTAATAAAGTCCGTCTTTTATTCCTAATATATCAATTAGCCTGTCTAAATCATCCATGGAAAAATATGACACTTCAATTTTCCCCTTTTGGCTATTTCCGGATATTTTGACTTTAGTTCCAAGAACATCAATTAATTTCTGCTCAATCTCTAATAGTTCGGGCGCTTTTTTAATGCCGCTTAAACTTAAATCATTTTCTTTACTATGGATTTTTACTTCATTAAAAGCAGCAGCAGATGCTTCTGCTTCCCTTACAGAAAGCCCCTTATCTACTATATTTTTAAATAATAATTGCTTTTTGTTTTCATTCTCCACAGAAAGGATAGCTCTCGCATGACCTGGTGTAATTTCATTTTTATGGAGAGCCTCATGCATGTTTTCCGGAAGCTTTAGAAGCCTTAAACTGTTTGCAACTGTAGATCTGTTCTTTCCAACTCTTTTTGCTATTTCCTCCTGGTTAAGTTTCATAATGTCCATTAAATTTTTATAACCGGCTGCTTCTTCTAAAGGAGAAAGATTCTCCCTCTGAATATTTTCTATTAATGCAATTTCAATTTTCTCTTCTTTAGAAAAACTTCCAACTACAACAGGTACTTTCTTTAAACCAGCTATTTTAGCAGCCCTGAACCTTCTTTCTCCTGCAATAATTGTATATGTACTATCCTTATTGTTTTCTACAATAAGAGGTTGTATTATTCCTTTTTCTTTTATAGAGTTAGCCAGCTCAACTAATTTATCATCCTGGAAATCCTTTCGTGGCTGATAAGGATTAGGTTTTAGTAACGCAATTGATAATTTTGTAACTTCTGGCAAATCTTCGCCTGTAGAGACTTCGCTATCCCTTATTAGAGCATTAATACCTTTTCCAAGAGCTTTTTTAGACATGTTCCAATACCTCATCTGCTAATTTATCATAACTTCTTGCACCAATACATTCTGCATCATATTGATTAATCGGTTTGGAAAAGGAAGGAGCTTCACTTATTCTGACATTTCTTGGAATAATTGTTTTAAATACACTGTGTTTAAAATAACCTGTTACTTCCTGCACAACTTCATTAGCAAGGCGTGTCCGTTTGTCATACATAGTAAAAACTATTCCACCTATTTTTAAATCAGGATTAAGGCTTTTCTGTATTTTTCTGATTGTTTTTAAAAGAAGGGTTAGGCCTTCTAAAGCAAAATACTCACATTGAAGTGGAATTAATACAAATTTTGCTGCTACAAGCCCATTAAGAGTTAATATACCAAGAGAAGGAGGGCAATCAATAAAAATATAATCATATAAAGATTCTAGTTTGTCGCATGCCTTTTTTAAGAAATATTCTCTATCTACATGCTCCAATAATTCAACAGTTGCTCCGGTAAGATTTATATTTGCTGGAATGATATCAAGATTCTGAACAGTTGTAGGCTGTATTACTGAATCAGATTCAAGGCTTTCTGTAATTAATTCATAAATACCAGGTTTTTTTGTATCTGCACCAACACTGCTGGATAAATTTGACTGGGGGTCAAAATCTATTAAAAGCACTTTTTTCCCTTTCACAGCAAGATATGCTCCTAAATTTACTGCTGTAGTAGTCTTTCCTACACCGCCTTTTTGGTTTGCAAGAACAAAAATCTTAGCCATTTACTTCCCTTTTAACATTTATATTTTTATATATATATTAGGATAATAATTAATATACTCATGAATTATTCATTATAATAAAATTAGAGTTCATATTATACAGTAATCATAATAAATTAATATAGTATTTTTAGCTTTATTTTATTTTTATATTTTAGTAAGTTATGACCATAAGGAGATTATAATGCTTAAAGAACAAGTAGAAACAGCTTTAAATGAAATAAGGCCCAGTTTACAGGCAGACGGTGGAGATGTTGAACTGGTAGAAATAACAGAAGATAATATTGTAAAAGTAAAATTAAAAGGTGCATGTCATGGTTGCCCAATGTCACAAATGACATTGAGCCAGGGAATAGAAGCACATATTAAGAAAACTATTCCGGAAATTAAAAGTGTAGAAGGTGTATTTTAATACATTAATAATTTAAAATATTTTATTATTGCAAATTCTCGCTCAATACACATAATTTACATTAAGAATCTAAAAATTTAAGGATTCAATATTGAATCAACTAAATATTGCAGATATTGAAAGTGAAACATTTTCTATTAACGTTACAGACGTAAATAATGGAATTTGCATAAAAATATTAGGAGATATAGATCTTCAAGATCCTAAACCTCCTCTTAACGGCCTATTAGAAAAATTATACACCGGAATAATCGAGAAAGGCTTAAAAGAGCTTGTTTATGATTTTAAAGAACTTACATATTTAAATTCAACAAGTATTGCCGTTTTTGCTAAATGGATAATCCAGTTATCTACAATAGAAGAAGATAAAAGGTTTGTAATTAAAATTATTATGAATAAAGATATTACATGGCAGGAAACAAGCCTTCCAACACTTACATATTTAGTTCCCGGCATTGTAACTATTCAGTAAATTCTAAGTAATTAATATAATAGAACATCCATGTACTATTATTTGTATTAATGTAGTCGTCCGACCACTAAAAGCTTTTAGTGGTCGGACTCCACTGTTCCATAGGAATTTCAATTGAAATTCCTGTACAATAAATTACCAGAGTAGAGGATGAAGTTTATCTTTTTTATGAAGTCTATTCTTTTCCCAACCGTATAAAAGAATTCTACCGGATCTGTGGTAGATAAATCCCCTTAGAATTTCCTGCAGCTGCTGAAGTATTATAGGACTTGCAAATGTAAAAGCAAGGGAGTAAGGGGCAACTATGCCGCGGGTAATATTAAATATTTTTCTGGCTTTATTAAAAAGGCTAATATATTTTGCAGTTTTACCTATACCGGATATTGAATCCTTAACTATTTCTCTTCTTGATATATTTTTAATCTTTAATGCAAAATCCAGAGATATTTTATCGAGTAAAGTACTGGCACCTGGAGTTACAAAAATAGCATTTAAGAGAATTATACTGCCCATATAACCCATTTCCAATAATTCATTTATCCGGAACATTAAGATAGGTTCCTTTAATTTTTTATAATAAGTTTTTCCTATGTTCCTATACATTTCTAAAAACTGTTCTTTCTCTTTAAATTCCTGTTTTTTAAATGGATTTTGCTTTTTATATGCCTTTTTTGTAACTTCAACAATACTGCTTAGCAGCTTTTTTGTTTTTTCTGTAAACTTCCGTTTTTTTAAAGCTACCTTCTCATCAACAGGTAAATTAAATTTTTCTAAAACTTTAAGATATTCTTTTGCTGCAGTATCATAGAACTTACTTTTCTTTTCCCATTTTTCCGGTAAAATTAGTTGTTCTATAATTTTACTTATTTCAGATAATTTGTTCTTTGGGATCTGTTTTATTCTCTGGTTTATTACATTATTATCCCTGCCATAAAGAAAAATTGCATAGTATCCAATTTTCATTAATAGAAGGCCGTATAAAAACCTGATAAATCCTTCCATGAAAATAGTAATAAATACAGATTGGATAACATACCATAATAATGCAGGAAGGCCTAAAAAAGGGATTAACAAAAACCGGAGCAGCTTACCTAAAACTCTTGTATTCTTTAATTTTTCTATAAAAGGAATACTGAATATCTTTTTATAATACTTGCTAATACTTACAAAACGCCAAAACCAGATAAGGCGTATTCTTTTAATAATTTTAAACCATAACTGATCTGAATATTCTCTGTATATATCACAAAATCCGAGTAGAGCGCATTCAATAAGTTTCTTAATACTAAAACTGAATACAAGGTTTTTCAGTTTTTTGTCTTTGTTATATATGGTCTGGATATTGAAGAGTATATCCTCCACATCCTCCATGATCTTATAGTTAAAAATAAAGTGATATTTTAATCTATCCAGAGCAATACTGCTAACAACCTTAATTGCTTTTTTGTCTTCTGCTTTTTCCCAGCCTTTATGTATGTCCTTTATTGATTGGGGCAGATATTTACGTTTGACTATCGCCAGCATAATTCTGCCTATGAACAATTTTAACAGCAAAGGGATTATAATGATTGGAAGAACAAACGGGAGTATCATATATAGAACCGGTAAGATTACATTTGCAATGTATTCAATCATACTGCGCAGTTTATGATAATGCCCGGTTTTTAGCAAGCTCTCATTATTTGCGCAATGTTATTTATTTTTTTTTGCAAATTTTTAGTGTCAGTATATTATAATTCTACTTATTGGAAAATATGATATGAGAGGAAAATCATTTGAATTTACCAACTTTTGATAGCGAACTGGAAAATATAGGCAATATGCTTAAAGAAAACTCCACTCTTGGTATGATTCTTATTGATATTCATTCATTAGACACAATACAGACCCAGTATGATAATGTACTTGATCATTCTATTATATCAGCATTTAAAGATTTTTTTATTTCTTTTAGAGGAACTCAAATAAGAAATGATGATGTTATGGCACTTAATATAAAGGGAGGTCACAGTTATTATATTTTCCTGTCTAAACCGCGAATAAAAAAAGTTTTTGAAATAAATGATTATGAAAATATTTCACAAAGGCTTCAATATGAAATTGACAACAAATTATTCACCAATATTTTTCCAATTATAAAAAGGACTTTTTCTATTAAAGTAGGTTATGGTGTTTGTTTTTATAATCCAAATATTAATATAACAAATACTCTGGAAAGCCTTATAAAAACAGCACAATCCATGTCCGTTTATAGAGAAATTAAAGAAGAAATGTGGAAAAAAGAACTTTTATACAGATTGATAATTGAAGAAAGTGCCACTATTCTTTACCAGCCGATTATCAATTTAAATACACAAAAAATTACAGGTTATGAATCATTTACTCATGGCCCGAAAAACACTATTTTTGAAATTCCCTACTGCTTATTTAGCTTTGCAAAAGACAACAGCCTTCTTTATGAATTAGATTGGCTTTGTAAGAAAAAATCTATAGTAAGGCCAAACATATAAATAAAGAATATAAATTATTTATTAAAAGCGTACCATCAAGTATACATCAGTCTTCGGTTAGAATGGAATTTATGCAGAATCTTTTAAAAGAGTATGGTATTAAACCAGAGAATATTGTATTAGAAATATCCGATAAAAATACTATCAATAATGCGATTTCATACAGTAAATTTTCTGATTTGTACAAAGGGATGAGCAAAGCTGTTGTTATTGATGATTCATGGTCCAATATGGAAATTAAAGAATTATTAAATTTAGATATCTCCTATATAAAACTCGGAATGGATTTAATAAGAAATATAGATGAAGAGCCTCAGAAAATAGAGCGTATAAAAGTCATAAAGGAAGTATCTAAATCTAATAATGCCCATATTATTGCAGAAGGGCTTCATAATAAAAAAGAACTAAAAACTCTATTAAATTTAAATATTGAATACGGTCAGGGTTTCCTGATAAGCCATCCTGGCCCTCCATTTCCTGAAGTAAATATTATGGAAATATTTATTGAGGATAAAGATTTACATAATAAATTATTGTCTTCTATATACTATAAAAGAGGAATAGACTATTTTGAAAATGGCCAGTACGATAAGGCAATACTTGAACTTTCCAAAGTACTCGAAATAGATAATGAAAACATAAACTCTATATATTACAGAAGTTATGCATATTACGAAGAGGGAAGTAATATTGCAGCAGAAGACGATATAAAGAGAGTTATAGAATTGGTTCCTGACTATTATGAGGCAATACTTCTTTATGTGCGATGATACATGAGAAGGCCTCTGAATTTGATGAAGCTATAAAAGCCTACTCTGATTTCATAGAAAAAGCCCAGGATTCCTTCCATTCACAGAAAGTACAGGCAAGACAGAGTATAATCAAAATAAGTAACTGAAGATTCATTTTTTTTTCTTGTATTTTACTGTATATTTTGCGTTGGTAAGTTTTACAACCCAGTATATATACCAGGCTACAGAAAAGGCAAAAGGAAGTGAAAGCAGAATTATACCTAATGTTTTCATTGTTCTATATATTATCACACTATTAAAATTGATACTACTAGTTATATTTATGGGGGCTCTACTGAGAAACTAACTAAATAAGCATTGTTGGTATCTTCTGTTTAGTAGTGTATTTTAAAGTTCCCTGGGATTTGTAGCTTACCATATTGACAGTATTGTTATTTTTGTATGAAATAGAAAATCTTTTATATGGAGAAATAAATGAATTTTTTACAATCTGTGCTGCTTGGAATACTTCAGGGAATTGCTGAGTTTTTACCAATATCTAGTTCCGGGCACCTTGAACTTGCCAGACATTTAATGCAGATAGATGAGAAAATTGTAATCCCGATGATATATGATATTCTGCTTCATGTTGCTACACTTGCTGCAGTAATTATTGTATTTAGAAAGCGAATTAAAAATATTATTGTTTCTATAATAAGAGCTATACAGAAAAAAAATAATGAACAGGATAAAGAAAACCTCAGACTTTTTTATCTAGTAATAATTGCAACAGCTGCAACTTTAGTAATCGGCCTTGGAGTTAAAAAATTCTTAGATGCCTACCCCTTAAATTATAAAGCAATCGCATCACTTTCTATAGTAACAGGAATTATTCTAATTGCATCTAAGTTTTTTAAAGGCAGCAAAGGATATTTAGAACTTAATACAAAGCACGGCCTTATTACAGGCATTGCTCAGGGCATCGGTGTATTCCCTGGAATATCACGCTCCGGTATTACGATTACAGCATCAATTGCATCCGGTATAAATAGAGAAAAAGCAGGCGAATTTTCATTTTTGATATCTATTCCTGCAATATTAGGTGCTTTAATTCTAGATATAAAAGATCTGGAAATAATAAATGTAGATCCTATGGTAATAGTCTCCGGAATGGCAGCTGCTTTTATTACAGGGCTTGCCTCGCTGATCTTACTTTTAAAAATCATTAAAAGCGGTAAATTTTATTATTTTAGTTTTTATTTAATCCCAATGGGCCTTACATTTTTAATTTTTCTTTAGGGTTTTCAGTCGCACTTTAAAATAGCAAAATGATGAACCCCGGAGCAGAGCTCCGAGGTATCTTCATTCTCATAAGGTTGCGGCAAGCCTCACTAATTTATAGCTTCTATCCACGTAGTAGAACTGCGAGATATTTCGACTATCAGAATGAACAAAAAAGCAGACAAGAAATATTTTCTTTAAAATATTGAATATTGTGATAACATTAAGATAACAGGCATCACTTTATCTCATGATAAAATTATTGATAAAGTATGATAAAGATAAATGAAAGAGGTGTTTTATGAAATATCTAATAGTATTTATAATTTTATTATCAATCATCATAATGGGTTGTGCAACTCATTCTTCCTATGATACTGCACAATTTCGTAATGATGAATTTGTTACCGGAACAATCACACTACAGGAAGGCGGACTTTCAAAAGATCAGATCGATTCGATTACTTCCACAGTGCCTCCGACAGAATTCCCTATTGATGTTGCATTAATAATAATGTCAGACGGGTATAGAAGAAGTGATGCAGAACAGATCTTTATATCCAATGTAATTGAGAACTTAAAACAATCTAATATTATAGACAGGATAGTGCCAATTCCGGAATTTTTGCTATCCGGTACAATATCCTTTACTGCAATCCAGGAATTAGGAATTAGAACTTTATGTGAATATGTAATTGTATTTGTTTTAGATTCGGATAAGTTATTTAACTGGACTATGATATTAAAAACAGAATATGAAATAAGTTCTACTATAGATTTTATTTTAGTAGATTCACAGACAACTGCTGTTTTAGCTTCAGATAAATTATACAGTGAGACTATTTACGGTGATAATATATTCAAATCAGGAGAAATGGAAAAGGCTGAGGAAGAAATATTTGGTGAACAGGCAGATGTGTTCAGTGAAAAGATTTTAAACCTTTTTAAATAAAGCTTTTACTATATAATACAAAATATGGAAATTTTAGATTTTTCTGAAAAAGATACAGAACTTATTAAACAGGAAATTGATAAAAAAACTATTGCATTAATTATTAGTATCTTAATCTTCTCTTTTGTATTATTTATAGCAATTTTTATAATTATTGACGGTTATTCTAAGGAAAGTAATGAAATTATCGGTATAGGCATCTTTATGTTGATAGTTGGCCTAGTATTACCTGTAATAATGCTATTTCCAATTATGGTACTTTATTTAGACTTAAAAGATAAAAGCAAAGAAATTATTAAAGGAATAATCCAGCGAAAATATGAATCCCAAAATAAACGTTTAAATAGTTACTCATTTATTGTAAATGATGATGAGTTTAAAGTAGATATTACAACTTATACAAGATTTGACAAAGGTGATAAAATCAAGCTTTCTGTTGCAGAACGTTCCAGGCTGACTTTGTCTATAAGTAAAGTGGGATAAGATTTAATAGGATAAGTTTTAAATAAAAAATGAATTCAGAATAAAAGGCAAAATGCAGTTATCAGATTTAAATGGCTTATATAAAAAAATGGTAGTAAATTGGTAAAAGCTAAATTATATCATGTTTTAATTAATGCAGATTCATTTTTAATAGTTACAACAGGATTCTTGTTCTTAGCCGGAACAGGTAAACCATTTTCTTCTAATACTTCTAAATGCTCTTTCATGCCCCATTTTGCCTGATAAAGACAATCTTCTATAGAATGTCCAACACCTGTAAATCCGTCTAAATCAGGTGAATAAAAACCAAAGAAATTAGGGTCTTTTGTAGCTTCTATTACCAATGAATAATCTAAATCTATCATTATTTTAATCCTGCATCCTTTAATATTTTACTACAGGTTCCTTTAGGGACTTCTTTAGAGCCATGATAATCAACCCTAATTAATTTAGTCCATCTTTCCTTTTTATAATAACGAACAGAACCCTTCTCTTTAATTATAACAAATCCATCTCTTTCAAGCAATCTGACAAGTTCATTAAATTTCAATTATCAATCCTCTTTTGTAAGCATTCTATCTTTCTATAATTATTAAGTACAGCATATAAGTCAATTATTGGTTTTTCGCCTCTTTCCGGCTTTAACCTCCGGTCTCCGGTGATACTCCTTTACTAATCGGTGTAATTAAGGCTGTCCCGCAACCCAAATATAAAATTTCATATGAATTAATAAATAATTTATTATAAGGAAAAATATTTTAAAGCAAAATGTAAAGAACATTTAAGGTTTTAAACTGAAGATACTTACAATACCTACTAATAAAATTTATAAGGAAGATAGGAAAAATATAAAAAATTTTTACATTCTTTTAACCTTATATTATTTATAAGTCTTCAAAATAATTTATATTTATTAAAATGTAGTAATTTGCATGCTTTGCAATAAATAAAAAAATCCTGTTTTCCTGGTGTTATGATAAAAGTGAAGAAATCCTTGTTGGCAGTCGGATGGCATTTTGATAGATTTAGATTGTTATCTCTATCGGAAGATGGCTGAAGGAAGGCATGGGACATTATCGAGCCCGAATTCCTGGTTAGTCCAAGCCATCTGCCGTACCAACATGATGGGAGTGTTTATTTAAGAAACAGTAATCCCGAATAGCTGGCTGGCACCATTCAATAACTGCCGACAAGGGAACAGAAGATAACCTAATATTATCTTAAGGAGGTTTATTTTATGAAATTTTTAGGAATTGATCTACACTCAAATGCATTTACTGTAGGAATTTGTCATCTGATTGATGGTATGGAAAAAATAACTTTAAAAATATTCTATATCACAAAGGCATCGATGGAATTGTTTTTCAAGCTTCTTGATAAGGAAACATATGTTGTCATAGAAGCATCAACAAATGCGTTTTGGTTTCACGATCAAATTGCAAAAATATTATTGGACTGAGGAAAGTTTGGTAAATAAAAAGAAAATGGACCTAATAAGGGAGTTAAAGAAAGCAAAAATTTTCTATGATGAATGTTTAAGAAAAATTACTGCTTAAAGGTACTTGACTTTTATCATAGCTAGCTAGCTGCCTTCCTTATAAAAATTTTAAAAAACAAGATTACTTATTATATAAAAGGTTGTGGGACAACCTGAATTGGTGGTTTCATATTTATAATTGCTGACTCTCATATTAACCCTCTTGCAAAATAACCGTCAATAATGATAGATTCCATTCTATGAATAACATGAAAAGAACAGTAACATGTGGTGAACTTAATAAAGAGTTTGCAGGTAAAATAATAATATTAAACGGCTGGGTACACAGAGTACGTGACCATGGAGGAGTTAAATTTATCAACCTCCGCGACAGATATGGAATAACCCAGATAGTTATAGATTTAAATAAAGATAAAGCATTAACAGAAATTGCAGAGGAGCTTAAATTTGAATACTGTATAGCAGTAAAAGGTTCTGTTATTGCAAGGCCGGATAATATGGTTAATAAAGATATGATTACCGGTCAAATAGAAGTGCAGGCAGAAGAAATTACAATACTTTCAAAATGCGATGTCCTGCCTTTTATGATAGATGAAAGAAGTGATGCAAGAGAAGACTTAAGGTTTAAGTACAGATATCTGGACCTTCGCTCCGGTTCCATGCAGAAAAATATTAAGCTGCGTCATGAAGTAGCATTCTGTGCAAGAGAGTATTTAAAATCAAAAGAATTTTTAGAAATAGAAACTCCAACTCTTATAAAATCTACACCGGAAGGCGCAAGAGACTTTATTGTACCATCAAGAATCCATACTGGAAAATGCTATGCACTACCCCAGTCTCCACAGCTTTACAAACAGCTTCTTATGGTTTCCGGATTTGATAAGTATTTCCAGATTGCACATTGTTTTCGTGATGAAGATGCAAGAGGAGACAGGCAGCCGGAGCATTCGCAAATAGATATTGAAATGAGCTTTGTTTCTAAAGAAGATATATTTGAACTCATAGAAGGCCTTTTTGATCATATATTTAAAAATACTATATTCAAAGACTATCCTTCAAAAAAAATAAACACTCCCTTTAAAAGGCTTACATACACCGATGCAATGGAACTATACGGATCTGATAAACCAGACTTAAGGTTTGATCTACAATTCCACGATTTTAGCCCTTTTGCCCAAAGAGGCAGTTTTCAGGTATTTAGGGATGTATTAAAGGATAATGAAGATACTGAAATACGTGTCGCAGCTAAAGGTACTGTAAAAGCAATTGTTGTGCCGGGCTGTGCACATTATTCAAGAAAAAATATTACAAACTTAGAAGAAGTTGCAAAAGTTTATGGAGCTAAGGGACTCGCCTGGATGAAAGTTACAGAAAACGGACTCGAAGGCGGTATTTCAAAGTTTTATTCAGAAGATAAGGAGCTAGAAAAGGAAATACTTAATGCACTTAGCGCAAAGCCTCGTGATTTAATATTGTTTGTCGGTTCTGACTGGAAAACAGTATGCACAGCTCTTGGAGCTGTAAGAAATCAACTTGGAAAAGACTTAAAGCTTATAGATACCGATACTTTCGAATTCTGCTGGATAATCGACTTTCCTATGTTCGAGTGGAATGAAGAAGAAAATAAATGGGATCCGGCACACCATATGTTTACAATGCCGCAGGCTCAATATCTTGCTACTATGGAGGAGAACCCGGAAGAAGTAAAAGGGGATCTTTATGACCTGGTATGTAATGGAGTAGAACTTGCTTCCGGTTCCATAAGAATACACGATCCGGAGCTTCAGAAAAAGATATTCAATATAGTAGGTTTTGAAGAGGAAGAAGCAAAAAAAAGATTTGGATTCCTATTGGAAGCTTTTAAATATGGACCTCCACCGCATGGAGGGATTGCACCAGGACTGGACAGGCTTCTAATGATTATGGCAGGAGAAACTACAATTCGGGATGTAATTGCATTTCCTAAAAACACAGTAGGAGCATCTCCTATGGATGACTGCCCGTCTGAAATTGATGAAGCACAGTTAAAAGAACTAGGAATATCAATAAAAAAAGATTAGATCTTATTATAAACTTTAAAGGCTTCAGTTTTTCCGCTAAGCACAACATTACTTAAAAGTTTAAAATAATATAAAATAATGCATATTGCCCGGAGTAAAGCAACAATTCATTAAAAAAATCAGCTAATATTGATTTAATCTTAGTTTTTCCCATAGTTTTATTATAGCATAATCAAAGTATATAAGTTGTATATTCTGTAAAAAAAACAAATACTCTCTTAGCTTCCAGAAGGAACATCCTGCGGCAATGCATACACTTTATTTTCCGGGTTTCTTCTTTTTTTAATTTTTCCGTATAATTCTGCTTGCCACAGAATGGGCATCTTACTTCCATAATCGATTACTGCAATAAAATAACAAATATGTAAAGGCCATTATCTGCCTGAGCGCAGCCTATTCCGATTTTTTTATATCTAGAATCTATGAAACTAGCTCTATGTGCAGGAGATCGGTATAACCCGGTCATAGATTGCCCCACAGTAAGACCACCGCCAATATTTTCTGTGCTGCACCATCTAATCCTGCAGCTTGCAGCCTGTCCCAGGGACTTCCGTCCCTTGGTGTATTATGAGCAATAATATTATACTCGGCGCAAACCCCTGCATTCTCAAGCTTTGTTCCTCTTATTTCGAGTATCCCTCTTTCTATAAATAGGGGTATATCTTCTATATAGATACATGACTTATCAGTAACATGTTCGTTTGTAATATAATCACCAGCAGCCTGGTCGCTAAACTCAAAATCTCCCATCTTCGCTATTAATATTGCACTTAACATTCTTTTTGCGGTTTCATCATCTAGGCTAATTGCAAGAGCATTATTGCAATACATTTCCGCATTTTCAATATTATTAAGATATAAATAAGTTACCGACAGCATAAGATTAACATTAAATTCATGCGGATTATAAGCATATGCCATTTCAAAGTACTTAATAGCTCTGTCATAATCCTGTGCTTCATAATACTCATATCCAGTATTAAAATAATCCCAAAAATCGTCAGAATAGGAAAATTGTAAAGTAAAAATTAATAAAAATATAACAATCCTTTTCATAATATTAATTATACAATAAATTCTATAATTATCAATTAAGCTATTGTATTTTGTAAATAAAAAAAATATAGTTTGCTTTATATAGGTACATCATATGGAAATTAAAATAATTATAATAAGTGACACACATGGCATGCATAATGATATTAAAGTTCCTAAAGGAGATATTCTTATACATGCAGGTGATATAACCAGAAAAGGGAAATTAGAGGAAGTAAAAGAATTTAATGACTACATAGGTTCTCTTACCCATAAGCATAAAATTGTTATTGCAGGGAACCACGATTTCTGTCTGGAGAACAATAGGGAAGAATCTGTAAAAATTCTTACAAACTGTATTTACTTAGAAGACGAGGGCATAGAAATAAATGGAATTCATTTCTGGGGAAGCCCATGGCAGCCATGGTTCTATGACTGGGCATTCAATCTGCAAAGAGGTGCAGATATAAAAAAGAAATGGGACCTTATTCCACCAAACACAGATGTGCTTATCACTCATGGCCCACCGCATAAGATCTTAGATAAAACAGTTCATAATATTGATGCAGGCTGTGAGGAACTTATATCTGCTGTTAGGAGGATAAAACCTAAAGTTCATATTTTTGGGCATATTCATGAAGGATACGGTAGTCTTTCAGATTCAGAAATAGATTATATTAATGCAAGTATATGTACACTCAATTACAGGCCTGTTAATCCTCCTATAGAATATATTTATAAAAAAATCTAAAACCTAAGAACGGAGTTAATTTGTTTTTTAAAAATAAACCGGTCAAAAGAACACTTCTAATTCTGTTTATTACAATAATTCTTATAAGCATTTTTCTTTTTATTCTTTTTATCTACAGTACCGGACTTAATGGAAACGGTATTATTGATTATAAGCCGTCCATTTATCTTTTAAGTGACGGATTTCATTCCGGAGTGCTTATACCGAATTATAATAATCTTTTTTACAGAATATACAGTGAAGCATATTGGGAGTACGCTTTTGTACATTACACTTTTGCAGAAAAGTCCTGGTACCTTGATATGAACAGAACTTTTTTCGACGTATTTCCAACACTTTTTGCATCTACAGAAGGAGTAATAGAAAGGACATTTGTACCCGTTCCCTTTATCGTTACAGAAGCAAAACAGTATTTCAATTATGCATTTGAAATTGATGTATGGTCTTTTAGAACAACAGAAGAAAATCTGGTTAATACAATTATGCATATAGAAAAAAACGAGATCGCTAAAGGAGAAAAATTTGAAAGCTATATAAGCAGGTACGGTTTTATTTTTGATTATTTCCCGTCAAATAAAAAATATAACCTATTTTATAACTGCCACCATTTTAATCTGGATATATTAATGCTGAATGATCTGGATTCCAAAGGCGATTGGTATGTATTTATGGATTTTCTTTTAAGAGTTTACGCAGAAGGTTTAATCAGGAAATAAATCAGCAGCAGGAACTTTCTTCTTTGGAACAATCACAAGAAGGTTCTGTATTATTAAGTTTGCCAAAAATAACAGCAAATGCACATCCAACACCAGTTTTTACATATAATGCATCATAAGCACAGTTATTCACACATGCACCGCATTCCATACAATTATCCTTTCTTGTAATTCTCACTTTTTTATTAATTACTTCAAATACATTATGAGGGCATACATCAATACACATTCTGCAACTTGTGCATTTTTCCGTATACAGTTTTAAAGTTACTATATCTTTTAAGTATTGTAGTTTCACTTCTTTCTCCTCCTAAATTATTATACTGCTTAAAACAAAAAGCACTGTACCACAGAAAAAAGCGGTTATCTGAAGAGGTACTGCAATACCCATTTCCTTATTAACTCCGGACAGTGAAGTGTAAGTAGAAGAACCTGTAAAATTCATTACTGCAAAAGAGCCAATTGCAGATATAAGTAATACAAAACTAAACTTACTAAAAATATTTAAATTAAATATACTCAATATCAGTAAAGGAGATACTATTAAAAGTCCCACTATTAAACCTTTAAAAGAGAATGCCCTGCCGGGGATATATGGCAGCAGTAGCGGGCCTAAAATAGAAATAAGTAAAAACGACACGGCCAGAATAGCGGCAGAAAAAACACCTTTAGAAAGCAGTAAATCTACAGAATAACCAGAACTGCTAATTCCGGACAATGCAAAAAAACAAAGGATTATTATGCTCATCATTTTAAGGCCACCAATAAATTCTACCGGCACTAATTTAAACCTGTCTTTTACAAGGAATTTTACTCGTCGCATATCTGTAGTTGCTTTAAACTTATTTTTTATAAATCCTTTAATATCAGAGGACCTTACCGGGCCGTAAATCACTTTAAATCCGGTTTCTTTCTGAACCAAATCCGCAGAAACACCAGGAGCACCTAACTGAGGCACAATTATATTTCTATGCTGAACAATTTTCTCTAATTCTAAAAGTTTAATTTTATTTACAAGTTCTTCTGTTCCGAATGTTCCTTTTCCGGCCGCGCACCATACATTTATTCCCTTTGTATCAATTACCAGTATCCATGCATCCAATCCTGTTAAATCTTTTCTTAGAATATCAAAACTCAGTTTATAATTGCATGATATAAATACATTAGAAGTTTTGTCCGGGTTCCCAATCCCATAAAGGCCTGGCTCTACTTTGTAGTTCATTCTATTAATGTCAAACCTTACTTTAAGAGCACCAAGCCTGTCCTTTAATTTGAGTTCTGAAGAAACTACAGGTATTTTACCATTCGGAGTATCCAATCTGCTTATAATATACGGCTTGTCTGCAATACCAGGCTGGCAGCAGCATTTTTTTTCAGTTTCCAATATTTGTTCCTATTAATAAAATATATAAAAAAATAAACTAATTATCAAGGTAAAGTTTAATTGGGAATCAACACAGACTCCATCATTTTACGAGTATAAAATAGAACAAAAATGTCGGTTTATAAATCACTGTAGATATTAAATTTATAATAACCCATCATTGCGAAGTCGAAAAAGGATTTCTTTTATAGATGCACATCTGTTCATAGTATAGAAATGCAGGCCAGGAACTCCTGCTTTAATTAATTCTGTGCATTGTTTAGTAGCAAATTGAATGCCAAAATTTAGAATAGATTTTTTATCATCTTTGGGTAATGCGTTCAGGTCATGTTGAACTTTATCTGTAATTGTGGCACCACAAATACCAGCCAGTGTTTTCATCATTTTAATACTGTATATGGGCATTACACCGGGTATTATAGGAACATTTATTCCCCTTTTTCTGCATTGCTCAATAAATTTAAAAAAATAATTATTATCATAAAAGTAGTTACAAATTATATATTCTGCCCCATTATCTACTTTGAGTTTTAGATAATCAAGATCTTTATTCATATCTTCACATTCTATATGGCCTTCCGGATAACCTGCCGCACCTGTACAAAAATTATATTTTTGTTTTATGAACGTTATAAGATTAGTTGCATGCAGCATGCTTTGAGGGTGTGGTGTGAATTCAGCATTATTTGGCGGCGGGTCACCTCTTACAGCAAGAATATTTTCAATATCCATTTCTCTGTAGCTGTCTAACACCGATAAGATCTCATCCGGCCCTAATCCATAACATGCAAAATAACCAATTACCTCCAGGTTCTTTTCTTTTTTTAATTTTTTTAAGAGTTGATACGATCCTTCTTTTGTTGAACCACCTGCTCCAAATGTAACAGAAACAAAATCCGGTTTAAGTTCTGGTAGTACATCTATGGTTTTACTTAAATTTTCAACCTGTTTTGAAGTTTTTGCAGGATAAAACTCAAAAGAGACTGTCGGCTTGTTTTTAGATTTCCAGATATCTGTTACTTTCACAATGGGTCCTCCAATTTTTTTAATTAATTAAATATTCATTACTATTTTTGCTTCATTTTTTTCCATAGCAAGAGTAAACAGTGCTGTTATTCCTGCTAATAGATTATATAAATTAATATACTAGTTATAAAGAAAAAGCAAATATGATTTTCTTTTTATTCTTTCAAACTAATATGAAGCTATAATTATCATACTGATTTTTCTTTTTAATGCTTGACTGATATTTTAAGTTTTTTTATGATTCATGGACAACGTACATAAATATATCTCAGGAGTAAAAATGGAAAAAGATAAAATTAAAATAGTTATAATTTCCGGAGCCAGTTTTTTTGCTGGTCTTATAATAATGTCTTTTATTCTTGGATTCTTCGTGATAAACAATCTTATTACTAAAAATAATGAAATTAAAAACCAAATGGAGGATAAAACTTCTTTACTCTATACGAATGCAGAAAAATACATTCTTCTGGAAGAATATGAAAATGCCCAGGGGAGCCTGGAAGAACTTTTAGAAAAAGAGCCTGAATCAGAAGAAAAGGAAACAGTAGAAAATCTTCTTGTTAAAGTAGAAGCTTTAATAGAAGAAAGAAACCAGAAACATATAGAACTTGATACATTATGGACAGAACAGTCTGAAATAATAAAAGCACACTGAATTTTTTACAAAGAACAGGTGAGATAAGACAGCTATTGTTAAAGGAATTACTTATCCTGGAAAACAAAATTTTACATCTGGATTATGACCTGAAAGATATACTGGAAGATGAATGGGAAAGAGAAAAGGTATTTATAAGGAATGATTGGGAACAAACTTTAGAAGAGTATAAGGTAGATTAAGTTATGAAAAAAAAGACTGTTTTAAAATTTGGTATAATTCTATTATCGAGTTTAGTAATAATTGGCCTGGGATTAGTAATTACATGGAATATTATACTTACCCAGGGGTATCCACAGGTGAATGGAGTAATGGAACTGAATGGACTACAGGAACCTGTAGAAATACTAAGGGATAAAAATGGTATTCCTCATATATATGCAAAAACTTTAGAAGACATGTTTTTTGCCCAGGGGTATGTACATGCGCAGGATAGATTCTGGCAGATGGAGTACTGGCGACGTATTGGTTCCGGAACGCTATCTGAATTGTTTGGCGAAAAAACTCTTAATACTGATATTTATCTCAGGACAGTTGGTTTTAAGCGAGTAGCAGAAAAAGAATATGAGCAAATGGATGAACAGACAAAAATGATGCTCGATTCCTATGCTGCAGATGTTAACGCATACATATTAGAAAGGCCTGCAGAGAAACTGGGCCTTGAATTCTTTTTTTTAAAACTGCAGGTGTTCCGCTTGCAATTGATTATTTAGCCAAATACAGAGATAAATCAATGCCATATATAATCGAAGATGAAGAGCTGGAACGGAATAATATAAATCTTACGGAAAATTTGTTAGAAGGAAATTTAATAGAAGAGAAAAATGAATTTCTTGCATATATATTAAAACTGGGACCAACTTTACTGGAAAAATCAATAAATGTTATAGAAGAACTTGCCTTAAGCAATGAACCAGGGATTGGCTCTAATAGCTGGGTTTTTTCCGGAGCTCTTACGGAAACCGGGAAACCTATACTAAGTAATGATATGCACTTAGGTGTACAGATGCCGTCTATCTGGTATGAAATTCACCTTGAATGTGAATTGGAGAATAATGAAAAAATTTACAATGCAAGTGGATTTTCTTTTGCAGGTATACCTGGAATTATTAATGGACACAATGATTATATTGCCTGGGGAGATACAAATTTAGGAAGTGATGTACAGGACCTCTATATGTGGAAAAGATTAATCCATATAATCCTGATGAGTATTTATACGATGGTGAATGGAAGAGTATGAATATAATTAAAGAAGAAATTGCTATATGGAAAAATCCGGAACCTTATGTTTTTTATGTAAGAGAAACACACCATGGCCCGGTTATTTCAGATATAAAATCTTATCAAAACAGGGAAGGATTTACTCTAAATGAAGAAGAGCTTTTTCCCAGTAATATTAGTTCAACTGTTTTGTCACTAAGATGGACAGCATTGGATACAACAAATATTATAAGATCAATTTATCTGCTTAATATTTCAAAAAACTGGGAAGATTTTAAAATAGCAATGGAATACTGGTCATCTCCTCCGCTGAATATAATATATGCAGATGTAGAGGGCAATATCGGGTATATAGCAGCCGGGTTGGCACCTATAAGATTAAAAGGCGACGGAAGGCTCCCTGTTCCAGGCTGGATTAAAGATTATGAGTGGATTGGATATGTACCGTATAACAGGCTTCCGCAAATTTATAATCCGGAAAAAGGATATATTGTTACTGCAAACAATCCTATTGTAAGCTGGCGCTATCCTTATTCTATGGATTCTACTTATTATAACGGATACAGGGCAGCTAGAATAAATGAAATGATCGAAGAATTAGGAACGGATATTTCTATTAATGATATAATAAATATCCATGGAGACGTAACCTCACCTGCTGCTAAAGAAATGATTCCATACCTAAAAAATATTTTATTTAACGAACCTGTTCTTGAAGAAATAAAGGATAAACTCCTGGAATGGGACTGTTTTATGACAGAAGAAAGCCCGGAAGGTGCTTTTTTTGCTTATTTTTGGAAATCTGTAGTTGAAGAGACTTTTAAAGATCAATATCCGGAAGACAGATGGCCTGCAAGCGGTTCACGTCTGCAAAGCGCAATTTATTTCTTATTACAGGAACCGGACAATCCATGGTGGGACAATACTAGTACAAACCACATAATAGAGAGAAGAGATGATATATTAAGATTAGCATTTGAAAAAGCATATAATACTGGAAGAAGAGAATTCGGCAAAGACTTAGATTCCTGGAACTGGGGAGAAATTCATACTATTATTTTTAAAAACCGTACTCTTGACAATCAGGAATAAAAATAATTGAGGATATTTTTAACAGAGGCCCATTCGAGCTGATGGGAGGAAATAACCATGTAAACGTGGCATCATGGAAGATAACAAGCCCCTTTGAAGTTTACCACTCTGCTTCTATGCGCGATATCATAGATTTAAATGATCTATCGGCTTCCTTAATGATTAATACTACAGGCCAGAGCGGGCATCCAGGCCATCCGCATTATGATGATATGATAGAATTATGGAGCAATGTAGAGTATCATCTGTCTTTCTGGTTAAAAGAAGATGTTATGGAGAATATGGAAGGGAGCCTTGTTTTAAGTCCAAAAGAAGATATAGAGTGATGATTTTGATTTAATTGCCTAAATATACGGTTTAAACTGCTTTAAAAGCTTATTTTTGCCAATTATCAACATGAATCCTGCAAGACGAGGGCCCATTTCTTTGCCGATTAAAATTCTGTACATTAATTTAAATATTTCTTTAGGTTGAATTTCTACTTTTTGAGAAATTGCATAAATTGCTTCAGACAGGCTTTGTTCATCATGTGTGTCCAGATTTTCCTTAACTTCTTTTTTAACTTTTTTTATTATCTGCTTTTCTTCATCTGTTACTTCAATAGGTTCAGAATTCTCCGGCCGAAGCTGAAATCTAAAATTCTCAGGTGCAAATTGGGTTATCCAGTTCCATGCACAATTTGCCCTTGTTCTTACCTTAAAAAGCAGCTTTTCAAAGTCTTTCTGGTCTGGTTCTTTTTTAGACCTTTCAGAATTAATGCTCTCAGGAATAATAATATCTTTAATATCCTTTAAGTCCATATATTCTAGCACTTCATCTATATCTCCGTGATGAATCTGAAGCAAGTTACATAAATGTCTAAATCCAAACTGCTTTGTCATATATTCCGGAACTTCATCTACCTGAGAAAGTTCATAGATTCTTTTTTCTTTTTCCAGCCTCTTGTCTGAAACCTGTTCTATGCCATAATAAATGCGCTCACATTTATCATAATCTTCATAAATTTTTATTACATCCAGGTCAAAAGAAATTGAGAACTCTGAATTGGGCCTTGTTCCCGCAAACATGTACCTTACTATTTCCGGTTGATAAACATCAAGAACATCTTTAAGGCTTATTACTTCTCCGGAAGATGAAGATATTTTTCCTCCCCGTCCCTTAATACTGATAAAATCGTACTGGAAAGAAACAGGAGGCTCGCAGTTATATATCTCTTTTGCAATTTCTTTTGCAGTGTCAAAAGAACCTCCTTCTGAATGGTGGTCTTTACCTGCCGGTTCAAAATCTACACCTTCGTTCTTCCAACGCATGGGCCAGTCTATTCTCCAGAATAATTTACAGCATGAAGTATTGCGTAAATCCACCTGTTCTTTATTATCACAAGATTCACAATGATAATTTACTTTATATCCATCTTCCACACCTTTAATCTGAGTAGTATCTTTTAAGCATTTGGTACAAAATATAGACACAGGAGACCAGTCATCCGGAAGTGGAGTTGTCCTATGTTCATTTAATATTTTTATTATAAGGTCCTTCTTTTCCAGCGCAGTCTTCATCTCTTCCGCATATTTGGAATTTCTATATTGTTCAGACTGATAAATAAACTCTGGATTAATTCCCACAACCGGAAGAAGAACTTCCACTTCTTTTTCATTATGCCTTGCATAACTCTCTTCTTTTCCATAAGGATCCGGTGTAAAAGTAATAGGTTTTCTTAAATGTTCTTTAAGTTCTTCCTGATTGGGCATATTAGCAGGTACTTTTCTAAATACATCATAATCATCCCATGAATAAATAAACCTGACATCCCTTCCCATTTCACGTAATGTTCTAACTATTAATTCCACCGATATAACTTCTCTGAAGTTTCCTATATGAATTGTTCCGGAAGGTGTAATTCCGGCTGCGCATACATATATTTCTTTATCGCCCTTTTCACGTATAATTTTCTCTGCATTAATATCTGCCCAGTGAAAAGATCTTTTCTTTATATTATCTTTTTCCATAGTGTAAGGAGTATAGTAGAAGTTATTTTATTTTTCAAGAGATATGGTTTAAAAAGCAGTATTATAAATTTAACAAGGATTGAGGCTATCCTTTAAAATTAAAAAGAATTACCTTTTATGTAGAATTATTTATTTTTTTCTTAGACATAGATTTTCAGATATTATATTACATTACATACAATACAAGGATAAGTTTTATTGCACAATTTCTGTTTTATACTGGTTGTAGAATTTCAGAAGCAACAGGGCTTAAAATATCAGATTGTACGCTTAATGATAATTTTGTTTCTATGCGAATTTTGGGCAAGGGAAGAAAAGAAAGAATTTTAACAATTCCAATTATATTATATGACAAAATTAAAGCTTTCTATGATGGTAATACTTACCTATTTGAAACTAGAAATAAAAGGAAATGGAATAATTCAGTTTTTTATGATAATGGAGTATTGAAGTAGAACTTTTAATTCGAAAGAACAATTTGAATTTGAAAAAATAGTTATTCGATCACTTTTACTTTAAAATCTTTAGTAAGTTCTTTTGCCATTTCTTGAATATTAATTAAGGGCAGAACTACAGCCCCAAATCCTGCATTTGAAAAAATTGATGATATTGTTGCTCTAACATACGGAAATAGTAAAGCAGGAATCTGTATTCGTACTAAATTTTTTTCTATTTCATCTTCAAATTTACCATTAGTAAAAAATGCACCTGCAATCCCAACTTCTAACGTAAGCAGTCTATTGATTTCTTTATCCCCATTGCCTTTTTTAATTTCTTCTATTCTTATACCAGTATCTAATCCACCAATATACATATTTTGCTTTTTGTTAAATAAAGGGCGTCTTATACTAATATTAGTAAGCAACATTTCAGGTAATAAAGTTTTATTAAATAATAATAAATTAATATCTTTTTGAACTGAAAATTTGCTGTTATCAATTTTATATGATTTGAACTGAAAATTTGATACTATACTACTTTTAGCCATTCTGCTCCTTCATCTTTTACCAATTCATATTCACATTTTGTCTTATAATCTATATTAGCATTATTGTCTGTTGATGCATTAACAAAAAAATCTTCGTAATAGTCTGATAAAGTCATAGCACTTTGAGATAGTACATATTTCATTTTTTCTAAAGATTTTTCAATTTCTTGATTAAAATAGTCAAAATTCTCTGTAAACGATGAAACTTTAAATTCTAAATTTTCATCCGTTAACCTACTAAATGCAAACTCTGTGAATTGCTCATACATATTGTCATAATATTCTACAACTTGGGAAACATTATATTCTAAATTGGATGGAATTAAATCGTCATTATTATTATTATAACTACCATCGTTTATATCGCTAAAATGATATGATTCTATTTCTCCAACTTCAAGCGCTTTTGTTTCTAAAAGCATATTTCATTTCTATTGTCTCAAGATCTAATACTTCATCTTCAGGCACACTAATTGATAGAATTAAAATAGCACATCCTATTATTTTATCTGATAATTCTTTATAAATTATATTAGGCAAATTTTTGCCCTCCTTTTTAATTTTTAGTTCCGGGAAATCTTTTTCGACGAGATGTCAAGGCTCCGACCAGACACTGAATAAAGGGAAACTTTATAATCTTTATTTAAAATTCCACCTAATGTTGGGGAGGACCCCGAAGGGGCATGGCCTTTACATCGAGGAGAAAAAGATTATTTTTCCATTATTAAAAAGGAGGGTAACATATGCGGATATAATAATTATGTATTATTAAATATTGTTGTAAATAACTTAAAAATTAAAGCCAAAACTTTTTACTTAAATAAATTTCGGTGAACTCGGTGTTCTAATAAAAAAAATAATTATCAGCAAAAATAAACAGTTAAATATAATAGTTGTTATGAATCCGAACATTAAAAGCTAAGCACTTAAATTTATTCATCCGATAATTTACAAGACATGAAACAGATTACAATATTTTTATTACTTATATTAACTCTATCCGCATTCGGATATGAAGAAGAAGGGGAAGCTTCCTGGTACGGAGGAAAGTTTCAGGGAAGAACAACTGCAAACGGTGAGATTTTTGATACAAATCTTTATACGGCGGCACATAAATTTTTACCGTTTAATTCTATTGTAAAGGTTACAAACCTTGAAAATAATCTGTCTGTAGTCGTAAGGATTAACGACCGCGGGCCTTTTATAGAAGGAAGGATTATAGACCTTTCTATGGCAGCAGCAGATATAATCGGTGTTGTCCGTTCCGGACATTCACCAGTTATCATAGAGGTAATAGGTCAGTCGGATATAAATCCGGGTGTAGAAGATCAGACAGCTCTTAATCCAGCGCCGGCATCAGAGGAAGCTGAAGATGTAGTAGTAGTAAATCCTTTAGAATCCGATGTAACTCTTGCTGATACCGAAACTCAACCAATTAGTGAGCAGGAAACACCTGTAGAAGATAAAATGCCTGAGGATGATCCAATAATACAAGTAGTAACTCCTACTGCAGAAGAGAAAGCACCCCTTATTATAGTAGCTATTAATACATTCAGTATTCAGGTAGGTTCTTTTTCTATAGAAGAAAATGCAGGAAACTTAAAACAGCTGCTTGAATCACAGTCTTTTAATGTTCGCCTGGAAAAAGTTTCATCAGGTTTTACGCGAGTAATTATTACACGGATAAATAATAAAGATTTAGAGGATGCAAAACAGATCCTGTCCGGACTTGGCATTACGGATGTGATAGTACGGGAAGAAAATAATTCTTAAGTTATCAATATCAAAACAAAGAAACTTCCAAACCAGTTAATTTTTTTATTTTTTCTGATATATGTTCTTCCTGTTGTTCAATAAAATCCTTAAAACTTTTTATCCGGGTGTTTGATTTCTCCAATTGAAGGTTACCGGTTGAGCCGGAAGATTTTTTTGCTTTTATTGCTTCTACAGGATTCCGGCTTTTAAGCTTGTCTATATTTAATCCTATTTCTTTATATGCATCACGAAAAGGTACACCCTTTTCTACAAGTTCCAGAGCGGCATCTGTTGCATATATTTCCGGTATAAATCCGGCAATTAATTTATCCTTATTTATTTCGAGTTTCTCTATAGTAAGAGCTATAATTTTAACACAGCCTAAAGCTGTTTTAATTCCACGCATAAACGGTTCCTTTGTTTCCTGGAAATCACGATTATAGCCTGTCGGCAAAGAACTGATTATTTCCTTAATCTGAATGGAACAGGCTGATATTGTAGAGGTTTTTGCCCGAATTAGTTCCAATCCATCCGGATTCTTTTTCTGAGGCATTATACTGCTGCCAGTACATAGTTCATCGGGTAGTTTAAAGTAGGAGAATTCCGGCATGGAAAAAAGTATAAGCTCCTGAGCCATTTTGCTTATAGTTAAAACCATCTGATGTAAAGAATCTATAATCATAGATTCAATCTTGCCTCTGCTATTATTAACATATAGAACATTATTCTGAATTTTATTAAAGCCAAGAAGTTCAGAAACCATTTCCCTGTTTAATGGAAGCGGGACTCCATAGCTCGCAGCAGAACCAAGAGGGCACATATCATTTATATTGTAAACAGTTTTAACAAGCTCAAGCGCATCAAGCATTTCTTCTGCAAAGGAAGCAGACCAGAGCCCAACAGAAGAAGGCATTGCGATTTGCATGTGTGTACGCCCGGGCATTGGAACATCCTTGTTTTCTTCTGCAAATTTAATAAGGCCGCTTATAAGTGATAAGGATGAATTCATAAAACTTAATAAAAATCCTTTGGAATATAAACGGATTGCAGCTAATACCTGGTCATTACGTGACCTTCCCGTATGTATTTTTTTTCCGGCATCTCCATATTTTTTAATAAGATAATTCTCTATGGCAGTATGACAATCCTCATCTGATTTTTCTATTTTAAACTGACCTTTTTGTTTTAATTCTATAATATTTACAAGTCCCTGCTTTAAAGTTTTTAACTCATCTTTTGTTAGTATTCCAATAGTTTCCAGCATAACTGCATGCGCAATACTTGCTATGCAGTCAGGAATAATCAGATCTAAATCAAGGACACAATCTACTCCTATAGTAAAATCTTCGAGTAACTTATTTAACTCATAATTTTTCTGCCATATTTTGGCCATGCTGTATCCTCAAGAATATATATTAATAATAATATAAGAAAAGTAATATTAACTCAATCTACAAATGCTCTATTATTTTTATTGTAAACAATTCCTAAAAATATATGTTTCACCTTTCTTATTATTTAACAGCCAGAATTTTACTAAAAAATCTGTTAAAGTTCTGGAATGCATAATTAAATCTTTCTGAAGCTTTTTATTTATAGGAATTAATCTAGTCTGTATTTTTCTTATTTTTTTTAATATCTCTCCCTGCTCTTTATCCGCCGGAATAAAATGATTACTTTTATATTCTATAGCTTCGAATATCATTTCATTACTTATGTTTTTTATTTCCTTATCATAAGAAAAATTCTTATTTTCTTCTTTAAATAACTCCTCAATTCTTTCCTTAAATGCTGTATTATAAACATTAGTTTCATTTTTATATTCCGAAAGTAATGACTCCACATCATCTGCTAGGGAAATATATAGTGGTGGTACTGCACCTTTTTTATTTTCAAAATGATCTACATATACTTTTTTTGTATAATTTGCAACATTTGTGAAAAGTACAACAGTTATTAATTCAAATATCTGATTTATAATACCCAATTCTGCTTTCTTCGTTTCAAATGGAGGATCTGCATTACTAATTAAAATAAATTTAGAAAATAATTTGTCATAATTATCTTTATCTGCTAGTTTACTTATTCCATGGTTATCAACACTTCCCCCATCAGAAAGGCTTATTGGATATTTCTTAGACATTTTATGTCTATTAAAAAGATATTTTATTTTTTCAATTAAGGACTTGATAATATTCGTGGTACTATTATTATGTTTCCCTTCATTTTCGAAAAATTTCAGATTATAATAATCCTCTAAAATTAGCTCAGGCTCATATAAAGGCGGCCAATTGCATGACTTGGACACAGCATCTGCAAGAGGATATTTTTCTGCATCCGTAAATGTAACCTTCCTTTTTGTTAGCTTATTTATATAATCCGGGTTATCGCTATTAAAATTAATTTTAGATTTTGAAAAGTGAAGTAAATCACCCGTCTCAAAAACAGTTGCATTCATTGCAATACACGGCTCATCAGGCAGATCAGAAAGCTTTAGATTTTTAAATAATCTATTTTTAAGAAACTTATATTTTCTCTTACTAAAACCCAGCTTAGAGAATAAATAAATAAAAAGCCACACTATATAAATTATAATACCCAATAAATATGAACCGGTTATATATGTAGGCATGGAAATTAAGTCTAGGATAATTTTAATAATAATTATTAATATTACTAAAATTATTGCATAATAAAACATTCGTAATAATATACTTAGCTTCGGATTTCCAAACATTTTAGATTTATAGATAAGGAGTAATGCAATAAAAAATGCCCCGGTTCCAAATCCTACTATCCAAGTTATAATCATATCAATAATTGGGAATGAAATGACTTTACTCCCACTCGGTAGTTTTATTACCTTCGTTGGCTTACCAGGTTCTTTATCTTTCTCATCACTAGCAGCTAGTGTTGGCGTTTCTTTAGGAAACAGGCCTTTTAGTATTTTTTCTGTTAAGTATTCTATATATATATTTTCATTATCCGGAACCTGGACAATTGATCCTTCTCTGACATATAATTGTTTTATCTTGTTCTGTTCATCCCGTCTAATGAGTATACTTTTATTGGGCAGTATGAAGTTTGATATTTCATTTGTTGATTGTTTACCAATAATATTTAGATTATCATCCGAAAACACATTAGCAGGCGGAACTAACAACATCTCTGCTCCTTCTAATAATCCAACTGGAACAGCTTCAACTAGCTTATAATAAATATCAACCTTATATAAAAATATTGCCATTATATAAAAAAGCATTCCGACCAGGATGGGTATAATAAACAAAGATTTAGATCTTATCACTGTAAAGAATTCACAATTCTTATTTAGAAATCTTTTATTTATTGTTTTTTTATGATTTTCATACATTATATTAAATGCATTCTGTTTCTCCTTCGTGTCCTTCGTATCTTTATATTTTTCTTTATATTTTCCGTATTCACATACGTAATGCGCGCCAGTTACAGAACCGCCGGAAACAGTGGAAAAATTATCAACTGCGCTGAGTAGAGGTTTCTCTTCCATATTCTTATCCGGTCTGTTGTCTAATATCTTGATATTTTTTAATGCATCCATAGTACCAAGATGATATGCAGCTGCTCTGTATCCGCCTCCAGAGAGCCCCAGCCCGATTTTATTAGTTTTTTCACTCATAATCTTTTCCTATAACATTTATTACTTATTTTTCGACTAACACCCTCTAAAAATCAATCAAATAAAATCTTATAAAACTATTTGCATAAAAACTATTTTTACAACTATAATTACAACTATAATAAAAAAAGAAGGTTAAATATGGATGATCAGTTATATAAAGCACCTATAGAATATGTACCGGAACCTCCCAGAGCTCCTACCAATAAAGCAAAAGAATTAATTTATAAGTATCAGGGCTCCCAGAAAATACTCATAACTTTAGGATTGGCATTTTTTTTTACCGGACTTATTTCATCAATTTCGTTTTTGCATCAATTAATTCCGGATTTATTACTTAATATTTCGAGTACTAAATCTACTGCAACTGTGAAAAGTATAGAAAATGATTATTCTGTATTATATGATGATGAATATCCATATGAGATTACATTTTCATATAATGTGGGAAATACATCTTATACAGGATCATCTTCATCATTTAACTCAAGCTTAATATCAGACTTTATTATAAATAAACCTGTGAATATTGAATATAGTAATATTGTACCATCGCTGGCAAGAATACAGGGAATGAAAATCAGCAGCATTCCCCTATGGATATTATTCATTTTATTTTTCCCAATAACAGGACTGATTCTGACTATTGTATCAATTCGCTCTAATGAGAAAGAAAAAAATGCATATAAATATGGTATACCTGCAATAGCAGCTATTATACATAAAGGATACGATTATTCTTCTACGAGTAACGGTAAGCATCCATATCAAATAATCTGGAAATTTAAAGCTGATGAAAAGTTTTATGTAGGGTCTTTGTCTCATATGAACCCGGATGAATTACGTAACTTAATAAATAAAAAAGATACAGAAAATGAAAATATTGTTGTTGTCTATTTAGAGGATAAACCCCAAATAAACACACTGTATATATAGTATTAGATTTTTAATTAAGACTTAATCCAGTTTATTACTTTCGGAAATATAATTATCTACAAATTCTTTCACTGTACCGGACTTAAGAAGTGATCTGCTTTTTTCTATACCTTCCTTAATATTTTCTGTTTTTCCGTAACAGTAGAATGCAGCACCGGAATTTAAACAGACCATGTCTTTAATAGATTCGGGTGCAGTATTATTAAGCAGGGAATTTAAAATAGAAATATTTTCATCTGCATTTCCTGCAGGTATTTTAGAATACTCTGTATAGTTAATATTAAATTTATGAGGATCCAGTTTATATTTATTTATCGTATTATCCTGTATTTTATAAATACTTGTTTTACCACTAATTGATATTTCATCAATTCCCGGTTCTCCCAGCACAACAAGACAGCGTTTCTTACTCATTTCTAATAAACAGTCGGCTATTAGTTTTGCTTTTTTACTGTCTGTGGTCCCGATAATCTGATAATTGGGCTTTGCAGGATTACAGAGTGGGCCTATAATATTAAAAATAGTACGGCGTTTCGCCATTTTTCTCGCATTAACAACCTTTTTCATCGCTGGATGATATTTTCTTGCAAATATAAAAGTAAGGTTTGTAGAATTAAACAGCTTTTTCTGATTTTCTTCTTTTAAATCATAATTGCATTTTAGTTCGTCCAGTAAATCAAAACTGCCATTAGGTTTCTGCGAACCTTTATTCCCATGTTTAATTACCTTCACTCCGCCTGATGCAAGTATAAATGAAGAAGTTGTAGATACATTAAATCTGTTTAATCCACTTCCGCCTGTACCACATAAATCTATTGACTCTTTATCTAGCTTTAAAGGAAGAGTTTTTGATAACAGGATATTTGAGAAACCTATTACCTCATTTTTGCTCTCTCCCTTTTCTGCTAATGAAATTAAAAAATCTGCAATCTGATTATCATCTACCTCATTGTCCAATATTGTTAAAAGACATTTCTCAGATTCCTGAACAGAAAGGCTGTCACCTTTTTTTACTTTATTTATATACTCTTTTAACATATTAACTCCTATATTTATTCCTGACAGTATGCAATTGGCTTACCAAGGTAGAACCCTTGTGAAAAACATACTCCAAGCTCTACAACTGTTTCAAATACTGCTTTTGAATGCACTTTTTCTGCAATTGTTCTTATATTTAATTTTTTACAGAACTTAACTATTGTTTCCACAATTATCTGAGAGTTTCTGTCTACATCAATATTCTCTATAAGTGAAGAATCAATTTTTATATAATCTATTTCGAGTTTTAATATGTGACTAAAATTTGAGTAGCCTGAGCCAAAATCGTCAATTGCAATTCTGCATCCCAATTTTTTTACCTGCTGAATGAACTCAAACACTTCTTCATATCGCTCAATTCCTTCAGACTCAAGTATCTCGAAAACAACCTGCCTGCCAATATCATAAAATTTAAGAGAATCTAAAATATATTCTACAGTATCTTTGTTCAGGATATCTTCTATGGAAAGATTTATTGTAAATTGGATTCTTTTTTTATGAAAATAACTAAAAGCTTCTTTAATAACAGCTTTTGTTATATATACATATTGTTTGGATTTTTTTGCTACATGTAAAAATAATCCAGGCGGTATTATCTGGCCGGACTCATTTACAAGCCTCACAAGAGTTTCATATTTTTCTATCTTTGTATCTTTATTACTAAAAATAGGCTGAAAAAATACAACAATTCTATTATCGTTTATTGCACTATTAATTATTCTTGTCCATTTCAGGTTGTCACCATACTCTTTCTTAATTTCAAGAGAATTGTCATAAAAAGACCAATGAACTCTTTTTCGTTTTGCATACTTTAAGGCCATATCTGCAAGCTCTAAAATATGGTCTTTATTCTGGTTGTATGAAACACCAATGGATATATCAAGTACAATCTTGTGTTCTTCATCCTTAGAAGGTTTAAGCAGATAAGGCTTTAATTCACAAATATCATGCAGTTCCTGAACAAGAAATACAAGGTTGTTAATATCAAGCTTATCATCAATTAAAACTGCAAATTCATCTGCATGTAATTTATACAACTGACGGGAAAATCTTTCTGTTATAATATTAAGCCTATCGCTAAGTTCGACTAACAAATTGTCTCCGATAATGTGACCATAAAAACTATTGATTTCCTTAAATGCATCTATATTTAATAAAATTAAGATAGGCCGCTCACTTTTCTTAATATCTTTTAGAAGACTCAATCTATTCGGTAAGCTTGTTAATGAATTTGTATGAAGTTGCTCTTTAAGCTGATAAGTTCTTTCTTCTACGAGATAGTTTAATTGTGCTTCCCGCATTGCAAGGAGTTCATTCTTTAATTTTAATTCAAGATTCATTCTTCTTAATTTAGTATGCACCTTAACTCTAGCCAAAAGCTCAATAGGGCTAAATGGTTTGTTTATATAATCCACTCCGCCGTTTTCAAATGCCTTTAGCCTGCTTTTTTGGTCATTTTTGCCAGTTAAAAATATAATAGGAACATCTTCTACGCTCTTTAAAGTTTTTAATGTTTCTGCAAATTCATAACCGCTTATTCCCGGTAATTCAATATCAAGAAGAATTAAGTCCGGAATATAATCATTTATTGTTTTTAATGCTTCCTCTCTATTAGAAGCCAACTTTACTGCATATTCTTCTTCTTTGTTAAATATTCTTTGCAGAATCATTCTGCTCTGCAAATTATCATCAATAATAAATATTTTACCTTGCTGTAATTCTGACATTGATATTCCTTATAAATTTCTCACTTTTAAGTATATTTCATTTATTATTTAATAATTTTTTTACTTTATTAACAATTTCCTTATTTGTAAAAGGCTTCAAAATAAAATCTGTACCAGTTTTTAATTTGTGCTCCTGTTTTATTAAGAAGTCCTTTGCATATCCGGACATATATAAAACTTTTAATTCCGGATATTTTTCTCCCAGAGCTTCGACTAATTCTTCTCCGCCCATAATTGGCATCATAAGATCTGTAATAACTAAATTTATTTTATCTTTAAAATCTTCGCATACATCCAGTGCATGTTTTCCATTATTAGCTATAAGTATTTTATAACCCTCCTTTTTAAGTATTCGCAGTATTAATCTTTTTAAACTATTATTATCCTCTGCTAATAATATATTAGCAGCTTTATCTTCAATCGAAGCTTTCTTTTCTGCAAGACCTTCAACTTTCATTTCCTCCACAGTTTTCGGAAACAGAATCTCGAATATTACACCTTTATTTTTCTGATTATTAACAGATATATACCCTTTACTCTGTTTTATAATTCCGAATACAGTAGCAAGGCCCAGACCTGTACCTTTACCCTGCTCCTTTGTAGAAAAAAACGGCTCAAATATATGGGACTTTATTTCATCATCCATGCCGATACCTGTATCACTAACTTCAAGCTTAACATATTCACCGGAAAGTACTTCCGGGTTTATCTTTTTATCTTTTTTTAATATCTTAACATTCGAAGTTTTTATTACGAACTTACCACCTTTTGGCATTGCGTCTTTGCTGTTTACTGTTAGATTCATAATAACCTGTGATATTTGTCCGGGATCTGCCTTAATAAAATCTACGCCTAAATCAAGGTCTGTTACAAGTTTAATACTATCACCTATTAGGCGTTCGAGCATTTTTTTCATATCTGTTATTACATCATTAATATTTATAATTTTTAATTTTATATTTTTTCTTCTGCTAAAAGTTAACAACTGCTCCACAAGTTCAGACGCATGTGTTGTAGCCTTTATTACTTCACCTATATCTTCACGAATCTGACTGGTTTCTTCCACACTTTCTTTTATAAAAAGACTAAAGTTTAATATAACAGACAACAAATTATTAAAATCATGTGCGATTCCTCCGGCAAGTCTTCCTATTGCCTCCATCTTCTGAGCCTGAAGATACATATCCTCCAGACGCCTATGATTTGTTATATCCATTAAATACCCGTTCATTTCACTTAGCTTGTCTTTTTCGTCAAATTTCCCAATAACATTTGCAATAATATTTACAACTGACCCGTCTTTTTTATATAAATCAATTCCATGAAGTATTAATTTTTTTTCTTTTGTTAATTTATCTATAAATATTTCCCAAAGGTTTTTATTATAGAAGAGTGTATTAAATCCGGATTTCATAGCTGCTTCTACAGAATTATATGAAAATATCTTGGCAAAAGGAGGATTACATAGAATTATTTTTCCGTCCGGTTTGGCAATAAAATCTCCTGTAATATCTTCTTCGAAAAAGTTTCTATATATTTCCTCGCTCTTTAATAATGCTTCTTCTGCTGTTTTTTTTTGAAATTCGAGATTTATTTTTTCATAACACCGATCTAAAGTTGCTAAAAGGTCCGGGATAAATAAAGGTTTTCTAAGATAATCGTAAACACCTTTTTTAATAGCTTTAACAGCTGTTTCTATTTCTGCATAAGCTGTTACAATAACGCAAAGCAGCTCCGGTGATATTTTTTTTAAATCTGATATGAGATCGATTCCATCATGCAGGCCCAGGTAGATATCAATGAAGCTTATTGAAGGTTTAAATTTTTCGAGTTTTTCTTTTGCTTCTTTTGCACTATAAGCAATAATTACTTTATAGTTTTCTAATTCTAGAATATCTGACAGGCTTTCTGCAAAGTCTTTATCATTCTCTACAATCATAATTAAAGGAGAAAAATCATGTTTCTTCAAATTAACTTCATTCATATTTAAAACCAAACATACTCGTTTCTGCTTTAATTGTTATCATCACAAACCGATTGACAATATCTTTTTTTACTGTTTTGATTTTTAAAATATTTATAATTATTACATGACTTGTTTAATTGATGTTTGTTATGAGTAGAATAGATAGATAAAAACATTATGCTGTTTTTCATAATACATTTGCTATAATATGATTTAAAAGTGCAATTGTCAACGGCATAGTTTTTTTTTAGAAAGTATAATGTAGAATTTATATATTTTTATAAAAGTAAATTTATTTCCTGAAGAAAGACTATTTAAATAAATTCAGCCTAACATAACATGGAGAACTTTTTTTAGCTACTAATTTAATTGTTTTATATAAATATTAATTTAAACCTTTTTTATTACATTCAGAAGCTTAGGTATATTAAAAGGTTTATAAAAAACATTATGAACTCCATTTGCAACAGCTTTATCTATTAGCTTAGTGTCTTTATAACCAGTCATAACTGCTACTTTAGCACCGGGATTGCTCTTTTTTATTTCTATAAAGCTGTCCACACCATTTTTATCAGGAAGCATTATATCCATAAGCACCATATCATAACTGTCCTCTTTATACTTTTTTATAGCATCCCTACTATTAAAAGCAATATCAACATCATATCCATGAATATCCAGCAAATCTGCGATTGCCTCAGCCAGGTCCACATTGTCATCAACAACTAAAATTTTGTTTTCTTCCATTTTTCTATTTCTCCTTTTTAAAATTTATAAAAAATGTACGGATTTGCAGTAATCAATCATATTTTTCATTATATCCGTACTTACATTTTCCCATCTAAAATCCATTTCCCTAAGAATAAGATTTGTTTTATTATTTTTATGAATAAAACCGGATAAATGAGGATTATCCAGTATATGTGAATGCAGCATTAAATTTAGAATAAATTGCTTGTCCTTATATATTCCGGAAGTTGTTTTCTAAGAAATTCCTTTATTTCATCAATATCTATTACCATATCACCAACATAATATGCACATATATATTTATTATCAGACTTATCTGTTTTAACAGTACATGCGGCTTCTTTTACTCCTGTAAACTGTAGTATATAAGATTCGATCTCACCAAGCTCTATTCTATACCCACGAACCTTTACCTGAGTATCTATACGCCCTAAAAACTCGATATTCCCATCCGGAAGCCATTTGCAAAGATCCCCTGTTCTGTACATTTTCTCACCATTTCTGAATGGATTTGGAACAAATTTTTCATCAGTAAGTTCCGGCCTGTTTAAATAACCGTCTGCGACACCAATACCGCTTATATATAATTCACCCGGAGCTCCTACAGGAAGCAGGTTTCTGTCCTTATTTAGAATATATATTTCTATATTGGAAATAGGCTTGCCGATAGGTATATTCTCCGGCACTGAATCTATCGGGCAATTATAATATGTTACATCTACAGAAGCTTCTGTATGACCATATAAATTATACAGCATTGTTTCATCTTTAAATAATTTATTAAAATCCTCTACATATCTGGATTTTAATTCTTCACCGCTATTAAATATTCTCTTTAAAGGAAAGTCAGCAAGATCGTATTCATTAGTTTTAATATATTCAAGAAAAGCATTAAACATCGAAGGAACAAAATGCATAGTTGTAATATTATTTTTTTTAATACTGTTTAACATCCACTCAGGATCTTTTTCTTTCCCAGTTTCCAGAATCAAACATTTGGCACCTATAAATCCCCACCAGAATATTTCCCATACAGAAACGTCAAATGTAAATGGAGTCTTGTGCAGAATTGTATCTTTGTTCGTTAATGGATATTCTTTCTGCATCCAGAGTATTCTATTTACAATAGAGTTATGATTTATTTTAACTCCTTTAGGTTTACCAGTAGTACCTGAAGTGTAAATCACATAACATAAATCTTCTGGCGAACAAGGGGCCTCCAGCTGTTTTACTTCATTTATATAATTTTCCGGATCTTCAAGAACAACAAGCTTAAGTTTATTTTTAATCTTTTCTTTGAATTTGTCCTGTACAAGTACCAACTGTGCATCACTATCATTTATTATGAAACTAATTCTATCTACAGGAAAAGAAGGACTTACAGGTAGATACGCTCCTCCTGCCTTAAGAATAGCATAAATTCCTATGAACATTTCAAATGACCGGCCTGTGCAGATAGCAGCAATTTTATTTTTCTTTAAACCTTTTTCTTTTAGTAGCTCTGCAAGCCTTCCTGATCTTTCATCAAATTCTTTATAAGTTAATTTTCTGTCCCCATAAATTAAACACGAAGCATTCGGTGTTTTTCTTACTTGCTCTTCAAATATTTCAATTAATGTTTGGTTATAATTTAAATTGCAACTTGTATTATTAAAATCTTTTAGTATCTTATTTTTTCCTTTTTCCGGTAAAAATTCTATTTCATTTATATGTTGTTCCGGGTTTCGAAGTACTTCTGCTGCTATTTTCATCATGCTTTCGAACAGGAATTCTATCTGGCCCTCTGTGTATTGTTCTAGCTGGTAATCGAATTCTGCTTTCAAAGGAACTTCCGGATCCCTTTCTGTAAAATGTATGGTTAAAGGGAATGTTTCATAGCCGTTGAAATGCCATTCAATTTTTATCGGATATTGAAAATTTTCATAAGAAAAAATAGTATTAAATAAATTAGAAGTTATATTAAATTCTTTTCTTACATCCTGCATCAATAAATCAAATGGATAATTCTGATGCTTAAGTACATTACCGCTTTCTATTTTAATATTATTGAGCAACTCATTAAATACTTCTTTTTTATTTATATTAATAAACAATGGGAGTGTATTAACATAAACACCCATTGTTTGCTTTTCCTGTTTATTAGTTCGATTATGGCTTATAGTACCAAGAATAATATTATCTTTTGATTCTGTTTTATAAACATATAACGCATAAACTGTCAAAAAGAATATGTATCTGGAAATATTATTTTTAATACAAAATGCATCTACTTTATGCAATAGAAATTCCGGGACGTTTTTAACTATTCTGTTCCCTTTTATATTTGATGACTGAATATTAATATTTTCAAAAGGATTTTCTTTAAGCTTTTTTAACCAGTATTCCTTATCACGTTTAAATCGTTCTGAGTTTTTATATTTTTCTTCACGCTTTAATAAATCTAAATATGAGCATTTATTAGGCTCATTAGCTTGTCCCAAAGTTAGATAATTATAATTACTCAATATTTGATCTGCTAAAATTTTAATTGAAAAACCATCAAAAATTATATGGTGTAAGATCATGATTAATATAGTTTTTTTTAAGCAACACATTTGTTTAAGGAGCATATCGTATAAAAATTAAATATTTTTTATTTATTATATTAATTATTTTTTCTTGCACAAAACAAGTAGAAATCGAAACAGAAACAATTGAAAATACCGATAATTCGGTAGAGAATATTGATAATAATGCATCAGATACTGATGAAAAACCTTTATTACTAATTAATAAAGATGATGAATTAATAATTACTGTTAGGTTTGATTATGAACCTTTTATGTGGGTAAAAAATAATGAATTTAAGGGATTTTGGGTTGATGTAGAACGCTCTATTTTAAGCAAAATGGGGCAGAAATATTTATTTGTTGAGTTCACAAATGCAGAAAAAGTAGTAACAGATGTTAAAGACGGGACATTGCATGCAGCTATTGGAGCACCCATTATTCCGGATTATCAGCAAATACTAAATTTTACCGATGCTTATATAACTTTAGACCTCATAACCCTTGTACGAACAGATACTGTTGATATCGGAGGAAATACGCCGGAAGAAGTAATAAACAGCCTCTTCGGAAAAACAGTCGGAGTACAAGCAAGGGGTGTAGAATATAATCTTCTACGAGAATACAGAGATATCACCATAATTGAATATGAAACAGGAACTGTTGCACTAGAAAAACTTGCAAATGGAGAAGTAGATGCAAAAATTGAAAATAAGGAAATAGCCTTATACCATGCAAGAATGAATGGCTGGGATATAAAAGCTGTAGGAGTACCTCTTAATTCTATGGTAAGTGCAATGGGTTTTTCAAAAAGAGTAGATCCGGAAATAATAACCAGATATAATACTGCATTAAAAGAAATCCTGGATGACGGAACATTCGACAAAATTTACAGAGAATGGTTCGGAGAGTAATTCCGGTAAAAAAATATGCCCTGCGCAAGCTTTTTAGCAAATATTATTTAACTCAATACAACATATAGAAAAGTACTTGAAAAAAAATAATCAATATGTCTTAATTCATTAAAGTGAAATTAAAATCAAAGATAACTTTTAGTGTATTAATTGTACTTTTTGTGGCAATCGGTTTGTTAGGATACATTTATCTTCAGGTATCCACATCGATTCTACAGAAAGAAGTTACTGAAAACTTAGAATTATTAAGTGAAAGTTATGCAACACAGATAGATCTAAAATTAAATTCATACAAAATATCAATAAGAGACCTTTCATCTGCTATTATAACTTCAGTATACGCAGGAGATGCTTTAAAAGAAGCCGCACGACTGTATCCGGAATTTGAACAAATTTTCTATACAGATAAAGAAGGAAAAATTATTGATATGTTTCCGTATAATGCAGATGATATGCAGATAAATTTTTCTGATAAATTCTTCTGGAACGAAACTTTAGAAACAAATGAGATTCAAATTACAACAAATAACGATTTCGGTTACCCTGCAATAGTATTATCTGCTCCGGTTGTTTTACCCTTTTTAACTATGGAACTGCCATCTATATATGGAGCAGTATGTATTACAATTCCTCTAGAATTATTCTTCGAAGAATTCCAGCACATAACTATCGGAGAAACGGGATATATTTTTATAATTGATGAAAACGATCTAATTATTTCGCATAAAGATACAGAGTTAGTTTTAAATAAAAAGCTATATGAAATAAGTGAAGAAGATAGCTTAAGGCAGGTTGCAGAGTTTATGAATAGTGATAGCTCTGGAAGTGGCTCCTATCAATTAAATAATAATAGATATTATATCTCTTTTCATCCTATTTTTAATGCAAAATGGTCTTTAGCAGTTACTGGTTTAATAGATGAATATCATTCAGAATCAAGGAACCTCTCATTATTCTTACTCGGAATAATAATTATTATTGTTGTGCCTACGATACTGATTGTTTTTACTGTCGTTAACAGGATAGTAATGCCCATAAGAAATGTATCAACGATTCTGAAAAAAATGGCAGCAGGAGAAATTAGAACAAAGAATCTTTTAGAGCAAGACAGTCATGATGAGGTAGGCGAGATTTCGCAAGATTTTAATAAAATAGTCAGCAACTTTGAACATATTGCGAATGAGCTAAATATAGACCTCGAAAAAGAAAAAAAAGCCCTGCATGAAACAGTACTGCGCTTCCATGCTATTTTTAATCAAAGCTCACAGAATATCTGGATTATGGATCTTACTGGTAAAATTTTAGAGGCAAATGATTCCTTTCATAAAAATATGGGTTTGCGGAAAAAGCAGATAAAGAACAAATATTTCTGGGAACTTCCTTTTATAAGTAAGCGGAAAAAAAGAATCGATGAAATCAAAAATGCAATACTCAATTCTGCAAATAATAAATCTTCCAGAATGGAAATTAACATTAAATCTGCATATAGAAAAATCTATGTTCTTGATATGACTATCCAGCCTGTTCTCGATAAAAATAATAATGTTGTATTAATAATTGGAGAAGGAAGAGATATTACAGAAAGAAAAAAAGTTGAGCTAGAACTTGATATATACAGAAGTCATCTTGAGGAAATGATCGAAAGTAGAACAGTGGAATTAGAAAAAGCACAAAAGGAGCTTTTAATTGAGGAAAAATTTGCTGCTTTAGGTAAATTAACTGCAATTGTAAGCCACGAAATACGGAATCCTCTTGCAACAATAAGAAGCTCTGCATATTTGATTAGAGAAAAGACAAAAGACAAGGAATTAAATATTGAAAATACAATTAGCAGACTGGAAAGAAATGTTTCACGATGTGATCAGATTATAGAAGAACTGTTGGATTACAGCAGGACTCCGGCTCTAACTTTTATGCCTGTTAAGATTGATGAATGGCTTGAAAAAATTATTGATATGTTTACCTTTCATGAAAATATTACAATACAGAAATCTTTACAATCAAATTCTATTGTTTCTATAGATACTGAAAATTTCAGAAGAGTAATAATCAATCTATTAACTAATGCAAATCAGGCATTAACAGAAGAAAACAATAACCATAAACAAGTTAAAAAACCTGAGATCACAATAAAAACAAATCCAAACCAATCTTTTGTAGATATTATTATTTCTGACAACGGACCGGGTATACCAGATGATGTAATGAAAAAAATATTTGAACCTCTCTTCAGTACAAAAAGTTTTGGTGTTGGTTTGGGGCTTCCTATTGTTCATCAGATAGTACTGGAACATGCCGGCAAAATAGATGTAAAAAGCAAATTAGGAGAAGGTACGGAATTTATCGTACAACTTCCGGTAACAGAAAATACGGAATAAGTATAATTTACAGTATGTTATGCCTTTATGTTTTTATACAGTAGTTTCCTTAGTGAGAAATTTGGACCTCACAAAGAGCGCAAGGAAATTATAGTCTTTTCATGTTTTCTGATTTTCTAAGAAATATATTCATACCGGCCTATCATCCCTGATTCGACCGGCATTAGTCCGGCCCACAAAGACATAGGGACACAGAGGTTTTACTTATGCTATTGAGGATCTGTACTCATCGACAATTTTGGTTAAATTCTTTTTATCTCCGCCTGTGTTCTTTTCAATATGTTCGATCATTACATCAATAATGCCTTCGCTGTCTGTTTTTCCGGAAATTGAGCAATAACCTCGAAACATTTTTAATATTGAGTTGGGGATTGCTTTTACTAATAAATCTACTTTTTCCATTTTCTATATCCTTTTTATAATGAATTTTGGAGGATTATATGAATATTTAATACTTCCGTCAATAAAAAAATACAAAAAGCAAGAATTTTAAAATAGATAATTTTAGTAGTGTTTACCTTAATTCCTGTTGTTCTTATCCAGTATTAGACTTTCCGAATGTAAATATCATTACATACATCCTGGTCTAATGCAATATCTGTTTCCCCAACTTTGACAACAAATGTAGGAAAAGTCTGGTGTACTTTAATTGCATTACCTGGTGAAAGACCAAGAGTTACTAAATGGTCCAGTCTTTTATGATTTTTTGTAGATATATATTTAACTCTGCCTGTTTCCCCGGATTTTAAGCGGGTTAACGGATATACAATTCCATCTGCTTTTTCCAATCCTTTTTTACAGCATTCGCCGGGGGGAATTGGATTTCCATGTGGACATTCTTTAGGATGTCCCAGGAGTGTACAAATTGCGGTTGTTATTTCCGGACTTAAAATATGTTCGAATTTGCATGCATTTGATTCGAGGTCTTCATCTTTTATTTCAAGAGCATCTGTAAATAATCTTTCTGCAAGACGATGAGCCCTTATTAGCCTTTCTGCTGATACTTTTCCTTGATTAGATAAAGAGATAAATCCGTCTTTTTCTATTAAACTGTTGTCAGCTATTAATTCTTCAATTATATTATCAGTTATATTAATAGGTTCAATAAGACTTTCCCTTAAAATAGGTCCATTTTGAGATTTAACCCAGATTAATTCTAAGATGTCTTCTTTGATATTTTGTTTATTAGCCATTTAAAACCTTTCCTTATTTTATCGTCATCTACAGTCTGATATCCGCAATTTGGGCAACATATCACTTTGCAGGACTTACTAATAGCACATCCATTACATAATGCGCTCTCTCTTTTAAACTTGTATCCGCATAATGAACAGGTCATCATAATCTGCCTCCTACAAATGCTCCTATAATGGGATATTCAGTGAACGGATAATAAAGTTAAATGCACCGCCAAAAAGGAATGCAAAAGCAAAAATAAATACAGTTATAATTGCAGCCACTTTAGGACCCCGCTCTTTTATCATTATAAACAAATTTGCAATACAAGGCACAAATAATGTAATTGTAACAATAGAAACAAGCATCTGTATATTATCAAGATTACCGCCCTTAAATAATAATACAGCAGCATAATCTCTTCTTAAAAATCCAAGAACAAATGCAGAAGCGCTTTCTTTTGGAAGTTGTAAAAGGTTTACAACAACAGGAGCGGCCCAATCTTCCAACACAGACAAAAATCCTGTCTTTGAAAAAACAAAAAGCAGTAATGTTCCTAATATAAATAACGGAACAGCTTCCTTTAAATACCAGCTTAAACGTGCTAATGTTTTAATAAGAATATTTGATAACTTTGGAATACGCATTGGCGGTATTTCCAGTATAAAATCTGATGTTTCACCGTATACAACTTTGGATGAAAAAAATCCTATAACAAAAATTACAATGATAATAGTAAATACCCAGATTATTGTTGCTGTAAAAGAAATATTTGCTGTCGCACCGAAAATAACACCAAGCTGGGCAGAACATGGGATTGCAAGAGCAAGGAGTAATGTGACAATTATTCTTTCCTTTTTAGACGGTAATATTCTTGCCGTCATGGTTGCCATTGTATCACAACCAAGGCCCAGTACCATGGGCAGCACTGCTTTACCGTTTAGCCCCATTACTTTAAATACTCTATTCACCATTATTGCAAGTCGTGGAAGATAACCGGAATCCTCTAATATACCGAATATAAGAAAAAAGAAACCCACAATAGGAAGCACTATAGCAATAGCATATGTAACTGCCATTGTTATTATACCATACTCACCAACAAACAGCTCTCTGATTATATCTACAGGTATTACTTTAAATATATTTTCAAAAAATGGATTGATGTATTCTCCGAATACCACATTTTCAAAAAAATCCACAGAAACCCCGGCACCAAATTCACCAACAATCTTATACATAATAAACATAACTAAAAGAACAATCGGCACTCCCCATACCGGATGCATTGATATATCACCAATAAAACCTGCCACGCTGCCATTAGTTTTATCTTCTTTAACCATAACCTGTTTTAAAATACTATCTGCCTTTTTAAATCGCATATGACTGATAATATAGTTTAATGGTTTATTATATTTCTGTTGAACAGTTTCACAGATATGAAGTATTTTCTTTTTAACTTTGCTATCTAAGTTTTTAAAATTATCATCCATTAAGTCCGTATCATCAGATAACAATAATAATCCGGAAAATCTCTTTGAAAACTTTGTATCTGGAATTAATGGAGCAAGTTTTTCCAGAGCATTTTCTATATTCTTATCATACTTTATTTTGATTGAAGAGAACCTGCTTTCCAGCACCTTTTTTTCTAATTCTCTAATTCCGGTCCTTTGAGTTGCAACCGTACGAACTATATTAACATTTAATATCTTAGATAAAGCGGATCTGTTTATTTCTATTCCGCGGCTTTTAGCTTCGTCATCCATATTTAGATTTAGCAAAAAAGGAATACCTGCTTCTGCAAGCTGTATAGAAATTAACAATGCTCTGCGTAAATTTTTTGCGTCTGCAACCTGGATTATATTTTTATACTCTCTGTTTAAAAGAATATTTCTTGCAACAAGTTCATCTTCTGATTGAGGAAGGAGGCTGTTAGTTCCCGGTGTATCTATAAGTAATACTTTTTTGTTTTCGATAGTACCGGTTCCATAAGATATTTCCACAGTAGTACCGGGATAATTTGATATTGTCACATATTTTCTAGTAAGTATATTGAATATAACACTTTTACCAACATTGGGATTACCTAAAAGTATTATATTTTCTTTGTTCTTTAAATCTATTTTTATTTTATCATGGTTGTGCATAAATAAAATCCGAAGTTCCTTTTTAATAATATTGATTTTGAGACTGATTCTCAATCTCAAAATCAATATAAATCATATACTGCACTTAGTCAAGAAAAATAAAAAAAAGCCCTTATAAGAATATACTTTACAAGGGCTATATATTTATTTTTTTAATATAGTTAAAACATCAGATCGTCATATCCCTGATTTAAGGCAACTGTCATCGGAATCTGCCTGGAACTTGGTCCCCAGAACTGCCTTGGGCCGGGAGATGCAAAATGATCAGATTCTGCCCAGTCTTCTCTTCTTTCTTCAAAATATTTAAATGCTGGCGAATCTAATTTGACCAGTGCCTTTTCTATTACCATCTCATCTTCTCCATGACGCCTTTCTATGTTCATAAGGCCTGTAATTGGTATTGCAATAATTTCTCCGCCCTCTGTGAAATTTGTAAATGATGCAAGGTAGCCTGTTTTACCATCCAGAATGAGAGAACCAGCTGCCAGACCTAAATTAAAAGTAAAATATGCATCAAAAAGAGAAGGAGCACCACAGCGTCCTTCATAACCGAAAAAATGCTGCCGATGCGAAAATTTTATATCCTCTGTATCTTCTTTAATTCGCGCTGCAACCATATCTATAAGCATCTTTTCCGTCGGTATTTGGGAAACTTGCAGGTTACCATGAGCATCTCTGTCTAAAAGGAGCATTTCTTCTATATAGTCAGGTAATGATGCAAATAACTGTGCATGTTCTGCGGAGATCTTCTGAACAATAAAATCTCTTTTTAGATCTATTGATAATTTAGCCATGTGGTCTTCATGCTTTGCAATCGCATCATTTAATTCTGCTATCATCCCCTTAAATTCAGGTATAAACTCAATTATCCCTTCCGGAACTATAACGCACCCATAATTAATTCCTTTACGCGCCCTTTTTATTACAACTCTTGCAATCTGCTCAACTACCTCGGCTAATGATGTTTTCTTTTCTTCTACTTCTTCTGATATTAAACATAGAGCAGGTTTTGTCTGAAGTGCAACTTCTAATGCAACATGACTTGCAGACCGGCCCATAACTTTTATAAAATGCCAGTATTTTCTTGAAGATGGAGTATCCTGAAGTATATTTCCGGCAAGTTCAGAATATATTTTTGTTGCTGTATCAAAACCAAATGAAATAGGAAGCAGTTTTCCTACCTGAAGGTCTCCGTCTATGGTTTTGGGAACACCAATCACCTGTATATTATCTTTATATAAAAATTCCGCGAGCAAAGCTGCATTTGTATTTGAGTCATCTCCTCCGACAACTATAATACCATCCAATTTATCTTCTTTGCATGTTCTCCTAACAGCATCAAATTGTTCGGCTGTTTTAATTTTAGTTCTGTCACTGCCTAAAAAATCAAATCCGCCTGTATTAAAGATCCATTTGACATCCGAATCTTTAACTTCAAAGACATCTCCCTGTATAAGACCTTTAGGCCCTGCTTTAATTCCAAGCAGAGTATTATCCTGTCCTAACACCTTTTTAATTCCTGCAATAACATTATGGCCTCCCGCAGCAGGGCCACCGGAAAAGAGAACTGCAATACGTTTTCCTTTTACTGATGCAGTATTTACTCCATCTACATGAAGTACACAATTCTCACTCTGCCCGATACTCTCTGGAAATGTCTCTGCAATTCTGGCACTGTCCTTTGTTTCCAGTTTTTCACCTTTTACATTAAAAGAAACAGGTTTTATTCTGTCTCCTTCCTTAAAAACAGAGCATACCGGTGTATCAAGATTTCTAATTGAATTTTCAAATAAAGAATTACCTTTCTCCATATCATTTAATTTTTTTGTAAGCATTAGTATATTCCTTAAATATTTTATTAGGACAGTGTAATACCTCGATGGTTTACACCGAAGATTTTGCTGCCTCACAAACATAAGAATACTTCGCAGCTTTGCTGCGGAGTTTCTTAGTATTCGTATTTTTACAAATAATTTACCGGGAAGATCAATTTTACTTTTAATTCTACTTCAGTTTTTTCCTGAGCTTTCTTCCTGATAATTTCTTTTTCTGTTCTCCCGTTTCTTTATCCTTCTCTTTCTTTGATTTTTTCCAGAAAACGTAAAGGCTAATTGCCCCGCCCAAGATCATTATTGCACATAAAATCTGGCCTGTTGTAAAATTCCAAGGCGTTAGAAATAGGTCATTAGGATTATTAATATTCACTAATTTAATTGGGAAATCCATGCCACTGTCGGGTGTTCTTGTATATTCAATAAAAAATCTTACAAGCCCATATCCTATAATATAGCAGCTTATTAAAAACCCTTTAAATGGTTTTCTCTTTCTTAATACAAACCATAAAATAACAAATATAAATATTCCTTCAAAAAAAGCTTCATAAAGCTGTGAAGGATGCCTCGGAAGGTTCACCAGATCTTTTCCGGTAATATCCAGGCCTACTTTAGAGGCAATGTCCTTTACCCATGGTTCTTTAGTAGAAAACCTCGTTGCATTAGGAAAAATCATACCCCAGGAAGCAGTAGTAACACGCCCGTAAAGCTCACCATTTATAAAATTGCCAATCCTCCCGAAAAAATAACCCAATGGTACGCCGACAGCAATCATATCAACCCAATTTACAATATCAATCTTTTTTATGCGCCAGTATAAAATTAAGCCTGTTAACAATCCTACAAAGCCGCCATGATAAGACATACCGCTAAATCCTGTAAATTTACAGCCGTCACCTGTTATTGAAATTGGCAGAAATGCCTCCAGAGGATTTGTTCCGCTGCCATAAATAATCACAGAAAAAAGCCTTGCTCCGATTAAGAGGCCGACGATTCCCCAGAAAAAGAAATTTAATATTTCATCATTATCAATATTAAGTTTTCTCTCCTTAATCTGTACTTTAAAAAGGAAATATGTAATAGAAAAAGCGACTAAATACATTAAACCATACCATCTAAGTAAAGGAAATCCAGGTATAATTTCTGGTTTAAGCCATTCCGGGAAATTTATAAAATTTATCATCTATTTCTCCTAATATTCACCATAATTATCAAAAATAATATTTTTCTCACAAAGCTCTCGGAGAACACGGAGTTAACAAACAAACTCCATTTAACATTTACGCTAATGATTTATCTTTTTTCATAACCATATAAAATGAATTCAAATATTATCCTTTGTGAGCTCTGTGAGATCCGTGTGAAATTCTTATTTTATACATTTTAAATAACAATCCACTTTACCTTCACAATATATACATAATATTAAATTTATTACAATTCCTATTTGAATATTAATTTTTTAAAGGAACTTCCTGTATATGCCCTTTTTCCAGATTAAAGAAAATTTTAATATTCGTTTTTTTTGAAGTAATCTCATGATATCTTCCATGACTCTCTATAACAACCCCTGGAAAAATTGTTCCGCGAATTATAATTTCTGATGGAAAATGCTCTTCAAATTTCTCACGTAAATTTAATAAACGAATTCCCCTCATTTCAATAAGTTTTAATACTTTCAATTTTTCTTTTCTAACCTGTTCAAGTGTTATTTTCTTATCGAACTCACCTTTCTCTATTTTCATCATTATATGGTCAAATTTATAAATCTTCTTTTTTATTTTCTCTATTTCTCTTTCTTCCAGCTCTATCTGGTCTCCAACAAGATAATCCTGACCAAATGAGATATGTGTTTGCATTCCCCTTTCCGAACCAATATTAAAAGCCTCAAGGCCCTTTTTAGATTTTATTATTCCGCCAAGTATCTTGCTGTTTGCCGGGGCCATAAAAAGTTTATTATTGCATTTTAAATTACAGTTTAAACATGCCGTTTTAAGTTTAACATTTCCAACCGCAAGTATTACAGACCTTTCAACAAACTTAGCTGCAATATGCTGTTTGGACCTTAAAACTGCTTTATTTTCTCCTCTTACTCCGCCGACAATAAATATGGAACCATTAGAAGATAACAAAGCACCCTCTACCATACCTCCAATTTTTATATCTCCACCGGAAAATATACTTAATCCGTTTTTAACCGAACCGCTTATCTGTACAGAGCCTGAGAAATTTATATTGCCGGTCTGCTGGTTAATATTACTATCAAAAATTAATTTATCTTTAACTTCTAAAATATTACCATTATAAAAAATCTCTCCGGTGGAAGCAGCATAATACTGTATTATACCATCTTCTGTTACTTCCAGCTTAATACTATCACTAATTTCAATATTAATAGGCAGGCCTTCCCGTGCAGGAACAGCTGCTCCGTATATATCAATACCGCTTTCTACCTTTTCTTTGGATTTAATAATTTCAGCAATCAGATCCCCGTTTTTAACAGACCTTCCTTTTCTTGAGTTTTCTGCAGGGTTGCTGTAAAGAGACCTTCCGGAAATAACCTGATAATAGAACTGTAGCCTGCTTCCTGCGCCATGATGCGGGGGAACTCCCTGGGCAAATACAACATCAGTTATACTTTTGCCGCTGTTAGCCTCTCTAACACAATTATTTAATAATTCAAGATTAACTCCTTTTACAATACCCTGCTCTTTAAGGGCCTGTTCTATTTTTTCAAAAGAAATTGTACTGCCTGCTCCTTTTGACGGAAAAATAGTAATTGATGCCTGCATTTTATCTTCAGAAACTTGTAATTTATATGAACTGTCCTGATAATCAAATACACTTAAATTATAAGTACCATCTTTGCGGGCAATACCCAATATTCCCTGTTTTATAGAGATAATATGTTTTCCACTAATTTTTATACCATCAAATATTTTTATATCAGGATCATTTCCATGTATGGCAGGAATCTGTGTTCCATATATATCTACTCCTGATTTTCCGTTTGAATATGGAATAAGGTCTGCGATTTTATCATTCTTTTTAACAATAACAATATTACTTATTTCATTAACAGGAAAATTATATAACGAACTTCTTTCTGATTGTACATTTGATGAATTTATACTTATAATGTACTTCCTTAAATTTATTGCTTCTTCTCCCGACATAAAATCTGCTGTAAAACTGATGCTTGCATCCCTTCCGCGTACAGGAGATAAGCCCTGTGCAATAACATAATCATTTAATTCAAAATCATTGCCTTTATAAAATTCAAGTATATCAGCTCTAATCTTCGTAAAATTCATTCCTTTAAATCCACTTGAACTAATTGCACTGCCTACTTCTTTTAAAGAAAGCGGCTTTCCTGCACCCCTTGCTTTTCTAATGCTAAGTACTGCTTTAAAATTATCCTCAGAAATATCTATCAAAAATGTAGCATCACAAGAAAGGCTTATAGACCTTGCTTTTACAGCCTCATTTTTCTGAACAGCGTTCTTTAAAATACCGGATAATTCCTGTTCAGATATGAGCTGTTCTCTTTTAAAATTTAATTCCTCCGCTTTTTTATATATTTCCGAAGGTTTTGAAATACTGCCTTTTCCAGGTGTAAAATCTATTAGACAGGTAAAACCATTCTCTGCAGAATATACTCTTGTTTCCTGCATTTGATATCCAATAATATCTATCCAATTTACGCCCCTTCGTATAAATCCCGTTTTTTCTGCAACTATCTTATCTTTTCTTCCGCGGATACCTTCGCCAAGATAAACCACAGCCCTTTTTGGTTTTTCCGGAGGAACTTGCTTGCCGAAAACATCCTTTCCAGGTTTACCTATTCTTCCCAGTTCAATTTTAGCAATTACATTCCCACTTCTTATATAACCCTTGTCAACAATTTCCGGTTCTACAGCTATTTCTTTTTTAACTTCTTTTTTTACAATTCGGACTACTTCTTTTTCTTTTGGTTTTAAAAACGGCAGCGAAGATTTTACTTTCTCAATTTCACTTACTTTTGTTTTTATTATCTGTATATCATATACAACTGGTGTTCCCGCATTTAAAAAAGTGGAATTTGCCTGCTCGCTTATTTCTTCGGGTATTGAGAATTCCATCCATTCGATTTTATCCTCTTCAGATTCTCCCGGAGGGGTACCTTTAGCAATTTCAAATTTCACAGGTTCATTGCTTTCTTTGTCTTTCTTGAAATTCTTTATTGCTTCATTAATAATGGAAGGTTCTACAAAAGTATGGATATCATTATTTCTTAACAATTCTAAGATCTCATTCTGGTTCCACTTTTGCCCATCCTTATTATGAGTAAAAATAAGGCTTGCTTCTAATTTCTTGTCATCAAATTCTAATCTAATATCACCTGTTATTTCACTCACCGGCCTATTCCTGATATTGTTTAATTTTCGAATCCCTGTTTAATTGCTTTAACAAGCTTTGATTTGAGCAGCTGGTTTTCATTTTTTAGCTGGTTTATTTCAAACTGCTGGGTTTTAACTGTTTCTATCAAATCACCGGTCGTTAATGCACCGCAATGAAGAAGCTCTTCTATATATTCATGTTTTGTTCTAAAATCAATTCCTGCTTCTACTTCTGCAATTTTAAAGCTTGTATTTATAGAATCAATATTTATAGGGCTGTCCTCCGAGCCTTCATAGTGAATTATTTTATCTGCAATGCGGTAAATAGCCTGGCTTAATACCGAATTCGGTTTATATTTTAGTATCGGGATTCTTGCATTTAATGCAGTATCCTGTAAATCATCTCTATATATTATTCCAAGATGTTCTATTCCGATATCCAGATATTCTGCACTGGAACGCCTTATTTTTTCTGCACGCTCTCCATCCTCCGGATCTTCCAGCATATTTACAATAATTCTCGGATTAAACTTTGCAGCACGTTTCATATATGCTTCGTAGCTGGCTGGATCTTTATCGAGTAGTGTGAGAAGAAATTTATGCAAATAAAATTTCTGAATCGGCTTTATTTCCTTTTCTAAGCCATTTAATAGTTTGGAAGCTTTTGAACCCTTCTTAAAAACAGAATGCATAATCCTGAATATTACATTTTTTAAAAAAAGGTAAGCATTTAAAGAAGCTACAAGGGTAGGCTGAGTTACAATAATACCTCTACCGGAAAGCAGAAAAAAATCAACAATATTAAAATTAGTACCCGCACCAAGGTCTAAAACAAGAAAATCGCAATCCAGGCCTTTTAATTGTGTTATAAGTTTTTGTTTTAATCTATGACTCAAAATTGCAAGCCCTGGAATTTCTGTATCTCCTGGAATAAACTTTAGATTTTTATATTCTGTTTCCACTATTATATCTTCAAATTGAATTTTTGGATTATTTAAAAATGTTCCAATACCTTCTTCTATAGATCTAAGGCCTAAAAACATATGTATATTTGATCCTCCAAGATCAAGATCCGCTAAAACAACATTTTTACCTGCCTGTGCGAGAGCAATGGACAAATTTGCAGACACTAATGATTTACCCACACCGCCTTTCCCACTGGCAATTGGTAGAATACGCATTTAGCCCTCCTAATTAGCTTTCTATATCAGCTCTATCAACTTTATTAAGCCCCGAAACATCTGTAATCTGTATACTTGATATGTCCGGAAGATTATTTTCTTTTAAAATTTTCTTTTCCTTTACATTATATGATAGTAAAAGACTTAAGAAAATCAAATCAATAAGTAGAAAAGTAACAACTAAACCTAAATTTTTAGAAATTATATCCTGAATTATATAAGTATCAAAAATATTTCCATAAAATATTTCCGCGAATATAAGCATAAAAAGTGGAAAAAACTGTAGTATTTTTCCTATATAAAGTAATTTTAATAAGATAGTGTTGTTATTTATTAGAAGAATTATTAATATTAGCGGTAATAAAAGGTTACTTGAACTTATTGATAAGAGCCAGTATATTCCCTGGCTGTCTTCATTTACACGGATTATAAAGAAATTTACCGTGAATAAGAATATGAAGATATATCTTAAGAATTCCCATACCAGGCTGCAGATTATAATAGATTTTTTTTGCTTCATTATATAAAATTATAGTATATTTTGTATTATATTAAGGTCAAGAGCATATTGACAAAGATGCAGCTGGTAATATTATTAATGCAAGGAGAAAAATGAGTATGAATAAGAGAGAAAGAGTCATCTGGATTGGTATTACGGGTTTCTTATTAATAATATTGGTTTTGTTGTCATTTTCTCCTATTGTACTTGCTCAGAGCAGGGATCCGAAGTCTCAGCAAATGCTGGAGCTGTTCTATGATGTTTTTAGTTATGTTCAAAATTATTATGTAGATGAGGACAAATTAAATCCTGAAGATCTGATACAGGGTGCTATAGACGGAATGATGAAATCCCTGGACGATCCTCACTCTGTTTATCTGAATCCTGACCGTTTAAGAGAGCTGACAGATACTACAACAGGCGAGTTTTTTGGTATCGGAATATATATACATGAAACAGATCGCGGATTTGAAGTAGCCAGGCCTATAACCGGAACACCAGCAGAAGAAGCAGGACTTTCTTCCGGAGACCTTATTTTTGCAATAGAAGGTGAATCAACTGAAGAATTGTCATTGGATGATGTAATTGATAAAATAAGAGGCACTTCGATGTCTGATATAACTATTACAATTCTACGGGGGGAATCCGAGATTTTTGATGTTACCATTACAAGAGGCAGAATAGAAATACCAACAGTTATGCGTGAAATGATAACAGATAATATTGGATATATGCTTATTACCGAATTTACACCTATGACCTTGGAACGTGTAATAGATTCTATAATCTATTTTATGGATAAAAATTACAAAAACCTGATTATTGATGTAAGAAGTAATCCGGGCGGTCTTTTAACTTCTGTTGTTGATGTTTCAGATCTCTTTTTTGACAGTCAACAATTAATTGTAAGCACAAGGTCCAGAATCACTACGGAGAACCGAACATATTATGCAAAAGATAATTCTATAGTTCCCGAATCAATATCTATTGTTGTTCTTATTGATAAATACTCTGCATCTGCATCAGAAATACTTACAGGAGTATTAAAAGATACTGGCAGGGCTTTAATTATTGGAGAAACCTCATACGGTAAAGGTTCTGTTCAGCAGATAATACCAATAACCCTTGGCGGTATAAAATTGACTATTTCAAAGTATTTTACACCTTCTGGTATTAGTATAGATCAAATTGGAATAGAGCCTGATATAGAAGTAAAAATAGAGGAATACACAGATGAGGAAATAAGTTCTCTTCAAACTTTAATAAGTGAAAACTTTATTCCTAAATTCATAGATGAATATCCGAATCCAACTGAACAGGATATTGCCTTATATATTGATTCTTTATATGAACAGGGCATGGTAATTCGTGAAGAAAGAATAAGAAAAGGAATAAGAGATGAATTAAACCGGTACAACAACACACCTCCGGTTTATGATCTGGATTATGATATAGTACTTAAAGAGGCTGTTAATATTATAAATGGACAAGGGGCACTAGTAAATGATTTTTGATTTTTCCGTTAAAACAAGCAGTACTGTTCAATTTATTGATATAACGAATCAGGTAAAAAAAATAGTATCGAACTCCGGTATAAAGAATGGGTTATGTATAGTTTATATTCCGCACACAACAGCAGCCGTTACCATAAATGAATCTGCGGATCCTGCAGTTATAACTGATATTACAAAGGAAATTAACAAAATCGTTCCATTTTCTGACGGATACAGACATATGGAGGGCAACTCTGCTGCTCATATTAAATCGAGCTTATTTGGTGTATCAAGTCACATACCAATTGCTAACAACAAATTAATACTGGGAACCTGGCAGGGTATTTTTTTCTGTGAATTTGACGGCCCCAGAAATAGAAAAGTAAATATTAAAATAATTGATAATTAGAAAAAAATATGCGGCAATTTTTTATTCAGGATGATTATAATGCGGAAAGCACAGTAATAATATCAGGAAAAGACTTTCACTACCTTAAAGATGTGTTGCGTTTAAAAAACGGAGATACATTTGATGGTATTAATAAATCCGGTAATACTTTTAAATTAATAATACTTAAAGAAAAAGATAACAGTTTAATACTGGGTTCTCAAATTAAAACAAAAACAGGGGAAAAGCGCAAAATAAAATTAAATCTATACCAATGTCTCCCTAAAGCAAAAAAAATGGATCTAATAGTAAGACAAGCAACAGAAACAGGCATTTCCAGGATAATACCAATAATCAGCTCAAATACTATTGTTAAATTACAAGTTAAATTACATGCTAAATCAAAAGAAAAAATCAACATTAAGCTTAAAAGATGGAAAAGAATAATAAAAGAAGCAATACAGCAAAGCGGCACAACAACTTACCCGGAATTAGAGGATCCTGTTCCGATTGAAACGTTATATAAAGCAAATACGTGTCTTAATCTGGTTTTTCATCAGGAACCTTTATCTGAAAACACTTTATTTAGCTATTTACAAATAGGGCTTAAGCAGGTTAATCTTACAGATATAAACATACTAATAGGCCCGGAAGGCGGATTCACAAATAAGGAAATTACAGAATTAATTACTTATGGTTTTAGGTCGGTATATTTAGGTAAAGAAGTATTACGTGTTGAAACAGCAGCTCTTTATGCAATTGCATCAATAAAAATACTACTATTAGAATTGATGAATCAGGAAAAGAGGCATTAAATTGAATAAAATAAAAAGCAGAATAAGTTTTTTGAACGTACCTGTAGATACATATACAAAAGAAACATCTATAGAAAAGATCAAAGATATCTTAAAAGCGCAGGATGGCCAGAATCATCAGATAGTGTTTCTTGATGTAAAAAAACTTCTTAAAGTAAGAAGAAATAAAGAATATTTTAGGTGTTTAAGAACAGCAACTTTAATATTGCCGACTTCCCGAGGAATAATCCGAGGGGCTCATTTTCAAAGAAAACAGGAACTCACACGTTTTAATCAATTTGAATTTGTAATCAGATTATTATCTACTGCAGATGAATTAAAGAAAAGTGCATACATGCTCGGGGGCAGAAAAGAAGATTTAGAAAAAGTTGAAAGCAATTTAAGGACCTCCTTTCCTAATATGCAGATAGTTGGCAGATATATAGGTAATTTTAATAAAGAAACAGAAAAAAATATATTACTTGCAATTAAAAAATCATCTCCTGCTTTTATAATAATTGGTTCGGGAATAAAAAAACCTGATTTATGGATATTGAAACATAGAGACTCTTTAAACCCTGGTATTTTTATTGATGTTGGCAACTGCTTTGAAATTTTCAGCGGCAGGCATCAAAAAGTCTCTGATGGCCTTTTTAAAATGGGACTTGAATCCATGCAGGGATTCTTTAAAAAACCATGGAAAATATTTAAGATCTTCCCTCTTATTTACTTTAAACTGCTAGTTCTTATTTTTAAGATACGAAGGATGTAGTGCTGCTAAACTGAAGGTTTCTGCAGCATCTTTATGAAAGAAAAATTTCTCACAAGAATTTAGTGCACTTTCAATCTTTAGGTTTTTAAATTTCTCACAGAGGCACAGAGGGCACAGAGGATTTATAATGAATACTTATGTGGGTGTCCGTTAAACGGGAAATGTATGCAAGTTATATGGAATGAATTTATAAGGAAAGCAGGAAAGCAGGAAAGAGGGAGGTTGTCGGAGTCCCCGGAAATGTTATCGTTGTTTGGAAGGTTTTTATTTGAACACCGATTTAGGAGAGGGAGTTTTGGGGAGAGAGAATTTTTAGGAGATGTTGTATTGTTTTCCTAAGATATATTATCGTTGATTGGTATGTTTTACGTTTGAACACCGAAAGATACGAAGGCACCGAATTTGGTTTAGCACATAGCGGTAGGGCATAGGGATGTCGGTAGGGACAAACTTTTAATTTTAACTTTTATCAATAAAAATGTTGTTACCAAATGTAATATTTTCTAATATAATGAGTAAAACAATAATAATTCAAATGAGAGGTTTATGGCAAATTTTCAGGAAAAAACAAACTTTATCTGGCAGGTAGCTGATGATATATTGAGGGGAGCTTTTAAACAGCATGAATATGGAGATGTGATTCTTCCTTTTGTAGTTCTACGACGGCTTGATTGTGTGCTGGAACCTCAAAAAGATGATGTTATTAAAACTTATAAACAGTTTAGTAAAAAGCTTACAGAAGATAAATTATTCCCGGTACTGCAAAAGGCAACAAAAGGATTAAATTTCTATAACACATCTTATTATGACCTGCATAGATTATCCCAGGACGCAAAGAATATAGAGCTTAATTTTAACGACTATTTAAGTGGATACAGCAAGAATGTTTATGAAATAATTGAGAACTTCCAGATACGAAAAATCATAGAAAAGCTCGGTAAAAATGACCTTCTATTTATGCTTATAGATAAATTCACAGAAATAGACCTGCATCCGGATGAAGTTGATAATCATGAAATGGGATACATTTTTGAAGAACTCCTGCGTAAATTTTCTGAAATGTCTAATGAAACAGCAGGAGAACATTACACTCCAAGAGAAGTAATCAGATTGATGGTAAACCTCCTGTTCGCAGAACATAAATCTGAGCTTAAAGGGAAAGGACTTGTCCGAACAGTTTTTGATCCTGCATGCGGAACAGGCGGTATGCTTACAAGTGCAAAAGAACATATTCAAAAATATATTAATCCTGATATTGAAATAGTTATGTACGGACAGGAGCAAAGATAAGATCGGATATGAGATAAGTTTTACAAAGTATTTTTATAAGTACAAACCTTTAAGGCCCCTGGAGGAAATAAGAGCTGATAATTTAAAACTTGAGGAAAAGACAGAGGGATTGTTAGGGGAGATATTGGATGCATAAAGGCAACAATATGAATGATAACCAACTTGAAAAAAAAGTTTATGAAAACATTAAGAAAACATTAATTACCGCTAGAAATAAAATATATTCAACTATAAATTTTGAAATGGTTATTGCCTATTGGACTATTGGGAAACAAATTATTGAAGCTCAGGGGAATGATGAGCGTGCAGAATATGGAACAGGGCTTATTAAATATCTTTCTGAAAGATTAACAATTGAGTTTGGCAAAGGATTTGAACAATCAAATTTAAGAAGAATGCACCAGTTTTATTCAACTTATCCAAATTGTGACGCACTGCGTCACGAATTGAGCTGGACACATTACAGGCTTAATAAAAATATAGCTTAAAACAAAGAACAGAGTGTAGAAGATTAATTATGTGAGGAATTATTGACTGTGTATAAGAAATATTTGAAATATAAGGACGGCGGAATTGAATGGATTGGAGAGATACATGATGAATTTTATAAGCTTCTTGAAGAGTCAGATTCAAAAAAAAGAGATGAGCTCAAACTGATATTATTTGAAAAATTTCCAAAAGAATACCAAACCGCAAAAAATGAAGCGTGGCATGCTGAATTGGGAAACAAAAAGTTTCATCAGGACGGCCTTGTACATATAAGCAAGCTCGCGAAAGAATTTGTAAAAAATCCTCTAGATATAGTAAAAGTGCATCAGCAGGTAAATGTAAAAGTGATTGATATTGATATAGAACGGAAGCGTATATCTTTATCAATGGTGGATTGATTTAAGCTCAAAACTTAGAAGGGGGGGGGGAAACCGCAGAGGAACGCAGAGATTATTGGAGAAGGATGATTGGATTCCCCAGGGATGGAACGTTATTGGACTATTTTGTTTTTTATAAGGAAGCCATGAAAGCAGGAATTGTTGGAGAGCATTAGAGGGAGATGTTAGGGTTTCCAGGGGATGGAATCGTTGGCGGGAGGTTTTTATTATTAGACCACTGAAGGAGACGAAGACACCGAATTTGGGTTGGAGTAGGGGAATGGTTAACTTAGAAAATAAAATCCCCTGTCTATTTAATGGTTTAGTCTTATAAATACGAATTAATTTTGCTGTTATAATATTCTTTACCCTCTTCTGTTATAACTATAATTTCTTTATCATATTTCCAAAATCCTAAATCTTTAAGAAGGCTTAAATATGCACTTAATTTATTATTTGTCATATTTATATTAATATTTCTTATATCAGTACGAAAGTATCCATAATCATCAGCTTTAGCAAATTTGAAAGAAAAATTTCCTGTTTGATTCCACTTTATTTGAGAAACACCAATATGAAGAAGGAAGACAAGCTCAGTAATTATTTTCTCAATCGCACTAGAAAATGACATATGCATAGATTCAGAATAAATTTTATATATTTTGGTGTAAGAATGTTTAAATCCATTTGGAATTGTTAGAAACCTTTTTGCTATACTACTGGGATGTTCTTCAAATAAATTATATTTTTTTACTAATATGAATTGTATAAAAAGACCTATTTGTGCAATAGCAAATATATTATTATCAAAACTATTGTTTAACCCCTCAAAGATTAAAATTTCTTCATTAATATTTTTATTCTTAAAAATTACACTTAATTCATCAATTACTTCTTTTAATGTATGATTATTATTAATCATTTTATTTATATTATTATCTTTAATAAGTGCTAAATTATCCTTGAAATTTTTATACAATAATTTGCAATAGTGAGTAAAATTCCCGACACCATACGTTTGTTGTGATATATAATTAAGAAAGGAATGAAGAATTGCTTCAATACTATATTGATAATATTGGCGTGATTTAATAATCAGCCATCCCCCTGAAATTTCAATTAGGTTATTAGGAAGTGTATATTCATTTTTTAAGATAGGTTTTAATATATTTACAGGATTATCGATTTTATTGTTTATTATTATATCAAGTAACAATAAAGTCGTTGGGATCCTATGAGAATTTAATCTTTCTTTTTTTTCAATAATTTCTATAAATATAGGTTTTTCTTCAGATAAAACATTATCTAATGAAAATGCACTTTGCAAACTAAGTAACTTATCGAATCTTATACTATTTTTATTCGGATCTATTAGATCTTCATAACCATCGCATTTCTTTATTTCATTATTAAAAATATCAGCCAATATAGAACCAAAATGACCAATACTATATTTTGTACCTTCCCTCGATACAATATTTAAATAATTTAAAGAAGGACTATATTGTACTGGTGTAAATGAATTTGTAACACGAGTATTTTCTGAATAAATATTAATCTGTTCTGACTTATTAGTAGTAATATCAGGAATTGTTATACTATTAATTCCTGGCATACCAGTAATATCAGGCTGTCTTAAATTATTACATATAATAAATGTGGTTTCTAACTTTTGTAAATATAGCCATCTTTTATTTGAAGATATATAATTCATATTATTCTTTAACATTTGAAAAGCCCAAGCCCAAAATGAATAATACCGTAATCTTTTTGTACTATTAGTAAAGGATGGAATACATTCATTTGCCATTACTTGAATGATTGATTGCTGTCCTAAAAAATCCCTACCACTAGTTGTTTCAGGGATATATCTGTTTATAGCAGGGTATTTGTTATTGTCCATAAAATACCTTTTTTTCTTCTTCAGATAGAATCCATTCTGATGGAGTATTTTTACATACATCATACTTTTTAAAAGTTTTAGGAATCGGAATAAATAATTTTTTGCATGAAGTACATTCAACAAATACAAATTCTTTTATTTTAAATAATATTTTTAATGGTTGTGGATTATTACATGATGGACAAATTACATTTCCTTCCTGAACTAATATTTCATCTATACCTATGCAATTGTTTAAATTACGCAACTTAAAATTGAATGTATCTCCGGAAAATTCTTTTTCTTTATTCTCAAGTTGCCTCATCTTAAAAGTTGCTACTTTCTCTTTCAATTTATGTTCTTCAATCAATTTTAGATTATTTGATTTATTATTTAACATGGTCGTATATGCTGCTTTTTCTGCATTAATAGCATCATTCCAGTAAGTGTATTTTAAATATTCATGAAAAAACTTTTCATATTTATTTTTATTAATCTGATAATTATATATATTTTCTAAACATTTCTTAATGTATTTATGTTTAATAAATAAATTATTTCTTTTCTCATCATATCTAGTTTTTTTAGATATAGCAGATTCCACTAAATTAATTATTTCTTTTTTACTAAACAATTTAAGCAATAAGTTGAAAATTCCAAAGAAATGAAGATGCTCAATTTTTTGTTCTGTGTTCGTTGCCCATAATTCAATTAAGAAAATAACTATTTCTGATATTACTTCTGAATTGTTTAATATTTCAACTATTTTGCTTTTTTCTAAGAAATCATTGGAGAGCGCAATCTTAGTTAATTTTTCGAATAATAATAATACATCTTTATTTTCATGAATAGTTGGATAAACTGCTTTTTTATTTTTCTTTGAATCATTTGATATAGGTACTTCAACAATAATAAACCTTGATAATATTAATCCTAAATATAACATATTAACAAATGAAGTATAAAACATATAAAAATGCTCATTCATTAGTTTTTTATTTGTTAAAAATTTATTTGCCGATTTAATAATTGAATGCTGATAGACTTCTTGTAAATCCGGTAATTCACTTATTATTTTTTCTTTTTCCCTTTTAATTCTCTCAATTGATTCTTGCTCTTGAATTAATTCTTTATAATCATTTGTCCTTTTTTCTTTACTTATGATATTGTGCGATTCCATATCTTCATCAAGGTCTGTATCCGGTTCAAGGTCTAATCCTTTTTCAATTAAGACTTCAAGAGTACGCCCTATATCAATACAGTTTGATAAATATGTTGAATAATCATTAGTTTGACTGAAATACTCACTTTTACTATATATCTCTGTAATTATTGGAATATTATTCTTCTTATTTTTATTTGTTTTATGATTTTTAAACTGAGTTGAAGTTTTATTCCTAATTGAAATAGTATGCATATTATCAGAAATAAAATTAAGAATCTTTGAAAGTTCATTCCAACCTTCTATATCATTATTTTGAAACTTCCTAATAGAGTTCATAATATTTCTAATTGTTTTATTTCTACTTATAATATGATTTTGTATTAACCAGGCTTCTCCTTTTAGGGTTATATCTGAATTAATTTCAAGTATTATTTTACATGATGTTCCCGCAATTCTATTTGCTTCCTTGAGATTAATATTAAAAGCTTTATCATCATTTATTGATATATCGGAGAATTTAGAATTATAAATTTCACCATCATTAGTAACTAAAAAAAAGCTTCCGTTTATTTTAATTGGAAAGGTTGATAGTGGTTTAATATAAATAGAATCAAATTGGAGTTCTGCTTCAAACAATAATAATTTATTTAAATTTTCTTTATTTTTATCCTTTTCTGGTGGAATAAAATTCCAATATTTCTTAACTTCTTTTAGTTGAAAGGAATTGAATAAGTCAGCAATATATTCAGAATCTGAATGTTCTCTTATTATACCTGTTTCGAAATTCCCAATTCCAGCTTTACTCCAAAATCCTGCATTAGTACAATTAGCAGAACCTATTAATGAATAGACTTTGTCTTCTGTATAAAGAATATACAATTTTGAGTGAATAAATCTATTTACAGTTTTATTTGAATTATTCTTTGATTTAATTTGTGATTTAGGTACAAATATTTTAACAATATCTGGAATTTCTTCTAAATTAATTGAATGATCATCATTATTAATTAATAATGAGCAATTGGTAACATCTGTATTTTTTAATAATTTCTTTAACGCTTTAATATCATTATCTAGATAAGGAGAGATAATATCGATTTTTTTAATTTTTGACGAAATCATTTTTAATAATTGATCCCCAATTGAATCTTCAAAATTATGTATGAAAGTTATTTTTGAATTATTAGTTTGGAATCTACTAAATTCTTTGTTTAATAAACTAAGATGCTCAATTCCCTTACTATTTAAAATCATTTCAGATAGATGTTTTAAAAATAAAGACAGATTATTTTTTGTAACTATATTGATATTTGTATCATCAATCTTTTCTATTGTATCCCAATTCAAACAAAGGCCTGGATAAGAAAAATTAGTTCCACCAACAAACAAAGACATATTAGTTTTATTTATTGCAAGAAAAACCTTTGGATGGAAAGCATATGGATAATCATTAATCCTTGTTAGTATATAATCAGTTCCAATACCGTTTAAGGAATATAATTCATTCATAGATTCCGAGTAGCCGGTATTTGATGTTATTATCTGAATTTTTGTATCTAATTCTCTGGAAAAGCTATTAAGAAACTTTTTTTCTAAATAATTTAAACTTAATGTATATGTGCATATTAAAAGATAATCTGGTTTGGTTTTTTTTAAAGTTGAAATTAAATCAATTTCATATTCCATCTTTTCCTCGACTAAGGTTTATTTAAAACTTAGACCTATCCTATCTTCAACAATTCATTTTACAAGTTGTAACATTAATATATAAAAATTAAAATATATTTTTACTATGCTGACAAATTCTGCTATAATAATCTCCTTAAACAACATAAATACAAATTGGGAGCAGCAGTTGACTAAACTTACTTTACAGGAATTGGAAACCCACCTCTGGGGAGCAGCAAATATACTTCGAGGGAAAATCGACAGTTCTGATTATAAACATTATATTTTCGGGCTTTTATTCTTTAAACGTATTTCTGATGTATGGGAAGAAGAATATGAACAACGAATGGAAGAATTTAATAATAAAGAACTTGCTACCGATCCGGACGAGCATCGTTTTAATATACCCAAAGCAGCTTTTTGGAAAAACATTAGAAAACATTCCACAAATATAGGCGAGCACCTAAACTCTGCTTTTCATAAAATTGAGGATGATAATTTCCGTTTAAAAGGTGTGTTTCAGGATGTTGATTTTAACAATAAGGAACGTTTTCCTGATACAACTTTAGAATTACTACTCCAGCACTTTGATAAATATAGACTGAGGAATATAGATATAGAAGCTGATTTGTTAGGAAATGCTTATGAATATCTGATTGCACAATTTGCTGATGACGCAGGAAAAAAGGGCGGCGAGTTCTATACACCAAAAATGGTGGTGCGCTTACTTGTAGAAATATTGAAACCTAAGGAAAGTATGAGTATATACGACCCTACCGCAGGATCCGGCGGCATGCTTTTGGAGACTGTTCATTATCTTCAAAGAAAAAATAAAAACTATAAATCCTTACAATTATACGGCCAGGAGATGAATTTAAATACCTGGGCTATCTGTAAGATGAACCTTTTTCTACACGATATAGACGATGCTTTTATAGAACGGGGTGATACACTTCGTAATCCACGCCACCTTATATCTGAAAACTCCAATGCCCTTAAAACCTTCGATAAGGTAATTGCAAATCCGCCTTTTTCTTTAAAGAGCTGGGGGCATGATGAATGGCAGAAAGGTGATAAATTCGGAAGAGATAAATACGGCTGCCCGCCTAAATCCTACGGTGACCTTGCTTTTGTACAGCATATGGCTGCAAGCCTTAATACAAAAGGAATGCTCGGTGTTGTACTGCCTCACGGTATACTTTTTAGAGGGGGAGCAGAAGGTAAAATACGACAGGGTTTTTTACAGGATGACAGAATAGAAACTGTTATAGGGCTTGCCAATAATCTGTTTTACGGAACAGGAATTCCTGCTTGCCTGCTTATTATTAACAATAAAAAACCTGCTAAAAAAAAAGGGAGCGTACTGATTATTAATGCTCAGGAAGAATGTGTTGAGGGAAAAAACCAGAATACTCTTTCTGAAAAGAATGTAAAACGAATAGTTAAAGCTTATAACACGTGGATAGATGAAGAAAGATTTTGCAGAGTTGTTGATTTAAAAGAAATAGAAGAAAACGACTTTAATTTAAATATTGCCAGATATGTTCAGACAAAAGAGCCGGAACCGTCTGTAGATGTAAAGAAGGAATTTAAAGTACTGGAAGGATTGATTAAGAAGCGGGATGAAGCAGAGAAGAAGATGATGAAATATGTTAAGGAGCTGGGGTATTAGATTTTATAAATAAGAAGGAAATATGGTTAATCTATTAAAATATTCAAAATCAAAAAAATATATAATTGCTAATATAATTAATGAAATACTTAAATATACAGATAAGTGGAAATATAAAGATAAAGCAGCATGTGCATGGTATAGAGGGCAAGATGGGGAATTTGATCCAACACCAAGTATATTCAGAAAAAATTATGATGAATTTAATTTAAATACTATGTTTAGAAATAGGGCAACTGCATTAAAGGATACTCCTGAAACCGGCAGAATGGATAAATGGCTTTTTTTAATGCAGCATTATGGAGCTCCAACTAGATTATTAGATTGGACTGAAAGCTTAACTAATGCTTTATACTTTGCGTTAGATAGTTTTTATAAACTCTGTGAATGTAAAAAGAAGAAGCAAAATCCAACCATTTGGGTTATTCATCCATATGAATTAAATGAAATATCAGGAATGGATTTCTTTCCAAATACCTGGGTATCAGACAATTTTGGTTGTGAATACTTTAAATTATCTTTCTTTCAAGAAAAGTCTTATAAGGATAAGAGAGTAATATATCATGATTTAAGTGAATTTAAATATCCAATTGCTATTCAAGCAAATTATTCAGATATGCGACTTTTTTCACAGCAAAGTTGTTTTACGATTCATGGAACAGAGAAAAAAGGATTTTGTGAACTATTAAAAAATACTTCAATAATAGCTAAAAATCATTTCTTAAAATTTGTAATACCAAATAAATATGCAAAAAAATTATATAATGAAGTAAAAGCGATTGGAATTAAAGAGACAAATATTTTTCCAGATTTAGATAGTTTAGCAAAAGAATTAAAATACAGGTTTGAAAGATAAAATGAGTAATGGAAAATTTAAAAAAGTACAACTTGGAACAGAAATAATGAAGATTCCTGTTGAGTGGGAGGTGAAGGATTTATTTACAACTGCTGAGATATTATCAAGTAATGTTGATAAAAAAATATTTAATAATGAAAACTCTGTTTTTTTATGCAATTATCTAGATGTCTATAAAAATGATTATATTAATCAGTCTATGAATTTTATGGAAGCTACTGCTTCTGACATGGAAATAGAAAAATTTTCATTACAATCTGATGATGTAATTATTACAAAAGATTCCGAAACTCCTGATGATATAGCTATTCCTGCCTTGGTTACAGAGAAAATGATTAATGTAATCTGTGGTTACCATTTATCAATTATTAGAACATATAAAAATATCCTCTCAGGAAGCTTTTTGGCTAAACTTTTCCAGATAACTTTATATCGAGATTATTTTCACACTGTTGCAAATGGAGTAACACGATTTGGACTTACATTAGATTCTATAAAGAAAATGCAGGTCCTCCTCCCCCCCCTCCCAGAACAAAAGAAAATTGCAGAAATCCTATCCAGTGTAGATGAAGCGATACAGGCAACACAGAAAGTTATAGAACAGACTAAGCTTGTAAAAAAGGGGCTGGTACAGGAACTGCTTACAAAGGGGATTGGACATACTAAATTTAAGAAGATGAAACTTGGAACAGAGGAAGTGGAGATTCCGGTTGAGTGGGAACTCAATATATTTGGTAACATTTGTAAATCAAATTTATATGGACCAAGATTTAGTGCAAAGGAATATACAGCAAAAGGTAATGTAAAGACCATTAGAGGTACAGATATTAATGAATATGGTAATATAATGTATGAGCAAGCACCAGAAGCTCTTTTAGATGAGAATTTAGTCAAATTACATAGGCTCTTACATGGTGATATAATAATTATAACCACGGCTGATTGTGGAGTAACAGGTGTATTTGAAGAATGTAGTATTCCTTTTATCCCAAGTGCATATACTGTTAGATATAGATTAAAAGAAAATATAAGTTCATATTTTATAAAATTCTATATGCAAACATTTTATGCTAAAAATCAAGTTAATGGTTTAATAAGGAAAGGAACTGTTGCAAATCTTGCTGGTTCTGATGTATTAAAAATAAGACTACCAGTACCCCCTATCCCCGAACAAAAACAAATCGCAGAAATACTTTCAAGCGTTGATGAATCAATACAACAAAAACAAACTAAACTGGAACAGCTTAAACAAGTGAAGAAGGGCCTTATGCAGGATTTATTAACAGGGAAAGTGAGGGTGAAAGTATGAGTAAAGACAAAAACTTAAAAAAAACAAAAGGCGATTATGCATTATCTATTGCAAAAGCTGGACTTGGTTCTATTCCAGTAATTGGGGCTGCTGCTTCAGAGTTATTGGGAATTATTGTTACACCTCCACTTGAAAAAAGAAGACAGAAATGGATGGAAGAAGTTGGAAAAAGATTAAAAAGTTTAGAAGATAAAGGATATGAACTTGAAGAATTAAAGGAAAATGAAATATTTTTAGATACTGTTCTTTCTGCAACACAAATTGCTTTAAGAAATAGTAATAAAGAGAAATTAGAATATTTAAAAAATGCTATTATAAATACTGCTATTACTGAAACAACTGATGAATCTTTAATTCATATATTCTTAAGTTTAATTGATACTTTTACAATCTGGCATATAAGAATTTTATGTTTATTTTCTGATCCAATTAAATGGTTTGAAAAGAATGAGAAGCAATTGCCTAATTTAACTATGGGTGGTTTAAGTACAATACTTGAATATGCTTATAATGAATTAAGAGGGAAAAGAGATTTTTATGATTTAATATGGAGTGATCTCTATAAAAATGCATTAATAAATACAGAAGGTATACATACTACGATGTCTAGTAGCGGATTATATATTGATCGTACTTCAGATCTTGGGAATAAGTTTTTAAATTTTATTACAGGAAAGGAATAATAAAATGATAAAAAAACCTATTATTTTTTCTTTTCAAATGAAAGATATCGAATTCTTTGAATTAGATGAAAATGAAAATAAACAAATTATAAATGAACTACATATTCTTGAAGGATTAGAATATAACATTGAATGTAAATCACCGGTAAATTCCTATCAAAAAAATCCTTCATTAGATGAAAACATTAAATCTTTTCTAAATAAAGAATATAAAAAAATCAAATTATCATTAACAACATGTTCAGTAAATATTAAATATGATTTTGCATTTAAAATCAAGAATAAGAACGTTATTTTTGAAGTAGAAAAAGCAAACAAAGAAAAAATGTTATATGATATTTTAAAAGCACATATATACTTAAAAAATGATGCCGATATAGTTGTTATTATTGCTCCAAAAAATTGGGTTCATGCAAAAGGAGAATATAAACTTTTTGATATTTTAAAAGAAAGATTAAAATTATGCTCTGATTATGGAATGGGTAATCCTAAGGTTTTAAAAAATATTATTCTTATGGGATACACTCAATACTATAAAAATAAAATTCATTGTAGAGAGACAAACAAAGAAATGAATGATTTATGTAAAATGCATTTTAATTAAGAGGATAAAAAATGACAGCCGGTCTGGAACACAATCTAGTAGAAACATCAATTGTTTATTATCACACATATAGATTACCATTACATGCGTCCGGAAGAAAACGATTTTACATGTGAAACAATGGATAAGAAAAAATTCTATTTATTTTTTATTTTAATTATGATACATTTTTCAAGGAGAATGAGAATATGAAATTAAAATATATAAATTATTATGAAAATAAAGGCCAGCCGAATCATTGGCAGGTAAATGATATTTTTTTACACGAATCCAATCTAATAGTAGGAATAAATAGTACAGGAAAAACACGATTATTAAATGTTATTGGTAATTTTGCAAAAATAATTGCACAAAAAGCCAGGATGAATGGACATTTTGAAGTTGGGTTTAGTAATAAAAAGAATAATTATTCTTATGTCTTAGAAATTGAAGAAAGTAATATTCTAAATGAAGAATTAAAAAGAGAGAATAAAATATTATTGAGCAGGAAAAAGGGAAGCGGAGAATTATTTTCTGAAACTGAAAAAACACTGATTCCATTTTCACCTCCGGAAAATGAACTAACAATTAATGTTCGCAGAGATACAAAGGAATATCCATATCTGGAAGAACTGATAAATTGGGCAAATAGCGTATTTTCATATTCTTTTTCAAAAGTATTACCGGAATTTATTTTAAAGCCGGATAACATTGAGTCTGCTTTAAAAGATATGCGTTCATTACCATACTTAATTAATCAAACAATTAAAAATGAAAAGTTCAGAGAAATAATATTAGACGATTTAAATCGAATAGGGTATGAAATTGAAGAAGTTAAAGCTGTAAAAAGGTTAATTAATAATACTCCCAATGAACTATTATTGGCTTCTATACGGGAAAAAAATGTAAAATGTGATATTGAACAAAGCCAGATGTCTCAGGGATTATTCAGAGCACTTGCTTCGATTGTCATTATAGAGCACATAATTGAATTAAAAAATGAAACTACTATTTTAATTGATGATTTGGGAGAAGGATTGGATTTTGCAAGGTCTGTAAATCTTACCAAATTACTATTAGAAAAGGTAACCGGAAAAAAAGTACAGCTAATAATATCAAGTAATAATCGGTTTTTAATAAATAGTTTTAATATTAAAGATATTAATATTCTTGAAAGATCGGGTTCTACAGTCAAAGCTTATAACTATTCAAACAGCAAAGAGTTATTTGATGAATTTGAATTAACAGGACTAAACAATTTTGATTTATTTACTTCAAAAGTAAAAATATAGTATATGAAAAAGATTGCATTCTTTGTGGAAGGACAAACTGAAAGAATATTAATTGAAAAATTAATTGAAAATTTTTTTTCTTACCCTGATTATGATATAAAAAGCAGCCAATTAATTGGTGACAGATTAAGAATTGTAAGAAAACCCTATAAAAAAGATGCCACTGAATATTTTTTCTTTATTTTTGATGTTATGGGTGATGGATTGTTAAGTGCAATCGTTGAAAGATCTAATGGTTTATTTATTAAAGGGTATTCAAAAATATTCGGAATACGAGATCTTTTTCCAAAAAAAAGAGATGAAAAGAGGACTATCTTATCCTTAATAAATAAAAAATTGAAAGAACAGGATAACTATAATAATATTTTTGTTATTATATCGGTTATGGAAATTGAAGCATGGTTCTTAATTGATACTAAATTATTTGAAAGAATAAATCCTATTTTAGCACCGAGATATATTTTCGATAAGTTAAATATTGATTTAACAATTCAGGATACAGAAAAATACTCTCATCCTGCAGAAACAATAAATAAAATTTTAAGTTTAATTGGTGAAAAATATAATAAAAAAGAAAAGCAAACCTATGCAATAGCTCATCGACTGGATTATACAAAACTAATATGTGATGATAATATGAGGAATTCGAATGAAAGTTATAAATTATTTATAGAATTATTTGAAGGAATATCTAAATCATGAGTAATAAAAATAAATATCTACCGGATTATGCTGTCCATCCTGGTGAGTATCTGGAAGAAATAATTGAATCCAGAAAACTTAAAAAAGAAAATATCGCAAAACGCTGCGGTCTCTCAGATAAACAGATAAGCCGGATTCTTGGAAAGCATGCAAATATATCTTCAAATACTGCACTTGCTTTTGAGAAAACTCTTGGTGTTTCAGCTGCTATATGGAATAACATGAATGCGCGGTACCAATTATTTCAAAAAGAATAAAAGGAGTTAAAATGACCGGCGGTCCGGAACACAATCTTGCAGAAATGCCAATCGTACATTATCTTTCACATATCGGTTATCATTACCTAAGGCCGGAAGAAAACGATTTTGCCCGTGACGGACAGAATAATGTAATACTCAGAGATGTTTTTATAAGCCGGGTACAGAAGATTAACAACATTTCGGAAGATACAGCTCGTTCAATTTATCTGGAAATGCTTAACCTTCAGGATAATGAAAAATGGACATACATTTTAAGAGGCAATTACAGTAAAACTATTCCGGGGGAATCAAAGAAAAAAACAATTAATTTAATTGACTTCCTTAATCCGGAAAATAATGTTTTTACAGTTACAAATCAATTATATGTAGAAGCAGAGAAATCCAGAATACCTGATGTTGTGTGTTTTATTAATGGTATTCCTGTTGTCGTAATAGAAGCAAAAAGCCCTGTTTCATTTAAAAATAAGATGGGAGAAGCATTTGACCAGATAAAACAGTATGAAAGAGATATCCCGCGTATTTTTTATTCCAATATGTTTAATATTATAACAAACGGAGTAGATCTTCTTTATGGAGCAACAGGCTCGCCTTCGGATTTCTGGGGAATGTGGAAAGATCCATATCCGAAGAACAGGAAGGATTTTGATAATGATTTTAATAAAGGCCTTTATTCTTTGCTGGAACCTTCACGACTTTTAGATATCCTTGCTCATTTTATTATTTTTGAAAGAGATGAGAAAACCAGTACTTTAATAAAAAAAGTTTGCAGATATCAGCAATACAGAGCAGTTAATAAAATTGTAGAGCGGGTGCTGGAAAATAGAAAATCAGAGGAAAGAAAAGGGCTTATCTGGCATACGCAGGGGTCCGGAAAATCTCTTACCATGGTATATTCCGTCCTTAAATTAAAAAAGCACCTTACAATAAATTCACAAAAATTAACGAGCCCTAATATATTGGTAGTTACAGACAGAGTAGATTTAGATGATCAAATTTCAAAGACCTTTATTTCCTGCGGATTACCCAATCCGGTTCAGATACAATCAAAATCAGAATTTTATAAATTTGTTAGAAGCAATACAACAGGATTAACAGTACTTTCGACTATTTTCAAGATGGAAGGATCTATTGAGCCTGTAAAGAATAGTGAAAACTGGATAATATTAACAGATGAATCACACCGTACGCAAGAGCGGGATCTTGGGGCCTATTTAAGAGCAACATTTCCGGACGCATATTTCTTCGGATTTACAGGAACTCCAATACAGGATACAAATCATAATACATATGATAATTTTTCTCCTAAGGGTGAATACTATCTGGATAAGTATTCCATAGATGATGCTGTGGCAGACGGAGCAACAGTTCCAATTCATTATACTTCGAGAAAAGCAGAATGGCATTTAGAAGCAGAAAAATTGGATATTCTTTTTGACCAGTGGTTTATAAATGAACCGGATGAGAAAAGAGAAGAAATTAAGAATAAAGGATTAACTTTAGCAACTCTGGCAAAACATCCAGAACGAATTGAATTGATTGCTTATGATATCTGGAATCATTTTAAAACTTCTGCAATGCCGGATGGATATAAAGCACAAATTGTAGCTATTGATAGAGAAGCAGCAATTTTATATAAGAGAGCTTTTGATAAGATTATTAAAGAAGACTATCTAAGTGAAGGCTTAAGCGAACAGGAAGCAGCGCAGAAAGCAGAAGAAATTACTATCCCTGTATATTCTCCAAATCAGGAAGATGGAAAACCTTCGGAGGATAAGTATATTCAAAAGATTAGAGAAGACCTTGTTAAATATCAGTTAAACGATGATAAATCCGGTAAATGGGCACATATAAAAGCAGGCACTCAAAACAAGACCGAAAAGGCTGTTAAGAAAGCTTTTAAAATAAAAGGTGAACCACCCCATTTTTTAATCGTATGTTATAAACTTTTAACTGGTTTTGATGCACCCTGTGAATCTGTTATGTATCTGGACAGTCCTTTAAAAGAACATAATTTACTGCAGGCAATTGCCAGAACAAACCGTGTAGAAGGACCTAATAAACAGAATGGTTTAATTGTTGATTATATTGGAGTAACAAAATATTTAAATGAAGCGTTAGCAACTTACAGAAAAGAAGATATACAGAACGCATTACACGATATAGATGAACTTAGAAAGAAGCTGGAAGCGGCTCATAGAGAAGTTCTACAGTTTATAACAGTTAAACGGAATACAGACAATCTAAATACCGAGTATACGGAATTAAGACAAAAAATAGGCTCACTGGATACCTGGCTTATATTTAAACAAAAAGCCAATGTATTTATAAAAGCTTATGAAGCTTTGAGCCCGGACAGTTATATATTAGATTTCAGAAAAGATTTAAAATGGATTATAGGATTTATTGCAAAAGCTATACAGTTTTTTGAAAAAAGAGAAGCCCCGTCTTTAAAGAATTATAGTGAGAAAATTAGAGAAATGTTAGAAAAACACTTAAAAGTAACCGGTATTTCTACATTGATAAAACTACGCCATTTAACAGATCCTGAATTCTATAAAGACTTTGAAACCGAAGGAAAATCAGAAGAAGATCTGGAAACTGCTGCTATACGGAAAGCTACAGAGTTAAAGAAAATAATCAAAGAAAAAGTTTCAGAGAACCCTCTAGAATTTTTGGAGTTTTCAAAAAGAGTGATGGAATTGATCCAAAGATTCGAACAAGGTCAAATTGAAGCAAAAGAAATGTTGAATGAGTGTGAGAAACTTGCTAAAGATATTAAAGAAGAAGAAAATGCTTATAAAAAATCAGGTTTGTCTAAAAAGGCTCATGGAGTTTATAAGATATTAGAAAGCTTTAAACAAAATATAGAAAAGCAATCTCACGATAAAAAGGAAAAGAACGAGGAACATAGCGAATCAAATACAGAGCTATCAAAGTTACAAAAGATTTCTAAAGAAATAGATGAATTATATTCTTCTAATAATACTGCTCCTGTTGGTTGGCACTTAAAGGAACAATTACGAAAAGAATTAAGACAGCTCATAAGACGGATTATTATTCCAGCAGGTTTTGATAAATGGAAAGAGATACCAACGGAAATTGAAAACTTTGCTTTAAAACACTATGTGAAGGTAGTATAAATGGGTGAAATTATTGTAGGAAAAACTTCTATTTCTTATGACGTTAGAGAAAGCTCTAAAGCAAAGGCAAAGAAAATTGTTGTTACTCCAGATCAAGTTGAAGTAGTAGTACCACAAGGCACTACAGCAGAAGCTACATCACAATTTGTAGAAGATAAAAAAAAGAAAGTATTTATTACTCAACATGAAGTAAAAGAAAAAGCCAGACAAATAAAGAATAATTCACCAACACACTATATAACAGGAGCGAAGATTCAGTATCGTGGCAGGATGATGCGTTTGTTTGTTCTAAAGGATTCTATCGATGACATTGAAGTTAAATATAAAAACGGATTTTATATTTCTATTCCATATAATTTAGATTACCAGGACAATGATATTAAAAAAGCCATTGAAGAGTGGATGAAAATTCGTATTAAAAAAAATGTTGAGGGATTTGTAAAACATTATGGAAAAAAGCTTAAGCTCTTTCCAAACGGAATAAAAATCAAAGAACAGAAGCATCTCTGGGGTAGCTGTGGAAAAGATAAGAAAATAAATATTAACTGTAAGCTGATCCAGTTTCCTAAACAAATACTTGAATATGTTGTGGTTCATGAAGTATGTCATTTGAAGTATCGGAATCACTCTGATAATTTCTGGTTACTATTAGGTAGTGTTATGCCAGAATATCATATTTGTAAAAGATGGTTGGAAAATAAGGGTGGGTATGAGTTGTAAGGGGGGAGGTAGAATATGAAAGATAAAAAAGCAAAAAAATTTACAGACAAAATATTCGAATTAATTCGAAATGCAGAATCCATTGAAGATTTGATAAAAATTGAACAGAATGAAAACTTAGAGAAATATAGAATAGACAATGAAAAATATCCTAAAATATCATTTACCCTGCATGCTTCAGATTTAGAAAAACTAATTAAAAACGAAATACTAAAAGAAGACTTCAGCTTTCACTCTGATTTAACTGCAAAAATTAAAGATCCTTTGGCAAAACTGCTTTATGCCCTTTCCTGGAAAAACGGAGATCTTATAAAACTTAAACATATAGCAAGAGGAATCTCTGAGGTTGATAATCCTAATGATAATAATGAAGATGCTTTAGTATTTTATCAATTTGGGAAATACCTAACAAAAACAAAAGGGCAACCTATTATTGATCAGCATGTAATTAGGGCATTTTCCGTTTATAAAACTACTGATGATAATGAAATAAATAATATTAGAAGCCTTGATGGATTAAAGAAAAAGCATAAGCATAGAATTAACCAATATACTAATTGGTTAAGTTCTGATGAATTAAAAGATAAATTAAAATTAGTTAAAGATTATTCTTACTATATAGATAAAATACTTTATGCGACTGGGAAATTGATTAAATATACAAAAAAATAATTATTTTCTTTTTCATTGATAAATCTCCCCTACTCAATAATATTTAAAAAATGACCTTGATTTTATATCTCTAAGGTTATAATCACTGGATTTTGGTCACTATTCTTTCTAATTTTGTCGTTATCTAAGATTTCACAGTTTTGTAAATTGTTAGACAATTTTCTGCTTATAAAAAAATAATCATTTTGCCATTTGATTTTACTTTTATGCTGCCTAAGCGTTTGAACAGGAAATGCTTTTTTTATAATTTGAAACAATCATTCAAGTTGAAATCTTCAAGTCTATCAAAAAATATCTTTTGAGAATTATTTTTTTGCCTTGAATCCATTTGTATACTGGCATTTAAATCACCGCCTAAAACTATACTTCTTTTACCATTTAAATGACCATTAAATATACAGGTTAAATCTGAAAGTATTTTATGAAGGTTTGTTATTGAATAACCTTTTGTAGGACCATTACTTTCTATAAGCCCATATAGTGAGATTAATGTTAATTTTTAATCTTCTATATTTGAATTAGCAATCGAAGAAACAGCTTTATATTCTGTTAAAAGGAAGCTCTAACACTTAAGCACATACAACCTGTTTGATGTGTTAACCCAATTCGGTGAATTCGTCTTCTTCGGTGGTTCCAATAAAAATATTACAAACTACAAAAAACATCCCTGGTAATACGAAAGTCTCTCCTAAAAAATAAAGCCAATAACCAGAGCCATTATCTTTAACATATACAGCTAAACCGAAGTGTTAAAATCAATTCTGTGAATTCTGTGATGGTATGTTGTTAGTCAAGGTATTGGTAGGCGTTAAATAATGGAGTATCATATGAACCTGTGGGTTGTGGTGAAAACCAGTAG
>SDBV01000169.1_pt1 | contig 84691 bp, 62 predicted proteins | sample 2277081 | NCBI WGS metagenome assembly SDBV01 (sample SAMN10402039, study PRJNA504765) | marine sediment metagenome | isolation source: marine sediment core GS10_PC15, 223 cmbsf | place: Arctic Ocean: Southern Knipovich Ridge | collected 2010
GAACGTCCATGTCTGATTTCAGAAAAGAAGACTGGTTGACAAACCTTCCTTTGTACGCAATAAGCGAGTTGGTTGATTTGGATTGATATTGTTGTTATGGTAAGTGGTTAAAATAATAACTCAAATAAATGCTAAAACGTGAATACCGTGCTCTTTTTGTAATACCGGGAAAAGTATAGATTAATTAATTTCTGCATGGATATAAAACATGATTTTAAGGGCAGATCAATTGATGTGATTCCATTGGAACCAGCATTTCAGTTTTCTGTTGCAGCTTCAATTATTTTTTTTACGATGAGTTCTTTCTGGGTCCAGGGCAAAAAATGATCTTCCCCGTCAAGGATTACCGGCTCAATAAGATTTTTCTGAAAGTGCTTTATTGAAAAATCAAGGTTTTCATAGGGTACGAGCGAATCCTTAGTTCCATGAATATGGCAAACCGGGATTTCTATTTTTTTATAAAAAGGGATCATTTTTTTTAACTCCTCTATATGTGAAAACTTTTCATCTGCCGCAACTTTTAGTGCGGCGGGAGTGATCCAACTCGTCGGCTTTATATTTGCCAGCCGGGCAATTTTAATAACTTTCTCATTTTCCGGATCCAGGGCTGGGGCTAACAGCAGGAGGCTTTTATATGAAGTGGGATTATCCATTGCCATTCGCACAGCAATAGGACCGCCATAGGAATGACCAACAAGAATTACCTGTTGTGATAAGCATGATTTTTCAATAATTGATTGAATTGCTTCGCCCTGTTGTTGTATTGAAGTCTGTGAATTCCCGAAATCAGAATATCCATAGCCCAAGCGGTCTATACTAATTAAATTGACATTTTCATATAGCTCCTCATTTCGAAAGTAGTCGTAATAATCCGCCGATGAGCCAGGTGCACCGTGGATAAAGATGACATATGGAAGATTTTTATTCGTAACTAATTCAACATACCTGAGCGCTTGACCATTGAAATTATGATATTTTATTTCAGGCTGTACATCCTCACCTCGGAAAAGTGAAGTAATTTTTCGATCAGAATATCTGAAAGACATCGTCAATATTGGTTGTCCAACAATTTCAAATCTTAACAAAACGATTAGGATACAAAAAAGTGCTAATAATATTTGTAGCCAAATCTTCGGTCTGAAAGTTAACTTTCTCAAGAAGCGATGCTTTAGTTTCAATTAAGGAACAGTAAAATAATTGAATTGTTCGTCTGGACAAAAAAATAGCCAGGATTCAGGATCTCTCATTCGTCCGGATTTGGATTCCGGTCTCCCAGCTGGCATGAGTGTGCCGCTCGTGTCCAAAACCCCGTTCATCCCTAAATACGACTTGGTTCTGCAATTATATTGCAGTAAAAAATTACGGTCTACTCATAATTGCAATGTTTTATAAATTGCATATTTAAAACCATCCATATTATCTCCTTCTAATTTTTTCCAAAATGCATATACAATTTGCCAATTTTTATAGACAATGAAATGTAATGGATAAGCAATATGTCTTTTATTAAATTCCAACATCAAATCCATGAATTGACTTGATGTTGTTTACCCACTCAGAGTTATTCGTAGATCCCACTTACCGGACGAGGCAGGAACTCTGAGGGAATCAAACTACATTCTCAGAGTCCCTTTCAGGTGACTCTGAGTAGGGCGAAGTGATTTATACATACAGTCATAAAATGTATTGTTGGTGCCCCTGCCCTGATATGATCAGCATATCCATCTTCGGCTTATTTACCCACTCAGAGTTATTCGAAGAAAGCTACCGGATCAGGCAGGTAATTTTCTTTTTTTTGAAAAATATAAAAAGAAAATTTCCGAAATGACGGTTCATGTCCAATGGCATTTCTTTTTATAGTCGAACTCAGGTTACTAAGATGAAGTAAGCGGAATTTTAGTAAGAATACGAGTACTTCTAGTAATACGCATACTACAAATATTTCATGTATAGGAATTGAATATACTAATACATATATTTGGCGTACATAACTGTAGTAATATGGAAGTAATCGCAATCACTAATCAAAAGGGAGGTACAGGTAAGACCACATCTGTACTGGGAATAGGTTCAGCGCTCATCAAGAAGGGGAATAGGGTATTATTCATTGATCTGGATCCACAGAGCAATCTCACCAGAGGTTTAGGTATGAAGCATGTATTTATGACTTCTGCAGATTTCATGACAGGGAAGGACAAGTGTATATTCAAATCGAAAGAGGGTAACAATTCCCTGATTCCTGCAAATGATTCCTTATATACAAAGGAGTCAGAATTAATGACACATTCAGCGCTCCCCCAAAACCTACTTCAGAAGGCGCTAAAGAAGGTGAAGGATCAATTTGATTACGTCCTGATTGATTGTCCGCCAGCATTGGGTATGTACACCATCAACGCACTGATAGCTGCAGATACTTTCTATATTCCCATGCAGGCAGGTTTCTTTTCATTGGAAGGATTAAACAAAGTGCTAAAGGTAACCGAGCAGGTAAGGGAATTGAATGGGAATCTGAAGTTTGGTGGTGTATTCATTACCAGGCTTCATCCCAATGATAGGAGAATAATTGCCAGGAATATCATCAGTTCGATAAAGAAAACACTGGGAGCTAAGTTTCTGAATGTATTCATAAGGGAAGATGTATCTGCAGATGAATCACAGATCAATGGGAAGCTCTTACATGTTTACGCTCCCAACAGCAGGATTATGGAAGATTATACTAGACTATCCACTATAATAGAACAATCATGAGTAAGAAAGATTTCAGGGATCAAACAAAGGTAGAAGCTCCAAACTTTCTAGAGCAGATCCATGGTAAAGGAAATCAGGAGAAAAAACCTAAGTATAAGGTAACATCCTTCAGAGTACGTGAAGATCTGATAGAACTACTCAATCGGGCAGCGTATCACAATCAAGTAGGGCAGAAGGAAATCCTGGAGGCTGCACTACTCCGGTGGTTTGAAGGGAGGAAGTATGATCCTGTTCCAGAGAAGAAGAAGCCTGAAGACCTGATATAGTACTCTCAGAAGTAGGAATCGCCTAACCGAGATTTATAGGTTTGAAGAAATCGCTCTCACAGGCTTGAAAGCTCACAAAAAGAGCCGCAGTTACTATCACCGGAGTCCTCTATTAAGAGGAATATGAAAAACAAGTCACCAAGGCCAAATCGGTCAACATCAAAAAAGCCTTCATCGATGTGAAAGTTGTTGAGATAATGTAGGTCATTAAAAAAGTCAAATTTAAAGGAAGTTTCAGTTTCCTTTTTTTTGTGATCTTCCACCCACCACTGTCTATTCACCTGAGAATTTGGTAATTTTATATAGTCATTCATTTAAAGTCTACCTGTTATGTAAAGACACAGGTTTGTAGTTTGATAATAAGTGTCTATAAGAAAACACACCTAAATTAAAAATGATTCTTATAGCGATCTTTTCATTTTTTTCTAATCGATTGATGCTTAGGCATCAACTCATAGAAAGAAAACGAAAATCTCATCCATAATAATTCATTTTATAAAAGAAGGGCTGTTTTCTTATAGACACTAATAAGAAGAATCTGAAAATGACAAAGCCATAAATGGTATATAGAAATGAAACCTACAAGCAGGAGGAGGTTTATCAGATCCGGTTTTTTTCTGTCTTTGACGGATTATTTAATTCCTGTATTAAAGCTTTTCCCATGGTTCAGCAAAACAAATAATGCAATGACGGATCATGCTAACTTAAAGACATTTAATTCATCGTCACCAAAAAAACCTGTATTTGAACCCTCGTACCTGGCTTTGCATTGAAGTGGTGAACTCAAAAAGCGAGGAGAGGAATTGTGGGAAATGATGGGAGATTGCCGGCTTTGTCCGAGGAGTTGTGGATCGAATCGGCTAGCCAAAGAAAGGGGTTTTTGTGGAGCTAATGCAAACCTTGAAATTTCAGCCTATCATCCGCACCATGGGGAAGAAAAACCTTTGCGGGGTACCGGCGGATCGGGCGCTATATTTTTAAGCCATTGCAGCCTCAGGTGCGTGTTCTGCATCAACTGGGAAGTGAGCCAGGGAGGTGATGGAACACGGAGAAGCTTGAATGCTATGGCCAACATGATGCTCGACCTTCAGCGAAGGGGATGTCATAATATTAATTTTGTCACCCCGACACATTATACACCTCATATTCTTTTGGCGGTGGACATTGCTGCTTCAAAAGGTTTGCGACTTCCACTTGTCTATAATACCTGCGGGTGGGAACGAAGGGAAATACTGAAAATGTTGGACGGGATTATCGATATTTATTTGCCCGATTTTAAATACTCAAATCCAAATATGGCTGATAAATATTCATCTGAAGCATTTTCCTATCCGGATTTAACCAAGAAAGCAATTCTCGAAATGCACTGGCAGGTAGGAGTAGCCAAGCCAGGACGGGACGGATTGATATACCGAGGATTGATGATCCGGCACTTAGTGATGCCAAATGACGTGAGTGGATCAGGAGAGGTAATGAACTGGATAGCCAGTGAACTTCCGGAGGATACCTATGTGAACATCATGGCACAATACAGACCGATGTACAAGGCGATGGACTACCCGGAAATTAATCGCCGACCTACCTATTCGGAATTCGATTCCGTTGTTCAACATGCCAGAGCAATAGGATTGACGAACCTGGATATCCAGGGACATTGATGCATGTGTTTGAATCCAGATTATGCAAAAGAATACTAAAAATGGGATTTATACTTTGGCTTCACCCGAAAATTCCATTCATTCAGTACTTTCTTCAAGCTGATAAAACTATTTTAATACCTTCTGAATTGGTGTGATTAAATTGGCGACGATTAAAATCAGGTGAAAAACAATTCTCTTCTGGCAGGATAATGATTCGTGCTGAATTAAATGTCGAGAATGCAACGATGACAATCATGCAAGGATGCTGCCATATGGTATTTTTCAGATGAACCACTATTCAAGGAGATTGGAAAGATTATTCGATCGCTGGAAGTGAATTAAGGATTGATTTATTAATCTATACTGAAGTATTGATATTTGAATATTATATTTTCGTAATTTTTAAATATCACGTAAATGTTAAACTACCAAAAACCACCTGTCATTTTCTTTTTCATGTTTTAGCATATAGTATCCTGCCAGCTTAGTTTTAACCTTATAATAGTTTACATTTTTTGAAGTGGATTTATAATAGGATTCATACCAGCGATCAATGATTTCAACGATTTCAAATTCAATATGATCCCATGTAAAGCTTTTAGGATATTCATCGGCTTTGAAACCTGAATGACATGCGACGTTTATCGGAATTAACTCCATGTTGACTTGTAGAAATCTTCGTTTATTCAAACATAAAGTTAGCCAGGATTAGTTAACTGATAATGCCTCGCGGCAATTGATTATCATTCATGAGTCCAGTTTTAATCAGATTATTAAAAGTGAAATATTCCTATTAAAATGAGGGTGATATAGAGTCCCCTCTTTTCAATAATATCAATTGGATTCTACATTGAATAAATCATGCGCTATTCATTTGAATGCACCTAATTTTGGCACACTTATTTAATGCGATTATATTAATTATTCATTCTTGATTTATCCTTTTATAAGTACCTTTATTATGATCAACAGCTTCAGGAATCATGAAAGAAGATCAGGTAAAAAAGATACCTCCAGTAGCAACTGACGCGAACTCCCATTCAAATAAAATTGAAAAGAGCAAGGATGAAAATCTACGGCATAAATTGGCAGAAATTAAATCATCCACAAGTTCTGATAGTGAAGATGCGATCAAAAATAATAAGCAAGCTACTGTAATTAATGGAACCGGCGCTGCATCTGAATTGGATGATGCAGCAGAAATTCATGAAGGTGCAATAGAAACTGAGGAAACCATCGAATTTTCTGACCCTCATATTCCCATATCGACAGCAAAGGATGAGAAAACGAGCTTTACCAAAGAGCAAAAGAAGTTCATTAAAGTTCTGCAAAGGGAAGCAAAAATGCTTGAAAAATCAATAATCAAGGAAACTGAAATCGCCAGACAAAATAAACAAATAAACAGGCAAATATCTGACATTATAGAAAAGCTGGTAAAAACCAGGAGTAAAAAGAAAATGTATGATATCATTGGTGAAATTAAAACCTTGCATAGAAAGCTAAAACAAGGAGTGTTAAAATTCGAGGAGGAAAGGAATCGCATAAGAGCGTACAATAAGCTGATCGACAAAACAAAAAGCGAGATTCTATTTTAAGTATCCAATATTCTTGGCGATTTACTCATGACAAAAAAAAATATTCATACCTACTTTCTAAATCAAATAGCTTCATTTGAAGATAATCTAATTACGTCCGCTTTTATAAGTGAAAAAGCAATACACCAGCTTAGGTTAAGTATCAAAAAATTGAGGACATTGATTGGGCTAATTCAGGATTTTCAGTCGTATCCAGAGAAATTTGAGTATCAGTTTAAGCGATTAACTTCTATTTTTAAACCACTGGGAGCTATTAGAGACAATAGAAATAAAGCGAAAATGGTTGAGTACTACTTTTCGAATGAGGTGGAACTGAAAGAAAAACTAATTTTCGACCTAAATGAAAAATGGATGCAATCCAAAACGAAATATTTAGGTAAATTTCAGGAATTCTCTCTGGAGTCTTTTTTTCGCTTCAAAACCGAATTTGGCTACTACTTAAAAACACAAGCAAAACCAAGCGATAATCAAACAGTATTTAAAGACAGGCATGACCAGATCATTGGCCTGATGAATCAAAATAACTTGAGGGGGAATTTACATAAGATCAGATCTCTCGTTAAGGAACTACTTTTCCTGTTGCAGATTTCAAAAAAGAAACAAATGGCCTTCAATGGCAATACCTATGTAACTAAAGACCTGGCCTCGCTGGGGGAACTCATTGGTCAGTGGCATGATTATGAACTGCTCATCAATCTTTATAAAGAAGTAAAGGATGAGTTGCATGAGGCTACAACAAATGAGTATGCCTCAATCGTACAAAAATCAGATGAATTATTTGACTATGTATCAGGTAAGCTACTATTACAATTAAAATAAAAATAACATGGGTAGATTAATAATTATAACCGGTCCCTCCTGCATAGGTAAATCACCTTTGGACCATGCATTAAAACGTTTCTATCCGGAAGTGAGAAATCAACTGGAACCGTTGATACTTTGGAACAGCCGTGATCCCCGACCAGGTGAAATAGATGGAGTGCAATATCATTTCAGAGCAGTCGAAAAACTGGAGGAATTAAAATCAAATCCCGATTTTGTCGTGATAGAAGTCAGAGGAGATACCCAGGCCCTGAATATTAAAGAATTGGCAAGGAAGCTGTTGAAGGGAGATGTCTTTTACGAAGGAAATACGTATATGGCCAAACTGTTAGTTGAACTTGAACCGATAAAGCAATATGCAAAAACGAGTATGTTTATTTCTCCACTTTCAAAGGAGGAAATTCAGTATTTAAGTTCCAAGGAAACTCCCAAAGGCCTTTCCAACATTATTGCAGAAATAATGAGAAGAAAATTGTTGCGAAGAACACAAAAGCAAAAAGGAATATTGTCCTTAAAGGATTTGGAGGATATTGAAATAAGAGCTAAAAGCGCATATAAGGAAATGAAGGAAGCGCATCTATTTGATTTTATCATACCCAATCATGACGGCGAGGATAGTGATCATTGGAATGCATTTTATTATCCGATAGGGGATGCGAAGAATACGCTTTTATCTGTAAAAGAAATTATATCAGATAATAGTAGTGACCGCGCTGAAAATTGGGAAGAGGAATTAATGAATTGACAGAAATTTTGCTGGTAAATCATTCGATGTTGTCTGTAAGCTAATTGGATAGCAGGAATGATTTGAAAACCCAATAAGTGTCATAATTTTTAGAAAAACAGGATTTGCCTGATTGTAATGTCAGATATATTATAAACCTGAGTTCGATTTTAAAATAGAGCGTCATGCCGGGAAATTAAGCCTTAAATTTTTAAAGGGCTTAATTTATCCGGTATCTAAAAGACTTGGTTAACTTAGATTGCGGATAATTTTCTTTTTTTAGAAAAATATAAAAAGAAAATTTCCGAAATGACGGTTCATGTCCAATTGCACTCCTTTTTATAGTCGAACTCAGGTTAGTACAAAGTACGGTGGACAAGGGCTTGCACAGTTTCTGAAAAACGGACTCCCGATGGCTATCGGGATGAGTTTTTCAGAAACAAGCCTGCCTACCGCCTTTAGATTTACAGGCAGGCGTAACGCAGAGATCGGACATTATGGACAAACTCTAAATAGGATTAATCCAGGTTTACCTAATATCCCGGGATATCATTTTGCACATTTAATTCGTTGAATATATAGGAGATTAAAAAAGGAGGGAGATATGAAAAGTGCCTTGGGAATTAGCCTTAGTGTTATTTTACTATTAGCTTGTACATCATCAAACAGGTTGTTGAAAGTACCAGATGAAAATTTAATTGACATATCACAAAAGGAGTCGGCGTATGAATTGATTGTACTTGACCCTGGGTTTGATACCTGGTTTATTACTACCTGGAGCCCGGCAAAAGATCGCAGTGTTACGTACTATTCAAATTGGAATTATCGATATGTATCTGAATGGAATTATAAAGCTATGCAGCCGCATTACTCAAAATTTTTCGATACCGTAATTCAATATGATCCAACGATTGAGTATGGTATTGATGTAGAGCGAAAATTATACTATTACTTCAGATGGGTAAATACTAAATTGGGCATCCCGATACTCAATACAAGACCACCCGGTGGAATTTTATAATACCGTTTTTTTACATTGGTTTAAAACCGTTCAATTTTTAGTAAACAATCAAAGCTTACAAAATCGTAAATCATCTGTAATCAGTAATTATATCCAATATATTTTTAGTTTATCTCCATCCTTGCAGATGCAACAGATCCGGAAAAGACACGCAATTCTACGCAAAGTTTGAAAGCAAATAATAAGGAATTAAATTGTGTGCATTAATCAGTCATGAAACATATGAAAATTAATAAAATATTCGGTGCTGCAATTATAGTTTTAATGACCCTTCAGCTTTCTTCTTGTTTAAGAAATAAGAATCAGGACAAAACATCAAAAGATCAAAAACTTCCCAGTTTTGTTCTGTTGATGGGCGATGATCATGGTTGGGATGAGGTGGGCTACAATGGTCATCCTCATGTAAAAACACCCATCTTAACTTAGTGCCAATGCCCAAACGAGGCAGGAATCCTTCTGGATAAAAATGTCTGAACCTCTCACGCTCTTCCGGATACGCACTCCGGGAAGTCGATCATTGTAGGATTTGCAATCCGTAATTATTCAATGCCGCCTGGAGTTTCCTCCTGACCTACAACCTGCATCCTTATAATACAATCCGACCAGGCAAACAGAACTTATCCATAGGATTGGGAAGATACAAACGTGGGCGTATGAAGGGAATGTGGAATGTTACGACATGCTAATTTGGCGAGGGACACGAGTCGGCCTTGTCTGACAGAAAGACGAGAGGCCTGCCTGCTGCAAGCAGGCTCGCAACAGCTGGATCATAGATCCTAAGTTATCCGGCTTCGACATGCCCTTCGGAACATGTCGAAGAGTGGGTTACACTCAATTATAATCATGTTGTATTATTTCCTTAATCCTCTTTCTAACTTCGCTATCTTTGCAGCTGTTCTTTATCCTATCAGCATTTTCCCTATTATATGCTTCTCTCATGGGGAAACCCATTTCTCTTTTAACATCGGCAATCCAGCAGCTTTTGATTGTCTTATGGTAGATTCTCCGGTACTTCTTTTGAATTTCTTTGTAAGTCATAGGTCTTTTGGGTTAAATCCTTGTGCCCTATAAATATAACAACAGTCCCTTTACCACAAAGGCACTGTAATATTTATTATTTCAATAAAGTAAATCTAACAGACTATTAATGGATTTGAAAGCTGTAGTTGCCAAATTGCTATATATGGTTTTTAGCGTAACCAGGAGTTTCCTCCTGACCTACATCCTGCATCCCTATAATTTAATCCAGCTCAGGCAAACAGAAATTATCCATAGGTTTTTGAAGGCGCCCGCGCAGGCGGAATTATTCAGGATGATCAATCTACACCTGGCTGAGTTTCTCCTGTCAAAATTTTTCATCTTCCAAAAACAGCAACTGTGCTATTAACCCAACGGCCTTTTTATGTGATAATATTAATTGTTTTCAGAGGCACATTCCCCTCCTTGGAGGGGTTAGGGGTGGGTTTTGTTTGGATTTACATATGTTGAAAATCACAAATAATCCCCATCGGGTTAATTATACCCAAAGATTTAACAATTATCTGATTTGCCTGCCCGTAAATCCCAAATAAAGGACTATATTTCTAATCGTTTTTTAAGGAGTTCCCGGAAAGCAAGGGGACAGGATTTTTTACCCAAAGGAAATGAAGATCAAATACCCAATGGATATCAAACAAATCGGTGGACAAACCAGAATAACATTAGGCAATACGGAAATGTGCACACATAGACTTGCGTATCCGCCGTTGCGATTATATACCCCATATCGGCGTATAAACGAAATACACATAGCACATACAAAAGAAATGAAGGCATTGTATATACCTGGATGTTATGGGGCATAAAAAAATAAAATGGGATACAGATTAAGAGCAAATAATGTAAATGCAATAGGACATTTAATAGAAGGAAATGTTTCAACATTTTTAGATCACATAATACTTGATGATGAAATATTAGGTTCGGCAGTAGACTACTTCAACCAGTTTCTTTCTAAGGAATCTTCGGATTTTATAAGTTCAAATCAAAGGAGGTTTAATCGGAGAATTGCCGAACTGAATGAACAATGGCCAAGTGTAAGATCTCGATTATTTGACCTAAATAGAAATGAAGAAACGAACGGTGAAGTCAGAAATATTTTACTTAGATACTTCAAAGAATTGAGCAATTTACTTGGGAGTTATGATATAAAATTTTTAGTGCTTCCAGGTTTCGAATGTACTGAACTAAATAGCTATTTAATTAATGAAGAAAATCTCATCCAATGGTTAAATACTGAGTCTCAATTTTCTTACTTAATTATCCAACTTAAACACACTCCCGACAGCGATGAATTCAATGTTTTTGATTCATTTGAGCATTATCCTTTAGCTTTGGATCGAATTGATGAATGGCCAGGTGTTCTCATTTGGGAAAATCAATTGTATCCAGCATTCAGACGACAGAAGGATCATGGCAGAGGGATTTTTGTCCCGATAGACAACCAAGAAGATTTAGAAAAGATACTAGAAAAATTGGCTTTTGAAAAAAGGTTCTTCAACTCTTTGTTAAAAGAATTTGGACACAGAAGAAATAAAAACATAGTGGACATTATTCATTTAAGTGATATCCATGTTGGATCAAAAAATGAAGAGCTAAATCATAGACGATTATTCCATATTCTTGAAAAGCATAAATTAAGATACCAAGGAAATGAAGAAATCATAACCCTAATTAGTGGCGATCTCGTTGACTCTCCAAATGAAAGGAACTATTTAAAATTTAAGGAGTTTGAATCAACTTTGAAGAGAATCGGATTGGAAACAATATTCACTGTTTTAGGAAATCATGATTATAATTCAAGTGGTTTTATCACCAATGGGAGAGAAGCAAAAAATACTATTCAAAAATTATCAGATGGAAGTCAGATTGAAATCATTGAATCTCATAAACTTATTCTTATAAGAATTAATTCTAATATCGGTGGAGAATTAGCTCAAGGAAAAGTTGGGGTAGAACAGTTGTCTGAACTCGGAAATCAATTAGATCTTATCCCTAAGTTAGAAACATATTGTAAAATTGCAATGCTACACCATCACCCTTTTGAACTTGAAAGACCACATTGGATGAAAAAAGCAATTTTTGAAAGAATTCTCGGTGACTATTTTATTAACATGTCGTTGAAGTTGAAAGATTCAAAATTACTCATAGATTGGTTACGAAATAGAAATGTAAAGTTTGTATTACATGGACACAAACATATACCACTATTGTTTTATAAAAACAAACTAAACCTAGTTTCTGCAGGTTCATCCACTGGAGCTATTAATCACCAAGAAAAAGACAAAACTTTTATTACATACAATGTTTTGAAGTATGACTTAATTAAAATGAGACCAGTTTCAGCAACAATTATATATGAAGATATTTTGGGATCAGGATCGAAAAACTATCAAATGGTAAAATACGCCCCATAACAATATATATCAGATCATGAATGCTAACGAGACGGCACGCTCGATATAATAACCGTTGGATGCAAGGCTACAAGAAGACCGAAATTGCACAAAGTTAACTTGATTATGAATTTGAAAAAACGGATTAAATATATTAGCTCATTTATTGAAGTTTGGTGCAAGAAAAAATTAGTTTTTGCCAGCCCGCTTCTGCCCTTCGGGACAGTTTGGGAAACCCACGCAGATTGCACACATTTACAAAACGCACCGGCTGCCGCACAAACCAATAATTGCAAAAGAGTGCAATTATTTTCAGTTCTAAAAGTACCCGCATTATGAATGGTCAAATATATTTATGGGAGATAACTAGATATCTTGCTTGGTTTACATCACAAGTAAGAATTGAAAATAAAAACGGAAATTTAGACATCAATAAATATGCTGAGGGCTTTCTTATTCCAATTTTAAATGAAATCTATAAAAAGAGTTTTCAAAGATTAGAGTTTATTAAACAAAACTATCCTGCAATTGACCTTGGAAGTACTGATAACCAAATATCTATTCAGGTTACATCAGAAATTGGATTTGATAAAATTAAAAATACTCTGACAAAATATATTGAGAATAAGTTGTTTGACACTTATTCTGAATTATACCAATTAGTTATAAATGAAGACTATAAGACAAACAAAACAAATGAAGATATCTCTAAGCATATCGATGTAGAAGTAGCAAAATTAGGGTTGAGAAATTCGCCAAGTATTAAATTCTTGATTGAAAAAAATCTAATTAACATTTCAATTTTACGAGCTCTAATTGAAAAAGAGTGTAATATTGACCAGCTAAAAAATATTAGAGATTACCTCGAAAAGCAATATGGAAAGGTTACATCTTTACCATACTTCGATGATATTCTAATTCCATATCAAATAGCGTTTAAAACTCAGTTAGATAAGGGAAACAATAACCTTCCAAACCAGTTTCATACTCCTTTTTTTGGAAGAGAAACTGAATTCGAAAAATTAGAAAATTTTATCCATTCTCCTGAGAAAGCTGTATTAGCTCTGGTTTCAGATGGCGGTTTTGGCAAAACTCGTTTGGCAATTGAAATATTTAATAAACATGCAGCTGAAGATGGTGAATTTGAAGCTTATTTACTTAACGAATCTGCTTTTCAGTGTTTGGATTTTGCGGAACAATTAAAAACAGATAAAAAAGTTCTATTTCTTTTTGATGATGCTCACAATAGACCTGAAATACTCAATGATGTAATTGGTGTTGCTCAGCGATTAGAAAATGTAAAGGTCATTTTAACCTTAAGAAAGGCTGTGTATCAAGATACAATAAAAAATGTTTCATCACATAGGCGCATTTTAGAAATATTGGAGCTAAATAGATTGTCTTATGAGGAAACACAATCATTATTTAAATCTCAACTTGGTGGTTTAAAGGATTTTGAAATAAAAAGGCTTTCAGAAGAATCTAGAGGTGTACCAATTGTTATTTTAGGATTGTGCAAAATTACCTTGCAAGGGAAGTATAAATCAGAACTTTCAGAGGAAGCTAATTTTATTCAATTCGTTAAAGAAATCAAAGACCAGGTAATTTCAGATATACATCAAAAGTATTATGTTGACAAAGAAAAAATCAATAAAACTATTCAACTAATTAGCTTCTTTTCTCCAATAAATAATAATCCAACTGAAATTCACGAAATTGCCAAGCTTAATGGTATTGATATTGAAGAAACGAATTTGATAATTGATTATCTGTTTGAATATGATTTTATAAATAAACATCATGAGATATCTATTAAACCTGATCCATATAGTGATACTATCCTTTTGGATTCAGCTCAAAGGTTAAAATATCTTTTGCAAAAAGACCTTAGCATTTTTGTTGATAGATTAATACGTAATCTTGTCGAAGTTGAACGATCAGAAAGGCTTGATTTAAGTATAGATAATTTACTATTTGATTTCATATCCTCATTTAAAAACAAGTCAATAGAATCTCGTCATGATAGAAAGCTACTTGAATCTAATCTTGATACCCTAAAATCATTTACATTCAAAAAGCCGCAAATCTGCTTTTTGGCAATAGAACATTTAATATTAAGTAAACAAGCTGATGACGAATTTTGGGAGCAGGATAAAGATTTTCATTTCCATTCAAATCCATTTACGTCAATACATGAGAGCATTGAAACTATACTATCAATTGTAGCCCTTAATACGCATAAAACATCTGAGTTTGATTCTTTGTATAATCTGTTAATTTTATATCATTCTCAAAAAAAGGAAAGTTCTATTTTTAATAAGACGTTCCGGTATCGTATATATGATTTTTATGAGTATAGCTATAGACCACCTATACCATGTGAGCGCCAACAATTCCTAATTGAGAAATTAAAACACAGAAAAGAAAATGAAGAATTGAATGAGGAATTGTTTGAACATATTTTCTCTTTATGCAAAACTCTATTAGCACATGATTTTGAATTAGAAAATCATTATGATCCGTATACACATTCACTGTCATATGGAACTGCTAATGTGGTTTTAAATGATACAACAAAGAAAATTAGGCAAGATTCAATAAACTTATTGATTGGAATTTATGGTCAGTTGAGATATTCAAATATTTCTGAAAAGTGTTTTACGGAAATAGTAAGAATACTATTCTATATGGCCAAACCAAGAAAAGAAGGTTACGAATTAAATCAAGACGAAGAGATTCCTATTGTAATTGATTTTTTAAAACAAATATTGATTAATAGTCCTAGCATTTTTGAAAGAAGCAGCATTGTCAAACAATTAAAGCTATTTGAGAGAAAGGAGTTGAAGGAGATTTATAATCAAATTGCTCAAGAACTTCTAAGCCTTGCTGAAAAAGTTGAAACACCAAAGGAAAAATTGGAGCTTCTACTATTTGATGATTACTTTTCAATTCGAAACAATGTAGAAGAAATTGTTAAAAATATATTGCTTGAATATAATAATTGGGATTTGTTTTCTAAGGATTTAGTGGAAATCAAGTCAAATATTCCAGATGATGAATACTCAAATATTCATGAAGTAATTTCCCAACTTATAAATAATTATAAGGATGAATCAAAAGCATTGCTTGAGTATGTTTTCGTAAATAAACAAGAACAAGTATGTGATTTTTCTTCGCTGATTAGAGCAAATTATAAAGACCAAGATTATTTTTATAAGACAATTAATAAATTATGGAATCTTGATTATGAATGCACAAAAGGATCAGTCCTATGGCTGCTGACCTATGGCAGGAATCAAGAATTTAATCTATACAGAGAAGAAGATCTAGAATTTGTTGAATCTATCATTGAACAGAAATTAATTAAGGCGTTGTCGCACGTTTCTTTCACACTTCCAAAGTATATTCTAATAAATCCTGAAAGAACCATTAATTTAATTTCTAGAATTTTGAAGATTAGCGAAAATAGAAGAGAACATGAAAATCTAATCCATTCGTTATTCACAGACAAAGAGATTCTAGAAAAGAATTCTCACTTGATAAAGGATTTTATTTTCAATGAAACCTTTTCTATTCCTTTAAACTCAAACAATATTGATAAGGCACTCAATTTTTTAGAAGATTACTATGGTTTTGATACTTTGATGGATTATTTGAAAGAGAGGGTATCGCTACTTGAAAAGGACAAAGATTACTTTAGTTTTTCTTTACATAATCATTATATAAATCCGGCTAAAGACTCAATTCAAGCAGAGTTAGATTTTCTTAAAGTAGTTCGTTGGTATACCGAACTTTTTACTAAATCCGAATACTTACATAAAAAAATTGTTGAATATCTAAGACCAAATGAAATTATATCCGAAGAATTTAAGATAGGTTTTAAACAGCTAATAGATGATGTTGGAAATGACAAAATCAAAGTAATTGAATTATGCAACTCTCTTGATGTATTTGAACATAAAAGTGAGTTCATGATGGCTATGCTTATAGAGATTGCAAATGATTTATGTAATAAAAATGAATTATCCAACGGAAATCTAGTTCAAATATTTGGATCAGGCTTTATTAACAATTTTGGCTCTAAATCGGGTCCAGCAGGGGGGGCTTTTCCTCAAGATTTAAATAAAAGAGATGACCTCAATAAATTTATAAAACAATATCCAATGCATCCTCGAGTTAAAGAAATTTTTATGTATGCCTTGGAAAGAGTGAACAAAGACATTGAACAAGATGATTTTAGAGATATTGATGCAAAATGGTAAATCGCGCCTCAAAACCAAGAACATTTGCAATTTGCACAAGCTGACACACAACCAAAATCAACCAATGAGCTTGTCTTCTGGCATATTAGTAGATTCTAATATATAAAGCACGAAACGCTAACATCACCTAACGGTATTTTCACCAAAAACAAAAAGATAAGATGCCCTCCCCACCCCACAAAACAGCACATTTGCAAACCGCACAAGCCAGCCCACAAGCAAAGTTTGCAAAAGAGCTGTTTTCATGCTGACACACGAATTGAAACTGTATATTTGCTTCATTGAAAATTTGAATTTGAAAATAGAAGATGTTCGAACAGGCTTTTAAAAATATTGACGATACCCTTTGGAAAGACGCCGGCTGCGGTAGTGAATTGGATTATGTAGAGCAGACCTCGTGGGTGTTGTTTTTGAAATATCTGGATGATTTAGAAAAAGACAAAGCCACCGCGGCCGAACTCACCGGGCAGATCTACACCAACATTATTGCACCGGAATACCAATGGACAGTATGGGCGGCGCCAAAATTGGCCAATGGCAAAATTGACCACAATGCAATGACAGGCGATGACCTGGTGGACTTTGTAAACGGCGAGCTTTTCCCCTACCTGAAAAAGTTTAAAGCGGATGCTGAAAGTGCGAATTCCATTGAATACAAAATAGGGGAGATTTTTAGTGAGCTAAAAAACCGCGTGCAAAGCGGGTATAACCTGCGGGAAGTGGTAAACCATATTGACGAGCTTCGTTTCAGGACGCATAAGGAAAAGCACGAGATGAGCCACCTGTACGAAGCGAAAATTAAGAATATGGGGAATGCCGGGCGCAATGGGGGTGAATATTACACTCCTCGACCGCTGATTAAAACCATTGTAAAAGTGGTGGCTCCTGAAATCGGGAATAAAATATATGACGGTGCGGTGGGCTCTGCGGGCTTCCTGGTGGAGTCCTTTGAGTACCTGAAGCACAGCAAAAAACTATCTACTACCGACACCGAAAGCTTACAGCTTAACACCTTTTACGGCAAAGAGAAAAAATCATTGGCCTACATTATTGGCATTATGAATATGATATTGCACGGCGTGGAGGCTCCCAATATTATCCATACCAATACCCTGGCCGAAAACATTGCTGACATACAGGAAAAAGACCGATATGATGTGGTGTTGGCCAATCCCCCTTTTGGCGGAAAAGAGCGGGCCGAAGTACAGCAAAACTTTCCGATCAAGACAGGCGAAACCGCCTCGCTGTTTTTGCAGCACTTTATAAAAATATTAAAAGCAGGCGGTAAGGCGGGGGTGATTATCAAAAACACCTTTTTGAGCAATACCGATAATGCCTCAGTGGCCTTGCGGAAAGAACTACTCACCAGCTGCAACCTGCATACGGTGTTGGATTTGCCCGGCGGAACCTTTACCGGGGCAGGAGTAAAAACCGTGGTCCTGTTTTTTGAAAAAGGAAGCTCCACGAAGCAAACGTGGTTCTACCAGCTCAACTTAGGCAGAAACCTGGGTAAAGGAAATCCACTAAACGAAAAGGATTTGGCCGACTTTGTGGCATTGCAAAAGACACAAGCCGAAAGCGAAAATTCCTGGACGGTAAACATAAAGGACATTGATCCTGCCACATTTGACCTAAGCGCCAAAAATCCCAACACTCCCGAAGAAGCCCCCTTGCGCAAGCCAAAAGAGATTCTGCAAGCGATGAAAGCTTTGGACAAAGAAAGTGAAACCATTTTAAACTCAATTTTGGATTTGGTATGAAACAAGGTTGGGAAACAAAACAATTAAAAGAAATAGGAATTACTCAAACAGGTACTACACCGAAAACTTCTGAAAAAGAAAATTACGGTGATTTTATTCCTTTTATAAAACCGGCAGATGTTAATTTTTCTGGAAGCGGCGATATTAGATATGATAATGATGGACTAAGCGAAACTGGATTGGAAAAGGGCAGGAAAATGGCATCTGGTTCAATCCTTATGGTTTGTATAGGTGCAACAATTGGTAAAGTCGGCTTTGCCGAAATGGACGTTTCTTGTAACCAACAACTAAATTCATTGACAGTAAAAAAAGAGTTTGACCCAAAATTCATATACTATGCAATGACTTCTATAAAATTTCAAGATAAAGTTCTGTTAGAAGGGAAAGGATCACAAGCAACATTGCCAATAATTAATAAATCGAAATGGGAAAATCTCACAATTAGTTACTCCAAATCACTCCCCGAACAACAACGCATTGTATCTATACTCGACCAGGCCTTTGCTGCCCTCGCCAAGGCAAAAGCCAATGCCGAACAAAACCTTAAAAATGCCAGGGAGCTTTTTGAAAGCTATTTGCAAGGGGTGTTTGAAAAGAAAGGCGAGGATTGGGAAGAGAAGACTTTGGGGGAGGTCTGCGAGAAAATTCAAGATGGAGCTCATCATTCTCCAAAAGACTTATATCCTGAAAGAAAAGAGGGTTTATTCCCATATATTACGTCTAAAAACATCAGAAACAGTTACATGGATTTGTCAAAAATGTATTTTGTTGATGAAAATTTTCATATGTCCATCTATCCTAGGTGTAAACCTGAAATTGGAGATGTTCTATTAACTAAAGATGGAGCAAATACAGGAAATATTACTTTAAATACTTTGGATGAGCCTTTTAGTCTATTGTCAAGTGTTTGTTTAATTAAAACAAATCGGGATAAATTACAGCCTGAATTTTTGAAATATTATATTCAAAGCCCTATGGGGTTCAAAAGTATTACTGGGAAAATGACTGGGGCTGCAATAAAAAGAATAATTCTCAAAGCAATAAAATCTGCTAAAATTCCTTTGCCCACATTAAGAACCCAAAAAACCTTAGTCATAAAACTCGATGCCCTTTCAGCTGAAACCAAAAGACTGGAAGCCATATATCAACAAAAGATAGCTGACCTGGAAGAGTTGAAAAAGAGTATCTTGCAAAAGGCGTTTAATGGGGAGTTGTCGGAATCACGGATTGAAATGATTAAAGGATGACACAGATTAATTTTCACACCATCAATAAATGTACACAGTCTGGGCAATCCTTAAAATCAATGATTCAGATGAGCGTAAATCAGATCATAATATGAGCGCTGAACTTAAATTTAAAGACATCACAGAAAAGATCATTGGCGCCTCATTTGAAGTACACTCGTTTTTAGGTAATGGGTTTCAGGCCTGCCTGCCGAAAAGGCAGTTCGGCCTGCAGGCAGGAAGTTATTTATCAACGCGCATTAGCATATGAGATGAATAAATCCGGGTTGGAATTTGCCAGGGAAATAGAACAGAATATCTTTTACAAAGAATTAAAAGAACCTATTGGCACACGCAGGGCAGATTTTGTGGTTGAAGGAAAAGTATTAGTAGAATTAAAAGCAATCATTCAATTAGAAAATGTGCATTTGGCACAAGCATTAAATTACCTGAAGGCCTATAAATTAGGAGTTGGGTTACTTATAAATTTTGGAAGTAAAAGTTTAACATTCAAAAGAGTGGTTTTATAAATCAGTGTAATCTGAGTAATCCATTCCATCAGTGATTCAGACAAAAAGAATAATTTATGAACGAAGCCGAAACAAGAGCAGAACTCATAGATCCCAAACTTAAAGCCTGTGGTTGGGGTGTGGTAGAGGGATCAAAAATCCTTCGTGAACGCCTGGCCCAAATTACCGATGGCAGAATACAAGTGGGTGGTGGTAGATCAAAACCCCTCATTGCTGATTATATCCTGGTTTACAAAGGGATTAAACTGGCCGTGGTGGAGGCAAAAAGCGATGAGCTGGAAGTGGGTGAAGGTGTGGCGCAAGCGAAGCAATATGCGGCAAAACTAAATCTGGAAACTACCTACTCCACCAACGGCATGGAGATATACCAAATCTGTATGAAGACAGGGGTAGAGGGTTTGGTACATGATTTTCTTTCTCCAAAGGAGCTTTGGGATAAGACCTATTCGGATCAAAACGACTGGCGGGATAAGTTTGCCGGCATTCCTTTTGAAGATAAAAGCGGCACGTGGCAATTGCGCTACTACCAGGAGATCGCCGTAAAAAACTCCCTAGAAGCGATTGCGCAGCACAAAGACCGGATATTATTGACCCTGGCCACGGGCACAGGAAAAACAGCCATTGCGTTTCAGATCGCATGGAAGCTGTTTCATACGCGATGGAACTTAAACCGTGACGGCAAAAGGAGGCCACGAATATTGTTTTTGGCTGACCGTAATATATTAGCTGACCAGGCATTCAATTCATTTTCAGCATTCCCGGAAGATGCTATGGTGCGTATAAAACCAGAAGAGATTCGGAAAAAAGGGAGCGTGCCAACTAACGGCAGTATCTTCTTTACCATTTTTCAGAGTTTTATGAGCAATACGCCTGATCAAATGAAAGAGGCAATACCTCTTCAAATCAGCCAGGCGGCTGAGCCTAAAGTGCTTTATGATACAGGCAATTATAATTTCGGTCAGTACCCAAAGGATTTTTTCGATTTTATCATCATTGATGAGTGCCACCGTGGCGGAGCCAATGACGAGGGCAATTGGAGGGGAATATTAGATTATTTTTCACCTGCCGTACAATTGGGGCTTACGGCTACGCCCAAACGAAAAGACAATGTAGATACCTATAAATATTTTGGTGAACCTGTATATGTCTATTCACTCAAGGAGGGCATTAACGACGGTTTCCTGACTCCATTCAAGGTGAAGCGCATTAAAACCACCCTTGACGATTATATCTATACCAGTGATGATGATGTGATTGAAGGTGAAGTGGAGGAAGGCAAGCGATATGAAGAGTCCGACTTTAACCGCATCATTGAAATAAAAGCACGGGAGGCTAAGCGGGTTAAGATTTATTTGAACGAAGTCGATCAGAACGAAAAAGCCATTATTTTCTGTGCCATACAAGACCATGCCGCCGCTGTGCGTGAGTTGGTCAATCAATACAAAAAGAGCAAAGACCCGGATTATTGTGTGCGTGTTACAGCCAATGACGGCAAAATAGGAGAAACATTTTTAAAACAGTTTCAGGACAACGAAAAAACAATTCCTACGGTATTAACCACTTCGCAGAAGCTATCTACTGGTGTGGATGCCAGAAACATTCGCAACATTGTGTTGATGCGTCCGGTAAACTCGATGATTGAGTTTAAGCAGATCGTGGGCAGAGGCACACGCCTATTTGAAGGCAAGGAGTTTTTTACCATTTACGATTTTGTAGATGCCTATCATCATTTCCAGGATGAAGGATGGGATGGAGAGGCCTTGCCTTGCGATATATGTGGTGAAGTGGTGTGCGAATGTGTCGTTACACCCGGCCCGGCACCCTTACCTTGTCCTGTTTGTGGTCAGCAACCTTGCGTGTGCGAAAAAGGACCTCCACCGCCTTGTGCGAAATGTGGTCAACGTCCTTGTGTGTGCAGCAAAAAGGTGAAAGTAAAACTACAGGATGGCAAAGAGCGGGAAATACAACATATGATTGCTACATCATTTTGGAGCGCTGACGGCAAGCCCATTTCGGCAGAGGAGTTTTTGCATAACCTGTTTGGTGAATTGCCCAACTTTTTCAAAAGTGAAGAGGAATTGCGGGCCTTATGGAGCAAGCCTATGACCCGTAAAACATTGCTTGAAAAGTTGGAGGATGCAGGTTTTGGGAGAGATGAGTTGGGTACATTACAGCGGCTAATAAACGCCGAGAAGAGCGACTTGTATGATGTCTTGGAATATGTGTTTAACAGTGACATAAAACCCATCACCAGGGAGGAGCGGGTATTGAGGGCCGAGGCCACCATATTTGCATTGCTCAATGACCAGCAAAAGGAATTTATAGCATTTGTATTGAGCAAATATGTTGAAACCGGAGTTGAAGAGCTCAGTCAGGAAAAATTACCGACCTTATTGACCAATAAATATCAATCCCTGGAAGATGCGAAAGAAATACTGGGCGATGTGGCCAACATCAGTTCACTGTTTATCGAGTTCCAGAAGCATCTATATGACGTCAATGTGGCTTAATGAAAAAAACTTCCCTCACTCATAGTACTTTCTGTTGCAGGTTCTCTGAATCCCACTGGTCGCATCCGCTACGATCTAATACCACATTGAGCGTCCACTCACACCGTTTAATGATATACAAGATCCAATTTGCCTTTTACCCACCAGGGGTAGTTAGCGACCCCCTCTAGGTGTAGTTTGTAACTACACCTTGGTATTATTTGCATCTTTCTGGTATAGCATTTTTTTACACCTGCTTATCTGATACTAAATAAATCTATTAGAGTAACCTTATAATAGTTCCAGAAACTATTCAGGATAATCCATATTGCTTGAAATTGATTTTATATAATGGTGTAGTTACAAACTACACCTAGCTGGGCGTGGTTTCCTACTTTGCAACAAAGAGTTGAAAATTTGACTTGCGATTCTTGTGCTCTATATCCTGAGAAATACTGAGTTCTGAAATTATTCTGGTTTATCTACTCATCACCAGGTAGAAAGTACGAATCGAGCTCACTTGGACTTTCCTACCGTAGTAGGAAGCGTCCTCCGGATCGGCTGGCGTTACCTACCGTGGTAGGAATCGTCCCTCAGATCGCCCGGCGTTTCCTACCGTAGTAGGTTTCGTCCTCCGGATCGCCTGGCCTTTCCTACCGTAGTAGGTTTCGTCCTCCGGATCGCCTGATCATTCCTACCCATGCAGGAATTTTATAATAGATCCAATTGCAGATTTACCATGTGCTTTGACTCTTTAGGGCACCTCTATTAATTCCTTTTGGAATACCAACACAGGTATTTTTTTCAGATACAAGGCACCAAAAACGGAGTCCCGATGGCTATCGGGATGAGTATTTTGGTAAGGCAGTAGCTGGAAAAAAGCCCAAGTTGGGAAACAAAATGGAGTTATTAGAGGTGCCCTTTATATTATCCAACTTACATATACCATCATCACGTCGTCCTACCGAACATTGTAATGCTTTTTCCTTTTGTAACACCTGATTATACAGCTTATGTTTCTACTTGTTATTGAATATTCATTAACATCCCAAAAATCAGATTATAGCCAGCATAATGCAGGAAATAATTATTAAAACTTGTTTTTTCAGCAAGATTTAGTTTATACTATTCATATTCATAGGCTAAAAGCTGAAGGCTAAAAGCTGAAAGCTGCGTTCTTCCGACTTCTACCTTCTGACTTCTAACTTCTGACTTGCCCTTCAGGGCCTTAGGAAATATACAGGCTAGTCTCGTGACTCAGCTGTTGGAATAAAAAGGTTTTTTCTTTTGAAAAAATTGTTAAGCAAAAACATACAATCTAAAGTTTGGTACTAAATATATATTGTTATATATTCGTCATGTTTTTTATCAAATTTATTTAAACCTTAATAACAAACACATGATAAATTTTATTCGATTGCTCAGCCTGAGAAACAATGAGATGTTACAGTTTTTCAAAGACGTAATTACGCGTTGCGAACGATTTGATCTCCCATCCCTGTTTCTGAGTGAGTTATTAACGGCTTTCAAAAATGAAGTTCTCTCACTTGAAAACGTATTCAAAAAAATGACCGGGAGTAAACTAACGGATTTAATTGTAGACCTTGATGATAAACGGGACGACGCCATCAGCGGGATTAAGTTAACATGCATTGGGCTCCAACGTCATTTTACTGAAGATTTTGTCAGCGCCGCCAGTTTAATTATCGAAAGCTACGAGCCGTATAACGAGCCCATTGCGAAATTAAATTACAATGCCGAAACGGCAGCTATCGATTCCATTACCAAAGAATGGGAAGGCAACACAGCATTGTCAGCTGCATTTGCAACACTCAATCTCGACACTTGGATAGGTGAACTAAAGTCATTGAATGCTTCGTTTAAAGAGGTGTATCAGAACCGGGTGGATGAAACGCTGGAAACTTCCGGGGATTCCTTTACAGAACTCAGAGAGCCCGTCGGACTGGCTTATATAAAACTGGGCAAAAGAATAAGCTCATACGCAGAAATAGGGGAAAAGGAAGAATATAAGGAGTTAGCCGATGCCCTGAATATCATCATTAAAAATTATGAACACATATTAATTATGCGACGCGCGCGTAGAGATGATACTGCAGATACAGAAACGTAATTGACGGTTTGTAAAAACAACACCTGGCCTGCATAAGGTAGGAAATAATTATTGAAACTTGTAAGCGCTGGCGAGCTGTCTGTGACGCGTGCCTATTTAGAGTCTGTCCATAAAGTCATCGAATTGAAATATTCATCTTTTTGCGTCTTTTTGCTAAGCTCAACTTGCCTAATACCCAGGCATTTGCTGCATTGAGCTTACCAAAAATCCATCAAAAATCTAAACCTTTCAAAAATCAAGCACTTTATGGACAGACTCTATTTAGTGTCTGTCCATAAAGTCAGAGTCTGTTCCGAATGTACGAGATCAAGGCTTGCACAGTTTCTGAAAAACAGAGTCCCGATGGCTATCGGGATGAGTTTTTCGGAAACAAGCGTAACGTCGAGATCGGACATTATGGACAGACACTATTTAAGTGGACAATACCTTAAGCCCATAAAAGTCAACACCGCCGGCCTTAATTTAAGCCTTCCTACGATAGAAATCAAAGCGATTATAAGAACATCGCATCGTAGGGCTCCGGAATTGGGTGAAGAAAGAAGATATGAAATATGGTAAAATACCCCTCAGGGATCCGGGGCTTTTTATTCGATTGAAAGAAAATTTATTCGTATTTTATAAATGGTAATTCTTGTTGGAAAATATACGAATCGTTTAGGTATTTAAATATTTTTCGTTCCTCGTAAGAGGAATTAACCTTGATGCCAATTTTAGATAAGAAATCTGATTTTTTTAAATCAATTAAGATTTCAATCTTTTCTTTGAACCCTGAGGTGTAAGATAAGGCCAGGGCATATGAGATACGGATAAACAATAGTATCAGCACTAGAATAAGTATAGACTTCCAGTTTACCTGCCAGGATAAGTTATTTGAGATTACAATTGATGACTGCTCAAGGGCATCTAATCCAACTAGTATAAAACCTATACTGAGCAAAACTGATAAGTTTAAACAGACGTGAATGTTTAATTTTATGGATGATATACTTTTTCTATCATTTTCATCTAATATTTGCCAGATTTTTGGCCACAGCACCCCAGTTTGAATCCCATAAATTTTTTCCGCATAATCATCAAGGGAAGATAAGTAGTTCCCAATAGATGTAGGCCGCATAAAATCTTGATGTGGAAATTGGTTCATACCAGGTCTGATTTGATTGTAATCCCTTTGGAATTGCGACGCAATACTGGCCAGGATTTCTTTTGCCTTGTCTGCATGAGCATTCAATACTGATTTCAACTAGAAATCTCATTTAGTACCTGATCGTTCCCTTCTGCCCAATTTTCAATGTGTAGCGCCTTTAATCCCAGCAATATATTTCTTTGCGTTTTCGGTTTTAATACACTGTAACTGTTCCAATATTTTATTTCATTTTCTATTAATTTTCTGCTCATGGCAGATAATTCAAGCCAATTAGGCTCTTAAAAAGCCACTAATACAAACATGTTAACGATAATCAGGCAGCTATTTTAATTCAATATTGTATTAAATCCTACTTTACGAAGATACAATGTACTGATAACAAGCCTGAAAGGCTTAAATCTATTAGCACAGGGCGAAGCCCTGTGTTTGATGCCGAATACGATATTTAGCCCTGAAAGGGCGACATATTCCGCCCTTTCAGGGCTAGTTCACTATTGCTATTGATACCCGGCGCGTTGCACCGGGCTATTATTTGTCGCTCTTTCAGAGCTTGTTTAATCTTCGTAAAGTAGAATAAAGAAGAACAATAGAACAATTGAACAATAGAACAATTGAATAATAGAACAATTGAACAATTGAACAATTGAATAATAGAACAATTGAATAATAGAACAATTGAATAATAGAACAATTGAATGTTGAATTAAAGAAATAGCTTAAAACTCAAATACTTTTCTGAACTCTCAATTTTATTCTAAATTCTTCATTCAAATGTTCGATTGTTCTTAATTCATTTTAAATCAGCAGCAATTGACTTCCCATACAGTGGCTTCAATTCCCAATTGATTTAGTGTGTCTTTTAATTTTGTTTGGGACTTTATTTGGTTTATTGAAACCATGTATATACCATTCTGAAACTTTTAAATTAAAAAGAATCATATCACGTTTTTTCATTGATTTCGCACGATGTACAAGTTGCCGGTACATTAATTGGCGTCTTATTGGTTTTAATAGATTTCCGGGTACGGTTTGAAAAATGTTAAAAATATTTTCACGTAAGGCTAAAAAAATACCGGCAATTATAAATACAATTAATAGTTCTATTAATGCGCTTGTAAGTTGATAGCTCTCCCGCTGATCTACGAGCGATTGGAAATTTATCATTAATTCATTCCAGCTGAAAATTGAAATTTTAATGATTAGCCATGTAGTGATTATAGGAAAAAGCCCCGCTAATAAATAAGCTCTGCTAAGACTTATGGGAATTTTGGTAATAAGACCTTGCAACATAGTTAATCTTATTTATGTCTTGGGCAAGGAAGGCGTTCAACATAATGATCCCCCTCACCACAATATTGCATTCGAACCCGGATATGGTTAAAGGATTCATGCTCAAAGTTTCGGGAAATTTCATCCGGATCTTGAGAAAGTTCTTTTAGTGCATCTTCCAGTAGCTTGTAGTTCTTATTTCTCATGGAAGAAATAGTTTCAATCAGCTCATCTGGATTAATTATGCCAATAATATTTTGATTATCCTGAACAATAATCAATGATGGATCTAAGCTATCGACAGCTTTGGCAACCTTAAGTGCATCTTCACCTGCATCAACAACTAAATTGTCACCATAGGTTCTTGTATTTTCTAAAGCACTGATGTCCAACCCAGCTAAATTCCGTGAAGCGATATTGTAAATTTTCATTGTTTTTGGTCGCTTAAGTTTTTGAATCGATTTGCTTGTATAATGTACACTAATTGGTGAAATATTTTGTAAAAGGCGTCTTATTATTTTTTTTCCTGCCGACAAAAAATATATGTTTCAGGAATTTCACTGAACTTGCTGTAATCAAAAGCTGGCTTTTACTGGTTTTCTTACTTCCTACCCTGGCCTGATAAAACTAGAGATTTTGACTTCTGGGGGTGACTTTTGGAATTGGTAAATTGATTTTTATTTTGTCGGGTATTAGTTGTTATTTGATGCGTATACCACAAAATCCCTCATTTCAAATCAACTATTGAAAATCCCCTTCTTAGCTGTCGCGTAATTTTAGCGAAGTCCAGTAGTGGAGGGGTATAAAGGGATATTCGACGCACACCTTTATTTGGGTAGTGATATGTGGAATTTAAACTTTTCCATTAAATTCGTGGTAGAATCCTATTATAAATTTGGTGATAAAGAATGAAAATGTATTGTTCCTCCGATTATCAAAGCACATGAAAAAAACCTATATATTAATTCCAATCCTTTTCTTCCTGACCCCCTTCGTAGAAAGCTGCAAGCAAAACACTTCCAGCCAGGAGGCGGACAATCAGAAAGTCATTAGCAATGAAAGTATTCCCCTATTTACCCGGGAAGAGGGTGTGCTCACTGTCCTTATGGACAATAGCTTTACAAGTTACTATATATATCAAGGAGTGGCAATGGGATATGAATATGAGATGCTGGAGCTTTTCGCAAAAGAAAACGACCTTAAGCTAAATATTAAAATTATTGGTCAGGTAGAAAATATTTTGGATTCATTAAATGCTGGTAAAGGGGATCTTGTGGCTGCTAATCTTACCATCTCAAAAGGCCGGATGGATCAAGTTGCTTTTACTGAACCTCTATTCAGGACGAAACAAATACTTGTGCAACGATTACCGGATAACAAGCAAAAGATGACCAAAGATGATATCGAGAAAAGCCTTGTCAGGGATAGGCTGGATCTGGCAGGGAAAAATGTAATGATTCGAAAAAACTCATCTTTCGAACTGATGCTTCATAACCTGATATCAGAAACCGGAATTGACTTCTCGATAGATTATTCTCCAGGGGATTTGGTAACAGAACACTTAATCGAAATGGTTTCCAATAAAGAAATCGATTTTACGGTTTGTGATCTGAATAAGGCAGAAATATTTAACGCTTATTATAATAATATTGATATTCAAACTCCCATGAGCCTAAGTCAGCCTATTGCCTGGGCGGTTAATAAAGAATCTACAGCGCTTTTGTCCACACTCAATTCATGGATAGACAAGCGTTTTGGTTCACTGGAATTTAATATGATCAATAATAAATACTTTGAAATAACGAAACGAAAGGAAAAGTTAATTTCAAAGGAATATAAGTATATGAAGGAAGGTAAAATATCAGATTATGATGAGTTGATGAAGAAATACGCTGCCACGATAAATTGGGATTGGCGCTTACTTACCTCCCAGATGTATAAAGAATCAAAATTTGATCCAAATACTAAATCCTGGCGAGGTGCAAGAGGCTTGATGCAATTAATGCCGAGAACTGCTCAGAGCTATGGTGTGCAAGCAAATGAATTAAATGATCCTGAAAAGAATATACGTGCAGGGACTAAACATATAGCAATGCTCGAGAGGCTTTGGAAAGCGGAGCTCCTTGATAGTGTAGAGCTCATTAAATTTACGCTAGGTTCATACAATGTAGGGCAGGGCCATGTGGAAGATGCTATGCGATTAGCGAAAAAATATGATTTGAATCCATCAATTTGGGACGACAACGTTGCCCTGATGCTACTTAACAAATCTATTCCAAAATATTATAAGGATCCGGTCGTAAAATATGGTTATTGTCGAGGAAAAGAACCTGTAAACTATGTAGAATCCATTCTCGATAATTTTGAATTATATAAGCAGTTTACCAACTAAATAGTGTCTGTCCATAAAGTCAGAACTCAGTAAATCGACCATTTTCAGTCGAAGAATCCCCATTTGAAATGTTGAACATGGTTTTCTCTTTTTGGAATGTTGGAATATAGGAATGTTGGCTATCAGAACTTTACACTATTCCATTCTTCCAGTTTTCCTATTTAAAAAAATATGTTGAATAGTAGACTTGCGATTATAATTATCAGTCTCGTGAAAATTACTGAGCTCAGAAAGTGGACCTGCTATATTTGAGTGGACAGTAAGTAAAGGGGACCTCTAATAACTCAATTTTGTTTCCCAACTTGGGCTTTTTTCCAGCTACAGCGCCTGCCTGCCGGCAAAGGCAGGTTACCAAAATACTCATCCCGATAGCCATCGGGACTCCGTTTTTGGTGCCTTGTATCTGAAAAAAATACCTGTGTTGGTATTCCAAAAGGAATTAATAGAGGTCCCCTAAAGCTCGTAAAAGTTTAATTTTCTGCTAATTTATTAGTTCAGTACAAAGCTGGCAGAGACAAAAGAAGGCATCATGACAGGCAATGCTACACAAAGTTTGAAAGCAAATAATAAGGAATTAAATTGTGTGCATTAATCTGACATGATACATATGAAAATGAAAAAAATATCTGGCGCTGCAATAATCATTTTAATGATCCTTCAGCTTTCATCTTGTTCACGAAATAAGCATCCGGAAAAGGCATTAAAAGAGCAAAAACTTCCCAGCTTTGTCCTGTTGATGGGTGATGATCATGGTTGGGATGAAGTTGGCTATAACGGTCATCCTCATATAAAAACACCTGTATTGGATGAGATGGCAACTCAGGGCTTGCGCCTCGACGGGTTTTACTCTGGACATCCCTCGTGTTCACCGACACGCGGCAGCTTTATTACCGGACGGCACCCGAATCGCTATGGTACTTTTTCACCAAATTGGTCCATACGACCTGAAGAAATCAGTATTGCTCACATCCTGGGTAAGGCCGGGTATGCTACTGCTCATTATGGCAAATGGCATCTGGGTCCGGTGAAGCATGATTCGCCGACAAGCCCCGGCGCCATGGGCTTTGACGAATGGCTTTCACATGACAATTTCTTTGAAATGAATCCTGTTCTCTCACGCAATGGAGAAACACCTCAACGCTTTGAAGGGGAGGGCTCTCAAATCATTATTGACGAGGCGATTCAGTTTATTCAGAAGGCAAAGCAGAATGGGCAGCCTTTTTTTGTGGTGGTTTGGTATGGCTCCCCCCACGAGCCTTACAGCGGTCTGCCTGAGGATTTGGCCCTGTATGACAACCTTCCGGTCGAATATGCGGAACAAACTGTCAGACTCACTTCCAACGAAACGGGGCTTAGGGTCGAGCGACCTTTGCGGGATGTGTTGCGGGAAAGATATGCAGAGATCACGGCCATGGATCGATCCATTGGAGTTTTACGTGATTATCTCAAGGAAGAAGGATTGCGCGATAATACCCTGGTGTGGTACTGTGGTGACAATGGTACTCCTGCCTCTGCCGCTCGAACCGGCATGACCTTACGCGGTCAGAAAGGAACCATGTACGAAGGCGGCATACACGTTCCCGGTGTGATAGAGTGGCCATCACACATCCGGCAGGCGCGTGCGACACGGTTCAACTCGGTCACCAGTGATATACTTCCTACACTATGTGAGCTGGCAGGTCAGCCCCTGCCAAATCGGCCATTAGACGGAATCAGCTTGATGCCTGCGATTCATGGCACGGCGCAGTCACGCCCCAGCCCCATATTTTTCTGGAGTTTTGAGACTGGCAAGGCGTTTAGCGACGAATCCCAACCCTACATCGATCCCCTGCTCCAGGAAGGGACCACACCACTTGCGAAGAAGATGGATGGCAAATACACACGTACTTTCAGGAATTTCCAGTACCCTGCAATATCCAAAGATCACTTTGGAGGTGCACGCGTGATGCTGGACAATCAGTACAAGTTGATTATTGATGCTCAATCGTCGGATCAATCAGGTATAGAACTATTTGATCTGACCGAGGATCCTGCAGAAAGTCATAATCTGCTTACTGCCCATCCGGAAATCGTTGAGTCAATGCAAAATGAATTATATGACTGGCAGCAATCTGTGCTAGAGAGCTTAACCGGGAAGGATTATCAGTAAGGTCGTGAAGGAATTTTAGAGCTTGGGGCGCTTATATTCATTAAAGTACATATGAATAGCTAGGAAACCATCACTATCCTGGGTACGGTCTACCAAAAATCATTTATCACATTTTTTATTGAACAATGATAACTTTCTGTCTATCCCTGAGGTTGAGGATGATCAGGAGCGCTAACTATATGATCTGTAATAATTATTCTTCCATATTCAAAAATCAACACATAAGATCAAAATTTTTACATTGAAATGAAATTTAGCCCAACATTGTAATATTTCTTACCCCCAACAGGCTCTGGAAAGTTGCACTTTTGAATTCATTAAAATTTGATTTCATGAGGAGAGAATTAATTTTATTTTTTCTTGTTATTTCCTTCATTTCATTTCGATGTGGAGATAATAAGGGAAGTTTTCATAATACATATCCAAACATTATTCTAATCATGGCGGATGATTTAGGATATGGAGACGTGGCTGTTTATGGAAATCCAACTATCAAAACACCAAATTTGGATGAGATGGCTTCTTCCGGAGTAAAATTCAACCGGTTTTATTCGGCAGCTCCGGTATGTTCACCAACACGTGGAAGCTGCCTTACAGGCAGACACCCCTATAGATACTCCATGAAGTGGGCTGGTCGCTATGCCTTGCCTGACCAGGAAATTACTATTGCAGAATACTTAAAGACTAAAGGTTATGCAACAGGTCATTTTGGGAAATGGCATGTCGGAGGATTGAGTAAAACCATCAATCAAAGTGAATTCCCAGGCGGGCCAACACCTTATGCTCCTCCATGGAAAAATGGCTTTGATGAATCCTTTAGCACCGAGTCGATGATGCCGACTTATAATCCTTATTACCATGTTGGGGGAGTTTTCGGCACAGTCGATTATCGGCATGTGCAATCTGAGGTTGTTGAATATGGACAGCAAAGCAAAGGATTTGAATGGAAAGATAAATATTGGACTGAGGATGGAAAGATGGTGAATGAATTGCTTGCCGGCGATGACTCAAAAATTATCATGGATAGATCTTTGAATTTTATACAGAAGCAAGTAGATGAAAAAAAACCATTTTTCACCGTGATTTGGTTTCATACCCCTCATACGCCAGTGGTTGCCGGAAGTGATCATCGAGCGCTTTACAAAGGGATGTCGATGGAGGAGCAACATTGGTATGGAAGTATTACTGCCATGGATGAGCAAATTGGCAAGCTTCGGGGCACTCTGAAAACAATGGGAGTAACAGAAAATACACTGATTTGGTTTTGTAGTGATAACGGGCCATCCTATATTCATAACTACAATTCTTCCGGTGGTTTGAGGGGAAAGAAAGCTGAATTGTATGAAGGAGGAATCCGAGTCCCTGCTATATTGGAATGGCCGGAAAAACTACCTGCAGGTCAGACCACAGATTATCCCACGACCACCAGTGATTTTTTACCTACCATACTAAGCGTACTTGATATTCAAGCTAAAGAACATTTACCTTTAGATGGCGCCAATATTTTGCCAGTTCTTTTTAAGAGAGCATCAAGCCGATATCTGTTTTTTCAATCACCATTACCGGACAGGCTGAAAAAGAGCACATCTACTGAAGAAGAACAATTTGCAGTTATAGAGGGAGAATTCAAATTGATCAGCGCTGACAATGGTGTGAGTTATCAATTGTACAATTTGAAAGAAGATGAAAAAGAAACGATTGATATATCAAAAGACCACAAGGAGATAGTGGATGAAATGAAAAAAGCGCTGGATAAATGGAAGCAATCGTGCGCGCGAAGTGCAGAAGGATTGGATTATTATAAACAAGGAAAGGAATGAAAACACATATTTTAATTGAGTTGTCGAAAACAGAGGCAGGAGATATTTACGAATAAAAATGAGAGCGCCAGATAAGCAAAGAATTTTTGATGCCATTGATCATAAAGAAACCGGAGAAATCCCATTTCTTGAAATTGATCCTGACATGGAACTCGTCAATAAAATATTGGACACTGATTTGCCAATGGGTCTGCACTCTTTTGAACTGGAAGCAGACGACAATGTAGAACTCAACATCCGTATGGGCAATGATCTTGCATTCTTCGGTCATGTGTGGCGCGTGGGCCGCAAAGAAATGGTAGATGTGGATGGGCGCATTCATTATGTGGACGGCAATATCAAAAGCAGGGACATGCTTTCTGATCTGTGGCTACCTGATCTTAATAAACTTGAAAAAAGGCTGGAAAATCATTGCAAAAAAGTTGAAGGTACAGGTATGGGTATTATGTGTAAGGCTCAAACTGCAGCATTTACTACGATGTGTGCTATGGGATATTCCGATTTTTTGCTCAATACCGTCATGGATGGAGATTTTGTGTACGATATGATCAACCGAATTCATGACTATTGCATGAAAGAGCTGGAAGTATTTTTACAATACCCGGTTGATGTAATTCAGTTGTCAAGCGGATTGGTGACCAATTCAGCACCTATGGTAGCCCCGGATGATCTTGAAAAGCTGGAGACAAAATATATCCGCGAGCAGATTGATCTTGCCAAATCCCATGATAAAAAAGTTCACTTTCATATCGATGGTAAAATCGACAACATGATACCTGAATTTGCTAAAATGGGAGTTGACATACTAAATCCGATTGATCTTTGCTCAGGTAATCAAGATATATATGAGATTAAAGAAGCATATGGTGACATTATTGCGATTTCCGGAAATATTGATATAGAAGGAGCATTAAAAAATGGAAATCCGGATGAAGTTACCGAAGATGTGATCAGGCATATTGAAGGACTGGCCAAGGGGGGAGGATACATTGTTTCCTCCAGTCACAACCTGCATCATTATGTACCGATAGAGAATTTTTACGCCATGCGGGATACGGCACATAATTATAAGATGAAAGTCCATTGAAAACAAAAATATACATCGGAATTATCCTGATGGGTCTGGTGATGCTTTATTATCAGGCAATAGGCCAACCCTTAGATGAAACTAACTATGATGAAAAAATCAGGGTGGCTTGCGTTGGGAATTCTGTGACTTATGGTCATGGACTGGATGATCCCAACACAAACAATTACCCTGCTGTACTTCAAGGGTTGCTTGGTGAAAAATATGAGGTGGCAAATTTTGGTCGTAGTGGAGCCACATTGCTGAAAAAAGGACATAATCCTTATTGGCTTACTGACGAATACAAAAATGCATTGGATTTTAAGCCTCATGTAGTAGTCATACATCTGGGATTAAATGATACTGATCCGAGAAATTGGCCAAACTACCGCGATGATTTTATAAAAGATTATACTGAGTTGATAGATCATTTTTTATCTGTTGATGTTCACCCAAGACCAAAAGTTTGGATATGTAGAATGACGCCAATTTTCAGCGGTCACAGAAGGTTCAAAGCAGGAACACGTGATTGGTTTTGGCAAATTCAAAATAGTATAAATCTGATTGCCCAAAATAATGATGTTGGTTTCATTGATCTTCATACCCCTTTATATTCCAGACCGGATCTTTTTCCTGATAATCTCCATCCAACAAAAGAAGGTGCACAGATTATTGCTACAGAAGTGTACCAGCATTTGACAGGAGATTTTGGAGGATTACAAATGCCAAATGTTTTTAGCGATCATATGGTATTGCAAAGAGAGATGAACATCCCAGTCTGGGGAACTGCAAATTATAACGAGCGCATCAGTACACAATTAGGAGATATAACCTTAAATACCAAGTCGGACGCTTACGGTAATTGGAAACTTGAGTTTCCTCCGATGCAGGCAGGAGGGCCATACAATTTAAAGGTTTCAGCTGATGATAAAAGCATAATATTCGAAGATATTCTGATTGGTGAAGTGTGGTTGTGTTCCGGCCAGTCGAACATGGCTTTTGAACTAAAACATTCAGCAAAGGCTGCAGAGGAAATTCCAAAAGCAGACTTACCGGATATCCGGTTGCTGAACATGAAAACCATAGCCTGGGGAGGTAATGTGAGTTGGTCAGAAGAGGTTCTGAAAGAAATTAACAAATTGCAGTTTTTCAATGGTTCCTGGCAAAAATGTACTCCTGAAACCGCTTCGGAATTTTCGGCCATAGCCTATCATTTTGGCAAGACTCTGAATGAAGATTTAAATGTCCCGATTGGTTTGATTCATAACGCAAAAGGAGGATCGCCCACAGAGTCCTGGATCGATCGCTTTACACTGGAATTTCATCCTCAGCTGGTCGACCTGTTAGATGATTGGTCAACTAATGAAATGATTGATAAGTGGTGTCAAGGGCGCGGAGCTATTAACATTAAAAATGCTAAAAATTCCATGCAGAGGCATCCTTTTGAGCCTGCCTATCTAAACGAAGCAGGGATAATGTCCTTGACACAATTCCCCATCAAAGGTGTCATTTGGTATCAGGGAGAGTCAAATGCCAACAACGTTGAATTGCACGAAACGCTTTTCCCCACATTGGTCAAAAGCTGGCGTAAAGCCTGGGGATATGATTTCCCATTTTATTATGTACAACTTTCAAGTCTTAACAGACCATCCTGGCCCCATTTCAGGGATAGTCAAAGGCGATTAGCAGACAAAATTCCAAACTCAACCATGGTGGTTAGCAGCGATCTTGGCCATCCATCAGACGTACACCCGAAGCATAAGAAGCAAATAGGAGAGCGTCTGGCCTTGTGTGCAGAAGTAAAAACTTATGGAATTGATATAGAATATAGTGGGCCTGAAGTACAAGGTATTGATTATTCTGATGGAAAAGCAAGCGTTTATTTCACTCATGCAGAGGGATTGAATTCAGGAAAGGAAGATATCTTAATAGGCTTTGAACTGGCGGGAGAGGATAAAATTTTTGAGGAAGCAACAGCAAAGATTGAGGGCGAAAAGGTGATTCTCGTTTCAGACCATGTAAAAGATCCAAGGTATGTGCGATATGCCTGGAAACCCTATACGGAGGCAAACCTTTTTAATTCAAGCGCTTTGCCGGCTTCTACATTTACAACAGAATTTCAAATAGAAAACAATAAAACAAAATATGAAAAAGATTAATGGACATATAGCAGCGCCATTTACGCCACTTCATGCGGATGGTTCGATCAATTTGAATCCGATTGAGGACTATGCCGATTTATTGCAAAGGAATCACCTTAACGGGGTATTCATATGCGGCAGCTCTGGCGAGGGAGGATTATTGACGAAAGAAGAGCGGATGCAAGTTGCTAAGAAATGGATTGAAGTCGCAGGAGACAGGCTTAAAGTGATCGTTCATACGGGAGGGACAAATATTATGGATCAACAATCTATCGCTGCTCATGCGCAGGAAAATGGCGCTTATGCTATTGCTGCCATGGCTCCAATGTTTTTAGGTCCGAAAAGGAATGAAGAGCTGGGAGCATTTTGCAAAACTGTAAGTGAAGCAGCGCCAGAACTTCCATTTTATTACTACCACATTCCCGGATTGAATGGCATAAATTTGCCGGTGATGGATTTATTGAAATATGCGAATCTGGAGATCCCGAATTTTGCAGGAGTAAAATACACACATGACAATATGTATGAATTTGACCAGTGCTTCAGGTATGAGAATTATAAATATGATATGCTTCATGGATTGGACGAAACATTTTTATCCGGATTGGCCTATGGTTGTACATCGGGAGTTGGAGGAACCTATAATCATTGCTATAGTCTTTATGAGAACATAAAAAATGCATTTGAAGAAGGTGATCAGAACAAAGCACGTGATCTTCAACATTTATCCCACCTTTTTGTGAATGTTTTGCACAGGTATCGAGGGAATATCGTTGGCGGTAAGCGCATTATGAAATTCCTGGGGATCGACTGCGGACCAAACCGAATGCCTTTGCAGACCATTAGCGATGAAGAAGAAATATCAATGAAAAGGGAACTGGAGGAGATAGGATTTTTTAATTTTTGTAATAAGTAGCGCAAGTTTGTTGCCTGAATAAACATATACCATGAAAAAGATTTTCCCATCTGCAAGCAAATTTACTAAAGGAGTAATCTTGCTTGCGGGCTTTTTAATTATTAGCAATGTTTTCGCTTTTTCAAGCAATGAAAAGTTCAAAAATACATTTGAATGGGAAGAGATGGCGCCCATTCCCTCTGCCAATGGAAGCGATGTTCAACATGGTTTAGCATCTCCATTTGCAGGTTATTCCAACGGCGCTGTCATTGTGGCCGGAGGGTGCAATTTTCCAGATGCACCCGTATATGAGGGGGGAATTAAAAAATATTACAACGATATTTTTGTATTTGACGAAGATGAAAATGAATGGATAACAAGCTCAAAATACCCATACTCTGTGGCCTATGGCGCTTCGGTAAGCACAGATAAAGGAGTCGTTTGCATTGGAGGGAATAATCTTAAACAGAGTTATGCAAATGTATACCTGCTGACATGGGATTCTAAAGAAAAGGAAATGAAGATCCTGGAATGGCCTGCTTTGCCTTTCAGGATGACCCGAATGGCCGCTGCTTTGGTAGATGATGTGATATTTGTTGCTGGAGGTACAGCAGAGGATCGATTGGCAAACAAATTCCTCTCCCTGGATTTAACTAAATTAGATACGGATGAATTTCACTGGATAGGGCATGAGGATTTTCCCGGCCCGGCGCGACTTCAGGCTGTTGCTGTTGGGCAGAACGCTGCTGAAGAAGCACATTTTTATCTTTTTAGTGGATCAAGTTATCCGGACGGGGATGAAAAACCATCAATCACTACAGATGGGTTGGAATATAATCCAAAAACAAAGCGCTGGTCTGAAATATCAGCCATCCATCCGAAGAATGGAAATCTATACTCCTTACATGGTGGCAGTGGGATCGCTATTGGGGCCCACCACGTTTTATTTGTAGGAGGAGTCGATAGGGAATTATTTTATGATGCATGGGTGCGTGAACGGCAATATACAGATGCAGTAAAATCAGGCGACAGTGCTCTCATAGAAGATTTGGCTCAGGAAAAGTACGATTACTTTATACAACCAGCAGAATGGTATAAATTTAATAAGGATGTTTTGGCCTATCATACGATAACCAATACCTGGATAAAAATAGATGATTACCCATTCCCCGGACCAGCAGGAGCTCCATTGGTAAAAGCTAAAAATTGCTGGTATGTAATTAATGGGGAAATAAAACCAGGTGTTCGATCATCAAAAGTTTATCAAGGGACAGAAAAGGTAGAAGCCAGATTTGGCTTGCTAAACTGGGGATTGCTTGTTGTTTATTTGTTCGGTATGCTTTACCTGGGGTATTTTTTTATGAAAAGAGAAAATAGCACCGAGGATTTTTTCAAGGGTGGAGAGCGTATTCCCTGGTGGGCGGCAGGAATGAGCATCTTTGCCACTATGCTCAGTGCCATAACATTTATGGCGATTCCGGCAAAAACTTATGCTACTGATTGGAGATATTATATGATGGCAGTAACCATTTTTGTCATGGCGATTCCTGTGGTCAAATATTATCTTCCATTTTTCAGAAGACTAAAAATTACTACAGCTTATGAATATCTTGAGCTTAGATTCAACTATACATCGAGATTAATGGCCAGTACTATCTTCATCATTTTTCAACTTGCAAGAACAGGTCTTGTGCTTTTTTTGCCTTCGCTTGCCCTTACAACTGTAACGGGGATTGACATACAAATGTGCATTGTGCTCATGGGTGTCATTACGATAATCTACTGCACCATGGGAGGAGTAGAAGCAGTGATTTGGGGAGATGTGATTCAAGGATTTGTGTTACTTGGAGGCGCATTGCTAGCAGTTATTTTTCTGATATCAGGAACTGAAGGTGGTATCAATAAGCTTATTGAAATCACCGTAGAGCATGAAAAAATTCAGATGTTTAATATGGCTTTTAGCCTGACCAGCGCTACATTTTGGGTGGTCATCCTGGGTGGAATTGCCAATAACCTGATCATCTACAGTAGTGACCAGACGGTAATACAACGATACCTGACAACAAAAGATGAAAAGTCTGCTGCCAAGAGTATTTATATGAATGGAATATTAAGCATTGTTATCTCCCTGGTTTTCTACTTTATAGGAACAGCGCTTTTCGCTTTTTATAAAACAAATCCCGACCAACTGAATGTTTCGATGGGCAATCCTGACTCCATTTTTCCGCATTTCATCATGACCAAAATGCCTCAGGGCATTGCAGGTATCTTGATTGCAGCCATATTTGCGGCTACTATGTCGACCGTTTCAACAAGCATCAACTCTCTGTCTACTGCCTTTACTACAGATTTTTATCAAAAGTTTGTGAAAAACAAAAAGGATAGTCACTATCTTTTTATTGCCAGAATTTCAGGAATCATTTTTGGCGGTATAGGAATAGGATTGGCTTTGTACATGGCAACGTCGAATATCCTGTCACTTTTTGATTATTTCAATTATATACTTGGTTTATTGGCAAGTGGCTTGGGCGGACTGTTTTTTATGGGAATTTTCTTCCCCAGGATAAAAGCGTATGCAGCAATTATAGGCTTTATTGGAGGTTTTGTTGCGGTTCTGATCACAAAAATGCATACTGATATTCATCTTATGCTTTACGGTTTTATTGGCATGGTAAGCACGGTGGTTGTAGGATTGCTGGCAAGTATGGTAATTCCTGAAAAATCAAAACCACTCAAAGGATTGACAATTAAATCCTTAAATTAAGAATAATGACAAAACATGATATTGAGAAATATATTTCAATTTACAAGGATGGATTATTGCAAAATATCATCCCTTTTTGGCTTCGCCATAGCATAGATAAGGATCATGGTGGATTTATGTTTGCCATGGATCAGGACGGAACAATTGTAGATACAGACAAGGGCGTATGGCAGCATGGCAGGTTTACATGGATGCTGGCTACGCTGTATAATGAAGTGGAAAAGAAAGAGGAATGGCTGGATCAGGCAATAAACGGAGCAAATTTCTTAGCAAACCACTGCATTGATGTGGATCGCAGAATGTTTTTTGTGGTAACTAAGGAAGGTAAACCAATCAGGAAACGGCGCTATGTTTTTTCAGAAACCTTTGCCAGCATTGCTTTTGCGGCCCTGTATAAAGCTACAGGCGAATCGAAGTATGAAAAGTTGGCAAGGGAAATGTTTGAGGTATTTCTATCTCATGCTACTACCCCGGGAATGATAGCGCCAAAGTTTAGCGAGCATCGGCAGATGAAAGGGATGGGGCATCCAATGATCGGAATTGTTACTGCCCAGGAATTAAGAAGAAATTTGAATGATCCATCCTTTACAAAGTTGATCGATAGATGGATAGATGAGATCAGAAATGATTTTATGAATGAGGAATATAAAGCTGTGATGGAGACTGTCGGTCCAAACGGAGAGTTTATCGACCATTTTGATGGCAGAACATTAAATCCCGGTCATGCAATTGAAGGGGCGTGGTTCATTCTTCAGGAAGCAAAGTATAGAAATAATGACCCGGAATTAATAAAAATGGGGACGACCATGCTGGACTGGATGTGGGAAATCGGCTGGGACAAGGAGTATGGAGGCATCATCTATTTTAGGGATGTCTTAGGATTACCAGTTCAGGAATACTGGCACGACATGAAATTCTGGTGGCCGCAAAATGAGGCAATCCTAGCTACGCTCATGGCTTATGAAATGACCGGCAATGATAAATATGCAAGGTGGCATAAAATGATCCATGAATGGGCCTTCAAGCATTTCCCAGATGAGAAGCATGGAGAATGGTTTGGGTATTTACATCGGGACGGAAGAATTTCCAGCACATTAAAAGGAAACATCTGGAAAGGACCATTTCATATACCGCGGATGTATTTTATGGCATGGAAGACCCTGGAGCGAATAAGGGACAAATAGTTTATTTTTTTCTGCCAGGCCTTACTTTTGCGACATGATAATTTTTAATTTTCTACCTCATAATACCCATACTCCTCCACCAGGTTGTGAAGCAATTGTACATTTTCAGCAGGTGTTTTTGGAGCGATTTAGCAAGCGCTGCTTAAGATAAAACCGGGATTTTGTTTTCCAAACTTTATTCTTACAGCAACATCTTCTGATATCGTTATTTCTGAGCCTTCATATAGCGTATTGACAGGATCAATATTTCCTTTTATAAATAGATTAGCACCAACCCTTTCAAATGCATCCTGAAGATTCACGTTGCCAATCGGAGGTGGGTCCAGGCATTCCAGTCCACTCGCCCCGGCATCTCTTATATATTTCAGGCGGTCATTGATATGTCCGCAGGTATGGATATAAGAGTACTTTCCATGACTTGAAATTTTTCAGTCAATTGTTTTAAGAACGGTTGTTCAAATTCAAGGTATTGGTCCGGTGATATAAAGCCCATACCGGCAAAAGGTGATGATATTTTTACAGCATCGATGTTTTTTGCGCACATGCCAACGAGAAGCCGTTTTAATCCGTCAGTGAATTTTCGCAAAATCAACTTGCACTTTTCCGGTTCGATCAGCAAAGCGAGCAAAACCTGCTCATAACCCAGTAAATCAAGCAGGTAATCAAAAGGGCCTATGATTTCTCCATGAATGGAATATTTTCCTTTTATTTTTTCATCCATTAAATCAAAAGCCAGGAACGGATTTTCTAAATCAATAAATCCACGGCAATCCCGTGACGCAGGGATATAAGCTATTTCATCAGGAATACTATTGACATCCAGGGTTCCAATGTCCTGATTATTTTTATTAAAAATTCAGCAGAAGGCAGATCATCATCAGAATAGGTTTCACGCCGGTCAGGATACGTGGCGACCTTTGCTCCGTTTACAGTTTCAAGTATCTCGATTCGCGACTCCCAATTTTCAAAATGGCCATGTACAGAAACTAAAATTCCATCAAAATTATAGCGGTTTCTTAATATCAGGAGTCCTTCAACATATTTATGGGCATCAAGCCAAAACTCCATTGGACTTATTCCTTTTCCTTTTAGCTGTTGAATCATGAATCCAAAGCTAAACTGGCACATAAGGGGAACCCTGTCCGGGTGCTGCAATTGCATGGCTGTTAAAACACGTTCTCTTGGGATCATGTATAATTTATACTCTTGCTTTTACTCCGATTCAGCTTTTGAATCATTTACATAATCTGTCGGACTTTTTCCAAACTCTGCCTTAAAACATTTTCTAAAATACCTGGGATCATTAAATCCCACGGCATAAGCGACTTCGGATATGCGTAATTTATTTTTCTGTAACAATTGAGCAGCTCTTTTCATCCTGAAAGTCTTGATAAAATCATTGGAAGACATACCGGTTAAAAACTTGAATTTACGATAGAGGTGAACCGGACTCAGCCCTGTTTGCCTTGCTAGATCCTCTACTGAGAATTCAGAATTTGAAATGTTCTCCTCCAATACCTCACTTGCGGTTGTCAGGAATTTTTCATCAACTGAAGTGACATTAACATCTTTTGGTTCAGGAATTTTATTGCCAGAAAATTTGAGTTGTAGTTCTCGTCGATAATCAAGAGTATTTTTAACAACCAGTTGTAGTTGATCGATATTAAAGGGTTTTTTGATAAAATAGTTTGCACCGGTTTCCAATCCTTCAATTTCATTTTCTACAGTATTTCTGGCTGTCAGCATGATCACAGGGATATGACTGATGTTCACATTTTTCTTGATCTTTTTGCAAAGTTCCAATCCGCTCATTTCCGGCATCATCACGTCAGTGATAATCAGGTCTGGCCCATCTAATAATGCCTTTTCATATCCTTCTTTTCCATTTTCGGCTTCCGAAACCTGGTACTTGCCTTTGAGGATATCTTTAATAAAAGATCTCATTTCGCTGTAATCTTCTACAACGAGTATTTTAATTTTTTTTGAAGATTCCTTAGTATCTTGGGAGGAAGAATCTACAAAAGGTGTTTGTGCTATGGAAAGATCACTGTTTGTGATTTCAGCCTCCGTTTGCATCGAAATATCGATTTCCGGGTTTTCATTGATTTCTGATGATTTATATGAAAGCTTGTTTGCAGGAATCCAAATGGTGAATGCAGATCCGGTTCCTGGGGTACTTTCTACTTCAATATGACCTTTATGAATATCCACCAGGCGTTTAACAATTGCTAATCCAATTCCGGTACCTACACCCATTTCCTTACCACTTTTTAACTGCTCAAATCTTTTGAAAATGATATTTATTTTCTCATCGGGAATTCCAATACCCGTGTCAGAAACAGAAAAACCGGTATACTCCTGATCGTTTGAATCTTTAATACTTTCAATTTGTGAACCTGGTTTGTTTTCTAAAAATTTAACCGTAATTGTTCCTCCAACTGGCGTGAATTTAAATGCATTGGACAGCAGGTTGAAAAATATCTTATCGATTATTTTAGGATCGAACCAGTATTGTTTTTTTGCTGTAGGAATGTCAACTTTGAAATATATATTTTTCTCTTCTGCCAAGTCAATAAAACTGCTCGCATCGTTCCTGAGGTAGGCAGCAAGATCACCCTCACTCACTTCCAAAAGCAGTTTTTTATTTTCAATTTTCCTGAAATACATTAACTGGTTGACAAGCCGGATGAGCATTTGTACACTCTTATTCATGGTATTGAAATACCGCTCACGTTGGGCATTGCTTATTTTGGCGTACTCTTTTATCATTCTCTGCAATGGCACGGATATGAGTGTAAGGGGCGTTTTTATATCGTGGGAAATGTTTGTAAAAAATCTGAGTTTGAATTCTTCAATTTCCATTTCACGCCGATGCGCCTCTTTTTCTACTGCAAGTTCACGTTTAATTTGAATTTGATTTCGGACATTAAAATAAATAATGTAGGCGATCCCAATAAAAATTGCTATATATATTAAGTAGGCAAGGTTGGTAGCCCAAAAAGGAGGATAGACAATAATTTTTAACTGTTTTTCCTGCTGCCCCCATGTACTGTTTTTGTTTGTTGCTCTCAGACGAAACAGGTATTCACCCGCCCCCAGTCCCGAATAAGTTACCTGACGTTCATTAAAGGCAGCATAATTCCATTGTTTGTCGACGCCCTCTAGCTGATAACTAAACTCTAACATCTCCGGAGAAGAATATTCGATAGCAGTATATTCTAACGTGATTACGTTTTCATCATGCTTCACATGTATTTCATCCATTCTTGATATTGACTTGTCAATTAGGATTCGTCCATTCAATTCCAGGCTCGGACTGATCTTAATATTATTGATACTTATCTCATCTATTTGAACAGGAGGGGTAATGATGCGTTCCTTAATATTTTCTGCCTTAAATATACTCACCCCATCAACACCTCCGAACATCATTTCTCCACGAGAATTTTTATAGCATGATGAAAGGGTAAATACATCTGCCTGCAAGCCATCTTTTTTATAGTAATTGTAGAACGCGCCTTTTTCCGGATCAAATTTTGAAAGACCATTTTGGGTACTTATCCATAAATTTCCATCGTTGTCTTCCAGAATTCCTTTGACAACATTATCTACCAATCCATCATTTACAGTATATGCTTTGAAGGTGCCTTTTCTTGGATCAAATTTGTTTAATCCTCCCTGTGTCCCGACCCAATAGTGCCCTTTGCTATCAATAAAAAAAATATTAATCAAGTCATTGCTAATGGATTCCGGATTTTCCAGGGTATGTCGAAAATGCTCAAATTTTGCATTACTAAGATTCCGGTTTGCTGTTAAATCCAATTTATTGAGCCCGCCGCCAAAGGTACATACCCAAAGATTGTTTTGATCATCTTCAACTGCTGCCCTTAAAAAATTATAGCTCAATGAATTTGGGTCTGCAGGATTGTTCTTAAAATGAAAAAATTTGTTTTTATTCCAATCGAATTTGCTGAGGCCATCATGTGTGGCCAGCCATAGACCATCCTTTTTTTTACTGACGGATATGTTCCAAATGTAATCATTAGGAAGGCTGTTGGGATCAGTCGGGTCGTGCTTATACCTTGTGAATTGTTTGGTTTTTTCATCAAATAAACAAAGGCCTCCGGAGGTGCCTACCCAGAGTCTTCCATCATAATCAAAACAAAGAGATTCCACAATATCACTGCTGATACTATTAGGATCATTAGAATTATGTGTGTATGCCAAGAACGAACCAGACGATGGATCATACCTATTAAGCCCACCACCAAATGTGCCAAACCAAAACCTGCCAAGATTATCTTCGACAATGGACTTTACAACTGTATTCGATAAGCTATTTGGATTATTTGGCAAATACTTTAGGTGAATGAATCGTTGATTTTCAGGATTTATAAAATCAATACCGGTATCTCTTGTAGCGAGCCAAAGTATCCGGTCTTTCGAAACATAAAGGGAGTATATATAATTTCTACTTAACGATTGAGGATCATAAAAATCCTTCTTATAGGAAGTGAACGTTTCATTTTTCGGATCAAATAAATTTAGTCCGCTCCCATAAGTGCCTAACCACATTTTTTTGTTCATATGGATTGAACCATCCGCATGAAGTGGCGTATCAGGAATAATGGAGAAAATCCTGTTTTCTTGTAGCCATTCCTTTTTCTCCCGGCGTTCCATATAGCTATTTATTGTAGTGTCCCCATTATTCATTGAAATGACATTGAATCCTGTGTCGGTACCTACATAAATATTCCCAGTAGAATCTTCATTTATACTGTATATTATATTGTTTGAAATGGAATTAGGTGTTTCGGTTTTGTGTCGAAAATTGATAAAGCTGAAGTCTGTTTTCCTGGATTTTTCTGTTAGTAAGTTAAGTCCTCCCCCTTCAGTCCCAATCCAAAGATTATTTTTAGTATCACAATAAATGCTATATATCCTGTTATTACTCAAAGAGGATGGATCCGTAGGTACATGAAGAAATTGTTTGAAAATTGGAGTATTATCCTCCGTCCAACTATCTAATTTGTTTAAGCCTGAAAACGTACCAATCCATAATATGCTATCCTTATCTTCTATAATTGAGGAGATTGTATTGTTGGTTAAGGTAATAAGAGAATCTTCGGTAGAAAAATGATATGTGATACGATCAGTCACAGGGTCGAGTCTGTTCAATCCCCATTCCGTACCTATCCAAATTATTCCATTTCGATCCTGGTTTAAGCTTTTAATGACGCCGTTGCTAAGGCCATTTTTTACATTTGGGCCGTAACTGTAATTCTTTATCTTAAAACCGTCGTACCTGTTGAGACCGGCATCTGTGCCAAACCACATATATCCATCTTTATCCTGGAATACACAGTTTATTACATTCGAAGAAAGCCCATGTTCAGTCGTAAGGTGGTTAAATTTAAGATTAGATTCAGCCTTACCCCAAAAGTTATTCTGCCCTTTGGTGTGACAAACAATTAGCATTGTTAGTACCAAAGAGAGGAATGTAATTTTTAAAAAATCATTTCTGAAAATCCGCACAACTCAATATATCTTAATGCTAAAGAATATTCTGTATAATTATCCATGATTTATTATCAGGAGCAAAAATATAAAAATAACCTTTTTGAGTGACAATTGAAAGATTTATACCCCTTATTAGAAAGATTTCAGCCTATAATAAAAATATTACGAACCGTTTATGAAGGATTTTTGCCCCATACCTAATAAACCAATTGGTCAACTTTGATTATTGAATTTTGGGGATATTCCCAATTAATCTAAATTATTTCATTATGTTGAAAGTTTACGAAAAACTGAAAAGAAGATTGGCTTACAAAGAGCCTCTTCTTGCCTTATTGTTGCTGGTCTGCACGGTGGCAGCATCGGCTCAAGAAAGAACCTTAAGTGGGACAGTTACTTCTGATGAAGGAGAAGAGCTTCCCGGAGCCAGTGTCCTTGTAAAAGGTACAGTTACTGGTACCATTACGGATGTCGATGGGAAATACTCACTAAGTATTCCTGAAAACGCCATCATTAGTTATAGTATGGTAGGTTATCTCACAGAAGAGATCGAAGTGGGAAACCAAAGTGTAGTCGATATTGTATTGGCAGTCGATATCACCCAACTTGATGAGATTGTAATTACAGGGTATGGTACTCAATCCAGGGCAACTGTAACTACCTCTATTACTACGGTTGATGCAGAACCGCTGCAAAATATTCCTGCAGGTGGTAATGCAATGAATTCATTGATCGGAAAAATTTCCGGCGTTTCAATTCTTCAAAATGACGGACGTTCAGGTTCTACTCCAGCCATTCAGATCAGGGGTGGTACTACTCCGGGATTCGGTGGCGATCAACCTTTGTACATTGTCGATGGTTTTATCCAGGATGACATTGGTGGAATTGACATGAATGACGTGGAGGATTTTACGATCTTAAAAGATGCTGCTGCTGCTGCGATTTATGGAGCCCAGGCGGCAAATGGTGTAATCCTTATTACTACAAGGAAAGGGAAAAGAGGTAAAATGAACGTACAATTTAAATACGCCCACGAATATCAGAATGTCGATCGTTACAAGGTAGATATCCTCACACCGGAAGAAGAAGTTTATTATATGCGAGTAGGGCCAATGAACTATGAAAATTCACTTGCTTATCAGTTTATCGGTAGCAGGTCGCAATGGTATTCTGCTGTGCAACCTTTTGATCCCTCTCAGCCCGGGTATGTTGAAAATAATGCTTCTCAGCTTTATTACCTGGATGATGTACTTCAATATAACGGCAGCTTGCCAAATGGATACCATACAACGGTTGATCCGGTTACAGGCAGACAACTGGCTTTTCCGGTGAACGACTGGCAGGATGTCACATTTACCGATGGCAGCGCCGACAGCTACTTCATGAATATTGGTGGAGGTAGCGATAAAGCGATCTACAGTTTATCTGCGAGTTATTATGATCAAAAAGGTATTGGCGTATTTAATAATTATAAAAGGGTCTATCTGAATGCAAATACAGAAATTCAATTGGCAGACAAACTCTCAACAGGATTTAATTTCAATTATACCATGGAAGATGAAGACCGTGGAGAAGGGAACAGTTGGTACGAAAGGGGAGGAAGACAAACGATAACCACCAGGTTGTGGAATGATGATGGAACTCCGGCGCCAAACTTTAAAAACAGCGGAAAATACAATCCTGAGTATTACGAAAATAATTTACAGAGGACAAGGATTAATTCCAACATGCGATTAAATACCTACCTGGAGTGGGAAATCACGGATGGCCTGATATTTAAACCTTCCATTTTAATGAGCCAGAAAACAAATAATTATGCTTCATTTATCCCGGAAAACTTAATTAATGGTGCAAAACGGAATCAACAAGGGTGGATTACAAACGAGCTAAATACGCAATTTAGTGGCGTATTAACGTATGAAAAAACGTTTAGCGATGTACACAGATTAAATTTATTGGCAGGTGGTGAGTTTAGAAACGGGTATGAATATATCGTGAATGGAACCGGTTTTGGAGCCACGTCAGATTTAATTCCGACGATTAGTTCTTCTCTTCCAAACGAAAATACAACATTGCAGACCCTGTATTATGAAACGGCAATACAGAGTTGGTTTGGACAGGCTTCCTACAATTATGATATGCGCTATTTGTTGAACGCCACCTTACGTTACGATGGTAATTATAAATTTACTGAGGAGAACAAATGGGGAACGTTTCCGGGAATATCAGCCGGATGGAATCTTCATGAAGAAAGTTTCTGGAGTGGCTTAGGCGTTTCGTCATGGCTTAAAAAGGCAAAACTTAGAGCAGCCTATGGTGAGGCAGGAAAATCCAAAGGATTAAGTCTTAACGATACGAACGGCGCCTATGCAAATGTGAGCTATGCGAATCAGGGTGGAGTGCTTCAAACGACCTTGCAAAACACCGCTTTGGTATGGGAAACTACCTCAGAGAAGGTTGCAGGACTGGAGATGACCTTTTTGAGAGGAAGCAATCTTAATGCCAGTATCGAATACTATGACAAGCAATCTGTAGACCGCCTATATGGAGAGCCACTTCCGTCCTATACAGGCTTTGGTTCTATCACTACCAATATCGGAACATTTGCCAGCAAGGGACTCGAAATTGCCTATAATGCAAACGTCTTAAGTTCCAATAATTTTTCGTGGGATATTAATGGATTTTTTGATTTCATATTGAGCAGAGAAACCTTGAAGCTGCCTGATAACGGCGCTGAGAATAACCGTATTCGTGGATCCTTTGTTACAAACCCGGATGATCCGGAAGGCGAGCCTATTCTTGTAGGAGGTTTTGCCGAAGGCGAAGCGTGGGGAGCTCTTTATGGGTATGTCAGTGAAGGAGTTATCCAAAATTGGGACGAGGCTGATGCCTATAATGCAACGCATTATGATGAGATTTCAGCATCTTCCAGAAATAAGCGCCAATTCAAAAAGCCCGGTGATGTGATGTGGGCCGACCTTAATAATGACGGTTTAATCAATTCGTATGACCGTGAGTTTAAAGGTTGGTCAGTGCCGGATAAACGATTTGGTTTAACGCAGGCCTTCAATTATAAAACTTCAGGCGCCGGTGATTTCAGATTAGCGATAACCCTTGAAGCAAGTCTGGGAGCAACGGCCTATGACTGGCACACGATGCGGATGATTGCACAGGCACAGGGTGGAGACCGGCCTTCATTGGTAGTAAGGGATTCATGGCTGGAAGAGGGCGATGAGCATTTTGCCAGTTATACATGGGCAAACAGGCACACGGCTTGGAATTATGAGCGTAATGCTGAGCCCTTTATGCAAAGTGCGGATTATCTGGCCTTAAGAAACGTGGAATTTAATTATACCTTCCCAAAAGAGCTCGTAAGTAAAGCGGGGATTGAAAATATGTCTGCATTTATATCCGGGCAAAACCTTGGTTTTTTAACCAATTATAAAGGTACTGATCCTTCTCAGGTAGACGGTAGAGACAATATTAAAACTGTTCCACCGGCGCCATTAACTGTTAGCTTCGGCGTGGATATCACATTTTAATTAGAAAGAACATGAAAAAAATATTAAATAGATTTAAACTAATAGTACTGAGTATTGTACTCTTTATAGGGTGTACAGATCATTTGGAGGTAGATACCTACAACACGATTACGGGAGCTGGCTTTTGGAAATTGCCAAGCGATGCGGCTAGCTATGCCGTTGGATTGCACGCTGATGTAGCAGGAATATTGGGTGGAAGTAACAATACCCTGAATTATACGGATGGCCGTACGGATCTATTTGATCCGGGCGCTTTGGGACCACGATTAACCGGGCATGCTCAATTGCATACGCAAACCGCCCTTTTGGGAGGTGGTAACTGGCTTGGCCATTATAATACCATCCATCACTGTAACATACTTTTGACGGAAATCGAAAATATTGAGTTCGAGGATGAAACTGAAAAAACAGAGATTGCGGCGCAAGCTTATTTCTTTAGGGCTTTTCTTTATTTCGATTTGGTAAGAATTTATGGTGATATTCCATTGGTATTGGAGCCAACGCTCGGAAAACCTGCCATGGAAGATTTTCATGGACGGGCTTCTGTTGCCGATGTTTTTACTCAGATTAAAGCGGATGTGGATATGGCGATTGCCGGTATGCCGGAAGGTATTGCAGACAAAAACTTTATTAGTAAAGCGGCGGCCTATGCATTAAAAGCTGAAGTGTATATGTGGACAGGTAAGGCGTATACGGCAAGAAGCGCCCCGGTTGTGGCAGATTTGAATACTGCTGTTGCAGCCATTGACGCTATCCCAGGCGCTAGTGCAGGCGCTGTATCTTTTGTCGATACGGATTGGAAATTGATTTTTAGCAGGCAGGCTAATAGCAGCCCCGAATACATTTGGGCGACGTATTACGATCACGTAGTAGGTCCGGCAAACAATGTGCATAATGCCATTACGCTCCGTATTGATAATGTGCCGGTAGAAATGCAGGGAACATTCCCAATAGCGGTTAAAGATGAAGGATTGAACAGAATTCATATTGGACCCAATATGAATACCATCTTCAAAAAGTATCAAACCGTTGTTCCTCATGATGATCCGTTTGACAAAACGGATGTTCCACCTTATACCGATTACAGGGATTTAAGGGACATCAATTCAATTGTTGACTTGTTGGGTGATCAAACTACGATTGTGAGCATTAAATTTCCCGGAATTCTGGTTGAGGCAGATCAACGTAGATATTGGGATAATGACATTCCGGTTTACAGATGGTCAGGTATGCTCTTGCTGAAAGCTGAAGCGTTAAACACTATTGGCGGACAAACTACTGCCGTAGTAGATATCCTGAATATGACAAGAAACAGGGCTGGATTGGCTGACTATCCGGGCGCAACGGACCAGGCAACCCTGGAGGATGAGATTCTTGACGAACGTGCACGGGAATTACTGGCAGAAAATAAAAGATGGTGGGATTTGATCCGGGCACACAAAGTAGCTGCCAATGTTCCAAGGTTCATGGTAAGCAGAGGTGATGATTCATCAGATTCAAACGTGTGGGATAATTACTACTGGCCGCTTAATGAAAGTGTATTGCTTAAAAATGATAAGCTTGTTCAATCACCTGGTTATTAATTAATTTTAAAATAAGCTAAAGATGAAAAAAATAATATTTATACTGTTTTCAGTATGTATTCTGTCACTCGCAGGGTGTAACGATGAATACGAAACGAATGGAATTGCTCCAAAAGATGATGCAAGGGTAGTTAGGGTATCTATAGATGTTCGGGATGTACCGTACGATTCACAACGGACATTTTATAACCATGATGCTAAAGAAGTAATCGTTCAGGTTCTTCCGGGAATGGACTGGACAACCTTTACAGTATTTGTATCTCCTGTTTTGTGGTCAACAATGACTCCTGACGGAGGAAAGTCAGAAGACTGGACTTCCGGTTCCAAGACGTATACTATAACTTCCGGAGATGGTTCGGCTACCAATACGTATACCGTATCGATTGTAGAAGTTGCAGAGTTTGGTAATAATCATCCCTGGGGATAATTATTAGAAACGATATTGTTTTGTCAAATAACAGGTATTATTTCATAGAAGTAATACCGGTTATTTGGTAATTTAATTTGGTTTTTCATTTAGTTAGAGATTTCAGGGAGCATTGGCTCCCTGATTTTCTATAACACCTTTTGTTCATTAATTTAGCCTTGGTATTTTTTCAATTATGAAAGGAAAATTATTTTACAGTTTTTTTTTAATCGGTTTCTTGATTAATTGTAACACCCAAACAGTGATTTTGCTTCAGGAAGAAGAGAAATCAATTCATGATGAACCGGCGGTATTCGTGTTTCCCGAATTTACTACGAGTACGATCAGTTTTGATTATTACATCGATTCAGCATTTTCAGGATCCTTACTTTTTGAGAATCAGGATGAAATTGCTTTTGAATATAAGATGAATACCAACAAAAAGCTCTATCCCTTGCTTAGTGAAATTGAAAAATGGCAGCGAATTTCCTTGAGTTGGAACATGGAGAATTCAAGCTTATCCGTTTTTATTAATCAACAACTGCAAACTACACGCTTAATCAAATCGGAAAAAATAACCTTAATAAATAAATTCATTTTAAAACCTGGCCAGCTTAAAACGAATAATCGCATTAAAATTAAAAATGTCACTTGTAACGGAGTAAATTTTCAGTCTCCTCAACGTTTGAAAATAGTTGCATTTGGAAATTCTACCACCGCATTCAGAAACACCATTACAGGTGTGTATACGCAGCGTCTCCCCGAGTTACTTTTAAAAGAAGGGATTCCAAATATCATATATAATGAAGGAGTAGGCGGGAGTCACACCGGGCGATTGGCCGATAATGACCGTCATAAAGTGAAGCATGCACTGGAAAGGCTGGAATCCAGGGTACTGGCAAAAAAACCAAATGTTACAGTGGTGTGTTTTGGAATAAATGACAGCTGGATTGATCCGGGAAAAGATTCCCCAAGAATTCCACTCAAAGACTTTGAAAAAAACCTGACGTACATAGTTGAGTCCATTCAAGCAGTAGGAAGTAGTGTGATTCTAATGACACCAAATGCATTGGGAAAAAGACATGAGAAATGGCGTTACGATAGTACCAATAAATATGTTGAGGTAATTCGGGAATTAGCAAGCCAACAAGAGGTCACACTCATCGATCAATGGAAAATATGGGAAAATTATGCCGCGTCTGGAAATGACATAGATGATTTTCTTTTGGATGGAACCCATCCTAATGATCTTTGGCATGAACAATTGGCAGTTTTATTGGCTGAACAAATTGAATTGATAAGTAAAACAAAATAAGATGATCATACAAAGAAGAATTTTTATCTCGCTGGCAATTCTATTTGCATTATATTTTCAGTCATATTTCACTTTTGCACAAGGATTGAAAACTACCGAAGTTTTTCAGACTGAAGAAATTGATGGGATTAAATACGGTTACCGGATTCCTTCCATTGTTACTTCTCACAAAGGAACTCTTTTAGCATTTGCAGAGCGGAGGGTGGGCCTACATGATCACGCCCAAAATGACATTGTATTAAAACGATCCTTTAATAATGGCAAAAAGTGGAAAAGCATGCAGATCATTGCTGATTTTGGTAAAAATTCATTGAATGATCCGCTTGCTGTAGTGCTGGAATCAGGAAGGATATTGCTGACATTTCAAATGTTTCCATATGGAGTGCACGCCAGAAATTCGGGTTGGATACAAATGGCAGACAATGGCTACGACGGCCCCAGAAATACAAAAAGTTTCATCACCTGGTCTGATGATGATGGTGCATCATGGGAATCTCCAAAGGAAATCACGAAAATGGTTAGGCCCGGCGACAGGATTTCAGTAGGAAGTCCCGGGATTGGAATCCAGTTGAAGAGAGGCAATTTCAAAGGAAGGATCATTTGGCCCTTATACCTGACACGAAAAATAAACGAAAATGAAAGAGACTGGACCAGCGCTGTGGCATGGAGTGACGATGAAGGTGCTACCTGGTCGCTATGTAATGATATGCCGCAGAATGATCAAACCGGTTTTGGCAATGAAGCACAAGTTGTAGAATTATCTACTGGAGATTTACTTTTTATTGCCAGAAACCAGGGAGGCTTTCATCGTAAAGTGTCCACAAGTAAAGATGGAGGATTGACCTGGTCCAACATGATCCTCGATTTTGGATTGCCAGGAACAGCTTGCCAGGGTTCGGTGGTCAGGTATAGCTGGCAAGAAGATGGAGAAAGTATGATTATCCATTCAGGCCCAGCGAATAAATATGCGCGTAACCAGGGAACTGTAAAAATCAGTATCGACGAAGGCAAAACATGGCAATATTCAAGGGTCGTTAATCAAGGTTATTTTGCTTATTCATGCCTGACAAAACAGGAGAATGGAAACATTGGCCTACTTTACGAGGCGAAAGGATATAGTGAAATCTCCTTCGTATCATTGACAACGGATTGGATAAAACAAGGTGATAAATCAAAAAAAACAGAGCCATACCTGCGCATACCTGTTGTTGATCTCGATGGTGATAAAAGCAGGCAGGTTGTTGTGGATAAGGAAAAGGATCAGTACCTCGGTCACCCGACCACAGTGTTGCTAGAAGACAATAAAACCATACTGACAGCCTACCCCAAAGGGCATGGCAAAGGAGGTATTGTATATAAAAAAAGTGCAGATACCGGCTTAACCTGGAGTGAGCGGCTCCAGACTCCTGAAAACTGGAATACTTCCAAGGAAGTCCCTACACTCCATCGTGTGGTGGATAAGTATGGAAAGAAAAGACTGATTATGTGGTCGGGATTGTATCCGGCAAGGTTGGCGGTTTCTGAAGATGACGGAGCCAGCTGGAGCGAATTGGAGATTGCCGGTAATTGGGGAGGAATTGTTGTGATGGGATGCATGACCCAACTAAATACGGGTAAAGGACATTATATGGCGCTGTTTCACGATGATGAACGATTTTTCACACCTGATGGAAAGAAAAAGTATGAAAAAGACAGGGAACAATTCAACAGTAGAATGTTCACATTGTACAAAACTTTTTCTTCGGATGGTGGATTAACGTGGTCTTATCCAGAGGTAATTACGAAATCACGGGAGATCCATATCTGCGAACCAGGTATCATTCGATCTCCTGATGGAAACGAGATTGCTGTTCTGCTCAGAGAAAACAGTCGAAGAGATAATTCACAGGTAATTTTTTCAAGAGACGAAGGTCAAACCTGGACAAACCCCCGGCCCTTATCCAATGAGCTAACCGGAGACAGGCATGTGCTAAAGTATGCCCCTGACGGACGATTACTAGTGATATTTAGGGATAGAAGCCCAAGAGCCTACCACGAGAAGCTAACAGAAATTTCAAAAGAGAGGAATGAAACCAATTATAGTATTGTGGCTACTGAAACAGGATTGGGTAGCCCTACAGAAGGCGACTGGGTTGCCTGGGTTGGCAATTACGAAGATTTACACAAACGTGGCAAAGGGCAATATCGAATTAGGATAAAAGACAATACAATGGGCTGGGACACAACATATCCTGGTGTGGAATTATTGCCCGATGGCACATTTGTTGCAACGACATATGGCCATTGGGAAAAAGGAGAAAGCCCATATATATTAAGTGTAAGATTTAAATTGTCGGAGTTAGATGCTTTGGTTAAGCAAAAATAAAACCTTAGCTCTATCGATTTATTGAGTTCATATTATGAATAAAATTATACTAATAATAGGCATCTTTTCCGTAATCTGCGCATTGTATTCGTGTGATCCGGATTCGAAAAAAAGGCCCAATATTTTATTAATCGTTTCAGAAGATAACGGTCCGGATCTTGGATGCTATGGGAATGTAAATGTTTTTACTCCTAATCTTGACAGGCTGGCCGCTGAAGGTGTGCAGTTTAACAATGCCTTTGTAACGTATTCGGTTTGCAGTCCATCACGGAGTACTATTTTTACCGGCCTTTACCCTCACCAAAATGGACAGATCGGATTAGCCACCCACAAATATCGTATGTATGAAGGTATAAAAACACTGCCTGTATATTTAAAGGAGGCAGGATATCGATCAGGGTGTATCGGGAAGGTGCATGTAAATCCGGAATCGGAAATACCCTGGGATTACCGGCCGGGAGGTTTGTTGAATGGCTCAAATTTTGGAAAGAAAAGCATGCCTGAATATGCCTCAAAATCCATGGAATTTATCCGGCAGTCAGATCAGCCATTTTTCCTTCAGGTCAATTACCCCGATGCTCATTTCCCTGTCCAAAAGGATGTGGAAGGGCTACCGACTCAAAAAATTGAAATCACGGAAATTGATGGTCCTTTATCATTTATCGGAGCGGATTCAGAATTCCTTAGAGAATACACCTCCTATTATTACAACTGCATGAACCGGCTTGATGAATCGGTCGGGATGTTGCTCGACAGCTTACAGGCAAGTGGTATAGCAGAAAATACGATCATCATCTATCTGGGCGACCACGGAGCACAGTTTTCACGCGGGAAATGCAGTAACTACGAAGCCGCATTAAAAGTACCTTTTATCATGCACTGGCCAGGTAAAATTGGGGAAGGTCTTAAAAAAGATGAATTAATTTCTACAATAGATTTACTTCCAACTATACTGGAATTAACAGGTATGGAAAAACTCGTATCTCTTCCCGGAGAAAGTCTGATGCCCCTGGTGAAAAAGGAAAAGGTCGAATGGGCAGAATATGTTTTTGCCGGAGGTGCCGGAAGCGCTCCTTTTTTTTCATTCCCCAGAAGAAGTGTACGTGATGTGCGTTTCAAGCTTATTCATAATCTGAACTATACTGAAGAGAATCCAAAATTCAATTTTTACATTGGCCGGCAGGGACATTTCAGGGCCGGTACCAACCTGGAAGAAATTGCGAACCTATCACCTGAAATGAATAGGGTATACGATACCTGGAGGAATCCCCCTGAATTTGAATTGTACGACCTGCAGGGCGATCCATTGGAGTTTAATAACCTGGCAAAAAATCCGGTATATAAAGAGGAACTTGAAAGAATGCAAAAAGTATTAAAACAGTGGCAGATAGACACTGATGATCCATTCAACGATCCTGAGAAACTCCAGCGATATAATCTGGAGATTAAGGAAACATTAGAAAAATATCCAAATAAAGGTTATCAAAAAGATCCCGAATTTAGGTGGAAATACATAGATTATTTTAGGGATTAATTTGTTATGATCTGGTAGTTTAATCCCCTAATAATAGGAATGATTAATACATCTTCACCGTTTTAGGAAGCCATGCATATAGTATTCAGCAAAAGATATTGATGACATTAAATTAGCAAAACCACCTTAATGGAGTATTGCCATATGAAAGCTTAGCTAAAAACAATAATTATCAAATTATCAAATTCACTTGACATTAATATGAACTTAAAAAATATATTCACAATAATAGCATTCGTGCTATTTCTGGGAGGCTCGTTTCAAGGCTATTCACAGGAAATTCAAATCATATCAAAACCTGAAAAGATTTTCAAGAAAGGCGATGCCGGAATAGCTGAGTTCCGAATCCCTTCCCTGATCACGACAATCAATGGGACTGTCCTGGCTGTTTGTGATGGCCGCGTTGACCGGAGCGGTGATGTGCCCAATAACATCGACCTGGTGATGCGGAGACTGGAAAAGGGTAAAGAATGGAGTCCTATTACGCGAATTGTAGATTTTGCCGGAAAACATGGCGCTGCCGATCCCAGTTTGGTGCAAGACAAAAATACAGGAAGGATTTTTCTTTTTTACGGATTTTGCCCAGGCAGAAACAACGTTACGGAAGGAGCCAATAGAGACCGGAGACACCTGATGCTGCAATATGTAAGTAGTGATGATGATGGACAAAGCTGGTCAACACCCATTCATATTGATTATGAAATAAGAGAAGATAACTGGCATAGCGCGTGGTCCAGTCCCGGAAGAGGGGTGCAATTAGAAAATGGCCGGCTTGTAATACCTTGTACCATATATAAAACAGATGGTCACATGTACTCGAGTCTCGTACACAGCGATGACCATGGTAATACCTGGGAATGCAGTGATGTTGTTGCCGATATAAATGAACCTACTCTGGTAGAGCTGGCAAATGGCAACTTGATGGTAAACGCGCGCAACCAAATCGCGCCTCGAAAGCACAGGGCGAGTATAACTTCTATTGATGGCGGGCTTAGCTGGGGAGAAGTAAAAATTGAAGAACAATTGCCCGATCCAAATTGCCAAGGCTCTCTTATTAGAAATACATTTAATGTGCGAGGGGAAGAGCTGGACCTCCTCATATTTTCAAATAACGCGACCAGCGATGGACGAAAGAATTTAAGTGTTTCTATAAGTGAGGATGATGGAAAAACATGGAAAAGTAAAATACGCATCCATGAAGGACCTTCAGCGTATTCGTGTCTTACAATCCTTCCGGACGGGAATATTGGATTATTGTACGAAAATGGAGAAAAATCACCATATGAAAGGATATCATTTATAAAGCTCAAAATAAATAAGTAATCTATGAAAGCTGAAAACTACAAGCAATCTTTCGATGACGAAGGCTATATAGCCGTAAAAGGATTCTTAAACGGGGATGAGGTAGCAGAGCTACTCAGGGAAACGAATCGATTGGTAGTTGATGTTGTGCCATCGATTCCTGAATCAGAAGTTTATTACGAGGATAAAGACAATCCGGAAACCATTAAGCAGATTCAAAGATTGGATGTATATGATGATTATTTCAAAAATCTTGCTTCAACCAAAAAAGTAGTGGAGCTTGCCGAGCTAACGCTGGGAGGATCTGTGGTGTTAAAGAATATTCAATACTTCAACAAAGTTCCACGCATTGGAAAGGAAACACCGGCGCATCAGGATGGCTATTATTTTATGATAAAGCCTCAGGAAGCAGTTACGATGTGGCTTTCACTCGGAGATGCCGATGCTGGAAACGGGGCAGTGTGTTATATTCCTGGATCTCATAAAAAGGGCATGAGAGACCATGGAAGAACATCGCTAATAGGATTCTCTCAGGGCATTTCAGATTGGTCTGATGAAGACACAAATGCGGAAGTTCAAATGGAAGCGAGCGCCGGCGATATTCTCGTACACCATAGCTTAACCATTCATCGTGCCAATCCAAATAAAAGCGATAGACAGCGCAAAAGTATTGGCTTTATTTTTTATCGTAAAGATGTGGAAATTGATGAGGAAGCGCATACTGAATATAAGCGGAAATTGAACATGGCACTGAAGGAAGAAGGGAAGATATAGCCATCATGAAATATCGGGAATTTGGCAAGACTGGATGGAAGGTTAGTAAAATAGGATTTGGACACGCACAAAAGGAAGAACATCCACTGCAAAGAGTTATCGGAATGTGGACATTTTGGGATGCTTCCCTTAGAAGGAAAATTTCCAAAACATTGGAAATCATGTATTCAAGTTCTTGATCGGGAGCTACAGTATTTGAGCAAAAAAGCCTAAGACCGAATTTGTTTAAATTCCGATTATAACTGCATGATGAATTAATACATTTTTTAAAATGGCCTGAGAGAGAGGCTCATAATTTATCCCATTCGTCAATTCTGCTTTATTCCAGGATTTTGGAGCGTTTTCAGCCCACGTTTTTTTAACTCTTCGTTGGCGATTTTTAAATATTTGTCCATTTCTTCATCAGATCTCACAAGGGGATTTTTATTTCCGGGGATTTCTTTGACTTTTAGCTCATCCCTTGGTAATACATCATTTTTTTTCGCCCAGTCATCGTAAAGGATGGAAAGTTTTTTTACAATTTCCGGATAATCCCGCGAAAGGTCAGTAGTTTCGGAGCGATCCTTTTCAAGATCATAGAGCTCCCATTCCTGATCGTATGCTGATACTATTTTCCACTTTCCCTGGCGAACTCCTTTGTTGCCGTGATGCTCCCAGAAAAGAGCTTTGTGAATCGTGGTGTCTTTCTGAAACAACGGTAGCAGACTCTGCCCATCCAAGGACTTGATTTTATTATTATTAAATACTTCCGGGTAATCAACTCCTGATACATCAAGGCATGTTGCCATGATATCCATAACATGAGCCGGCTCGTGACGAAGTTCATTCATATCTTTGATGCCTTGTGGCCAATAAGCAATAAATGGTGTAGCAATTCCACCTTCATATGTATATTTCTTGAATTTGCGGAACGGTGTGTTGCTAAGCATAGCCCATTTGGTTCCGTAACCCCCATAGGTATCGTCGGCCCCAAGTTTAACTCCTGGAATATCCCCGGCAATGACAGGACGACCATCACGGGTAAATGTCGGGACATAGCGCATGTATGCCCATGGCTTGCCGGTCGATCCAATATAGCCATCCGGATGCTCAAGCATATCGCCCCCGTTATCTGATAAAAATAAAATGAGCGTGTTGTCTTTTATCCCTTTTGCCTCCAGCGATTCAAGGATGCGCCCTGTTCCCTGATCCACATGGTCGATCATAGCGGCAAATGTTTCAAATCGGCTTTGTTCCCAGTCCTTTTGCTTAATATCCTCCCAGGCCGGAACTGCAGGATCACGCTCCGAAAGGACCGTGCCTTCAGGTAATATGCCTTTTTTTATGAGTGTCCTCAATCGCTCTTCCCGGAGTGTATCCCATCCCGAAGCAAAGCGGCCTCTGTACTTGTCAATCATCTCTTTTCGAGCATGAAGAGGCCAATGTGGTGCGGTATGGGCTATATATAGGAAAAATGGATTTTTGTCACTATCGTGCTCTTCAATGTATTGAATGGCTTTGTCTGTGATGGCATCCGTATAATAAAAATCTTTTCCTTGTGGTTCAATATAATTATTGTCTTCGACGAGTGTTAAAGGATCCCACTGGCTGCCAGCAGCGATCAAGGTACCATAGAATTTATCAAAACCCCTTTGTCTGGGCCAGTTATGCTTACTTTTGTCTTCTTCAAAATCATGGGTGACATGCCATTTGCCTGACATGTAGGTGGAATAACCGCCCGATTTCAGCACTTCAGCAATGGTGACACAATTATTGTTTAGGTCGGCGCGATAACCGGGTTTTCCATAATCCGTAGCTGTCATAAAACCAATGCCTGTCTTATGAGGATAAAGCCCCGTAAGAAGACTTGCTCTTGTGGGGCAACATCTTGAACAGTTATAAAAGTTCGTGAAACGCAAACCATCAAATGCCATTTTGTTGAGATTTGGAGTTTCAATTTCTCCACCATAGCAACCAATATCGGAATAACCCATATCGTCCACCATGATGACTATTATATTTGGTCGGGATTGTTCTGGTTTTGTGGAAGATTTTTTTGTGCACCCTGCAATCAATCCAAATAGTAGAATAAAAAGTGATATCGGTTTCATTATCAATTTATCATATTAAACGATGAAAATTACTTACTCATTAATCTCAAAAATATTTAATGCAGTATTGTTATTGGACACCACTAACAATTGCTGATGTGCCCCTGTTTTTATAAAACAAATGTCCCTGGCATCACCCTTGCTGCTAAAACCAGATGATCTTGCAGGTAGTATGGAAAATTTATTTTCTTCGTATTTGATGGCACATCCATAGGAAGCATCTAACCTTGAGGTTCTAATCTCTGTATTATACATGTTACCGATCGATAAAATTTCATTTACGCCATCTTTATCCACATCATAAAATTCAAAGTCTCGTATAGGCGAAAATTGCGTTTCTACTGGTAGCTTTTTTATCTCGAATTTTCCATTGCCCAGATTCTCTATAAAAACACTCTCCAGCAGGTCAGCTTCATAGTGCAGTGCCTTATCTAATTTTTCGTGTCCATATATCTCAGCAAGATTAGCTTCCGCAAAAGATTGAAAGCTGGAGAATTTTTTTGCAATAAATGGCATTTGTTGGGAGGAACACTCACGCCCTCTTATTGGGACAAGCTCATTTTTATAGGTATTGGACAAAACTATATCAAAGGTTCCTGAATTGTCAAAATCATCGCAATAAATGTGAAAGGATGCTCCATTGCCTGCCTGAAAATTAGAATTCAAACCCAAATTCCCCGCAAATAGATCTATGTCTCCGTCCCTGTCAATATCATTGGCAGCAAGGCTAAACCAAAGCCCAACGGTGTTTTCCAGTCCGGCTATTGCTATCTTTTTAAATGTACCATTTTCATTTTGCAGGAATTGGACGGGAGTCCATTCCCCTACAACGATCAAATCATCGTCACCATCCTGATCGTAGTCAACAAATACAGCATCAGTAACCATCCCAATTTGTTTCAGGTCTGGGGCGTTTTCATTAGTGATGTCACGAAAACTTTCATTTTCATTGAGCAATAAATGTGAATTTGGACTAAAGGGATATTTATCCGGAACAATTCTACCACCAATAAAAATGTCCAAATCACCATCCATATCAATGTCACTGACTTTTACAGATTGCCCGCTGGTATAAATGGGAGGCAATGCAGTGGTGTTTTTACTAAAATGGCCTTCTCCGTCATTTGAATACAATCTATCCTGGAACATTTCGCTTCCTTCGGGGAATTCACTACCACCACTGACCACATATAGATCCTGATCGCCATCCGAGTCGTAATCAAAAAACAACACCCCCAGGTCTTCAAAAGCATTATCTTTATTCCATGGGCCACTTTGTTTCTTGAATTTACCTGAGGTATTTTGGATGTAGAGTTCTCCACTTTGATTTGCTGCTCCACCAACAAAAAAATCTTCCAGTCCATCGTTATTTACATCGGATTTGGAAATATACGGGCCATGATGTGACTGGCTGTAAGGCAGCAAGATCTGCTTTGTATAATCGTTAAATTTATTCTCCTTGTGTTGATACGTAATTCCAATCTCTTCCGATGGTATTTTTTTAAATGCCAGATTAACAGGAAGATCGTATGAATTTTTTAGTTTAATCTCATCGTCATAGCTAAACGAATAGCTTTTATTGACGGCAAGGTTTTCGATTAATGTCCTTTTCCCATCGGGCCAGGTAATTTCCGTTGTTGGTATGGTATCCATATCTCCCAATCCGAAAATAAGGCAGTGCTCAACGGACGAGAGATAGCCTTTTGCATTATGTAGTTCCTGATAGAGGATCTCTTTCCCCTTTTTTATTTTGATTTTAGCACCTAAAGCAAACTGGTTTTTTTCGATCCGCTTAGGATAAATTTTACAAAATTACCACCTAAGCCATTTGCAGACTTACTTTCATATAATGAAACATTTGCATCCATGTTATTGGTAACAAGGTCCAGATCACCATCATTATCCAGGTCGCCATATGCGATACCGTTGGAATTAAATTTGTAATCATCCATCCACTTGTCTGAGACATTTTTGTATTTTAAGTTGCCCATATATTTGTAAGCAACATTTGGCGTTATGGCGGTTAATGACAATTCCGTAATTTCATCAAAGTCCAATTTGCGATTTAACTCATTTGATTTTTTTTCAAGGACAGATCCAAAATCGCCAAAAATAAACTGATGTTTTACCCCATTCGAAATAAACAGGTCTTTCAGCCCGTCATTATCGATATCAAAAAACAAAGGAGCCCAGCTCCAGTCAGATTTTGCAATTCCGGCGAGGTGTGCGATTTCACTAAAAGTTCCATTGCCATGGTTTAGCTGCAAGGTGTTGTACATGTATTGATTGTGGAACCTGTATTTCACCAAACTGCTAAATCTGGGAACATCCATCGGGAACATCTCTACAATGGATTGGACATGATCGGCCATAGCCATTTCAACCACAAAAATATCCAATAATCCGTCATTGTTGATGTCGGCCAATTCAATACCCATGCTGCTTAAGGAGATATGGCCTATCTGGTTGTGAATGGTATTGGTAAACGATTTGTCTCCATTGTTTATGTACATGAGGTCGGCGCCATCATAATCGCTGGTAATATATAGATCCGGATACCCATCCTGATTTATATCTCCTACCGCAATTCCGAGGCGATAGCCAAAGTTCACCAGCCCTGCCTGTGCAGATTTTTCAACAAATTTGTTATTTACATTTTCATAAAAATTGTCGGTTTTTAATTTGCCACTGTTTATATCAGCTCGTAATTGTTTATAGTTTATGTTCCCCAGCTGAAAGGATGGTGGGGGTTGATTCATCAGGTACATGTCCAAATCGCCATCCAGGTCGTAATCAAAAAAAGCCGTATGGATAGAATAATTCGAAATGTCAAGGCCATATTCTGCGGCAGATTCTTTAAAGGTCAAATCACCGTTATTTATAAACAATTTATTTTTTCGGTCTGACACATTTTTTATGGGACCGCCTCTGCAAACGTATAGGTCTAGCAATCCATCGGCATTTATATCAACCATATTAATCCCTGTACTCCAGCCTCCATGAATCCCGCTGATGCCTGAGCTTTTACTTATATCTTCAAATTTTAGTTCTCCTTTATTTACATACAATTTATCGAAAACTGAATTTCCGCCTAAATAGATATCGGGCAATCCGTCATTGTTAAGATCACCAATTGCAACTCCACTTCCGTTATACATCGACTCATAGGTCAGATAATTCTGGTTTTTGGTTTCCAACACTTTGTTTGTAAAATAGAGGTTCGTATTTTTTGGATCGGTGAGTGATAAGAAAAACTCCTTTTTTTTGTCCTCATCGGCGGATGAAGGCATTTTACTATTTTTATCTGAGCACGATAAACTCAAAACTAATAATAGGATCATTATGTATTTAGATGTGCACACGGCTAGAAATTTTGTGTTGTGAAACCCAGGAAACACAGAACCGGATTTTAATGACTAAAAACCTTATTTATATCGTTCAGAACGTGTTTTTATATCATTGATTCAATAGCTTATTCTGGAAATGAAAGATAATACTATTTTTTTTCCTTATAAATCCTGTTCAGTTCAGATATCACTTCCTGAGTGATATCCAGTTTATCTTCTCCATAAATAACTGTTTGAGTGCCTTCAGATGCTAAAACTAATTGATATCCATTTGATTTAGCATAACTTTCAACAAATGCAGCAATTTCTTTGTTTATAGTTTCAAGGCCTTCCAGTCTTTGCTCTTCAAGCTGTTGCTTAAATTTTTCCTGTTGAGCCTCTATAGCTGCCTGTTCCTGCTGTAAAGCCTTTTCAGTTTCGGTTCTGGTACCAGCAGACATTTCCCCTACATTTTTATAATACGCATCTACTTTTACCTGGTATGGTTCAATCAAGCTCTCTATCTCTTTTCTCAATTTGTCTTGCTCATTTTTCACCTCTTCATCAAAGGCTTGTAATCCTTCATACTCTTGCATTAAAAAGGCCACATCAACAAATGCAATTTTATTTTGCGCACATGACATCGCAAGTAAAATGACCGCAAATAGTAGTGTTAAGTTTTTCATAATGTTTTTATTAAAAAAATCCGAAGCATGAACCAAACAGATTGTCAGTAAGAAATCAATATTGAAACAGCATCTTTTGTTTCCTACATTGCTTAAGAATCCCAATAAACCGGAAGTACAGATCGCCTATGGTTTAAAACACAAGCTGCTTCATGGACAACAAGGTACATGACCGCCAATATGTTTGCAAACATGAAGGTTTCAAATATTTTCATTATCATTTTTGTACCCCCATATTGATGTATTTATCGCCCCCGTATCCCTGCCATAAGTTGCTATTTTGTAAAATATGTAAATGTATCTATGAAGAACCTGAACATATATTTTTTAATGTATGTTCCAGGATTTTCCAACCAGTTTACAGTCAAATAAGCGATGCAATGAGTATCTGATGATTTGGCTTTATTTAAATATGAACATGAAAGTGTAAAACATTTTAATTCGCAAGAAGATGATACTTATAAATTAAGGATTAGTAGGGTAAAAGCGGACGTGAGTAATTGAAAAGGTTTAATTTACATCATATGAAAAAAGGAATTCTAATAATTCTATTGGCATTTTTTTTCCAACAGGAAATGGATGCACAGAATAGCTCACCAAATGTGCTGCTGATATACGTTGACGATATGGCCGACTGGGTAGGATGTATGGACGGATACCGGGGTAAAGTACAAACACCCAATATCGACCGATTGGCGCAACAAGGGATTCTATTCACCAATGCGCATTGCACTTCACCGATATGCGGTCCTTCGAGGGCGGCAATAATGACGGGTTTGCGTCCTGAAGTCAGCGGAGTTTATCATAATGTTGGAAGATATAATGATTATACTGATGCAGTCGGTTTCCCTCTTTATTTCAGGAAGAATGGCTATACCTCACTTGGCGCAGGCAAGGTAAATCATGGCTACGGACGTGAAATTTACGAAAACTGGGATGATTATGGCCCCGATACCAGGCACATTGGAGGCCCTGTCAATGAAGAAGAAATGAATATAGAAGGCATGGATCCGACCAAATATATCAAGCGCTTTGATGTCACTCTTCCGCAAAATCCGGGAGCGCTTATAGACCGGCCTTTTAACCAATATTCAACATGGGATTATTGTGCATTCGACATTCCTGATATCGAAATGCCTGACGGGCGTATAGCTTTGTGGGGAGCGGATCAATTGCAGAAAAAACATGATAAACCGTTCTTGATTGCTTGTGGATTTTACAGGCCTCATCAGCCGTTCTATGTTCCCAAAAAGTATTTCGATATGTATGACCTTGATGATATTGAAATTCCCGAAACAATTGCAGGTGACATGTTTGATATTCCTGTTCCCGGTATTGAATTGGCTCATGGTGCATGGTCTTCAGGGAAGCATGAAACTGCAATAAAATATCACCAGTGGAAGCCCCTGGTAAGAGGATACCTTGCTGCAATTTCGTTTGCCGATGCCCAGGTTGGCAAATTGCTGGATGCCCTGCATTATGGTGTAAATGCAGATAATACTTGGATCATTTTTTTAAGTGATCATGGATGGCATCTTGGCGAAAAAGAGCATTGGGGAAAACATACGCCGTGGCGAAACTCGACAAGGGTACCTTTTATAATTGTTCCGCCAAAGGGAAAATCGGTAGGAGACTTTGTCCCGGGCACCAAATGTGATGCTCCGGTTAACCTACTCGACATCTATCCCACATTGGTTGAAATAGCCGATTTACCCGAAAAAGAGGGATTATCAGGGAAAAGTTTATTGCCCTTAATTGCCAAACCCGAATCAGAATGGGATGAAGCAACTGTTACGACCATTGCACACGGAAATCATGCCATACATACCAAAAAGTGGAGTTATATTCATTATTACGATGATTCTGAAGAATTATATAATATCACTGATGATCCTGAAGAATGGGAAAATCTGGCAAACTTACCTGAATATAGAGCCCTTATGGATAGCCTTAAGGTGTATATCCCCAAAGACAGGTATAAGCAGTTTGTGCGTTACGGTCAATGGAAAGCTTGTGTACTTAACTCCGGGGAAATAGAGTTGTATGATGTTCATAATGGAGCAGGAATATCCGAGCAAACCAATGTTGCCGAATCCAATAAGGAGATTGTAAAGTTGATCTCGGGCTACATCCAAAAGAATCGTATTACTGATATGTATGTTAATATTCTATAGGTTTTCAAACCGGTTTATTCTATTTCCATTTATGTTCTTTAGCCTTGAACTGGAGATAGATTACGATAGGATTACATGAGTCAGAAGTTTATAATTAAATAAAAATTCAATTAAATAAATTGCCTTAATATAAATTTAAATGAGAAAAATTAGAAATGCTATAGAACTTATTGCTGGGACAATTCTTTTCCTGACCACCAATTTTGCTTTAATAGCCCAAGGGCAAGTTGCACCGATAGAGCTATACTCAGCGGGTTTGGCCGGTGTTAGTGAATATCGAATACCTTCATTAATAAGTACTCCTAATGAGACGTTGATCGCGCTGGTAGATGCAAGGAAAGACCGGCGGGGAGATATCCCCAACAATGTTGATCTCGCAATCCGGCGTTCGCTTGATGGAGGCGAGACATGGGGACCAGTGCAAATAATTGTTGATTACCTCACGCCCAAAGGTTATGATGTGCCATGGGGAGTTGCAGACGCTGCCATGGTTTACGATGATAAAAATTCAACATTGTGGTGTCTTTACACGGTGGGACAAGGCGTGGGAATCCGCCAATCCCAACCTGGCCTTGATGGGCACACGTGCCAAATACATGCAATCTACTCGAAAGACGAAGGGAAATCCTGGTCGGAACCTTACGATATTTCTCCGGATTGCAAATTGCCTCATATGAAGTTCTTCGGTACAGCTCCCGGCGTTGGTATTCAAACTAAAGACGGAGAGCTGGTTTTTTGCATATATACCACTGAAGAAGGGAATGGCGGTGTGATGACTCCTTATTTAATTGTTAGCAAGGACTATGGTACATCATGGTCATTATCTGAAACCTGGGCGGACAAAAAAACATCCGTAACCGAGACACAGGTTGTTGAATTGTCCGATGGAACGTGGTTAGTCAACTCAAGAAATCATTATGGCAAACAACGCAGGCTTATTTCGACAAGTAAAGACAAAGGAAAAACCTGGTCGGAGATTAGTTTTGATGACGAGTTACCATGTCCTACATGCATGGCAAGCCTCATCTCCATACAACATCCAAAGAAAAAAAATAGACAACTATTGGTGTTTGCCAATCCGGCAAGTGAAAAAGGAAGGAAGGATGGAACCGTAAGAATAAGTGATGACAATGGGAAAACCTGGCTTTGGTCGAAAAAGGTAAAGCCAGGTCCTTACGGATATTCTTGTCTGACACAGCTGCCCAATGGCGATATCGGATTGTTTTATGAAGGCGGAGAAAGTAAGTTATATTTCACAATGCTTTCGCTAGATCAATTAACAGAAGGAAAAATTAAAAATAAATAATTATGAATATACGAGTATTTTTTTTCGGCGCTTTGCCAATATTTTTATTGCTTTCATGCAACAACTCTTCCAATTTAGAGAATGCAAATCAACCGCCTAATATCGTTTTTATCATGGTCGATGACCTGAGCTGGAGCGATGTGTCATACAATGGTAGCACCGTTTATGAAACACCAAATGTGGATAAACTGGCCGGGCAGGGAATGACCTTCTCAGATTTTTATACCGCAGGACCCGTATGTTCTCCGACCAGGTCTTCTATTCTGACCGGTAAATATACTGCCAGGACGGGAATAACTACCTATCTGCTATCTCCACAACGTGATCCGGATTATGTGACACCTCACCTTCCTCTGGAGGAATTTACTATAGCAGAAGCATTGAAAGAGCATAATTATGTCACAGGTTATTTTGGAAAATGGCACTTGGGATATGCCTGGAAGCATTGGGCTGCAAATCAGGGTTTTGATGTGGCAATTGGAGGAATGGATCTCCCCTGGGCGTGGGAGCTTGCGCATCCGGGAGTTGAGGCCCCTGATATGGACAGGAGCAAAGGACATAAACGTTTTTTCAGTCCGCACCACCTTACCTTTATGGAGGATGGACCTGAAGGTGAGTACTTAACCGAGAGACTTACCGATGAAACTATAAAATTTATTAAGGAAAATCAGGAAAAGCCGTTTTTTGCTTTTCTCTCTTTCCATACCGTTCATACTCCCCTTCAGGCTAAAGAGGAAGTAGTGAAAAAATATACTGAAAAGATAAAATCCTTGGGTCTGGATACTTTGAAAGAAGAGAATAAGGGTGAAAAACGGTATCAGAACAATCCAAACTATGCGGCCATGGTACACCAAATGGATGAAAACGTGGGCAGGGTGATGGATTGTTTGAAAGAATTGAACCTGGAAGAAAATACGATCCTGATATTTACTTCTGATAATGGAGGCAAGGGAAGCGTAACCTCAAATTATCCTTTAAAGGGAATGAAACACAACCTGGATGAAGGAGGAATCAGGGTGCCGTTGATTGTACGCTGGACCGGTAAAATTAAGGCTGGGTCTTCCAGTGAGCTGCCATTGGTCTCAAATGACTTTTACCCAACTTTTTTAGAGCTTGCAGGGACACCATTGAGGCCTGAGCAGCATATGGATGGCTTAAGCTTTAAAGATGTATTGCTGGCTAAAACCAATACGATTGATCGTGAAGCCATATTTTGGCATTACCCGCACAGCCGGATGGAAGGGGCTATTCGAAAAGGAGATTTTAAATTACTCTATTATTACAAAACAGGAGAAACCAAATTGTATAATTTAAGGGAAGATATTAGTGAGCTACACGATATTAGCAAAGTGGAAGATGCAAAAACAGAGGAAATGCTTAACCTATTAAAATCGTGGCTTATAGAAGTGAATGCTAAATTTCCTGAAGATCTAAATACAGATTTTTTAAATAGTTAAAATAGTTTAATGAAACATCTCATATTTATTTTCCTGTTTTTTGAGGCTATATCCATGGCTTATAGTATATCAGCCAAAAATTCGGATTCGATAGATTCCCTGGAAGTGATTGATGTTTTTATCGCAGGAAAGGAAAAAGCAAAAGGCGATAATAATGAGAAATATACCCAGTTTAGGGAACAAAATGTGGTCGTTACCAACTCAGGGAAAGTTGTTGTTATTGTTCAGGGGCGCAATGCGTCTAAGTGGAGTGATCGATCAGGGCAGGATTTGTGGTGCAAAATAAGTGATGATAGCGGTATATCCTGGTCATCTCCGGTATTTATGGCCACGCACGACAAAAAATCGATTTGTCCGAATGCTGCGGTTTACGATAAACAAACCAACAGAATCCATGTGCTTTACAATCTTTTTATGTGGGATTATACCAATGTGCCCGATGATGTAAAAGGAGAGTTAGGAGATAATTACAGCAAGCAATTTGTGATTTTTAGTGACGATGAAGGAAATTCCTGGTCAACTCCTCGAGAAATCACGGGCATGGTTAAAACGGATGGAGCGGTAATGGTCGTTGGTTCCGGAGAGGGTATCCAATTAGAACACGGAGCACACAAAGGAAGGTTGATTATCGCCGGGGGTGATTTTAACAAAGGGAAAAAAGTACTCTGCTATTACAGCGATGACCATGGGAAATCATGGCAGCGAAGTGAACCTGTTCCCTCCAAAGGGGAGATGGCCTGGGCAAGCGAATCAAAAATAGCCGAACTGCCAGATGGGAAATTAGTGCTAAACAGTAGAACATTTGTGCAAACTGGTGATAAACAACGCCTCCGCACCAGGGCATTCAGTAATGATGGTGGTATATCTTGGTCGATCCTGGAAAATGATCCTGCTTTAAAAGCAGTAAGTTGTAACGGCAGCCTCATCGCTGTTAAGCATCCAAAAGGGAACGATGGAGCAATTCTATTATGCTCGGTTCCGGTTGGACCTGGCCGTACCCATGGCACCGTTTACATAAGTTTTGATGGTGGCCTGACATGGCCATACAAGAAATTACTTGTTGAAGGGCAATTTGCATACTCGAGTCTGATAGAACTGCCTGACAATACTATAGGGGTGTTTTATGAAACAAATTTCCACAAAGACATAAAGCTTATAAAGATCACATCAGACTGGTTACTTAATGTTAAGGAATAATTATTCAAGCATACTGATTTTTGAAGTATTGATTATAAGGTTTGAGATCTAGTCTCTTTTTAGCATGGATAGTTTCAAAAAAGCATACAAAAAATAAATTTAACCCATAATTGAAATATGCTTATCCCCTTTAGATAGTAAGAAAACAGGATATTTAGGTTCAGTTAAATAATGATCATATTAAAGGAATTAGGCAGTGGATTAGGCGATCAACTTGTTAATCGTTTGAGCCTGTTTTAATCAAATTTTAAACATGATAAATATTGGAATTATAGGAGCAGGTTTTTATGGGGATAGGCATGCCGAAGTAATTAGAAAATTACCTTCTGCTAAGCTTATCGCTGCATCCAGAACCAATAAGAAAAAACTCGTGAAATTTTGCTCAGAATATCAAATTGATGCTTACACCAGTTATAAGGATTTGTTGAAACAAGATGATATCGATGCTGTGGTGATTGCAGTTCCCCATCATCTTCATAAAGAAATTACTATTGATGCTGTATTGGCGAACAAACATATTTTACTCGAAAAGCCAATGGCACATACACTAGAGGATTGTATGGAAATCAACAAGATTGTAAATGAAACGGGAATAAATTTAATGATAGGGCATAATATGAGGTTCTTTAGATCCTCTATTATTGGCAAACAAATAATTGAATCAGGTGAACTTGGTGAGCCAGTTACAGGTAGAAGTATAGTTTCTAAAAATTGGATGACTGATAATCGAAGGCCATGGCATCTTGATACGAAAACAGGAGGAGGGATGTTAATGACTGTTGGTATTCATTATATAGATGTGTTGTCATGGTTGTTGAATTCACAGGTAGAAAGTGTTCGCGCTCAGGTATTAAGCAAATTTCATGAACAATCAGCGGATGATTTTGGATTATTGTTTTTGCAGTTTGAAAGCGGAATAACAGGCACGGTTACAAGTATCGGATTTACTACAGGAGTCACTGAATTTTTAACAGAAATTACCTGTACAAAAGGCGTTTTAAAAATTGATCATCTTGGTGGAGTGTACATTGGAAAAAATGAACTTTGGTCTTTAGTCCCAAATTCCAAAGTTCAACATCCTGAGGAAGAAGCTTTATATGTAGAATGGAAATCCTTTCTGAAATCAATAAATGAAAAAAAAGCTTCTCCTGTTTCCGGTGAATATGGAGAACAAATGGTAAGGATCATTGAGGCTGCAAAGTGGTCTTCAAAGAATAAACAAGAGCTTAGGTTAGAAGATATGAAGATTCTCAACTAGAGTTTATTTTGATATCATAAGAAAAGTTCGGACATAAAAGCAAAAGTGACACCAGAAGAAATATCAGTTCGCATGAAAAATGAAATAAAAAGTAGCAGAATGAAATTTAACTCGAATGGAATGAATAGACATATAGTTTTAACTGTCATCTACATAATCTGTTGTCTTTCTTGCACCGGCCCTCTCGAAACAAAAATATTATTAGAGGATTTTTCCAGTTTCCCTGAAGGCAGATTACTTGAATTTACTACAAGTGATTATACCTGGAAAGGGGATGCCGGTAGCGCGTAGATAACGCAAAAAAAATCTAAATTTAGTCCACAAGCTCTTCGCATCAATGGGGGACAAAATAGATCTGTCACACTAGAACCTGGAAAGGAAATTGGAGACCATGAAATGCTTACATTTTGGGCAGAGCGCTGGACGAGGAGAGACCCTTTTGAATTCAGGATATCCGGGTATGCCAATGATGAATGGAATGAAATATATAATGGTGATGATGAAATTCAAACCGGAATTTTCCCCTCATTTATTGAAGTGCCCTTGAACGGCATATCTTATACCAAATATAAATTGACCTGCTCCTCACCAGAAAATACTGGGATGTTTATTGATGATTTTAATATATTCAATAATGCACCTCTGGTTTTTGATTCTGTTTCTGTTCGACATGTGGAGGTGCCTCTACTCAAAAGAAATGAAAAAACTCCGGTGTTTCAGGTGCAGGTCCACACTTCAGGAGTTGCAGGATCATTGAATTTGAAAGCGTTCCATATAGATTTTTCTGGAACCACCCAAATAAAAGATCTCGATAATGTCAGCTTATTTTATACAGGCAGATATCCGGATTTTAGAAATGAAGTATTAGTTTGTGAAAGAAGTGATGTTTCCAATATCATGAAATTTGAAGGAGAGCAACCTTTGAAACACGGAATTAACTATTTCTGGGTTTGTGTAAAACTAAATGACGCTGCTGATTTGGAAAATGTGGTAGATGTTGGATGTAATCGGATAATCATTGGAAATAATACTATAAATCCAAAAATCTCAAATCCAGTAGGTATCAGCAGAATGGGCGTTGCATTGAGAAAGCACAAGGATGATAATGTAGATACTTACCGAATTCCAGGTCTTGCCACTACCAACAATGGGACGTTGATCGCGGTATATGATATTCGAAGAAATAGCGCAACAGATCTTCAGGAAGATGTGGATATAGGAATGAATCGCAGCACAGATGGAGGAAAAACTTGGGAGCCAATGAAGGTAATTATGGACATGGAAGAATGGGGAGGTTTGCCAAATGAAGAAAATGGAATAGGTGATCCGGCAGTTCTGGTTGACAGGCAAACAAATACAATCTGGATTGCCGCAGTGTGGGCGCATGGCCATCCGGACAAGCGAAATTGGTGGGCATCAAAGCAAGGCATGACACCAAAAGAGACAAGTCAGTTTATGCTCGTGAAATCCGAAGATGACGGGCTTACCTGGTCAGAGGAAATTAATATTACCAAACAAATAAAAGATCCGAAGTGGCACTTACTTCTGGAAGGCCCGGGGAAAGGAATTACGCTAAAAGACGGAACACTTGTGTTTCCTGCTCAATATAAAGATGAAAACGAGATGCCTCATTCAACCTTGATCTGGAGCAAAGACCACGGGAAATCATGGACTATTGGAACAGGAGCTAAGGAAAATACTACTGAAGCCCAGGTCTTTGAGCGAAATGATGGAACACTTATGCTCAATATGCGCGATAATAGAAATAGGTCTGATCCATCGGAGACCAATGGACGATCAGTATATACAATCCAAGATTTAGGCAATACCTGGATGAAGCACAGTACCTCAAGAACTAACGTATTACAAGAATCCACTTGTCAGGCAAGTATAATTAAAGAAGATTTCATAGTAAATGGAAAGCAGCAATCACTAGTATTATTCTCTAATCCGAATACCAAAAATGGACGGCATCACATGTCGATCAAAGTTAGCTATGATGATGGTGAATCATGGGATGTATCGAAGACATTACTTTTGGACGAAGGGAGTGGACGAGGGTATTCGTGTATGACAAAAGTTGATGATTATACAGTTGGAATATTGTATGAAGGAAGTCAGGCAGATATTACTTTTCAATTGTTATCGATAAATGATATTGTTGATAAATTATAAAACTATGAACCGTCTTTGGCAGATCGAACGGCTTAAATTACTAACTAAAAATAATTAGATAGTATGTCGCAAAAACCGGATAATACTATCTCGTCAGTAATTTTGGATAGCATGTTTGTGATTTTTACAAATTTAATCCAACCTAATTTCCAAAAGTGAGTCTACTAATATAGCAACTAATCTGGAGAGAAAGAGTAGCGTAAATTTTTAACGTTGTCAAACTTGCAGGATTATGTTATTTAATCATCTCAGGATCACTTTCCGGTATTTTTTAAGGCATAAGGTATATAATGCCCTGAATATCCTCGGCCTTGCATTCGGCCCTGCTGTTTCATTATTACTCATTTTCTGGCTATTGGATGAAATGAGCTTTGATAATTTTCACGATAAAGGCTCAAGAATTTACAGGATAGTGTCAGGTACCCCCGGAGATAAAGATGCATGGGTGGGTACACCAGCTATGCTTGCACCCGAATTGATGGCAAACCATCCTGAGATTGAGAGTTTTGTGCGATTTGAGCCCAGGGAGTTAGTTATTCAATATGGTGATAAGGTCCTGAACGAAACGAAAATACTGATGGCCGATTCTAATTTCTTTCAAGTGTTTTCATATCCATTGATCAAAGGATCAAAAGAGGATGTTTTGAGGGATATTAATTCCATTGTACTGACCCGGGAAAGTGCACACAAATATTTTGGAGAAGAAGATCCTCTGAACAAAATACTGCTGCTGAATGATGAACCTTATACAGTATCCGGAATTGTGGCGAGCTTACCATACAATACTTATTTTCAGTTTGATTTTGTAATAAGGTTCGAAAAAATTAATCAGAATTTATTTGATACCGATTATATGGCATGTTGGGGATGCCATAATTTTGAATCATACCTGATTTTGAAGGAAAACACAGATCCCGATCATCTTGAATCTAAGATACGTGAGTTTTTTGTTGATCTGGGAGATCATAAGAAAGAATTTAAAAATCTCAGTCTACAGCATCTGGAAAATATACATTTTGAGTATATCCTGGGGAATGAACAAGCTGTATTCCTGCAAAAATATATATATCTGTATGCATCTTTGGCCATCATTGTTTTGATTCTTGCCATTATCAATAATATAAACCTGTCCGTAGCTATTTCACCGATTCGAAGCAAAGAAGTCGGATTGAAAAAAATCATGGGGGCTGACCGGATTGGATTAATATATCATTTTGTGATTGAAGCATTTATTGCTACGCTGCTGGCTTTTGCAATTGCTTTGGTACTCACAAGCCTGGCTATGCCTGTCCTTAATCATCTTACCGGGAGACAAATCATTGTAAATTATCAGGATCCGTCATTATTGAGTTTTCTGGCTGGATTGGTTTTATTGATCAGTATTGCTTCCGGCATTTATCCGGCGGTCATACTGTCAAAATATTCGCCAGTTAGTGTTGTGAAAGGCACATTTTCAGGTCGTAAAAAGGCGATATTCAGGAATATCCTTGTTATCATTCAATTTGTGATTTCTATATCCTTCATTATTGGCACATTGATATTCACGAAGCAGTTGAATTATGTCAGGAATAAAACCTCGGATATAACAAAGAGCAGGTCCTGAATGTCAGAATTTTTACAAATGAGATTAAAGGTAGAGAGGATATAACTGCGTTTTATTCGAAAGTAGATGCATTAAAATATGAGCTGGGGAATCTTTCGGATGTATTAATTTCTTCAAACAATCATTTCATGCCGACAACTATGAGTCGCAGGCATGGTTTGACCTGGGAAGGTAAAGAGGATGATGAAAACCTGTCGGCGTTCACCATAACTGGCGATAAAGATATGAGGTCTCCATGATCACTTTGCTGGAGTTGGAGATGGTGGAAGGAGAAGAAAATGTAAGGAATTTTGAGTAACGTGATGCAGATGCTTATATAATTAATGAAGCAGCCATGGATCGCCTGAATTGGGACACGTTTGATGGGAAATATTTCAGCATATTTGGAGACGACAGGCCCGGGGAGGTAATTGGAGTTTGTAAAAATTTTAATTTCCGATCATTGCATCATGAGATTGGACCCTGTGTGATCATTTTAAGCGAATATGGTAGACAGATCTCGCTGAAGGTCCAATCAGAAGATTATGCAAATACCATCGCTGCTGTAAAAGAAGTTTATAGGGAGATATTTCCGGAATCACCTTTTGAGTACTATTTTCTTGACCAGGAATTTGACAAGCTATATAAAACCGAAATAAGGACTTCAAAGGCAGTATCATATCTCACGCTTATCTCTATTGTTATTTCCTGTATGGGCATTTTCGGTCTTTCTTCTTATCTGGCCATCCAACGCACAAAAGAGATCGGTATACGAAAGGTGATGGGATCATCAGTAGGACAGATCATCTACATGCTAACTTCAGAGGTATTACGATGGGTAGTTGTATCATTCATTATCGCAGCGCCTTTAACTTATTATTTCCTTAGCAAATGGTTGGAAAATTTTTCGTATAAAACGAACCTTTCCTGGTGGATATTTGTACTTGGGGCCGTTACTGTGACGCTAATTGCCTTGTTGACTGTGATTTTCCAATCAGTCAGATCTGCCCTGAAAAACCCAACAGAGGCTTTGCGGTATGAGTGATGATTTTTCTTGGTTTCGGATTCAACGTAGGAATCGCGAATCCGGATTCTTAATTTGCGATTTTACAGTAATAGATGCACACCAGAAGCTGTGTACAATGGCAGGCATAGACAAATATTCAAGAATAGAAATTTAGTAAAACAACGTTTGATTTGCTCAAAAGTTTGACCTGGCTTTATCCTAAATTATTCCAATTTGATTTGAAGTCTTACCCTGTTATGTAACTATTTTAATTCTATAATTGAGATGAAAACATAGATATTATTCCGACAAATAGTAATATTGAGGCTTTGTCCCATCTAAATAAAAAAAAATCGATTTGTGATTAAAACGAACCGATAATGTTCAAAGGTCATTGTTTTCCACTGCACCTTACATAATAATTTCTTAATTCCATGTCCCAAATTGGGGACAAATTGAATGGTTGCTTTAAATCAGTACTAAATGAACCAATAAAAACACCTCACTTTCATATCTTGCTTTAATATTGGAAATTATGCCTAACATAGCAGGATAATTATTATCAAATACAATCAAATGTCAAAAAAGATGCAAAACAATCGTCGTAACTTTCTAAAGTCCAATTTAATATTTGGTCTTGGGGCTGCTGCAACAGGAATGTCAATCCCTGAAGCTACTGCTTCAACAAGTAATCCATCAACTTCCCAGGTTCCTGCTACGGAATTATTACTATCCCATTATCTGGAATGCCTTGGTGGACCTTTTCCCGAATCCAATCCACTGATAATCCAGCAGCGCGATTCCATAAGGAAAGATGGCTATCGCATTGAATCATTAACGTATGAAGTAGAACCCGGCGATAGGATTTTCGCGCTGTTGTTAGTTCCCGATAATGTGACAGCGTCCCGTCCGGCACCCGGGATAGCGGTGTGGCACCAGCATAACGGAGAATACCATCTTGGAAAATCCGAGCCGGCAGGTTTGGCCGGAAATCCGATGCACCACACAGGGGTCGCCCTGGTAAAGGAAGGCTATGTTGTGCTTTGCCCAGATGCATTGTGCTTCGAGGAACGGCAGGATCCAACCGGAAAACTAAAAGATGGCAAATATGAACGCTTCGAGTTTCTTAGGCATGTAGTTCGGGGTCGTAGCCTTGCCTGGAAAAACATACTGGATATGCGACGGGCAATAGACTTGCTTTGTGATCGGCCGGAAGTGCTGAAAGACAAAATAGGATGCTATGGTCACTCCATGGGTTCGACGCATGCCTGGTTGATTGGCCCACTGGAGCCACGATTGAAATGCATCATAGGTAATTGTTGCTTACCAACCTACGAAGCAATTGAAGAGGAGCATTTATTACATTGCTTTCCAAATTTTGTTCCCGGCTGGAAAAAATATGGAGATACGCCTGAAATTGCGGCTCTCATCGCGCCAAGGGCATTGCATTTGAACCTTGGCGAGAAAGACTCTGGCAGTCCAATTGAATCAGCCACCCGTGGAGTACAGCGTATTGCTGAAGTATATAAGAAGGCCGGTGTGCCGGATAAGTTCTCATTTTTTATCGAACCGGATACAGGGCATGTGCTAACTGAAAACATGTGGCAGCATGTGAAGGAACGCTTTGAGCAACATTTAAAATCTGTTTAGTTCTACTTTGACAGATTGGACACATAAATTGATTATTCTCCTTTTCTACCTCTTTTTCCTTCGCGCCGGAAACCCACCATGCAATTCGCTCAAGCCTGCAACAGCTAAAAATCACATAACCATTTTCCTAGTGTAGAGAAAGGATTTCGCAAAAGTTGGATATACTATCTTGTCCCAAATTTGGGACAGCATAATATGGAATCATTATGTATTGCGCAGGGAAAGTTGCTACATGTTTCTTGGTCAGTTTCTTTAAACTAACTTTAAACATAATATGAAATTTAGCGTGAGGATAAAACTTCATGCCTGATAGTTTTATGGTGCTAGGATATTTTTTAAAGGATGAAATAATTGAACTTTTCAAAGTCTATTACTAATACAAACCAAATCTTAAAAAAATGGATCGTCGAAAATTTATTAAAAGCTCAGGATATACCTCAGGTATGATGGCTGTTTCCTCCGTATTTATAAAAGATTTTGTGAAGAACAAGCCAAATAATATTTAGGATATATACGCAAACAAATTTAACGAATAATTAAATTTTTTTTCTAACCTAATCGAAGTAAAGCATGAAAAATAATTTTTCCAGAAGGAACTTTCTTAAAACTGCAGCTTTGTCAAGTACTGCTGTGGCAATACCGGGATGTGTAAATGTTAACAAATCTCAAGAGGACAATTCTTTTAAGTTGAATGAAAACCCGTTGAAAATAGGTCTCATGACCTATAACGTTGCTAAAGAATGGGATATTGAGACTGTCATCAAAAATCTTACGGAAGCAGAATTCCAATCCGTTGAACTGCGTACGACTCATGGACACGGAATAGAAGTTACGATGAGCACGGCTGAGCGTGCAGAAGTAAAAAAACGCTTTGACGACTCCCCACTTGAAGCCATCAGTCTTGCCAGTGCATTTAAGTATCACTATACTGATCCAGCGGAACTGAAAAAAAACATTGAAGGAACCAAAGAATATACGCTGTTGGCGCGTGATGTTGGAGCTATTGGATTCAGGGTCTTTCCTAATGAACTCCCCAAGGAAGTGCCTGTAGAACAAACCATGGAACAAATCGGAAAAGCACTGGCTGAAGTAGGAGAATTTGCATACAATCACGGGGTTGAGATCAGGGTGTGTGTGCATGGGAAAGGGACAAACAGTGTACCTGTCATTAAAAAAATTATAGACTATTCTGAAAGTCCTCATGTTTATGTAAACTGGAATTGTAACGATAATGACACTGAAGGTGAAGGTCTCGAGCATAATTTCAACCTGGTAAAAGACAGAATCCGTAGCCTGCATACGCATGAGTTCTGGAATCCAATCTATCCATACAGACAATTATTCCGTCTGCTTTCAGAAAATAATTTTAAAGGCTATTGCAATGCTGAAATACCAGGAAATGATGATCCTGTAAGACTATTAAGGTACTACAAAGGGATGTTCCTGGCGCTTCAAAATGCGATTTAAGGTTTGGTAAATGATATTATCTATTTTTGGTAATAATTGAGTTATGCGAGTGATCATTGTAACTCGCGTACCTCAATTGAAACCTGGCCTCAAAACTGGCCGCCGACGTCAATCCTTCAAGTAGATTCTTTGCAATAATAATTTTTAGGAATTAAGGAAATTTAAAACTTTTCTACTTTCTGCAATAATTTCAAGTGACAAAATATGACAAAGCCTGAATATTTTGTCATGCTCTATGATCATTTCAGTAAATTTCATTTAGTTGTAAGTTGCTATTTCATGGAGAAAAGTTTCGGAAATATTGCTTGCAGTTTTTACAAAGATTTTTTGGATTAGAGAGAGAGATTAATGTTAAAAGCAAATCTCACGGATCCTTTAGATTCTGGCAAATCATTTAAAAATAGTCAATTAGGAATGAATATTAGCCTATATAATTCATGAATTTCTCTGTAATAGCCATAAGGCATTGACAATCAGTAAAACGTCCAATAAGGATAAACAAAAAAATATTTATTTTGCCTTCCATATGGCAGAAGTCAATACCGTGGTTTCTAACTCATTACAAGTTTCAATAATTATTTCCTGCATTATGCAGGTTAGATTCGTTAAATTTGCTTTGGAACGGTATATTGGATTTATGAATACTTTTAAAATAGCAGTAATTCAAGGAGATGGGATAGGAAAGGAAGTTATTCCCGAAGGAATAAAAATTCTGGAAAGTATTTCTACCCACTTTGATATTTCTTTTAAATGGGATGAATTTGATTGGAGTTGTGAACATTATGCCAAAACAGGAAAAATGATGCCTGATGATGGTTTACAACAGCTTGCAAATAAAGATGCGATCTTTTTAGGAGCGGTGGGTTTTCCCGGGGTACCTGACCATATTTCTCTATGGGGTCTGCTTATTCCAATCAGGCGAGCTTTTCATCAATATGTTAATTTACGTCCTGTGCGCTTATTTGATGGCGTTCCATGTCCTCTGGTCGGAAGAAAATCAGAAGATATAAACCTTATGATAGTCAGGGAAAATAATGAAGGCGAATACTCTGAAATTGGTGGCAGAATTTTCAGGGGAACTGAAGATGAAGTGGTGAGCCAGCAAAGTGTTTTTACACGCAAGGGAGTTGACAGGATATTGCGATATGCATTTGAATTAGCTAAAACACGACCAGAAAAACATGTTACCTCTGCTACTAAATCCAATGGAATTGTACACACAATGCCGTTCTGGGACGAACGTTTTGCTGCTATTAAAAATGAATATCCTGATATACGCACTGACCAATACCATATTGACATATTAACTGCCAATTTTGTGCTACACCCTGATTGGTTTGATGTGGTCGTGGGCTCTAATCTTTTTGGCGACATTTTATCAGATTTGGCTCCAGCTGTTGCGGGTACTATCGGAATTGCTGCTTCAGCAAATATTAATCCTGAACGTGAATATCCTTCGATGTTTGAACCGGTTCATGGTTCTGCTCCGGATATTACCGGTAAAAAGATTGCCAATCCAATTGCAACGATCTGGTCGGCTGCTATGATGATGGATCATCTGGGACAACCCAAAGCAGCTAATTATATTATGAAAGCAATTGAAATTGCATTAAAAGAAGGGATAGCCCTTACACCCGATATGGGAGGCAAAGCAAATACAAAAGAATGCGGTGATATAGTGGTGGATGTATTAAAAGATCTTATAAAATAACTTTGAAAATTTTACTTTCTTGTTGATCAATGATATAGATTAAAATAATCCTAGATCCACAATTTGATCCAGGGGATCCCTACTAATACTAAAACCGCTATAAAAATAATACCAAAAAAAGCTCCTAACAGCCAGAACGTTTTAGATGGGATATACCCTAGTCCATACCAAATAGGGCTTGGACCAGTTGCATAAGGCGTAAGTATCCCCATTAGACCAATTGAATATAATAAAACATAGGTGAGCAAGGGAACATCTATTCCCGGTATTTTCATACCCGCCACTAAAAATATTGTCAATAAAGCTGTTACATGAGCTGTTAAACTTGCGAATAAATAATGGATAAAATAAAATGCGAGCAATAAAAATACCAGTATGAGTGTCGGAGAATAGGATGAAATCCCTGATGTAATTTTATTTGCAAACCAATCTAAGAATCCAACATTGTTCAGCCCTCCGGCTAGCGTAACAATTGTTCCAAACCATATGAGGACGTTCCATGCAGCTTTATTCGTTAAAATATCATTCCATGAAATAACTTTAAATAGAACCATAAGGCACAAAACGACCAAAGCAGAAACTGTGGCATTAATTTCAAAGTAATTTCCGAATATCCATAAAACTAAGGCCAGGCAAGCAAGGCTGGTCATAATAATCTCATTTCTGCTTATTTTACCCATCTCTTTCAGTTTATTTCCTGCCCACGCCGGAATTTGTTTCGAGGATTTTAAACTTGGCGGATAAACAAAATATGTAATCAGCGGTACCGATAGAAAGAGAATAATGCCCACAGGCAAAAAGTATAAAAACCATTGGGTCCATGTGGGAGCGATCATCCCTACATCCTCAACCAGACTTTTTGCTAATATATTTGGAGCCACAGCTGTATAAAACATTGAACTAGTCACGCAGGTACTGGCTAAAGCTACCCAGGTAATATAAGCACCAATTTTACGCGGCTCCTTTTCTGGTGACGAATCAAATAGAATGGGAATATTTTTTGCAATGGGGAAAATGGTGCCTGCGCTTCTTGCAGTATTTGAGGGCATAAAAGGCGCAAGAACTAAATCTGCCACAGCAATAGCATAACCCAAGCCTAAGGTGCTTTTCCCCATTTTGCTTACCAATATGAGCGAAATGCGTTTGCCTAAGCCTGTTTTCTCATAACCTAATGCAAACATAAATGCAATAAAAATAAGCCATACGGTTGTATTCGAAAATCCGGACAACCCCCAGGCTATTGCTTTTGCTGATGTCACATCTCCAGGAGCATTTATTGGGGGTCCTATTTTTAATATACATGCTATAACTACTCCTACAAGAGCAATATACGGTGAGGGAAACGGTTCGAGTATTAACCCAATAAATACGCTAACAAAAAGGGAAAAGAAAATCCAGGCATCCTGAGTTAGTCCACTTGGTGCAGGGAAAAAGCTCATTGTAACACCAATGATAATTATCACAGCAAATTTTACTAAATCCTTCATATTACTGTTTTGTTAAACTTATATAACTGATTATATGCAGTATGTATAATAGCGTTCGACTTCCTTCCGGAACGATCGAAAATACGATATTCTGATTTAATTAACCTTGGAAATCTACCTGCTTAGAAGGTGGATTCTATACTTTTTATCATACAAAATTACTGGCGTCCGACAAATTTTAAATCAGCGTAAAAAGGTTTGAATTTTGGGATATAATTGTGATTTAGCTTGAATTTTCAAATGCACCCCCTTGGTTTTCTGGAAACAAACAAAGTTGTACTTTTCCAATATCAGCCAAAGCATCGCTCA